>Ga0154020_10001881_pt1 | contig 25625 bp, 23 predicted proteins | sample Klosneuvirus_201_FD_109709 | JGI IMG/M metagenome (GOLD analysis project Ga0154020, IMG submission 109709) | Active sludge microbial communities from wastewater, Klosterneuburg, Austria - Klosneuvirus_20160825_MG | ecosystem: Engineered > WWTP > Aerobic digester > Activated sludge | place...
GCATAGAAATCGCTGCCAATCAGCATGTGAACGTGGGGGCTGATGTTGTTATCGCGCAGCCAATTGATCTCCGCAGAAACTTTCTCGAAGTTGGCAGACCCGTTGGCTGGCCATGAGCCCCATGCCCCATACCAGAGGGCCTGTCCGCAGTTGAACTCTTTGACGATGATGTCTTTGAATGTTTGCGAAGTCGTCCCATCCGTGACTGACGAGACTGAAGCGCCGACCATGACGCGGGGATTCATCAATTTTAACCCCGCACCGGATGCTGGCGGTGCCGACGACACTACCGGAGATGGCGTGGGCGATGGGCTGCCGGAAGCGACGGACGATGGGTCGGTCGAGGGCGTTGCGTCGGGATCATTCTCCCCGTCCTGATCGCTGGTGCCTTTGCCGCTTTCTTTTGGGTTCGCGGGTCGACCCCCGGAGGTTCGGGGCGAGCCAACGCCATCACAGGCCGCGGCAAATACCAGACCCGCCATTGTGATCCCAAGCTGCAATTTTTTAAATTTTGCGACCAATGTTTTGACTCCGCTTAACAAATACTTATCGGCAAAACGCGCTTATTTCTTGAGCTGCTTTATGTCGCTGCGCCTGCTATTTGTTAGAAGAGGCACAATTGACTACTTGAGGGTGGTATGAACGCAGAAAACTTCGGGATTTTTCAAAATTTTAAGACAAACAGCCATGTTCAGAGCAGATCTGCAACGCCGATTCTTCTTTTGGCATTTCTTGCGTCATTGTCAGGATGTGGCGTGAAAAACTCCGCCGGCGGGCAGAGCGATTTCGAACGGACTATTGCGTATATCGCTGAACATGGATTGCCCTCATTTTCGTCTTTGTTTCCGGCACTGCCGCAGCTTCTCGTACAAACCGAAGGCGTTAGCGCCGATGCGACGGGACTCCCCGCAGCGCCGTCAAACCTCAACGGCTCGGTTCTGGCGAGCAGTAGTCCTGATCTGGCAGCTTTGCTCGTCGACGCGAAATCTCTTTCCGCCCAGGGTTTTTCGGAAGCCCGGCGGCTAGAGGCATTGATTCAAGGATTGATGCAGCCGGTCTTTCAGGTCACCGATCAGAAATCGTTGTTTCAGGCTGCCGGCAGCGCTGCCCTTGTAGATGGAGTTCCATCAGGTGCGATAGGTCCGGGCGGTTCGCTCTTTTCGGAGCTGCTGGAATTGAGTTCGTTCGTTGTGAAGCTGGATGCTGCTCCGGGGGTTCCCTCTCACATTATCTTTTCAAAAAGTACCGCCGATGATCTGGTGCATGTGGCGGGGGTTTGGCCGGACGCAAAAGGCGGTGGCTATGCCTCCGGGTTCGACTTTGGATTTAAAATCATCAATACCGATGAATTTTCGTTCAAATTCGCCCTCGCTCCCGGGGTATCCGGGACCATGCTCAAGGGGTGGGCGGCAGACACTTGCGCGGACGATCTTTGGGAGGTCTCCATTGCAACATTATCAGGTCGCACCGAAGCGGCGGTGTCATCCCTCGAATGCGCGTCCACGAAAAACCGTCTGAGTGCGCTGTCGCTGGCGAAAGAGGGCGAGGTGTTCAGCATCGGTGGGGCGTTCGTGCAATCGTTTGCCGAGGCGGACAGCAATTCTTTGAGGGGATTTCTGGGTCGACGCCAGGGGTTCGTGCTGCAGGCAGCTTCGTCTGCGGATTTGAACAGCGTGGCTGCGGCGGCTGCTGTTCTCAAAGAATCGGACTTCGGTGCCGATGCTCAGTCGGCAGTGAATCGGTTCGGCGTGGGTCAGCTTCTCGTGGATTTTGTGCTCGCCAAATATTGGACGCCGAAAAAAGACAGCATCAGCGGCGGATTTCTTCCATCGGCATCGGATCTGAAAAATTTTGCCTACTATACATGTGCTGCCCCCGGGGTTTCTTCGTCGATCCAAAGCGCTGTAAACGGTGCGTCGTCGCTTTGCGAGGGAAAGCCGCTCGAAGCCGAATCTCTGGTTCAGACGATGATCGGTCTGAAGCAGGAGGTTGATGAGCTGCCGGTGTCGGATGCGGTCAAGGACGACGTCACGAAGATTGTAGATATCCTCTCCATCCGAAATTCTATCTTTTTGCAAAGCGGGAAGGGGATTCAATATCGGGATACTTCCGACCAGACGTTGAAGTCCCTTGAAGGTGCCCGTTCGAATATCATCGTCGCTCAACTTGGTGGCAACGATTGGACGGAATCCACGCGCGCGGCCCTTAAACCCTTCACTGCGTCGCAGGTGGAAGGCCCGTCCTTTGTCGCCAATCCTGCAAAAATGACCGATTTTCTGGCCGCTCAGTGCAACACCATTTTGAATGGAGCTCAGGAAAAGGCCGGAAAATCTGCGACAAAGTGTTTCTAGCCAGCTCAGGGCTGAGCGCCCGCAAGTTCCGTGAAAACCGGTGCCCGTACTACCTCGGCCGCTGGCCCCGACATGACGAGCCGCCCGCGATCAAGCACCAGCACTTCATCGGCGATGGTGGTCGCCGCAAGGCGATGGGCGATCATGATGACTCCAGCGCCCCGCGCAGCGAGGTCTTCGACCAAGCGAAACACGGTGCGTTCGGTTTCAGGGTCGAGGGCTGACGTCCCTTCGTCGATCAGCACAAAAGGAGTTTCATGATAGGCGAGTCGCGCCAGCTGCAGGCGCTGGGCCTGTCCACCGGAGACCCCCTGACCGCCGATCCCGACGCGGGTCAGAACTCCTGAAGGTAATGCCGAAATATCGTCTCCCAGACCGACGCGCAGCAGGGCCCGCAAGATGCGTTCCTGCTCAGCCGGCGAACCGTCGAGCAGATTGGGCCACACGACATTTGCAGCGATAGAGTCGGGAGCAAGTTGAACTCGCTGCGGCATACACGTGATGATGTGGTCGCACGACTTTTTGGTGACGGCCCGGATCGAACCCTCATCCGGCTGGCGCGCCCCCAGAAGTAAATTGAACAAAGTCGATTTGCCTGCACCGGACCGACCCGCAATGCAGTAAATTTTCCCGGACTCGAACGTGTAAGAAAACCCTTTCAACGCAGCGTCTGCAGTGCCTGCATAGGTCAGCGAAATTCGGTCGCAGGCGATCATGCCGTCCAGGTGAAGTTCCGGAGCATGCTCGGCAACCAACCCAATGGCCCTTTTTTCATTCGCCCTGCACACTGATAAGGTCGTCTGGAGGCGCTTAACGGCGGCGGCCGCTTCGCGGTTACTGTTGACGTATTTTCCAAGACGGGCCGTCGACTGGCTGAACCATCCCAGCGTCGCAAAGAACGACAGCAAGACTGATCCGCTCGCCGCACCGTTGCGAATTTCATCAAAGGCCATATGGAGCACCAAAACCATGGCGAAAACCCCAAGCGCTTCGATCATCGGCGACGTCTGTGCTTTCGTCCAATTTGCCCTGAGAAAGCGCTTGAGGAGGGCAGCATTCAAAATCTTCATCCGTTCTGATTCGAGAAGTTCTGTACGGTAGTGCTTGATGGTTTCGATGCCCATCAAGCGCTGCTGCAGCCATTCAGTCAGTGCCGAATAGTCTTCCAGTGCCCGCGAGGCGCGCCTCCGGAGTTTTTTTCCATAACGACTGATCAGAAATCCTGCCGGAGCCAGGGCGATCAGAAAGATACTCAGGAGTTTCGGCGACAGCATCGCCAGCGTGACGATCAGAAATATGGCTTGAAGTCCTTCGCGGGGGAGACCTCCGTAAAAATGGACGATGTACTCGCGCAGCAGACGTATGTCGTTGCTGATGCCGCTGGATAACTCGGCTTCGATATTTTGCACTTCCGGTCTGCGTCGTGTTGAGGGGTCGACTAACAGAAAGTGGCCGACGACGTCGCGGCGCATGGCCATAGACACCCGCTCACCAGTGCGCTCCCATAGATACCATTGCGCGAGGGTGCACAATGCTTTCAGCGCGGCGACTCCAAGCAGAGCTGCGGGGAGAATGCCGAGGAGTTCGTTCCAGGTGATCGCCGGAGAGCCGACAGCCGACGCGACCCATCCTGCGATCGGGTCGTTAAAGAGCTCAGTCCATTTGAATGCGGTATCACGCGGAGCAATAATGACCTGCGATGCGGGGCCAACGAGAAGTCCAAGGGCTGCTGCGAGGATGCCAAGAGGAATCGCGAGGGCGTTCCCCAACAGGACACTGCCCTTGTGATTTTTTAGGTAGTTGAATACCAGGTTTGACCTACTAATGGTGCGAGCGAGAGGACTTGAACCTCCACACCCTTGCGGGCACCGGCTTCTGAGACCGGCTTGTCTACCAATTCCAACACGCTCGCATTCAGTTACCAGAGTTGGATACACCATTCCCCATGGGGTTGGCTACCCCATTGATTACTTGAGGTCTTTGACATTCTCAATGATCTTGGTGCAAAGACCGTACTCAAGTGCTTCGCCGGCGTTCATCCAGTAGTCACGGGTCGTGTCCTTCTCGACTTTCTCGAGAGGCTGACCGCATTCACGGGACAGGAGTTCGTTAATTTTCTGTCTGGTTTTCAGGATTTCCCGCGCCGTGATCTCCAGGTCCGAGGCCTGACCGTAAATCTGGCCCGGTATCAGGGGCTGGTGAATCAGGAATTTCGTATTGGGGCTGGAGTAGCGGTGCTTCTTGTCGGCAGCCACAAAAATCACCGTGGCGATGGAAGCGCAAAGGCCGGTGGCCACGATGCGCGTTGGTGACGAGATAAAGCGAATGGTATCGAAAATGGCGTAGCCGCTATTTACTTCTCCACCCGGGCTGTTGAGGTAAAGGGTGATTGGCGCGCCCGGCTTGTCTCCTTCAAGAGTCATCAGCTCGCTGATGACGCGCTTGGCCACAGCGGAATTGATACCTTCCGATATGACAATCGTCCGGTTGGTGAGCCAGTGATTGCTCAGCTGGGTCGCAATGTCGCCAAGGTCGAATTTGTTCGCTTCCATGATATTCAGCTCCTCGCTGTTACTGCCTGAAATGACTAGCCTAAAGTAATCTATCGGCCTCGTCAAAACGAACTTTAACCCCGTCCGCTGATTGTTGTCGATTATTGTGGTGGGCACCAGTCAAAAATGCTTAATATTAAGGCAGAAGTCACAGAATCTTTACTGAAAACAAAGCCTGTCAAGAACCACAGCCGTAGGGCGGGGGAGTGTCGCATGAGTCGCATGAGTCGAATGATGAATAAGGTGACGAATCGGGTCGGGAATCGTTTTTTTCAGGGCGTTGTGTTGGGTGGAGCGCTGACCGCTGCCATGGCCGTCGGCTATGCCCACGCGTCAAACAACGCCCGCTCGGCTGCCGAAGAGCTGGGTGAACCCTCGGTGCCTTCGCTTGAAGCCGGCAACTGCCGCGTAGACGTTGGCTATGGCCGCATGACCTATGGCGATCGCTGTTTCCGTGGCGAAGTCATGGTTGGTGCCCGTGATGGCTATCTGCTGTGCGCCGATATCGAAGTGAGCTGCGATCGCTAGACTGTTTCAGTTAGATCAGACTTTGCGGATCGACATCTATGCGCATGCGCAGATCCCCCGGAGGTTTGCGATGCGCATCGACGAAGGCGTGAACAATGCGCCGCAGTGCGTCGATGGCAGCCCCGGCAAAAACCAAACTTCGCCGATGGCGGCCTCGTATCGTTTCGATGGGCGGTACCGCTGGCCCCAAAATCCGGACTTGTTGAAAGAGTCCGTGATTTTTTTCAGCGGCTGATTCCAGCCATGATTCGACGCCCGTACAGAAGCGGCTCAACTTCCCGGCATCTTCAGAAGTAAATTCCAGGGCAATCATTCGTCCGAAGGGCGGATAACCGTGGGCTTTGCGAAACTCCAGCTCGGATGCGGCGAAGGTGGCGAAGTCTTGGGCCAGTGCCAGCTGAATGACAGGGTGCCCGATCCGGCTGCATTGAATCAGCACTTTTCCCGGCAAGTCCGCTCGCCCGGCGCGCCCGGCTGCCTGAACGATCAGCTGGAACGTGCGTTCGCCGGCGCGAAAATCCGGGAGACTCAGCAGCTGATCGACATCCAGGATCGCAATCAAAGTGACGTTGGGGAAATCATGTCCCTTCGCGAGAATCTGGGTCCCCACGAGAATGTCGATCTCGCGGTCGCGAAATTTGTTGAGGGTCTCCGGCAGCACGTCACGTTTGACGACCGTATCCGAATCTATGCGCACCACGCGCGCTCCGTTCACTTCGGCGCGGATACAGTCTTCGGCTTTTTCGCTGCCGTAGCCAATGGCGACAAAGGTTTCGTCCGGTCTTGATTGAATGAGTTTGTTGACGCCGGTCCGGTGGTCACAGTAGTGGCAACGGAGCTCGGTGCTGCGCCGGTGAAGGGTCATGGAAATACTGCATTGAGGGCATTGAACCGGTTGCCGCTTTTCGAGTGAGTATAAATAGTAGGCGTAGCCCCGGCGGTTGACCAGGACGATGGACTGCTGCTGGCGCGCAAGATTTTCCGAGAGTGCGGTAAGAACTTCCGCGCTGATCGGCAGGTCGCGGACACCGTCGAGGTTTTTGTCGGAAGAAATCGCTGACTCGGAGCCGCTTCGCATCAGGACGCCTTTTTTGAAGGCGTTTTCACCAGAAATGCTTTCCACAGCAGGAAGGGGGCGACCGGTGACTCGTTCAGGTAATTCGAGAAGTTGATATTTACCAGTGAGGGCGTTGTTCCATGACTCCATGGACGGTGTCGCACTGCCGAGTAGGATCGTTGCGCCCTCAAGCCGGGCACGCATGACGGCGACGTCTCGTCCGTGGTAATTGAGCCCTGACGTCTGCTTGTAGCTTCCGTCGTGCTCTTCATCGACGATGATCAGCTTCAAATTTTTACAGGGTCCAAAAATCGCAGACCGTGGTCCGATCAGGATCGCGGCGTCACCGTTGCGCATCCGCTCCAGCTGTTCCCAGCGCTCCGTGTCGGTCATCGCTGAGTGGACCACGGCGACTTTGGCGGGAAAGCGTTTCTCGAACACGCGGGTCATTTGAGGAGTCAGGGAGATCTCGGGGACCAGGACAATCGTCTGTGCCTGAACGTTTTGCTCTGCCAAAGCCGTGCTGATAAGGTTGAGGTAGACCTCGGTTTTTCCCGACCCAGTCACTCCCCGCAGCAGGAACGGCTTCGGCGCTGGTGCGTGCAGTCCGTGTTCGATGACCGCCGACAGCACCGAGGCTTGCGAGGGCGTCAGTTGTGGCGGTGTGGCGCTGGCGGTTGTTGAGTGCCCTTTATCGGGGAGGCCCTCAGGGTCCGTGACAGATCGGCGCGCCTTCTGGCTGGTTGATCGGCATAGCTCGATGTAGCCCAGTTTAATCAGTGAATCAGCGAGTACAGGCATTTCGGCCGAAGCAGCTAATCGTTTTTGCCAGGTGGCGTTGGTCAGAGAGGTCTTTTTGCCAAAAAGCGATTTTAGCCCGGCCGCGATATGGGGAGTGGTGAGGGCCGCGGCGGCCCCCTCCGGAGTGACCGTCCAGTCGGCCCGGGTGATCTTATTGGCGCTGGCCGGGAGCATGGCCCGCAGGACTTCGCCCAAAGGGTGCATGTAATAGGTACTGATCCAGGTGGCCAGAGCCAGCATGCTTTCCGAATAGGCGGGTTCCCGGTCGATGACCTCGCGGACACCTTTAAGAGCAAATGACTTTTTTTCTTTGATTTCTGTATGGTTACGAAACGCCAGCGCCACGCCCACCATGCTGCGGGGGCCAAAGGGGACCAGAACCCTTGTGCCGGGGGATAAGGGGGAGTGGTACGTATAGGTGTAGGTCCCGTGCACCGGAGTGGGTACGGCGACGTCGATTTCAAAGGTAGAATCTGGTGCGGTCATCAGATTGTTGTAATCCCGTGAGTCATAAAGCGCAAACTGCTTGCCAGTCCTGATGTTCTAGGGTATTTTTCTGCCTCTTTCGCGGGATGCTGTCGATAGCTAAGCATTTTTAGCGGACATTTATTTGCTGATTTTTCGCAATTTTAGTTTTATTTACCGGTTTCGTTATTTTTTTGACTTAGAGCCTTTGAGCCATTTGCCCAGTCTGTTGGAGGATTCATGAAAGCCCCGCGTCGCCGTCGCCGCTTTATGATGCGGAGAAAGCGGACCCTCGATCCGAGCATCGCGATCGATTACAAAAAACCTGATGTTTTGAAGCGTTTCATCACTGAGCGCGGCAAAATTATTCCTCGTCGGATTTCCGGCGCCACCGCGAAGCAGCAGCGCCAAATCTGCGAAGCTGTTAAGCGCGCAAGATTTCTGTCGCTCATTCCTTACAGTATCTCCCATCGGACCGATAAAGGTTTCTCTGGTGACATGGCTGCTTCGGCCATGAGCATGGGAACCCGCGATTTTGGTGGACGTGGACGTTATGATGGTCCCCGTGAAGGTGGTGGTGGCTTCCGCGGTGATCGTGATGGTCCCCGTGAAGGTGGTGGTGGTTATGAGTCCCGTGACGGCGGCCGTGAAAGCGGCGGCGGTCGTGACGAAGAAGAGTAGGACAGGGGAGCACTAACATGAGTCGAGTTTGTGAATTAACCGGCAAGGCCATTAAAGTTGGCCATAAGGTTTCCCACTCCAACATTAAATCAAAGACCCGCCGTTTACCGAATCTCCAGGCAAAGCGCTTTTGGTCGCCAGAGCTGAAGAAATTCGTCACGCTGCGTGTGAGCACGGCCGCAATCCGGACGATCGACAAAGTCGGTCTCGATGCATTTGCTCGTCGTCAAGGCATCAAACTGGCTTAGTTGAGGAGATAGTTTCCATGGGTAATGGTGATAATCGTAGCAGTCGTAAAGTTCGTCAACGCAAGTCCTGGCGCCGTAAGAAGCGTCGCGATGCGGCAAAGAAGGCTGCAGGCGTGACAGCAAAAGCCGGGGGCACTAAAAAGAAGGCTGCTCCCGCAGGCTCGACGACGGTTCGCAAAGCGCCAGCGGCTACGGAAGCCCGCGCTTAGTTTTTGGAATTTTTTTAGATTTGCAGACCCTCGCATGTCACAATGCGGGGGTTTTTTGCTGCCTGGCGCCCGGATTATTTTGCTGCCTGGCGCCCGGCAATTTTTGCCGCATAAAGATTTGACAAACTCTCCCGATGAGCCTCGAAGCATCACCTGCTGCGCTGCGAGGGAGAGACTTTGGGCTGTCATTGCAAAATCACGCGTCGATCGATCATGGCATGCATCACTATGTTTTTTGCGGCTGTATTCATCTGTGGTGCTGGCACGGCGCGCGGATCTGAAACGGCGGCTGGGCCTGCCGGAAGGGGACACCAGGGGGTGCGATCTGCCGGTCAAATTTATTCAACGGCCCATGTTGGCTATGCGATGGAAAGCAGCTCGTCGACCGGATTTCGCAACGCAGGTGGATCGATGATGATCTTCGATGTCACGCGGTCTCTGGATCGGCGACTCGATTTCGGCCTGCGAACAGCGGGCGCGGGTGCGGAGGCTGGAGGGGCTAAATTCTATCGCATGGGCGCTGGCCCGATGATCCGGGCGGTTCTGTCTGAACGATTTGCGCTGGTAGCGGCGGGTTTGCGTTTTCAGGAAACAGGTATGGCGGCAGACGACGAAGAACGTGCTTATGGGTCATCTGGAAATGCGCTTATGATTAGCTGGGAGCGGACCCATCGCATCGCACGGCGCATCGATATTTCGTGGGGTGGTTTCGTCAGTCAGCATTGGGGAGGCTTCCAGCCCTCGTCGGGTGCAGCAGTGGTGTCCCAAGGGCGTTTTTCCAGTGTTAACCGCAACGTAGGTATGACCCGCGGCATCGAATTCGCTTTACGAACCGCCCTGTGAGCCTTAATAGATACCCATGACGCGAAAAAAAGTAATCCTTGTCACTGATGGTGCCTGCCTGGGAAATCCCGGACCGGGTGGGTGGGCAGCTTTATTGCGATTTGGTCAGCATGAAAAGCTACTGACGGGCGGAGAGTCGGAAACCACCAACAACCGGATGGAATTATCCGCAGTGATCGAAGGTCTTAAGCCGCTTAATCAGGCCTGCAATGTGCGCGTGGTGACTGACAGCCAATATGTCATGAACGCGTTTACCAAAGGCTGGCTGGAAAGCTGGAAGCGCAATGGCTGGAAAACGGCCGACAAGAAACCAGTGAAAAACCAGGACCTTTGGGAAGAGCTCGATGCCGCCCTCTCGCGCCATGCGGTGACCTGGGAGTGGGTAAAGGGTCACGCCGGGCATCCTGACAATGAACGTGTTGACGAGGCTGCCCGCCAGGCTGCTGCCGCAGCCCGCTAAGGCCGATGCCGCAGCCCGCTAAGGCCAGCCGCTGGCGATAAGTCCGGTATTCCTTGGGGCACAAGGGTTTAATGGACTTCAGTCGCCAGATCCGTCGCCTTGACAAAGTATAAAAAAGACTGGTACAAGCTAGCCTCCCGGTTTTTAAGCGGGATCTTGATCGTTCGGCCGGGCGTCTGCCGGACTTTGAATTTTTAATTTAGCACGAGGACACTGTGGCAAATCACATCTCATCAGAAAAGCGGGCTCGCTCTAGTGAGCGCAAGCGTCAGGCAAATCGCCAGTATCTTTCTTCTGTCCGTACGGCAGTAAAGAGATTTCGCAGCGCGATGGACGGAATTCAGTCTGGTGCAGCCACCGACCTCGAAGCTGCGCAGCAGCTATTCCTGACAGCACAGTCGGCTTTGGCTCGCGCTGGTGCTAAAGGCATCATTCACACCAATAACGCGGCGCGCAAAATCGGCCGTCTTGCCATGGCATGGAAAGCTGCGACGACGAAGACGCCTTCCACGGCGACCGCAGCTGCTCCAAAAGCCAAGGCTAAATCCGCAGCTGCTCCGAAAGCTAAGGCAAAAGCTGCAGCAGCTCCCAAGGCGAAAGCTGCGAAGGCTGCGCCGAAGAAGACCGCTGCGAAGCCGGCAGCCAAGTCGAAGAAGTAAGAAGTTTTTTAAAACAAAAGGCGTTGGAAAGGCATGTGAGTGCCGTTCTGGCGCCTTTTTTACTTGCCATTTTGTGCCGCTGGCGCGATTCTTCATGCATGACAATCTTTTTTGATGCGACGCAGCCAGTGAAAATCGCCTTGGTCGATGACGATCAGGATGTCCTGCATGTTTCCGGGTTGCTGCTTAAAAATGTTCTCAAGGCCAAGGTCGAAAGCTTTTCCGAGCCGGAAAAGGCATTGGAACGTCTGAGCGCGTTTAAGCCGGATTATTTTATTTGTGACCAGCGCCTTGGCAGTGAAACCTCTGGGATCGATGTGCTGGTGAAGGCGAGAGCCTCCGGCTTTCGTGGAAAAGTGATTTTGCTGTCCGGATATATTGATTCTGATCTAAAAAAAGCGGCCGCAGCTGCTGGCATCGACATGATACTTGAAAAACCACTGCACACGGCTCTGATCGAAAAAAGTTTCGGTGACGGTGGCCATCACGTCATGAACAAAGGTCTTCAAACCCCCGCTACCCGCGAGACTGGGTCTCTTTAGCTTTTGCCCATAAATTTTCGAGCGTGTCCTGCGAGGCATTCGCGAGGGCGATTTTTTGGCTCCGCGCCAACTCCTCCAGCACAGCAAATCGCCCGAGAAATTTGCGGTTACCGTCGAGGGCGACGACTTCGGGGTCGAGTGCGAGGTGCCGGCAGAGCTGACCAAGCGTAAAGTAGACATCGCCGAGCTCAGCGACCAATGCCGGTGACGGGATTTTTGAAGTTGTTTTTGAGGGTTTTTTTGAAGGTCTTTTTGACGTTTTTTTTTGTGTTTTTTTTGATTCTTTTTTGGTGTCCCACCTCGCGAATTCCACCCGTAGCTCGTCGATTTCCGAAATCAACTTTTCGAGGACTGGCTTAGGGCCATTCCAGTCGAATTTTATCTTTTGGGCGAGCTTACCGATCTTGCTGGCCTGGGTAGTAGCGGGAAAAGTCGATTCAGCGTCGGCAAAATAGGATGGAGGTCCGCGTTTTTTCGCACCTTTTTTTTCCGCGTCTTTGATGCTTTCCCAGTTACGGCGGATTTCTTTTTTGCTGCGATTGGTTTTGTCCGACGCCTCGCCAAATACGTGGGGGTGGCGCCGGAGCATTTTTGCGTTGATGGCTTCGATGACGTCGGCAAGGTCAAACGCGCCGGAGTCGCGGGCCAGCTGTGCATTGAGCACGACCTGCAGGAACACATCGCCGAGTTCGTCGCGCAAGTCATTGGCGTTGCCACGGGTCATGGCTTCAACGGCCTCATAAGCTTCTTCAAGCATATATGTTCGCAAGGAGAGATGCGTTTGTTCAAGATCCCACGGACAGCCGGTCTGAGGATGGCGCAGGGCTGCGATGGTCGCGCAGAATGCATTAAACGCAGTTTCAGCCCGTTTTTGGCGCGGCGGCGAGGCCACCGGTGTTCGTTTTTGGCGCGGCGGCGAGGCCGCGGGTGTTCGTTTTTGGCGCGGCGCCTTCATGGGCGCACCAGTAAAGAAGGCAGAAAATCCTCCCGCTGTGGCATCCCCATCAGGTCAAGCACCGTGTTGGCCACGTGTGCCAGGGTGCGGCGCTCGGTGCCGGATTCCGGACTGGCAGTGGTCAGGCTGCCAGACTTCAGGCTAAATGTTTGTCCGCGCGGATCGAAAATGTAGAGCGGCACGGGATTGATCGTGTGGGCTGTTTTGGGCTTGGGTCGGGCGTTGAGGGGGAGGTTTTCCCAATCCGGAAAATCTTTGGCTTTCGCGTCAAACATCTCATCAGCATTGCCGTGATCTGCCGTGACCATCAGGATCGTGTCTGATGCGGCTGCGGCGATACGTAGCCGGCGCAGCATGAGGTCTACGGTTTCGACGGCGACGACGGCAGCTTCGAAATTTCCGGTGTGGCCGACCATGTCGCCGTTGGGAAAATTAATCCGCCCGTAATCAAAGGTTTGGCGCGTCATGCGATCGATGGTCGTCTCGCAGATCTCATAGGCCTTCATCCAGGGCTTGCGGTCAAACTCCACGCGATCCGAAGGGATTTCGACATACTCCTCAGTCTTTTTATCGAATAGTCCCGAACGATTGCCATTCCAAAAAAAAGTAACATGGCCGAACTTCTGCGTTTCGCTGCAGGCGAATTGGCGAAGGCCATTTTTTGCGAGGTGCTCCCCCAGCGTGTCAGCGATGGCGGGGGGGCTGACCAGATATTTTGAAGGGATATGCAGGTCTCCGTCATACTCCATCATCCCGGCGAACATCACTTTGGGTCGGCGGCCGCGGTCAAAGGCAGTGAGGTGATCGTCGGTGAAGGCACGACTGATTTCAATCGCACGGTCCCCGCGAAAATTAAACAAGATCACTGCATCATGGTCGCTGATCGGGCCGACAGGCCGGCCGGCTTCGGCGATGACAAAAGCCGGAAAATATTGATCGGTCAGCATCGCGTCTTTACGAAATTCCTGAAGCACCGCGTTGATGTCGGCAAACTGGCGGCCTTCGCCGTGGACATGGCAGTGCCACCCCGCCTGAACCATGTCCCAGTCGGCTTCGTAGCGGTCCATGGTGACCTTCATGCGACCGCCGCCGGAGGCGATTCGGACGTCAAAGTCGCCGGAGCGCAACTCGCTCATGACTTTTTGCAGGCGATCTACGTAGACCTCTGCTGATTTTTCGCTGACATCACGTCCGTCGAGCAACACATGCACACGAACCTTTTTCACGCCGTCGCGTTTGGCGCGTCGCATCATGGCGTAAAGATGCTGCTCGTGGGAGTGGACGTTGCCGTCTGACAATAAACCAAGAAAATGAAGCGTACTTTCGGCGCTGCGCACCTGCGCTATCATGTCGGTCCACGTCGCGCCAGAAAACACCGAACCATCGTCGATGGCTTTTTGGACGAGCTTCGCACCCTGGTCGAAGATCCGTCCGGCGCCTAATGCGTTGTGCCCGACCTCGCTGTTGCCAATATCGGCGTCCGACGGCAGCCCTACGGCGGTTCCGTGAGCAAGGAGAGAGGTGAATGCTCCGTCCATCGCCAGAGCTCTCATGTTGGGGGTGCGGGCGCAGGCCACAGCGTTGCCGAATCGGCTCCCGGAGAGGCCGATGCCGTCCATGACGACCGTCAGGACGCGCCGGGGGCTGGTCAGATTACTTTTTGGCGACAATGTTACTGATCTCCCGCGAAGAGTAAGCAAAGCAAAACTCTAGAGTATTTTGATGAATTCGACAAACCCCGAAATTCCCATGGGGGGAATTGAAAAAGTCCCTCGATATTCGATGGTTATTTGTTGTTTGGGCGCGGCGGTGTCGGCCGGGTAACACCCGGAATTGCACCTAGTCATTATCGTTTCCAGCCGCTCCTCAGGTCGTCGGAGAAAAATCCGATGACGTCCTTGAAGCTTATTCTTGGAGCTTATTCTTGAAGCTTAGTCTTGAAGCATGCCCGGGGAGAAAATGATGAAAGTGACGCAGTTTACGCATAAGCTGGGCAAGGGCTGGAGCGGCCTGACTGAGGCGAAAAACTTCAATTCGCCGCAGACCTTGGTGCTCGCCTTTTGCGCTCCAAAATACGCCGACGCTCCGGAGGTGCTGCGGGAATTGTCTGCGGCCTTTCCCGATTCAGTCGTGACGGGGTGTTCGAGTGCTGGCGAAATAAATGGCGGCCAAATCGACGATGCCTCGATTGCCGCTATTGCCATTCAATTCACGGGGGCAAAGGTCCGGCTGGTCGCCGAAGACTTCAAGCCGACCAATAACTCCCACTCTGTCGGCGCATCGCTCGCCCAGAGCCTGCGCGAGCCGTCTCTTTCCGGCGCTATGATCTTATCAGACGGCCTCGTCGCCAATGGTGGATCCCTGATCGAAGGGTTTAACTCAGAGATTGATAACACCAAGGTCGTTGTCAGCGGAGGACTCGCCGGAGACGGTAATCTGTTTCAGCGGACCTGGGTCCTTCATGATGGGCAGCCCGTGTCACGTCGCGTCGTGGCGATCGGTCTTTACGGTGACAGTCTGATTTTCGGACATGGCAGCAAAGGTGGCTGGGATATTTTCGGTCATGAAAGAACCATCACCCGGAGTAAGGATAATATCCTATACGAACTCGACAATCAGCCTGCCCTGCGCCTTTACAAAGAATACCTCGGCGAAAGGGCCGCCGAACTCCCTGCAAGCGGTCTGTTGTTCCCGCTGCAGATTCGCAAGAACTCTGCGTCGGAAAACCGGCTGGTGCGCACGATACTCGGTGTCAACGAGGATGATCAGTCGCTGATCTTCGCGGGAAACATGCCCGAAGGAGGTTTGGCGCAGATGATGCGCGCAAACTTTGAGCGCGTCATAGATGCGGCAGGCGATGCAGCGTCAATGAGCAAGATTATCTCTCTGGCCGCGTCAGGTGCATTTTCAGGCGAGTCGATGACCAATCCGACGGGTACGCTTCAGAATGCGCCGTTGGCATCTTGTGTCATTGCGATTAGTTGCGTTGGTCGCCGGCTCGTTCTGGGAGGGAGGGCTGAGGAGGAGGTGGAATTGCTTCAGCAGTCCTTTGGGAAATTCGCGCACATCGTCGGATTCTACTCCTACGGTGAACTATCTCCCACGGCAAAGGGCGGAGCATGCGAGCTTCACAATCAATCGATGACCCTATTGTCAATTTCTGAGGCGGCGTAACAGTGACTCACCGGATCGTCAAAAGACTCCTGACCAGATTTGGGTTCTCCGAAATGGAGTGTCCATCGGATATGGATTCATGGTCCGGCTTTGTCGAGCGACTATCCGAAACGCTTAAAGCATACGACAACGACCGCTATCTGGTGGAACGCTCTATCGAGCTATCTTCACGTGAAATCAAAGATCACCTGGAACGTGAAAAAGTTCAGATCGCCAACGCCGCAAAAACCGCCGGTCTGGTCTCTATGGGAACGCTGGCTTCGGGTGTCGCCCATGAGCTGAATAATCCGCTGGCCGGGGTCAAAGGATTTACCGAACTGCTGCTCAGAGATGAAAACCTGACCCCGAAACAACGAGAGCGTCTGGAAAAGATTTTCCGTCTCAGTCAGAGAATGGCGGAAATAATCGATCACTTGCGGCGGTTCTCGCATCAGGGAGAACAAACGGATCGGGTACCCGTTAATTTAATTCAGGTGGCGCGGTTTGCGCTCGACCTTTTAAACGCGAAATTTCAGGTCGCCACCATTTCCTGCGAGATAACCGGCGATGAACAGGCGAGCTGGGTCGAGGGAAACGCCAATCGACTCGAAAGCGTTTTGCAGAATCTTCTGGTGAATAGTTATGACGCTTTCGCCTCGTTGACCGACGATCGGAAGAAGACGATCAGGATTTCCTTCGAGACCCTGAAGCTTCCTTCGATGGAAGCGCCGGAATTGGTGCTGAAGTATTCTGACAATGCCGGTGGTATGAGTGAGTCCACCCTGGCCCGCATATTTGATCCTTTTTACACGACTAAGGAGGTTGGTAAGGGGACGGGGCTTGGGATGTCGATCGTCCACCAAATCGTTGGCGATCACAAAGGGCGTATCAGTGTCACCAGCAAAGCCGGCGAAGGCAGCAGCTTCACGATCGTCTTTCCAGCGAAGGCCGCGCCGGCCAAAAAGGATTCCCGGCCGAAAATTCTGGTCCTCGATGACGAGGCTGATATCGTCGATCTGTTGAACGACGTCCTAAGCGGGCACTTCAATGTGACCACGATGACCGATCCGCGCGCCGCTGTCGCGGCCCTTGATAACCGAACGTTTGATCTGCTTTTGACTGACGTGCGGATGCCATTTCTGACCGGACCGCAGGTTGCAAAGCACGCCCGGGAACGTGACCCCGGGCTTCCGGTGGTGTTTTTTACGGGAGAGGTGGCCCCAAACCTCCGCAGTGAGCTGGATTCTGTTCCGGGCTCAGTTTTTGTCGCAAAGCCCTTTGAAAGCCCCGAAGCGATGGTCGAGGTACTATTCGCAGCACTTGCCAAAAAGAAGATGGCTGCCGCGTAGAAGATTATTTGTTAAAACGCCTGACTTCGTCCACGACCCAACTCAGCGCTTCCGGCGGTGTGTGAGGGAGTAGTCCGTGTCCGACATTGAAGATGTGGCTGCGGGCGCCGCGGGCTTCTTCGAGGATATTGCGGGTGCGTGCGCGGATGTCTGCTTCGGTTCCAATCAAAGACTGGGGATCCAGATTCCCCTGAACACCCGCCGTCGAGCCAATGTCAGCGAGGATTTTTGTGGCACGGCTCAGGCGTGTGCGCCAGTCGATACTGAACATATTGGCCGGGCAGTCCTTTAACTCATAAAGTCGGTCGCTTCCCTGTCCGGGAAAGTAGATCACCGGCGTCCCGCTGTTGCGGATTGCGGAGATCACCCTCGACGTAACCGGCAGAACCTGGGTGACGTAATCGCCGACGGTGAGTTGGCCGGCCCAGGTGTCGAACAGCATAACGACGTCGGCTCCCGCCCGGATCTGCATCCGGAGGTAATCGATGGTGACGTCTCCCAGCAGGTTGAGCAGATTCTTAAAGACATCTGGCTGGGTGAACAGCAGGCGCTTCACCTCGGTGAATTCCTTGGAGCCGCTGCCTTCGATCATGTAACTCGCGACAGTGAACGGCGCACCGGCGAAACCGATCATCGTCTGATCAGGGCGGAGCATGGTTTTTGTTTTAGCTATGGCCTCGCCGACATAGCCGAGTTCTTTGTCGGCGTCGGGGTGGCGGAGGCGCGCCAGGTCCGACGCGCCGCGGATCGGCGGTGTGAGGCGAGGCCCGTGACCTTTGTCGAACGTTAAGTCCTGACCCATGGCTGTGCACGGAATCAGGATGTCGGAAAAAATAATCGCGGCATCGAGATCGAAGCGCCGCAATGGCTGGATCGTGACTTCGGCGGCCAGTTCGGGGCTCCGGCAAAGTTGCACGAAATCTAAAGTGGCGCGGATCTCGCGGTACTCCGGCAGGTATCGACCGGCCTGCCGCATGAACCATACTGGATATCGGTCAGAATGATCGCCTGGTCGGAGGCCCAGGGCGGCGTTGACAAGATGTTTGGCGCTGCGTTGGGGCGCGGCTGAATGTGGTGGTAGTGACATCCTGGTGGTCTTTTTTTCGATGGTTCCGTGGTCTGACTCAGGCGGTCAGTATTTACTGAAAACCCCATGATTTGCAAGGCGATTAAATGACCTCAGCGGGGCGGGTGCAACCGGGCGGGGGCACGAAGGAATTCGCGGTCATGGCTGCGCAGAGTGGTCGTCGGACCCCTTACGGTCCTTATAGTTCTTATAGTTCTTATAGTTCTTATCGTTCTTTCAGGCACCAGAGAGCTTTGCCGATGGCGCGGATGACGCACTCGCGCGCGTATTTTCCGTCACGCGATCCGTTGAGGAGGGCCAGCATGAGCAAGCCAAAGCCAAAATCAGGCGCCCGCCCAAACACGGCTCGGACCCAAAACGGCAGCGCTATGCCCTGCCGAAGTACGGCATTCAACAGCGCGTGCGACCTCTTCCAGGAATCTAGCGCCCGGGCGCGCGCTGATGCCATGTCGTCTCCGGGTAAATAGCTGTGGCGGTATTCCCGGGCGCCGACCACATTGTCGCCATGCTGGCGGTAAATGACCAGGGGCTCGGGGATCGCGACGACAGATCCGGAGCACGAGGCCACGAGCCCGAACCAATGGTCATGAAAATCCACTGCATCGGCGAGCACAGGAAATCTTCGCGCCAGGTCCGCGTCAAACGCGGCGGCGGCTCCCGTGACGATGTTGTGGACGAGAAAGTGCTGGGGGCGGTTATTCTGAACCTGACGGTGTTCGGTGCGCCAGATGGAGGCCTTGTTCATAGAATCACCGCTGGGGGAATTGGTCATCGACCCGTCGCGGCTGATGATCATGTCGCTGTGAGCCAGGCTGAGTGGTGGCGCGACTGCCAGAGCGGCCACCATGGTCGAAATTTTTTCCGGCTTCCAGATGTCATCCTGATCGCAGCAAAAAATCCAGCGCACGTCATCGTGTCGAGCGACGTCCCCGATGCAGGCTTCGAAATTTTTCCGATGTCCGAGCCGCGCGGGATTCTCGCTCCAAAGGAAGCGGGAGTCGGTGAAAAATCGCGCGCCGACCTCTTTGCCGCTCCACACCCGGCGCAGATCTTCCAAGGGAGAGTCGAGGCGAATGTGGCAAATCCAGTCCTGGCAGGTCTGGCTCAGAAGTGAGTTGAGTTGGGCGGCAAAAAATTCCGGGTTCGGAGCATAGGCTGCCAGCGCGATGCCGACCTTGGCTTTGGGGACCGCAGACTTGTTGTCGGTGACGGTTACAGTGGACTTTGGTATATTTGCCATCAATTCCAAGCCTTCGCCGTGATAATCGCGGGATAGATCGGGAAGTGGCGGGTCTGGCGCCACCGGTGGTGCGGGCCTCTCCCTCTCCCCCGCCAAAACCACTGTATAGCATGCAGTGCGCAAGTTAGACAGAGACGGCTAAGTCGTGAGAAAATAAAACATCTGCCTGCATATGCTGATGAATTCCCGATTTCCCCTCATTTTTTTTGGGTGGTCTGCGTGACTAACGCTGTGCTTCCAGCTTCATCTGTCAGCGAGATGATTGATCAGTATAATCATCGGCTGTTGTCTCTTGAAGTGGAGCTTCAGGAAGCTTCGCGCATGAATCAGATCGGCGTCCACGACTACGAGCGTCGCGCCCGCGTGATTGCGGAACTTCGCAGGGATCTCACTGAAATTTCCGAACTCAACAACCTGGAATCAACCGACCCCTTTGATGCCGATGACGCAGACCTCGGGCTGCCGGTCACGGGGAATTGTACCCCGGCAGAAATAGCCGTCTGCTCAGATTTTTTAGATCAAAAGCAGATTTTTATGCGTCGGGCAGAGCGAGATACGCGCCGGGTGCTGGGGTGGGTGCGCGAGGCAATCAGTGAGAGCAAAGGTGGGAGCGGCTTGGGTAGCGGTGGGGGAAGCGGTGGGGGAAGCGGCGGGGGGACCGGAGGCTGGGCGGCCGGGGGCTGGGGCTGGAGAATGACCTGGCGGCTGTCGCGCCTGCGCCGAATGATTCACCAGACAGAAGCGCGCACCAAGCTTCTTAATCAGGAGTCGGCGGTGGTTGATCAATATATCGACCGGCTGGTCCGCGGGCTGGGTAAATCCATGCCGACAAAAGGGAAGGGTGTGTTTGCCCGCGGGAAGACGCAGCATCAGGGCGCGTTGCGGGGCACGATCGATGGCCTGATGCAAGTCTTCAGCGACCTCGATGGTGTGATCTCGCGGGTGGCCAAATTGCGGGCGACCGTCAAGAATGAGCGGCATCGCATCGCGCAAATGCTCAGCTGGCTTGAAAGCCATGAGCGGGAAGTGTTTTCGAGTCGGCCGGTGATGGCGCCGCCGTCCCCGATGGCGACGGCGCGGGCTTTGGCGGAGATTCCGGCGGTTCCCGGACTGGAATTGGACGCTGATCGTCGGCGATTGGGACTCGCCAAAGGGTTTTTGAAAAAAATGGTGCGCCAGTCCTCCACAACGGCGGCACCAAAAGAACAGCCTGGACGGCCGGAAGTCGTCAGCGAGAACCAGCTGGCTTCCGGAGTAGATCCGGAATTTGATCCGGAAAGTATTTTGCGCGCCATCGCCAAGGGCAGGACGGCGCGGGAAATCAGGGGGATCATTTAATGGCCGGAAATCCCTGGGATCGCGAGATTGAAGGTCTGAGTGACGAGATTGCCACCCTAAAAAATATCGCCAGAAAATTTACACGCCCCGACAAAGCGCCGTTGATCGCTAAAAAAGCATCGATTCTGCAGTCGCGCATCAATGTCACCGCGGCAGTTGAACGGATGATTTCCTGGTCAAAGCGCGGCTACCAACTGGGCCCAAAAGAGCAAACGCTGGTCCATTGGGCTGCAATTTACGCAACGAATCTGCGGAAATTCAACGAGGAGAGGGCGCGGCTTTGGAGCCGGATGCTTTGGGTGCGTCTGATTCAGGCCCGCATCGGCAACCGCAATGGAAGCTGGTCGCTGAGTGGTGTGGTTGGGCGTGGCGGTGGCATTGGCAGTAGGGGTAGAGGCGGCGGGACGGCGATGGGAACCGATGAGTTAGTGAGTCTTGCGGTTCGCTACACCAACCTGTCGGAGACGGAGGTGCAGCTGCGGCAGGCGCTGGAGTCACTGAAGGCGCGCCAGCACGATTTGCTTGCCCGGTACAGCCGGCTTGGTATCGCTGATGCCAATCGCAATGCGAGCGGCAGCTTGCAGGCGCGGCTTGGAGTTGATTACGAAGACGCCATGCGGAGCGCACCGGCCCGGGCCTTGTCGGAGTTCGTTGATCAGCTGTCGGCACCGGTCCATCATGACGCCAGCGAAGACGCCTGGATGTCGAAGGTCAATCGCGAATTTGGTACGAGCACGCAGTCGGTTCTCGATCAATGCCGGAATATGGTTCTGACGATGTTTTGTCCGCCCGAAAGAGCCGAGGCCGACAAGGGGCAGCGGTCGATAAAGTCGCTGAAAGAGGCGATAAAAAAGCTTGAAACCCTTGAGCAGGAAGGGGTTGAGGTGGAGCGCAAGGCGCAGCGGCACCCTCCTCCCGTGGCCCGGCCTAAAATGGTGCAAAATAAGAGAATTCAGGCTAAAAAATAGGGGCAAATTACTGACTATTTCAGAGGTGCCCCATGCTTAATCAGCCGCTTACTACGCTCACAAATGACGAACAACTCTTCCAGTCTGAAGTCCTGAAATTCGCCCAGACTCAAATCGGCCCCCGCGTCCTGGCCATGGACGAAAAGGAACTGCTCGACCCTGAGCTGCTGCCGCAATTTTTTGAAATGGGTCTGATGGGGATTGAAGTCCCGGCGGAGTATGGCGGAGCGGACGGTACTTTTTTCATGTCGATCCTTGCGATCGAGGCGCTGGCGAAGGTTGATCCTTCGGTGTCGGTTATCGTCGATGTCCAGAACACGCTGGTCAATAATATTTTCCTGCGCTGGGGAAACAAAGACCAGAAGAAAAAATATTTGTCGCGGCTGGCGACGAAAGAAGTCGGGTCCTATTGTCTGACGGAGCCAAACAGCGGGTCCGACGCGTTCGCCATGAAGGCGCGCGCCACGGATGAAGGAAGTCACTGGCGGCTGGACGGCAAGAAAATATTTATTACTAACGCCAAAGAAGCGAACGTCTTTGTGGTGTTCGCAAACGTTAATCCCGAGGCAGGCTATAAAGGCATAACCGCATTTGTGGTCGAGCGGGGTATGCCGGGATTTTCTGTTGGGAAAAAGGAAGTGAAGCTCGGCATTCGCGCGTCATCAACCTGCGAGCTGATTTTTGAAGGCGTAAAAGTCCCCAAAGAAAATGTTTTGGGTGAAGTGGGTAAGGGCTACAAAATCGCCATCGAGACGCTCAACGAGGGACGGATTGGGATCGCGTCGCAGATGCTGGGACTGGCCCAGGGTGCCATGGATGGGGCGATAAAATACGCGCGTCAGAGAGAGCAGTTTGGCAAACAGCTGCGGGATTTTCAGGGAATTCAATTCGCGATCGCCCGCGCGGCGACGAACATCGAAGCGGCGCGGCTTTTGGTTTACAATGCCGCCCGACTCAAAGATGCCGGCAAGGAATTCATAAAAGAAGCGGCCATGGCGAAGAGTTTTGCGTCGATGACGGCGGAGGAGACAGCGTCGGAGATGCTGGAAGTTTATGGTGGCTACGGCTTTATTAAGGAATTTCCAGCGGAGAAATTCTACCGCGATGCCAAGATCGGAAAGCTGTACGAAGGCACAACCAACATGCAGCTGCAAACCATTTTCAAGCTGGTGGACAGCGGAAAATAGGAGCGATGTGCGAGGCCCGCTCAAAAAAAAATTAGGGGCGGGGCTGCCGGCGCCAGGGTTGAGCATCGGCGCGGTGCATCGAGTGCTGCTTGCCGCGGTGATGAATGTTTTGATGAGTCACGGATCGGCCGTGGCCACAAGCGGGCCAGCCGTGGCCACAAGCGGGCCGGGCCGGCCGGCGATGCGCCATGATATTTTAAATCCCCTGCACCAGATCATCTGTCGCGAAGGCAAAGTTCCTGGAGTCCGCGAATTGTGGGCGGCAGGAATTTTTGATGCTCAGCTTGATGGGCATGTTTTGCGACGACGCGAACGCGAGGCCATAACGGACCGCGAAGCCATAAACGATCTTGAAGGGCGTGAGGGGCGTGAGGGGCGTGAGGGCAATATGGGTCGTGTGGGCCGTGATGAGGCCACTGCCTTTGCGCGGTCCCGGGCGGCGGGACTCTATCACGCCGGCATTGGGAGCGGGACCTGTGAGGATGGGCGCTCGTTCGCGGTCTCAGTTCCAGCGCCCGCGCCTATGGTCGTAAGTAAAGATAAAGTCTGCGTGCCGCGGGAGGTCTTTGCCCTTTGCCGCGGGGTAACGGTCGATTTTGCCGCAGCGGCGGGGGGGCGCGGAAACAAGCTCCAGCTGACGAAGTCCTGTGCTGACATTTCTGGTTTGCCGCAGGGGCTACTGTCGGTGACCTGTCTTCCTCAAACCGCCACTTGGCCGCGCTGGCCAAAATGGGTCGGACCGATGGTGATGGCCTTCGTGCCGGTAAAGTCCGGTCCGACTTCGGATATCCCAGATGGCGAGGTCCTGAGGGTGGATGGCGCTGGCGAGAATGAATTCCGGGCATGGATTAATCGCATACGATCGAAAGAGCGCCTTCCTCCTTTGGCCTTGCCATCGCAGACACTTGCTGCTGCGGCAGAAAGGCTTGCGGCAGGTTCTTCGGTTCTTCACGATCGCACCGCGTTGAAGGCAGAAACACAGGCAATAGAAAATGCTGGATTGAAATTTGTCGGCGAAGACCGGGTCCAGGGCAGGGACCTCGCCGACGCGGCCTGGCAACTCTATCATTCACCCCGACATCGGAATCTCCTGCTTAGCGCAGATGCTAACCAGGCGGCCCTGGTCTTACGCAAGATTGAGGCGGGTTTTTTTGTTTTGCTTGTTACGGGTGCGGAATCCAGGCCGCGCATGGCGAAGTCTAGACCAGCTTTTCCTCATAGGCCTTGAGGCAATTGACGAGTAGCATCGCAATCGTCATCGGACCAACCCCGCCGGGCACCGGCGTGATGGCGCTGGCAACGGGCGCTACGGAATCAAAATCCACATCACCAGTGAGGGTTCCGTCGGGGTCGCGATGAATTCCTACGTCGATAACGATGGCTCCGGGTTTAATCCATTCCTTTTTAACGAGGTGGCGAGCGCCGGTGGCGACGATGACCACTTCCGCCATGCGGGTCAAGGCAGCGGTGTCGCGGCTTTCTGAGTGCATGCAGATCGTCGTCGCGCCGGCATGGGACAGCATATTGGCCATCGGCGCACCCACAAGGATGCTGCGCCCCAGGACCGCGACTAATGCACCAGATAATTTCACGCCTTCAGCGCGCAGGATTTCCATGACTCCGGCCGGGGTACATGGATATTTTCCCGGCAAATTCCAATCGAGTAGACCCTGATTGTAGGGGGTCAAACCGTCCACGTCTTTGGCTGGAGAAATGGCGTGGATCGTATCTATTCGCGAAATTTGAGGGGGCATCGGCAATTGCGGCAAAATTGCATCGACGCTGGGGTCTGCATTTAGTTTTTCGATAAGAGCTACGACTTCTGCCTGGGTGGAGGACGCTGGCAGTCGCCAGGTTTTGGTTTGAATGCCCACGTCCTTGCAGGCTTTTTCCTTACGACCAACGTAAATGTGGCTGGCGGGGTTGTCTCCGACCAGGAGCACTGCGAGAAAGGGGGGCCGCTGTCCCTGGGTCATGAGGTCGGAGATGCGTGCACGAACCCGCGCACGCGTCACTTTTGCCAACGCGTTGCCATCAATGATGCGGGCTGTCATGGACTGCTCCTCTGAAGAAATCAGGAGCCGAAAAAATAACTACTTGGCGAGGGTTTCGCAAGCAGCAACGGTTGATTTGATGATGTTCGCGTCGCCATCATAGCTGGCTCCATAGGCATCCCCACAAAAGGCCAGGTGGTCCTTATTGAGGGCTTGCTTGCCGAGGCGGTCGATATGCCGCGTTTCGGAGGAAGTCGGCGATTGTGCCCAGCCTACGGGTATCAATGCGATGCGGTCGTCCTGCGAGCAAACGTCCGGGTAGGCGGCGAGGATCTTACGGCGGGCTCGCTTGAGGCGTTTGACGGCCTTGACTACTTCCGGTGCCTGATGGGAGATTTCAAAATCGATGGTTACTTGAAATGAGATTTCGGTCTGATTGGTCACATAAACCTGGACGCCTTCAACCGGTACGAGGAGGACGTCGGGGAGTTTGTGGCCGGATTTTTCGTTGATGGTCTCCGTCAGTACGACCGCGCTGACGGGCTTGGTTTTGCTGACCAGGGTTAAGAGTGCGGTTGGCCAATGTATTTTCGGAAGCCATGGTGTGGCGAGCCACGGCGGCATTGCCACCAGAAGGGCATCTCCCGTGAAGCTGCCTTTGGATGTGTCGACGACCCACTGCGATTTCTCCGCACCAGCTTCAGACCTGGCTGCAGGGCCTGTGCCTGTGCCGGCCGCTGGGGATGCTGCAGGGCCTGCTTCCGGACTGGCTTTGTTGCTTGGTTCCATCGCGATTTTTTCGAGTTCTGCGTAGACGATGCGAGCGCCAGTTTCCAAAGTCACTTGGCCACGGCTAATGGCGCGGTTCAGCAGGGATTCGAGTGCCTCGTCCCACTTTCCATAATGAAGTTTGGCAGTATGATATTGGGCTCGTTCCTTAATGGCACGGGGCGTCGCC
>Ga0154020_10001882_pt1 | contig 25623 bp, 19 predicted proteins | sample Klosneuvirus_201_FD_109709 | JGI IMG/M metagenome (GOLD analysis project Ga0154020, IMG submission 109709) | Active sludge microbial communities from wastewater, Klosterneuburg, Austria - Klosneuvirus_20160825_MG | ecosystem: Engineered > WWTP > Aerobic digester > Activated sludge | place...
GGCCAGCACCTCCCAGGGATCAGGGGGCTTCGGCGTGGCCTTGCGCTCGGCGACTACGGACCACCCGAGATCAGCGGTGAGCAGCCGATCCTGAGGCGCCTTGGTCGAGCGCACGGTCACGTCCTCGATCCACACCTCGGCCAAGACCGTCCGCTCGTCCTGGGGCCGCGCGGCCCGCGCGCTGCGGCGGGGCGGCGCCATCCCTCGCCAGGTCGGCATCTCCTTCTCGATCGACGCCCGCCCTTCGTCTTCCGGGCTCGGACGGTCCTTGGCTTCGACGTAGCCGCGGGCCCGCCGCAGCGTCGCGCTCAGCACGAGATCGGCCTCCGGCGCGTCCTCCAGCCGATCGACCAGCACCACCCGAGCAAAGCTGTGGCGAGCGACCAGGTGGCGGGCCAGGGCCTCGGCGAAGGCGCGCTCGGGTCCACCGGCCAGCTCCCCCAGATCGGTGTGGACGAACTCGCTGCCACCATAGACGTAGAGATCCGCTGAATCCTCGGCGTCGGCGGCGCTGCGACCATCGACGAAGGGCAGCACCGCGATCGTCTTTTGAAAGCGCACGCCCGCCGAGACGAGCTCCGGGGCCAGCGGCGGTGGAGGCGGCAGGGTGCGCAGGTGACAGCCCGCGTTCGCGCAGAGGAGCAGTACCCCCCACCATCGTCCAGGGCTCATCACGGCCCTTCGATACGAGGCCACCTCGGTTTTGTCGAGGAGTGCTAAGGTATCCTCGTGGATCCGCGCGATCTGGGGAGCACCGCGGTGGAGATTGTCCACCACCGCCCCGGCCAAGCTCCGATCGCGCGCCGGGACGCGGTCGCCACCGAGGAGCCGATCGCGCTCCGGGTCGACGGCGCCGAGTGGACCGTCGTGATGCGAACCCCTGGGCATGACCTCGAGCTGGCGGTCGGGCTCTTGTGGGCCGAGGGCGTCATCGCGGACGCCGCCGACATCGCCAGCGTGCTCCGATGCGAGGACGCCCCCGAGGATGAGGTCATCGACGTACGCCGCACGCCGTCGGCGCAGGCCCGCCCGCCTCCGCCACGCTCCCTGTTGTCCTCGACCAGCTGCGGGGTCTGCGGCAAGCGCGCCATCGAGGATCTGAGCATCCGCACCCCACCCTTTCGGGCCCAGCGCCCGCACGATCCGCGGCTCCTCGCGGGGCTGCCGGAGCGGCTGCGCCAGGGTCAGGCCCTCTTCGATCAGACCGGTGGGCTGCACGCGGCCGGGGTCTTCCAAGGCAGCGGCGAGCTCCTCGTCCTCCGCGAGGACGTGGGGAGGCACAACGCGGTCGACAAGTGCGTCGGTCATCTCGTGCTGAACGAGCGCGCGCGGACCGACACCATCTTGGTGGTCTCGGGGCGGGTCAGCTTCGAGATCGTGCAAAAGGCCTGGGTGGCAGGGATCCAGACGGTCGTGGCGGTCTCGGCGCCGTCCAGCCTGGCGGTGAGCCTGGCGCGGGCCTCGGGCCTCGCGCTGTTTGGCTTCGCTCGAGGCGGCGCGATCAACGCGTACACCGCCGCGACCGAGCCCTGAGCGGCGTCCTTCAGCGCGCCGACGCTCGCCGCACGATCTCGGCCCGCACCAGCAAGATCCCCAGCGCGATCGCGATGATCCAGCCGTACAGATCGCCCCACCGCAGATAGAAGGTCTCCGTCGGCGTGGTCATCAGCGGGACCTCGGCCAGGAGCGTCTCCTGGGTCCACTGACCGGTGCGCGCGGTCAGCTTGCCGGTCGGGTCCACCACCGCGCTGATCCCTGTATTTGTAGCGCGGATCAGCGCTCGGCGGGTCTCGATGCTGCGGAAGGTGGCCAACGTGAGGTGCTCGAGCGGCTCGTGGCTGTCCCCGTACCAGGAGTCGTTGGTGATGTTGACCAAGGCCTCGGCCGGACCGTCCGAGTGCCACATGTCCCGCACGAAGCTGGGGATGAGGTCCTCGTAGCAGATCATCGGGAGCAGCGCGGTGCCGTCCCGAAGGCGCAGGTGCTTGAGACGCGTCCCCGCGGTGAAGCTCGAGCTCTGCGGGTAGTACTTGGCCAGCGAGGGGAAGGTCGAGACCAGCGGCAGGGTCTCGCCGAACATCAGCAGCACCACCTTGTCGAAGGTCCCGAGGACCGCCCCGCTCGAAGAGGTGAGGACCGCGCTGTTGTAGCCGCGGGGGTCGCCGGCAGCCGAGCGATCCCAGGTCAGCGCGCCAAAGAGCAGCGGCGTGGTGATGCCGTGGGTCACCGGCTCGGAGAGATTCTTGACGTCGCGGGGAACCCAGGCGTTGTAGGCCGATTCGGGCCAGACCACGAGATCGAGCTCGGGGTGCTGGGCGATGGCCTCCAAGGTCATGGAGCGGTGCCGCTCGATGAACTCGGCGGCCTTCTCGTGCTTGTCCTTGGCCCCCAGGTTGGTCTGGATCAGCGCGACGTCGATCTTCTTGGCCGCCGCCATGGCCGCCCCCACCTGATCGAGCCGCATCGCGCCGAAGCTCAGGGCCAAGACCACCGAGAGGAGCGCGGGCACGAGGCGCCGCCGGACGATGGCCCGCCGCTGCCGGCGCGCCGCGATCAGCTCATAGAGCGCCCCATTGACCAGACCGATCAGCGTGGCGATGCCCACCACGCCGGTGAACTCCACGATCTGCGTGAGCATCGTGAAGCGGTATTGGGAGGCGCCGATGTAAAACGGGAACAGCTGAGGATAGAGCAGCTCCTGGGCGGTGAGGGCCAGCGGCAAGGACACCGCCGGTGACAGCTCGAGGTCGCGACCGAGCCTCCGCACGGCCCAGGTGACGAGGCCAATGCCCACGCCCTGCTGAAAAGCCAGGAGCAGGAGGCCCAAAACGCCCACCGGCCAGGGGAGGTTCGCGAACTGGGTGAGCAGCTGGGTCACCCAGTAGAAGCCGCCGATCGACATGACGGTGCCCAGCATCGTCCCAAACCAGAAGGCCCGCTTGGGGCTCTCGCCCTCCAGCGCCACCAGGGCCGGTAAGAAGCAGAGCCAGGTCAGGTAGGACTGGCCGAAGCCGACATAGCCGACGAAGTACAGGACCCCCGAGAGCGCGGAGAGCGAGAGCCCGCGGATCCAGCGCTGTCGGCGATCGGGCTCCGGCTGCTTCGCCTCCGGGACCTCCGAGACCTCCGGGACCTCCGGGACCTCCGGGACCTCCGGAGAGGAAGGCTGCTCCTCCCGCGCCCGCTGCTTCGATTTCTTCGCCACGGGCCGCCTCTACTGCACGGTGACCACGTCGTTGGGCTGGAGCCGGATGTTGTCCTTGAGCTCGCTGCCCGCCAGGAGGCTCTCCAGCTCCACCGCGTAGCGCAGGAAGTTCTCGCCGTTTTGCCGCACGACCACCGCGCAGCCCTCGGCGAAGGCGGTCGGCCCGCCGGCCAAGGCCAAGGCCTGGAGCATGAACACATCGCCCCGGAAGGTGTAAGCGGCTGGCTGCCGAACCTGGCCTTGGAGGAAGATCTGCTTGGAGGTGAACTGGGAGATCGTGATGCTGACGACCGGCTCTTTGATGTACGTCCGCAGCTCGGCGGTCAGCTTTTCTTGAAACTGGGGCACGGTATAGGACGCCGCGGGGACGTCATTGACCAAAGGCAGCGTGATCTTGCCGTCCGGGCGGACCGTGACCGTCCGCGTGAGCTGGGGGTTCTGCCAGACCTCGATCTGAACCTGGTCGCCCGGGTTGATGAGGTAGCCCGCCTGCTCTGGCTTTACGGCAAGGAAGGCCTGGCGTTCGGCCTCCAGGATGACGGGGCAGGTCCCCGCACAGCCAAAGGATCCGGTCACCAGGAGGCCCAGCAGGGCGACACGCCTCACCACGGAGTTGACCTACCTTAGCGTTGGTCAGGAGTCCATGATTGCTGCCCCTTCCGGCTCCGGCTAGTCTCTGCCACACGCTTACATGGCCTCGAGCCCAATGACATTGGCGGTGCTGAACGGGATGGATGCGGGGCGGGTCTTGCGCACAGGCCGTTCGAGGATCGACGTCGGCAAGGCGACCGACAACGACCTGATCCTCAGGGATGCCGACGTCCGCCCGCACCACTTCGCGATCGTCATCGATGAAGATGGCTGGCGCGCGCAGACGATCTCGGAGGCGGATCAGATCGTCGTCGACCGGCGCTGGATCCACCCCGAGTCCAAGAAGCGAGGCGCGCTGATCTACGCTGGGGGCACCGAGATCCTGCTGTTTCCGGGCGATCTCGACGATCGCACCATCCAGCGCGAGCTGACCTTGCGCCGCACCGCCGACTTCACGGTGCCCGAGGGCGGTGACCACGAGAAGGTCGAGGTGCACCAGAAGCCACGCCGCTTCGGGCTCGACATGTCGAGCTTGCCGCCGCCGGAGCTCGACGTCGACGACGCCTACGGCAACGCCCCCACGATCCCGCTAGAGGCATTCAAAAAACGCGGCCAACCGGATCCGCTGGCCTTCGCTGCGATGCCCACGATCAGCGGTGCCCCCATCCCCCGAGGCGTGCAGGACAGCGCGCGGGTCGGGCTGCGGCCAGAGCCCGAGACCGCCCCCGGCGACGAGCCGAGCGGCGGCGCTGAAGAAGGGGGCCCCGCCGCGGATCCCGCCGAAGGCCCGCGCCGCTCCTGGGGTCCGAGCCCCGCCCCCCGCGCGAGCCGGCCCAGTGACGTGCCCGAGGTGCTGGCTGTCCCCGAATCTCAGATGCAGCCGCGCCCGGCCGAGCCTCGCCGCAACGGGACCGAAGCCGGACCGCGCCGCAACGCCTGGGGCGAGCGCACGCCCCACGACGGCCCCAAAACCCCTCCCCCCAAGAGGCACAGCTGGGGCGACGAGGATCCCACGGACGGGCATGAGCCGGTGAACAACCGCGCTCGACCAGCCTCGCCGAGCCCACCAGCGGACCCGACGCCGCGCGTGCCGCAGCTGTACGCGGGGCGCGAGCTGTCGATGGCTGCCCTGGCGCAGCGGGTGAAGGACCCCGCGCTCCAGATCCTCCGCGAGCCCGACGGCGAGTTCGCCACCCAGATCCGGGTCTTCGGGACGCGGCTCCAAGATTTGGCCCGGACCTACGGCTACCGAGCCTACATGCTGACCAGCGCGGAGCCCCTCACCGGCAAGACGACGGTCGCGCTGAACTTGGCCTTCGCGCTGGCCGAAGATCCCAAGCGCCGCATCGCCTTCATCGAGGCGAACTTCCGCTACCCGCGGGTGGCCGACATCCTCGGCATCGCCGACGACTTCGGGCTGATCGGCGTGCTCGAGGGTCGCCTCCAGGTGACCGAGTCGATCGTCAAGATCGCCGACCGGAACCTGGTGGTCTTCCCGGCGGGCGGGCGCCACCCTCACCCGGGCGAGGTGCTAGCGGCGCCCCGTTTCAAGACGTTGATCGCCGAGCTGGCGGCCACCGTCGACGTCGCGATCATCGACGCGCCCGCCGTACGACCCTCCGCCGACGCAAACCTCATCCTGCCCTTGGTCGACGCGGCCATGCTGGTCGTCCTCGAAGGAAGCACCCGGGCGGCGTGGATCGAGCAGGCGATGGATCAACTCGGCCGAGAGCGGGTGCTCGGCGCCCTCTACAACAAGATTGAGCCCGAGGAGAAGAAGTCGCTCCACGCGCGCCGCGACCAACGCATGGCCGCCAAGTCCAGGGGGCTCTGAGCGCAGCGGGCGGGTCTGGGCCCGTTATCGGCGGGTGAACCCGCCTGCGGGCGCGATCGCTTCGCTCAACGCGTCGGTCAGCGCTGCTCCCTCGGCCGCAGGTCGCTCCATCCGATCAGCGCCGCGCAGCCAAAGATCACGGCCAGCATCTCCCAGGCCAGCAGCGCCCCACGCAACGCCGGATAGGCTGGAGCCAAGATGGTGCCGAGCACCCAGGCGACGCCGACCCCGCACAGGGCCCACTGCCCAAAGCGCAGCGGGACCTCGTGGAAGCGGCGAGCGACGAGCGAGGGCAGCGCACCGCCCGCGCCGGCGATCAGGACCAGGGGGAGCCAGTCGACGTACACGCTCTCGTGCCTCCTTTGCTCGCCAAGCACCCGCCGGGGGCCAAACCCGGCGCCGACGAGGCCCGGCACCCGATCGACGCAGCTCGGGGCCGAAGGTCGCACGAAGAAATCGGCCGATCGAGCCAAAAGGCTCAGGGGGTGACCGCGACCATCTGGGGTCTCTTTCATTGCAAGGCCCGGCGTGGTTTGGTACCCGCCAACCTTCGATGGAGCAGGCCACCGTCAACGTGTTCAGGGTCGCCCTGGCGTCCGCGTCGATCGTGTCTTTCTTGGCGGCGCCAGCGGCTTGGGGGCAAGGCAGCAGCGCCGCCACGGCGACCAGCGCCGAGGCCAAGGGCGCGACGCTCGGCCTCGACGAGCTCATCGCGCTGGCGCTCGCCAACAACCGACAGATCCACATGGACGCCACCCGCATCGGGGAGGCCCGCGCGCTCTACCAGATCGCGGCAGCCCAGGCCTACCCGGCCTTTTCGGGTCAGTTCTTGTTCGGCGGCCCGGTCAGCGAGGCCAAGACCGCGGTCCGGAACGATCCCGCGACCCTTACGCCCGCCTCGCTGGAGGGCGACACCAACTTCGGCACCCTGGGCGTGACCTTGCGCTTCTCCGCCACCGGCTACCTGCCGATCATGACGTTCGGGAAGATCGACGCCGCCAAGGACGCAGCCCAGGGCGTCATCGGCGCCGCTCAGGAGAAGGTGCGGGTCACCGAGGGCGAGGTGCTGGTCAACATTCACCGGGCGTTTTGGGCCTACCAGCTCACGGTCGGCTTCGCGAACTCGCTGCGCGAGGGCGAGGAGATCCTCACCAAGATCATCAAGAAGGTGAACGACCTCCTCGACAACGATTCGCCCCAGGTCACCGAGAACGATCGGCTCCGCCTCACCCACGCCCAGGCGACCCTGAAGGTGCGGCTGGTCGAGGCCGAGGCCGCCCAGCGCATCGCCGAGGCCGCGCTGAAGCTCTTGATCGGACGCCCCCAGACCGAAGCCTTGCTGGTCGCGACCGCCGATATCGAAGAGCTGCCCACGCCGCCGCCGCCCCTGAACCTGCTGGCGGACGCGCTGTCCGACCGCCGCCCGGAGCTCAAGGCCCTGCGCCATCTCATCGACGCCCAGGATGCGTTCTTGCGTTTTCGAACGCGCCAGCTGCTACCGGACTTCTTCATTGGTGGCTTTTTGGAGACGGCGCTGACGACCAACGCGACCGACCAGACCAACCCGTTCATCTCCGACCGCTTCAACTTCTTCGACTCGGGCGTGGGACTCGGGCTGCGCTTTCAGCTCGACGTCTTCAACAAGCTGGCGCTGATCGAGCAGGCGGAGGCCGAGCTCAACACGCGGCTGGCCGAAAACGACGCCGCGCGCGAGGCCGTCGAGCTCGAGCTCCGGAAAATTCACACCGATCTGAGTAGCCTCTACGCCCGCCTCGACCCGGCCGAACAGGCCTTTCGGGCCGCCCGCAGCTGGCTGACCGCGGCCGCGCTGGCCTACGACATCGGCACCGGGAGCGCTCGGGAGCTCATCGATGCTTTCTTGGCCCGGGCCGCCGCGGAGGCCGATCTCCGGCGAACCCAGTATGAGATCCAGATCGGCTCAGCCGACTTGCTCAGGGCGGCCGGCACCTTGGTGGAAGAAGCCCGCCAGCGTGGAGGCGCTCACGCCGCCGACAAATGAAGACGGTGCCTGCGGGATCCGTCTAGGTTAGCGTCATGCCGATGCCCATGTTGATGCCCCTCCTCACCGCGCTGTCCGTCGCCGTCCCGGCCGCCGCTGGGGGTCCGCCCGACGCGCCGGGGCCTTGGCTGCAGGCGACCGTCGACCGGGCCAAGAAGCTCGCCGAGCGCAAGGTGAAGCCCGACTCTCCCGAAGAGGAGAAGTGGAAGAAGGACGTCAAAGCCACCGTCGACGAGATCCTCGACTGGGACGAGCTGACCAAGCGCGCCCTGGGACGCGCCTGGGAAGAGCGCAAGCCCGCCGAGCGGGAGCAGTTCTCGAAGCTCCTGCACGACATGGTGGAGGCCTCCTACGAGTCCAAGCTGAAGCTCGCCGCCCGCGACCAGCTCAAGAAGCCGCAAGAGGTGAAGCTCACTTGGGAGCCCGAGAAGATCGACGGAACCCAGGCGACCGCGCGGGCCAAGATCAAGGCCGACAAGACCAACGCCACCCTCGACTTCAGCCTGCGCTGGGATGGGAGCAAGTGGCGGGTCTGGGACGTCGCGATCGATGACGTGAGCACGGTGCGGACCTACCGCTCGCAGTTCTCGAAGATCATCGCCGAGAGCGGCTTTCCGGCGCTCATCGACCGCATGAAGAAGAAGGTCGAGGAGATCAAGTCGGGCAAGGGCGAGCTTGCGCCTTAGGCCTTGGGCGCTGTGTCGTCTAGTTAGGCCTATAGGGCATCTGTTTCGATGTACCTATTGGCGGTGTGGGCATTCTGTCCAAGTGGCACCAGTCGCTTCGCGACAGCCACTTCGCGCGAGGACGCGCGAGGGGAGCTTCGATTCGAGGCTGTCGTCGGAAGGGCCTTCGGTTCGCTTTGCTTGTTGGCGGCGTGGGCATTCTGTCTGAGTGGGCCTTAGGCGCTGTATCGTCTAGTTCGGTTTGTAGGGCATCTGGTTCGCTGTACTTGTTGGCAGCGTGGGCATTCTGCCCAAGTGGCACCAGTCGCTTCGCGACAGCCACTTCGCGCGAGGACGCGCGAGGGGAGCTTCGATTCGAGGCTGTCGTCGGAAGGGCCAGCTTGGAGCCGGGCTCAGCAGCCGCTCTCCAGGCGCTGCTTGGCCTTTTGATGGACCTCGCTCTTTTGCCTCGTCATCCGCGTGATCTGGCGCCAACGCTCGCAGGCGTCCGGCTTTCCGCGCTGCTGCGACAGCTCGGCCTCCTTGGCCCAGGCCTCGGCGGTCGCCTCCAGCTTGGCGAGCCCTAGGGCGATCTTGGCGTTGGTGGGGGCGAGCTTGGCTCCCGCGTCCCAGGCCGAGAAGGCTTGCTCGAGGCGCTGCTGCTCAAACAAGGCCGCCCCTCGGTCGGCGAAGGCGTCGGCGATGGTGTGCTCGAGCTCGGTGAGCAGATACGACTTCAGAGATTCCGGGAGGACCTCGCGCTCGATGCCCCGGTAGTCGTTGAGGCTCGACCAGGCCTGCGCGGGATCGTTGGCGATCTCGTTTTTGGTCCGCTCGTACTTGCTCTCGAGCTTCTTCAGGCTGGTGTAGAGGGCCTTGGCGGCGGCCTTCTCCTCCGTCTTCCCCTTCTTGCTGGCGACGTCGGCGCGCTTGATCGCGCCCTTGAGATCTCCATCGGCGTAGCTGAGGGCGATGCGCTGGAGGCTGCGATCCTCGTACTTCTTGGCGATCTCGTCGGTCTTGGAGACGCTGGGGCCGCCCTCGACCAGGGCCGCGCCGGCCGGAGTGAACGCGATGTTACTCTTTTGCATCTTGTCTTCGAGCTCGAGCAGGGCCTGCTTGGCCTCGGCGTTCTGGGTGTCGATCTCCAGGATTTGGCTCAGGCGCTCGTGGGCCTGCGGCCACGTCTTCGGACGCTTGAGATCGATCTCCACCCGCTCCAGCTCTCGCTTGACCGCCAGCGGCCGGAGCTGCCCGGCGCGCTCCTCGGCCTGAGACCGCTCCCGCGTCCCCGCCGGCACTGCCGCGTAGAGCTCGAGGGCCTTCATCAGCTTGCCCTGAGCCCTCAGATCATCGCCTTCGGCCAGGATGTTGGCCGCCTTCTCGGCCAGGTCGATGCGCTTCTTCATCGCGCGGGCATCCACGTTGATCGGATCGCGGGCCAACAGATCGGCCACGATCCGCCGCACATCGCCGAACTTCCCGGCCGTCTCGAAGCGCGTCGCATCCGCTAGCCGGGCCACCACGAAGCCGTCGAAGTCGAAGCTGGCGTCGACGACCGGGAGGTTTGGGATCAGGCCGCTCTTGTCTCGCTTGCTGAACGGCGAGGTCGCGCTGCGCGTCGTGGCCAGCGCCGTCTCCGGGGGCCGAGGCGAGGCGGGAGGCGCAGGCTCGGTCGGGCTCGGCTTGGCGCTGACCACGACGGTCGGGCTCGGGCTGGGCGTTGGCTTCGGCGTGGCGGTCGCGGAGGCTGAAGGCGCCGGGGTCGCCGGCGCCGAGGGCGTCGGTATCGCGGAAGCCGATGGCGTCGGCGGGGGCGTCGCCGTCTGCGTGGGCGTCGGAACGGCCGAGGCCTTCGGCGAGATCGAGGGCCCCGCGGTGGCGAGCGGGCTCGGCCGTACCGAGTTCGTGGCGAAGAGCGCGCTCTTGCTCGGCGAGGGCGCCGGCCCCTCCCCGCCTCCGCGGAGCTTGGCCCAGGCCAAGATCCCCAGAGCCGCGATGATGACCACAAAGCCCGACGCGAGCAGCCACAGCCCGCGCCGCCCTGAGGTCTCCGCCGGCGCCAAGCGGCTCGGCTCCACCGAGCCCGCGCGGCCCGGCACGTCGGAGGACAGCTCGATCCGAAAGTCCACGTTCCCGAAGCGGAGCCGGTCGCCGTTCCTCAGATCGGAGCTGTCCACCCGCACGTCATTGACGAAGACCCCGTTGGAAGAGCCGAGATCAGTCACCGTGGCCGCGCTGCCCGAGAGCACGATGCGGGCGTGCTGCCGCGAGACCGAGCCGTCGAGGATCGGCACGGCGCAGTCCTCGAGGCGCCCGACGATCCACTCGCCCACACCGAGCGGGTAGCGGCGGCCGGTCGCCGGCTTGGACTGGCCGATGAGCAGGAGCGAGGAGCCACCGGTCGGAGGGGGCGCGGCCCGCATGCCCCGGGTCTCGTCGGGGACCACGCTGACGATGTCGGCGGTGCCTACGCCGGAGGCAGCCTCGACCCGCACGCGGATCTCATAAGAGCCGACCTGCACCACGTCGCTGGCCAGCACCATGGCCCGTTGCTTGATCTTCTTCCCGTTGAGCCGGAGTCCATTGATGCTGCCCAGGTCCTCCACCCAGGCTTGCCCTTCGAGCACCCGAAAGGAGGCGTGGCGCCGGGAGACCTTGCGATCGTCGACCCGAATGTCGGCGCTGTCGTCGCGCCCGATGACCATCGCCAGGTCGGTGAGCGGATACTCCCGCTTCTCCCCGTTGGGAGCCTGCACGACGAGGAAGATGGAGCCAGCCGTGCCGGTCATGAATGCGCGCCGGGGGCAGGATACTGGGCGGGTCGCCGAAGGAACAAGCCTGCTCGGCTCGCTTCAGCCACGCTCACTCGACCGTGAAGAGGTCTTTGAGCTCGGGATCACGATCAGGGAGCTCCTCGACGAAGCTGGGCACGTAGCCCGTCGCCTTGAACTCACCGGCGATGTAGCCGCTCTCGTTGAGGCCTTCGACCTCGAAGGCGAAGACGTCGTCGATGGCGACCGTCTCTCCGTCCACCCGCAGCTCCGCGATCTTGGTCAGCCGCCGCGAGCCGTCGCTGAAGCGCTGCTCATGGATCACGATCGGGAAGGCCCGCGCGACGAGCCGCTTGGCCTCCTCAGGGGTGCCCGCACGTCCGGCGATCTCGTGGGCCAAGCGATCGACCGCCTGCTCCACCGATCCCGCGGCATAACAGGCCACGAGGCCCTCGAGGGGGCCGGCCGCCGCGGCGACGAGCTCATAGGCCTCGGGCCCGGCCATCACCCCGGCGAAGACGCGATCGGGCTGCAGCGAGACCACGTGCCGCACCAAGCGATCAAAGGGCAGGCCCGCGCTCGGCTCAAAGGACATCAGGTTGGCCTCGTGCTTGTGGAGCTCCACCGAGGCCTCGATCCCGACCACCCGCTCATCGGCCAGCGCGACCGAGGCCAGCGCGTTCAGGGAGGCGGAGGCGCCCACGCCCGGCCCGAGCGAGAGCAAGATGCCGCGCTTGTAGCTGAGGAGGCAGGCGTTGACGAAGCGCCGCATCGGATCGGAGAGCGCGCCCGTCTCGACCAAACTGTCGAGGGTGAAGGCCTCCCGCAGCGTCTTTCGGATCGAGATCGTCGGGCCACGGAAGGCCAGGGGCGGGACCGCGCCGAGCACCCGCGTGCCATCGCGCAAGCGCGCGTCGACGACCGGCGACTCCGCGGTGGTCGGCACGCTGCCGAGCACCGCCAAGCGATCGATCAGCCGCACGATCTCCTGCTCGGAGTCGATGGTCTTGTCGGTGACCGTGAGGTGACCGTCGCGCTCGACCGAGATCTTGCCACTCGGGGCGATGAGGATCTCGGCGACGGCCGCGTCCTCCATCAGCTCGGCGATCGCCGAGAAATCCGTGGCCAAGGTGACCGCGTCGGCGACGATCGCGTCGTCTTGTCCCGCGACGTGGTGACTGAGGCGCAGCTCGGCCAGCGCGCGGCGGGCGACCTTGTCGGCCTCCGGCGCGAGGTCAGCGATCGCGCCGAAGCTCTTCTGGGCAAAGCCAAGCTCGGTAGCGATCAGCTGATGGAGCCGTCGGACCGCGACCGCCTTGTCCATCGGGGGCAGCGCAACCGCCGCCGCCGCCACCGCGGCCGAGGCGTGCAAATGGCTCAAGCTCTGGCTGGTGACCGGAGGGTTCGACGGGGCGCGAGCGGTGCTGGCCTTTGGCGGCGGGAGATCCTCGAACTCGCTCGGCTCCTCTTTCTTGCCAGGCTTGCCGGGGACGGGCTTGAGGCGGGACAGCCCGGCGCGATTGGGCGCCGCAGCGGGCGACGGCGCGGGCGTCTTCTCGGGCTTCTTGCTCCCGCCCTTCATGGGCACCACCGCCGCCTTGGGCGCGGAGCTCTCGTCGTCCTCTAGGCTCACGCCTTCCAGATCAGGGGTCGGCGCGGAGGTGGCGGCGACGTCGACGTCGTCATCATCCGGACCCACGTCGAGTTCGAGACCTTCGGGCTCTGGTTCGGGCTCCGGCTTGGCCGGCTGCTTCTTGGGCTGCGGCGCGACGACCTTCGAAGGCGCAGCTTTGACCGGCTCCGGCGGGGGATCATCCGCGCCGCTCTCGAACTCCTTGTCGAAGTTGTCGTCGACGAGGCCGGGCGCGTTGCGATCGTCTCCGCCCTTCTTGTCTTCGAAGAGATCGACTTCGGCTTCTCCCGCAGGGGCCATCGAGGCCGAGCGTCCTGCGCCTTTGGCCGCCGGCGGACCGGACTCGGCGCCGTTGCTGGTCGCCAGCTGCAGCGTGAAGTCACCGATGTAGATCTTGTCGCTGGCCTTCACCACCTGGGGCTGCGTGATCTTCTTGCCGTTCACGTAGGTCCCGTTGGTGGACTGCATGTCGATGATGATGAACTTGCCGTCCTTCAGCACGATCCGCGAGTGGCGCTTGGAGATGTTGCCCTTCGGCAACACGATGTCGTTTCCCTGGACACGACCAATCGTGATCTCGCCTTTGTCGAAGTCGAGGTTTCGCGGCTGGCCGCCCTTCTCATTGATCGTGATCTGAAACATCTGAAAACCGGCTGCAGTGTACCAAACCGCCGAGACCTGACAAGTTATCGAGAAGAGAAGAACTCAAGGCACCGGATGGGGGTCGAAGGAGAAGTGGAGGTCGTCCGCTCGGATCTCCACGACCGACCGCGCTCCGGGGAAGCTGATCATCCAGCTCGTCCGTATGGGTGAAACTACGATTTCCTCGGGCAAGGAGGCGACCAGCACGCTCGAGACCCCCGCGCGGAACCCGCTCCCGATCGCCGAAGTCAGTTGGAGCTCCACGCCGGGGCAGACGCGCCGGGTGGCAGCAAAGCAGTCGGAGCCCTCTGCACACGCTGATACTACGCAGTGACCGAAGCAGCCAGCGACCAACGAGAGGTCGCATGTAGACCCACCACAGTCGGCATTGGACCCGCAGGCCGCCCCATCTAGGGCGCTGGCGGCAGTCTCGAGGGGGCGGCGCTGAGGCTCACAACTCGGCGCGGCGGAGGAGCTGAGGGTAGTGCGCACGATCTGGGTCAGGGGGGCCCGCCAACCAGACCCAACCCGAGTGACCGGAGCGCGCTCCACCGGGACGAGGGAGGCGCCGGCGGTGAAGGCGAGGACGACCTCCTCGGCCGCGGGGTAGATCTCCCAGCGATCGAGGGGCACCGGCTCCGCACCACAGCGGCGGACAGCGGCGGCCAGGACCGCGCTATCCAAGTGAACCAAGACCGCGCTGGCCGAAACCCCGGTGACGATCCCCTCACCGCTCGGGGTGAACGGGCCGGTGCTGCAGCCCGGCGGGGCGCCTTCGAAGTAAACGCGGTCGCCGACGCGAACGAAACCGTAGCCCGTCGCATCCACCGCCCTGGGGGTGATGCGGGCGTTGGGAGCGGTGGTAGCGGTGGTGGTCGTAGGCACGGGCTCGAGCACCCCGCCCTCCTCTCGCACCAGGCTGCCGCGATAGGTCGCGCGGTAGATGCCGCCTTCGGAGCTCGGATCGACGACCTGGTCGGCGCCACACTCGAAGGTCGCGTCGATCTTCCCCGTCTGATCGCCGCGGCTCTCGCAGCTCGTCAGCACGGGCGCGACGGTGCAACCGCTCATCCGCACCTCATCGGCCGTCAGCGACTGCAGCCGGGTGACGCCGGACGGGATCGAGATCGCGTAGCGGAGCGGGTGTCCGTAGAGCACGCTGGTCGACCCATCGAGGTGGACGACCATCACGATCGGGGTGCGCCCGTCGGCCTCGAGATCGGCCAGGCCGAGCAGATCGAGGTGCGCCGGATCGATTTCGTTGGGCAAGAAGGACAAGCGCTGCACCTTGCCCAGCGCGACGGGACTGTCGAAGGCCACGACGCCAGGCTCGGTCGAATCGAGGATCCCCGGCGAGGGGAGCATCCGAGTCGAGCGCACCAGAGTGCCTCCCTCCGCGTCGAAGACCGTGCCGAGCGGCTGGTCGAGGCGCAGAGCCAAGACGCCCGCGGTATCCGCATCGACAATGTCAGCGGTGGGACCGCCGGCGTCGAGCTCACTGCCGACGCCGAAGACCGCGCCGTCGCCGCTCAGGGGCACCATGGTGAAGGTCGGCCCGACCACGCTGTTGGTGAAGACCGCGGCCGGCGTCGCGGTGCGCACGCTGATCCGGCGGGGGCCAGAGGCGATCGTCGCAGTGGCGACCAGGGTCGCGTCGAAGGTGCTCGAGACCGAGAGGGCGACCAGCGTGCCCGATGTGCTGCCGATGGGATCCAAGGCGACGAGCAAGGTGTCGAGCGCGCCGCCGGTCGGCGGCAGGACCTCGATGTCGACGGGGGCGCCCGGCGTTTGGACCTTGGCCGCCAGATCCAGGCGGGCCAGCACCTGATAGCCGGGGTCCTCCGATTCGGAGACATCGAGCAAGGTCTCATCGGCGCTGAGCACATAGACGGCGCTGTCGATCGCCGACAGCACGTACAACCGGCGCGTATCCGCCGAGATCGCCAAGGACGTCGGGTAGCGCGGGGTGGGGACGATCAGAGGGAAGTAGAGGGCGGGGGCCCGGACGAAGTAGTTCTTGTCGAAGTTGGTCGGCAGAGCGGTCGAGGAGGTCGGGGCCTCTATCTTGCGGGTCATCTGCGCGACGCGCACGCCACCAGCTTCGGAGTCCGCGACGAAGAGATCGGCCCGCAGGACGTCCGCCTTGCCCGTAGGCCGAGTGACGATCGCCAGGCCTGAGGGACGATCGAGCTGCCCCGTCGAGGGCGTGGTGGTGCTGGGGCAGGCCGTCGCCAGGAGCGCCAGCGACCCGAGGCAGATGCGCGCGCTGAGCCTCACGGGGCCTCCGTCGTGCCGTCATCGGAGAGCGCGCGGCCGAGGCGGGCGATGATGCGGTGCTTGGCCGGATCGGCGTCGCTCACGTCGATCACCGCCAGGGTGCTGTTTCCGAAGTTGGAGACGAAGGCCAGGGTCCGGCCGCCGATCGGCGCGGGGGCCACGACCATCTCATAGGGAGTGGAGAGGAGCTCCCGGGTCTGACCCCCGATGACCGCGCGTGGGCTTAGGATCGCGCGGAGGAGCGGGGCGTCCTCGGTGACGTCCAGGGCGAACAGCTCGCTGCTGCGGATATCCGGCACATACAGCGTGCGGGATCCGGCGCGCTCGACCAGCATGGGCTTTCCGAGCTCTTCGCCGACCTCGAGCACCGACAAGGTGTGCCCCGAAGCGGTGTCGACCACGCCGATCGCCGAGTTGAACAAGGCCGGGCCGGTAAGCCCACCGACCGAGTCGCGCACCCGGATGCGCAACGAAACGTAGGCCCGCTTACCGTCGGCGCTCAGCACCAAGCCACGGGTCGAGGCGGCGAGGCTGTCTTGGCCGAGGCGCAAGACTGACTCGATGGAGATGGGGGTCTTGCCGGTGGTGACCCGCATGGAGATCAACGTGCCGGCCTTGAGCCCACCGTTGGCCACGCTGCCGTAGAGCAGGCCGGGGTCGCTGCTGACCGCGGACAAACCGACGATCCCCTCCGCAAACGCGGCGACGGTCGTGGTGGCGCTGAGCAAGGTGCCACCCGCCTCGTTGGCTAAGCGGGAGTCGAAGGTCGCGCGATCGATCACGGTGATGCGGGTCGCCCCGTTTGAATCGCTGGCCAAGTGACCGACGACGAGGGTGCCGGCCGCCCCGACGGAGGGCAGAAACGCGATCGAGAAGGCATCCGACTCGCCCGTCTGGACGATGTGGCCCGGCGAGCAGTCGGTGGCCTCTTGGGCCACGACGCCCGGCGTGTCGCAGCGGATCGTCGTGCCGTCGAGCCTGAGCCGGGTCACCCTGCCGGTGCCGCGGGAAGAGACGAAGACGTCGGCCGGGCTCGCGCCGACCGTCAAGACCTCGGCGCCGAACGGGGCGATCCGGGCCCGGCTGCGGCCGGTGGCGGGGAGCGTGGTCGGGATCAAGGGCTCCGTGGCCGCCCCGGCGATCTGCGCCCCGATGGCGGTGAGCGACAGCGCGGTGATGGTCCCGGAGTTGTAGCGCTGGTCGAAGTTGGAGTTCACGACGAGCAAAGCATCGCCAACGACCGCCATCCCCATCGGGTAGTGCAGCTGATCTTCGATGGGAGAAGTGCCCGGGAGCTCTTCGGCGCAGCCGGTCCCAAGACAGGTCAGAAGCGCGCAGAGGATCGGGGTGGTAGCAGGCGAAAATCGCATCGGTGTCCGGGCGCTCGTTTCCCTACAGGCCGCCGACGCAGGGGTCAACGACTCGCTGCGGAACGAATCCGAGGCCCGAAGGGTTAATGAATGAGGCCCGGGCTTCTCTTCCTAGGGCCGAAAAGAGGAAGATCCTTTGGTGAGCATGCTTCAGAACCTCCCGCTTCGAAGCCTCCCCGGTCGCATCATCCGCCGCCTGGCCCGCCACCCCGTCTTGCTTGTAGGCAGTGCCTCCTTGGGCATCCGCGCCTACCAAGAGTATGGGCGGCTCAAGAAGGGCGAGATCGATGCGGAGGAGTTCCGCGCCCGAACCGCCTCCCACTTCGGCTCGATCTCCGGCGGTGCCGCGGGAGCGACGGTCGGCGCGGCCGCTGGCTCGGTCATCCCCGTCGTGGGGACGATCATCGGCGGCTTCGTCGGCGGAATGATCGGAGAGGCGGGCGGCTCGCGCTTCTTTCGGATGGCCGCCTCGGAGCTCGAGTCGCGCCGCAAGGGCGAGGAGGCTCCGCAGGGCCCGCCGCCGCGTCAGCTTTGAGCTTGACTGAACACGTGTTCAGTTTCAGGCTTCGGCGATGGACCTCGAGGCCCGCCGCCGCACCCTGGCCGTTGTCCAGAATCCTCCGAACCCCTGGCAAGCCGAGAGCGTCGACTGGCTCGGCGAGCCCCCCGACGTGGAGCTTCAGATCTTCGAAGATCAGAGCCGCAGCATCCTCTCCAAGAACGACAGCCCCGACATCCCCTTCACCTATAGCGTGAATCCGTACCGCGGCTGCTACCACGGCTGCGCCTACTGCTATGCGCGGCCGTCGCATCAGTACCTCGACTTCGGCGCCGGCACGGACTTCGAGCGCAAGCTGGTGGTGAAGAAGGACGCGGCGACGCTGCTCCGCGCGGCCTTTGAGAAGCCGAGCTGGGCGGGCGCCTCGATCGCCTTCTCCGGCAACACCGACTGCTATCAGCCGCTGGAGGTCTCGCTCGGGCTCACCCGGGCCTGCCTCGAGGTCTGCCTCGAGTACCAAAACCCCGTCCAGTTGATCACCAAGTCGACGGTGATCGAGCGCGACGTCGAGCTGCTCGCGGAGCTCAGCAAGGTCGCCTGGGCCCCCGTGCGGATCTCGATCCCCTTTTGGGACGCCGACGTCGCGCGGGCCATGGAGCCCTATGCGCCCCGCCCATCCCGGCGGATCGAGACGATCCGGCGGCTGGCGGAGGCTGGGGTGCCCGTCGGGGTCAACGTCGCGCCGATCATCCCGGGTCTCTCGGACGTGGACGCGCCGCAGATCTTGGAGGCCGCGCGCGAGGCCGGCGCGACGCACTTCGGGATGACGATGCTGCGCCTCCCCGGCCCGGTCGAGGAGGTCTTCGAGTCCCGCCTGCGCAGCCTGCTGCCGCTCAAGGCCGAGCGGGTGCTCTCGCAGATCGAGGCCTGCCGCGGCGGCAAGCGCACGGACGGCCGTTTCGGCGCGCGGATGCGGGGAGAGGGGCCCCGCTGGGACGCCATCTTTGGCTTGGTCTCCGGGGTGGCCCGACGCCTCGGCTATCAAGATGCGCCGGCCGCGCCCTCGCCTTCGACCTTTCGGCGGAAGCCACGGGCGGTGGCGCAGCTATCGCTGTTTGGGGCGCCTTAGTTGCAGTGCCGTTCACTAAAGCCTGCAGGGCATCTGTTTCTCCGCACTTGTTGGCGGCGTGGGCATTCTGTCTGAGTGGCACCAGGCACGCTTCGCGCGCCAGCCACTGCGCGCGAAGACGCGCGGGGGAGCTTCGATTCGAGCCTATCAGCCGGAGGACCGTCACGAACCCAAGCTTTTGCGCTTGTTTCCGCGGCGATTGCGCTAGGTGAACGGCATTGACCCGAGTAGGGGCTCTTCGGTTTAGGATCCTTCAGTGAAGCCGGGGAGATTTCGGCAGATCCGCATCGGCGTGCTCCTGGCGATCCTGCTCGTCGTGGCCGCCGACGCCTGGCAGACCCGGCGGCGCGTGCTCCGCTGGACCGAGCCGCTCGAGCTCACGATCTTCCCGATCGTCGCCGAGCCAGACCCGGAGGTCGAAGCCTATGTGTCGAGCTTGGACGGGGAGGCCTTCGCGGAGCTCGAGCCCTTCTTCTTGCGCGAAGCGGAGCGCTACCAGCTTCCGCTGTCGCCGGTGGTCATCGCCGCGCTGGGACCGACGCTCTCGGCGCATCCCCCCGAACCGCCGGCGGAGGCGGGCGTCCTCGGCGCGGTGTGGTTCAGCCTGAAGCTCCGCTACTTCGCCTTTCGCGCGCTCAGCGACGCCCCCAAGACCCGCGGCGTTCGGCTGTTTGTCCTGTATCACCGGGCGAGCGCCGGCCGCTCCCTGCCGCACTCCTACGGGCTACCAGAGGGGCTCATCGGGGTGGTCCACGCCTTCGCCAACGCCGAGGCCCAAGGGAGCAATCAAGTGGTGATCGCCCATGAGGCGCTGCACACCGCGCGCGCCACCGACAAATACGGACCGAGCGGCCTACCCGCTTTTCCCGAAGGCTACGCAGAGCCCGAGCGCGACCCGCGCTGGCCCCAAGCTGCGGCCGAGATCATGGCGGGCCGCATCCCGCTCAGCGCCAGCGACGCACGAATGCCGAGCCACCTCTCCGAGTGCGTGATCGGGCCGCGTACGGCCGAAGAGATCCGCTGGACCAAGGGCTCAGCCGGTGGGGAGTGAGGCGGCCGCGGCGTACTCCTCGGCCAAAGCGACGTAGATCTTCCACGACTGGGTGATGCGAACGCGCTCTTCCGCGGTCAGCTCGCGCGCGACCTTGGCCGGTCGACCGAGCAAGAGGACTCCGCTGGGGTACTTCTTGTCCGGGGGCACGAGGCTGCCCGCGCCGACCAGCGTCCAGTCGGGGATGACAGCGTTGTCCATCACGATCGCGCCCATGCCGATGAGGCAGTCGTTCCCGATCAAGCAGCCGTGGAGGATCGTGCCGTGCCCGACGGTGACCCGCGATCCGACGTGCAGCTCGGAGAGTCCGCCAGTGGTGTGACCGACGGTGTTGTCCTGGATGCTGGTGTGCGAGCCGATCACGATCTTGGCCATGTCGCCGCGCAGCGAGACGTTGGGCCAAACGCTGGAGTGCTCGCCGATGCTGACCTCGCCGATCAGGGTGGCGGCGGGGTGGACGAAGGCCGTGGGGTGCACGGCCGGGGCGTGCGAGCGGTAGTGAAACAGCATGGGGGCGGAGCGTAGCCCTCGGGCAGAGGAGTTTCTAGCGTATCCCGGTCGCCGTCCCGACCCCGTGCGAACGGGCGATCCAGCGCTCGCCCTCCAAGACGACCCGATCGATGTCGCCGCGCGCGGGGTGATCGGCGGCCGCCTCCCCTTCCCCTTCGGTCGACGCGTACTCGGGCGCCCAGGGAAGCAAGATGGCGAGGTGGGGCCCGTCCATCCCGAGCTTGGGTAGGATCGGGGCGATCGGCTTCACCCGAGCCGCACTCATCACCGCGTCCACGCTGCGATGAGGCGCCAGCTCGAGCAGGTTCACGAGCGTGGGCGGCGGCAAGAAGATCTCGAGCGCCGCGTGCCGCTCGAGCGCCACGCTTGGGCTGAGCCAGACGGCGTCGGTGGTCTCGAAGCGGTCGGAGCTGGCCTGCTGCTCAGCGGGGGCGCGCGCGACGTAGAAGCGGGTGTCGAAGCGCTTCGGCTCGCGGGAGGGCGTGATCCAGTGCGACCAGGGCTCAAGCAACGACAGATCGAGCTCCCAGGCGGCGCGCTCGACCAGCTCCGAGAAGCGGTCCCGACGGTCATTGAGCGCTTCGCGCGCCGCGCGGATCGCCGCGGGCTCGGGGGCCTGCCCGCCCGGGCCTCGGCCGAGGAGCACGCCGGCCTCCTCGAGCACCTCGCGGACCGCGGCGACGCCCAAGGAGAGCGCGGCGCGTCGATCGCCGAGGCGGGCCGCGGCCTGGGTCAGCGTCTCGGGCAAGACCGCGGCCTCGATCTCGGCCGATCCGTCGTCGGCGTCCACCTTGCCGCCCGGGAACACATAGGCCCCGCCCATGAAGCTGCTCTTGCCGCTGCGCTTGACCAAGAAGACCTCGATCCCGCCGCTCGGCAGATCGCGGAGGAGCATGACGGTGGAGGCGAGCTTGGGCCCGGAGGGAGGTGCGCCGGGCGCGGTGAAGCCGGTGAGGGAGTCCGCCATGGCCCCCTCATAGCAGCCAGGACGGCTCAGCGTCCGTGGAGAATTCAGGTCGCCATCGTGGCGAAGGAGTCGCTGGTCCTGGTGACGCTCAGGACACCAGCGCGGTGCGCTCCACCAGGGCGCGCCCTTCGCGGACCCGCCTCCCCTGCGTCAGATCCACCACGATGCCCTCCGGGCGGCGGGATAAATGAAGAACCAGCGCGGCGCCCTCGAGCCGCGCTGATTCTTCCAAGACCATCACCACGGAGACTTGAGCCTTCTGGCTCGCGCTCGCCAACCGGCGGGTACGCACCGGCGTGAGCGCGACATCGACCCCTGTCGCCACCACCACGGAGAACACGGATGACTCTACGACCTGATTCAGCGCTCGAACTGCTTTGACCTCATCGGGGGCGCGGATGAAGAGCACGCGATCGAGCCGCACGCCCGTCAGCGCCAGCGCCGGTGGATAGAGCGTCCCCCGCGCGTCGATCCAGGCCACTGGGCGCCCCGCCGAGGTCTCCCGCTCCACCAACATCGCGGCGATGCTCATGCGCCCTGCCCCCGAAGCACCGGCGATCACCGAGAGCCCCCCGCGGGGAAAGCCGTGATCCGGGAGCAGTCGATCCAGCGCAGGGATCCCGGTGCCGATCACCGGGCGCTCTGAACTCGCCTTGAGCTCCGGTGACAGACCGCCGAGCGCCCGCTTGAGAGCGACGAGATCAGTCACCGTAGCCATAGAACGCTTATACCGAACACGTGTTCAGTGGTCAAGGATCTCGAGGCTCACCCGGTCCGGGTCCCGGTACCGGTCGCGGCTGGTCGCGGTCCCGATCTGGACCCGACGAGTCCTGGCACCGCGAAGTTGGATCCGCGAAGGGATCGTCGCGCCAGGTCGTGCGGCGCGGAGGGGCGCGTATCGGGCCATACGCGACCGAGGCGCCCGAAAGGGCCGCGAAGCGGCGGTGCGAGCCCGCGTGAAGAGCGCCGGCGCGAACCGTTCAGAATCCCTGTGCAGAGGTACTAGGCCGGCGCCACCCAGCCCGCGATGCGCTCGATCGCCCCCTCGAGCCCGAGCTCCGAGGTGTCCACGACCAGCTCGGCCTCCCCGTAGTGGGGTTCGCGCGCGGCAAGGAGCGCGCGCAGCTCCGCCATGGCGTGGGGACGGTTCTTCATCGGCCGCAGATCGCCTTGGGCCATCACCCGCGCGTAGTGCTCCTCGGGCCGCGCCTTGAGCCAGACCGTCGAGGAACGGCGCCGCAGCAACGACCAGCTCTCATCGTGGCTCGGCAGCCCGCCGCCGGCGGCGATCACCACCCCGCCCCGCGGGCTCTCGAGGAGCCGCGAGAGCACCTCCCGCTCCACGCGCCGGTAGTAGGTGTCCCCGTGGATCTCGAAGATCTGCGCCAAGGGCAGCCCGGCCTCGGCCTCGATCTCTTGGTCGAGCTCCACGAAGCGTCGCCCCAGGCGCTCGGCCAAGCGGCCCCCGACCGTGCTCTTGCCCGCGCCGCGCAGACCGACCAAGGCGATCCGCTTCTTCCGCCCCTCGAGCCGCGAGCGATCCAGCGGCTGCACCAGGCTCGTCAGCGGGATGTCGAGCGCGTGGGCCACGTCGAGCAGCCGCACGATCGAGATGTTCCCCTTGCCCCGCTCGAGATCCGAGAGGAAGCGCTCCGACAGGCCCGCCTTCTCCGCCAACGCCCGCAGGCTGAGGCCCGCCAGCTGCCGCTCCCGGCGGACCTCGGCGCCCAGCGCCAGCAGCTCAGAGCCCATGGAAATATACTGCATGAATCTAGTGAGGCACGCAACTTATTGCTTGCGCCCGAGCGTCCCCTTTTCGTAACGTCCGCCCACCCATGGCTGAGCCCACCACCACCTCTCCGATCCCGCTCCGACTCGAGCCCCACCCTTCGGAGTACGTGCACTGGAAGCTCTCTTTCGAGGGCACGGTCGCCAAGCTGGAGATGAACGTTCAGGAGGAGAAAGCCCTCCGCGATGGCGAGTACATCCTGAAGCTGAACTCCTATGACCTCGGCGTGGACGTGGAGCTGGCCGACGCGATCCAGCGGGTCCGCTTCGAGCACCCCGAGGTGCGGGTCCTGGTCGTCAGCTCGGCGATCGACCGCATCTTCTGCTCGGGCGCCAACATCTACATGCTCGGCAGCTCCGGCCACGGCTTCAAGGTCAACTTCTGCAAGTTCACCAACGAGACCCGCCTCTATCTCGAGGATCTGGCCGAACACAGCGGCGTCGCCACCGTCGCCGCGGTCAACGGCACGGCCTCCGGCGGCGGCTACGAGCTGGCCCTAGCCTGTCAAAAGATCTTCCTGGTCGACGACGGCAACTCGGCGGTCTCTTTCCCTGAGACCCCGCTGCTCGCCGTGCTCCCCGGCACGGGCGGCCTGACCCGCCTGGTCGACAAGCGCAAGGTGCGCCGCGACCGGGCCGACGTCTTCTCCACCTTGGTCGAAGGCATCCGCGGCAAGCGCGCCGTAGAGTGGAACCTGGTCGACGAGGTCATCCCGAAGTCGCGCTGGACCGAGACCCTCAAGACCCGCCTGGGCGAGCTGGGTGCCAAGAGCCCAGAGAAGAAGGGCGCCGGCCTCCTCCTCAAGCCGCTCGGCGGCGAGATCAGCGAGGGCACGATCAAGCACCGCTACGTCACGCTCGAGACCGACGAGACCGGACGCATCGGCACCTTGACCATGCGCGGACCCGAGGGCGCTCAGCCTGCCACCAGCGACGCCCTCCGCGCCGCCGGCAACGACGCCTGGATGCTGCGGGCCTTCCGCGAGCTCGACGACGTGCTCGTCCGCATCCGCTTTCACCATCCCAAGCTGAATCTCCTGCTCCTCAAGACGGCCGGCGATCCCAAGGCCGTGCTCAGCGCCGAGCGCTCGATGCTGGCCTTGTCCGAGAGCGACTGGCTCGCCAAGGAGGTGCTGCTGCTCGCCAAGCGGGCGCTCAAGCGCCTCGATCTGACCGCGCGCTCCTTGTTCGCGGTGATCGAGCCTGGCTCCTGCTTCGTGGGCTCGCTCCTCGAGCTGGTCCTGGCCGCCGACCGCAGCTACATGCTGAACGACCCCGATCGCCCGACCGCGCTCGAGCTCTCGCCGCTGAACGCCGGGCCCTTCCCCATGTCGAACGGGCTGACCCGTCTAGCGACGCACTTCCTCGGCGAGCCCAAGCGGGCCGAGGCGGCGCTGGCCCACCAAGGCCCGATCGACGCCGAAAAGGCCGACGCCCTCGGCCTGGTGACCTTCGCGCCCGATGAGCTCGACTGGGAGGACGAGGTCCGCATCGCCATCGAGGAGCGCGCCAACTTCTCCCCCGATGCCCTGACCGGGATGGAGGCCAACCTCCGCTTCGCCGGGCCCGAGACCATGGAGACGAAGATCTTCGGCCGGCTCTCGGCCTGGCAAAACTGGATCTTCCAACGCCCCAACGCCGTCGGGCCCAAGGGCGCCCTGACGTCCTACGGCAAACAGACTCGCCCCGAATTCGACATCAACCGCACCTGATCCGAGGAGCCCATGAGCACCGAAGTTTCCAACGAGAAGATACCGAACAACGTGAACCTCTCCGAGGACAAGCGCCTGCAGCGCGCCCTCGAGCAGTGGCTCCCGAACTACATCGACTGGTGGAAGGAGATGGGCCCCGAGGGCTTCCTGAACCAGGACATCTACCTGCGCACCGCCGTCAGCGTAGAGGCCGACGGCTGGGCCCACTTCGACTACGTGAAGATGCCGGACTACCGCTGGGGCATCTTCCTCGAGCCCGCCGAGGCAGGCCGTAAGGTCGGCTTCGGTGATCACGCCGATGAGCTGGCCTGGCAGCAGGTCCCCGGCGAGTACCGGAACATGCTCCGCCGCCTGATCGTGACCCAGGGCGACACCGAGCCGGCCTCGGTCGAGCAGCAGCGCAACTTGGGCACCACTGCGCCCTCGCTCTACGACATGCGCAACCTCTTCCAGGTCAACGTGGAAGAAGGCCGCCACCTATGGGCGATGGTCTACTTGCTCCACTCCTACTTCGGCCGCGACGGGCGCGAAGAGGCCGAGGCGCTGCTCGAGCGTCGGAGCGGCAACCCCGACAAGCCCCGCATCCTGGGGGCCTTCAATGCGCCGATGACCGACTGGCTGAGCTTCTTCATGTTCACCACCGTCACCGACCGCGACGGGAAGTTTCAGCTGCTCTCCTTGGCCGAGTCGGGCTTCGATCCCCTGGCGCGTACCTGTCGGTTCATGCTGACCGAAGAAGCGCATCACATGTTCGTGGGTGAGACCGGCGTCGGCCGCATCATCCAGCGCACCGCCGAGCTGATGAAGAAGAACCCCAGCGAGGACGTGACCAAGGAGGGAGGCATCCCCCTCGACATGATCCAGCGGGCCTTCAACTACTGGCTCTCCTTGTCCTACGACCTCTTCGGAGGGGAGATCTCCAGCAACGCCGCCTCCTACTTCGCGGCCGGCCTCAA
>Ga0154020_10001883_pt1 | contig 25619 bp, 72 predicted proteins | sample Klosneuvirus_201_FD_109709 | JGI IMG/M metagenome (GOLD analysis project Ga0154020, IMG submission 109709) | Active sludge microbial communities from wastewater, Klosterneuburg, Austria - Klosneuvirus_20160825_MG | ecosystem: Engineered > WWTP > Aerobic digester > Activated sludge | place...
AAAATGTGTTGGATTAAGTGATACATAATCTTCACCTTGTGGCATCTTATCATTAGCCGACATTATTTTTCCATTTATTAAATAGTAGTATTTCATAGTGTTTTAGGTTTAAATTGTTAGTGATATAATAAATAGAGATAATCCAACTCCAATTAAAAATCCATAAAATAATCCAATTTTAAAATCGTTTTTCATAGTGTTTTAGGTTGTTGGGTTAATATAAATCTTCGCTTACTAAAATATTTTCTTCAACTCCATCATGCAATTTATGCCAAATCTGATTCATTGATTGAGCTATTTTAAACGCTTCTTTTCTTGTAACAAATCTATTTTTTGAAGTTAAAAATCCAACTGTTTCATGTATATTAATGTATTTATAATCAGGTTGTATTTTTTTAATTAAGTCAACTACATCACCATGACGGTATCCGCATAAAATACTATCTTTAAATTTAATTGCAGCACATAAAATAAATTCAGGCTTATTTGATTCAGGTTTACTCATTTTTAGTTTTTAATAATTAATTTCATTATCAATAAGATACTTTTTAGCATAATCGCAGCAGGATTTAACAGAGCCTTGTTTGTCACTTTCAAAATCGCAAGCTACATCTTTAATAGCTTCTAAAATTTCAGCAGATAATTCACACATAGCCTTTAAGTTTTCTAATCGCTCAGAATCTACCTCTGATTTTCCAACTGGTCTAATTTCACCAATAATTTTTTTTACTATATCGTAATTTGTCATTTTATTTAATTTTTTTAGATTTGGCTTCTTCTCTTTGTTTTTGCATTTCTTCTAGTTTTAACTGAAAAGAACTTTTAGGTTTATCTGTTTTATTATCTTTGTAAACTTCATCTACGCTTTTTCCGATTGTTTTTCTAACGAATCTATGGATATAATAAACCATCAATGTGCCTAATAGACCAGTTAATCCAAATTTCGTAGCTAAAATGAAATCTTTCCAAATCCAAACAAACGGACTAGATAAAAAGATTAAAATAAATACTCCCTGCGTAAACCCTAATGGTCTTAGAATTTTTTTTCCTAATTCTGATATGATTTCTTCTTTTGTCATTTTATTTTGTAATGATTGATGATTGATAAATTTTTCTTTTCTCGCCTTTTTTAGTGGGAGTAAGGTCTTTTTTTAATTCCACGCCAGTAAAAACGCATTCTGGATGTTGTCTGTAAATGCCTCCAGTACTAAATTGAATACGCTCTATTTTAATACTTCCAACATTGTCGGTGATAATATCTCCTAATTTATAAGAACTATTTGAAAAGGCGTATTCCTTAGCTAATTCTTGTTTTTCTTTTTCAAAACGCCCATCAATTTCTTTTAAACGTAATTTGTAATCTTCAATATTCATTTTTTTTTATTTTTTTAAGTTAGTTTTGAAACTAATTTATTTTAGTCTTCTAATTCCTTAATTATTTTTTCAACTTCAATCATTTCATCAACTCCCATTAATTTGTGAGCGATTTCAGGATTGCTTTCTTCTAACTTGTCAATAATAGACTTAGCGTAAATTAATGATTTTAGTAATCTAGGTGAAGCGGTCATTAACTTAGCATAGTATTCAGCCTCTTCCTGTTCAATCTCTTCTGATTGAACTCTGGCGACTAATTTAAAGTCATCCGAACGCTCAATAACGTATTCTTTGTTTTTTGACATAGGGTTCAAATAATATTTCAAATCGCTATTAATAATTGAGTTTTCCATTTTTTTAAATTGATTTTAATAATTTAGAAACTTTGCAAATATCCCCTACTTCTACTACATCTCCTTTTTCATCAGTAATAGTACTTAGTTGATAATGACGAGCCGAGCGGATTCCATCTGCGGTTAATAAGAAAAACGCTTGAATAAATCCGTTACAAGAAACTGTTAGTTCATAAGTGTGACCTTCTGAGCTTTTAAAAAAGCCTATGTATTTGTATGTTTTCATTTTTTTGATTTATTTTAATTTGACCGATTTCTTCTACAAATGTAAATATAATTTCTTTATAAATTACATTTTTATATTAAAAAGTTATTAACAATTTTATGATATTTTAAAATTAAATCTTTTGCTTTCGTAATCAAACTTTCGTTTGAGATTAAGATATATTTCCTTTTTTAATAAAAGTTTCTTTTTATATTTTCTAGGAAGAGATTGTTTAGTTTCTGAATACCATTTTCTTGCCAATACAACTCTTTCGTGCAATGGACAATTTTCGATATTGAATCCACCTTTGAATTTTAAAATATCTGTTTTATTTATTGACTTGCAATAAAATCCAATTGTATTTTCTTTTGGATATAAAACATTTCCTTTTGAATCAACGCTATGTTTAGGATAAACAGTTAATGATTTTTGTTTTGCATCAATTTTATCAGCTATGCAAAACATTGGAATCTTGCATCCAGATAAATGTTCCTTTTTTATCGGATATTTTATGAATGTAATCATTAAATAAGTTTTAAAGCTTCTTCTATTCCTTGATTATAAGCCTCATAATAATCTCTAAAATTAGAGCCGTAAGATTTTCCGAAATCATCATCATATTTTTTTACATAGCCTCCATAAAAAACTCCAAGGTCTTTATCTTTTTTACAAGGGGAAGATATTTCGATTCCATGCTTTTCACGAAACCAATCAACGCATTGTTGGTGTGTAGGAATATTTAATATCTCTTTACCTCTACAATAAGTTGAGTATCCATGAAGTCTAAATTCATATGATTCTGGATTTTGATAAGCAAAGCACTTTTCGTTAAATCCTTTCCCTTTTAGCTTATTAGCTAAGTCAAATGTTACAAATAAATTTTCCATATTAAATTAGTTTTAGAGCTTCATTAATAGCTTCGTTTAAAGCGTCATAATAATTATCAGTAATTGAATCTACATCAAAAGGAGAATCATAATCTTCATCCATAGTTGTAACTGTAGGCATAAACCAAATCGCATAAGGCTTTACTGTTTTGTTTAATATTCCATCTGAAGAAACGCAAATGTTATGTTTTTCACGAAACCATTCGCAAATTTGGTCATAAGTAGGACATGCTAACCAATAATTATTATCATTATTGTAATCTGAATTTTTTTCATAGTTCAATTTGTAGTCCATTTGGCATACAGGTTGAGTGTCTTCTCCTCTGAATTGTAAAATACAACCTTCGTCAAAACCTTTTTCTTTCAGCTTAATGCAAAGCTCTTTATCTTCAATAAATTTTATCATTTTTATATTTTTAAATTAGTTTTTAAAATGTAGGAAACCCTCTAAATTTCATATTCTCAAATTCCTGTTTTTCGTATTCTGTTAAATTATTTAAATCCTGAAGGTAACTTATTCTTATCCATTTGAAATCATCTAATTTTTCAATTTGTTCGATAATAGATTCTTTCATTGATTGTATTGTTATACCATTTAATATACAATAGTATGCTCCAATATTATAATGATAATCAATTCCTTCATTTAACTTTTTTATAATATCGTTTTTTGTCCTTGCGAAAAGAGCATCATATGGCGTTACTACTCTGTAGAAGTCGGAATCATTTTCAAATGTTTCTACTACAATATAATTTGTAATTTTAACTGTTTGTTTTGTTCTGTATAATTCTACTTTTGATTTAGTATTTGTATTTTGAATTAATTCACGTTCTTTTATTATTCTATCATACTGTGCCTGATTAAACTTTACTGGTCTAACGAAGATGAATAACATTAAATTGAATAATTTATCTACTATTTTTTTGAAAAAATTTCTCATTGTTTATTATTTAAATTAATTGTAATGCTGTTTCAATCACTTTAATATTTCTTTCTCGGCTATCGTAAAAAGAAGTTAAGTTATAATCTCCTTGCCATTTGTCTTCAGTAAATTGAAGAATGTCAAATCGGTATTTACCGCTAGTTTTAGCTGTACCTAAACTTATTCTTATTTTATGTGTTTTGTCTAGCCAATCAAACACTTGCTCGAAAATTGGAGCAGGAATATTACTTCCGCCTTCTGAATGAACCCATAATACATTTGGAGTAAATTCTACTTTTTTAGTATCACTATTTGGAAACCATCCTAAGCAAGATTCTTTAAATCCTTTTTCTTTAAGTTTTAGTGCCAATGCATAAGGCACGAATAAATCTGTTATATTTTTCATTTTACTTTAATTTTTATAAAATTTGTATTGTAAATTTTCACTTCAAATTTTTCAGGAACATAAGTACTTCCTAATTTTCCTGAGTTAGCTAAAGATTGCCATCCTTTATTTATATTTTCTACTTCAACTAAAGCATCTGTAATTTTATTCCCACTATTATACGCTTCTACAAATTGTTCAAAGAACTCTTTAGGTATTTGTCTTGTAAATTTAGGAACGTATTTATTTTCATAAGCAGATAATAATTCATCTTTTGTTTCTAATTTTTTAGTAGAGGCAATTATTTTCTTTGCATGGTCGCTAAAATTACCTCCATCAACTACTAACGCATCGAATATTCCAATTTTATCATGAGCATAATCGTAAACATATTCTCCTTTTATTGGTTTTTCATCTGAAAGAATGTATATGTCTTTGTATTTATTTACAATTGGAATGTGAGTGCATTTTTTATCGTATCTTAATGACTCCGTAGCTTCATTGTAATAAAGAAAGCAAGCTTCATCTGAATCAGTCATGACTACTTTTGCATCTATATAATGCTTACCGTTTATTTCTTTTGTTTGCATAATTTACTTTTTTTAAGTTTTCTTATTTTAATATCACAGAATCTTACCAATAAAGAAGTGTATTCGTCATTATCGTTAATAGCCTCTTTTTTTAATTGTTTAAAAAACCATATTTTTAATTTTCTAATCATAATTTATTTAATGATAAAATTCTTTCTACAATGTCTCGTTCTAATTGAGAATATCCAAATCCATTTACACATGTATATTTACGAATACCTGCTTTTTCTAATTCTTCTTTTAAAATTTGAAGACCTTTTTCAATTTCATCTGTAGGTATTTTTTTTACATGAAAAATATTCACGTAGTTAAGCAAAATTTCATAGCTCCATATTTCATTATCCTTATCATCAAATCCATCTAGTGTTTTTTTACATTCAATAAACACTTCTTCTCCTTCGTTAAAATATCCTGATACTATATTATGGAGTATCTCATAAACCATTTTTTCAAATGGCACTAATATTTTTTTTCCTTCATTTTTAAAATCATTCAATCTCTTTCCGTCATCGCTTTCTAATAAAGTTAAAATCTTATCTCTCCATAAAAATTTATCTCCAATATTTATTTCTTCTGATTCTGAAACTATGATAGGACTAATAAAATAATCTCCCATATACCCTCTACTTGTCAACGCAAGATTACCTTTACCATCATTAGTTCCATAATATCCAGTAATACAGTTTTCAACATAATCTGTTTTAACAAAAACTAGTTTTCCTCTGCAAACTAATCTTTCGTCATTAATCTCTGTTTTTTTTATTTCTATTTTCATTTTTTATCTTATTAAAATTCTAAAGCAACTTCTATTTTTTGTATTCCCATCACGGTCTACAGCATAAAAACTCCCACCGATAAGACAATATTCAATACTCTGCAATAATGAATTTGTAGTTTTAAAATAAACTGTTTTTTGAACTTCTCCGTTTCTAAGAGTTCTAGTATTAGTAATAATGTATTCGCTATTTTTAACGATTACATCTGGCATCCTAATGGGGTCTTTTTGTTTAAGGTATTGCGTGAGCGTCATAATTATTAAATCAATGTTAATGCAAATTTAATAGCTTCTTCAAGTGCCTCGTTACGGGTTCTGTATAAAAACCAATTAGATGGTTTAGGATTTTCCCAGTACCATTCTTTTTCGGCAAGGTCTTTAGGATTACCTACAAACTTATTAATTGAGTAAGCAAATTTAGGATATGTCGTACAATCGGTTTCAATATCAATAAATATTTGATGTTTTTCTTCTAGCCAATCTGTAACTTGAGAAAATAGTGGGCATATTAAATTAGATGCTCTTAGTTCATAATCATATAGGGTAAAATAACCCCTAAAATCATATAAGGCAATAACTGGAAAATCAAATCCTTTTTCTTTTAATTTCTCGGCTATTTCTTTAGTGACAAATGACTTCTTTATTACATCAAGGTTTTCTGTATTCATATTTTTTTATTTTATGAGATTTAATGCTTCTAAAATTGCTGTTTCAAGTGCTTGATTTCTGTTAAAGCTTCCTTCTGTAAAATCACTATTTTTTCTATATTTAATAGAATAATAATACCAATGTCCATTCTTGTCATCAAATGTGATGTGTGGTAGAATGAAAATATTATGGTTATCCATTAGCCAATTAATTGCTTGTTCTAAAGTAGGAGCTGAGTAATATCCTTTACATAAAGGACTAGAATTATACCTTGAATTATTAATAGGGTCACTTAAATCAAATCTTTTTTGATTATCATAATATCCAATACAATTTTTATCAAAGCCAATTTCTGACATTAATTTTGATACTTTATATGTTACAAATAAATCTTTCATTTTTTTATTTTACGTAATTTAACGCTTCTAAAATAGCTTCTTCTAATGTTTCAAAATAAACTTGATGAATAAGTAAACCAGTGACTTTAGAATTAATGCTCCAAATCCAAGTAGCTTTATCTTTTTCGATACAGTTGCATGATTCTATAAGCTTTACATTATGCTCTTTTGAAAGCCATCTTAAAACTTCTGAGTGAAGAGGTGCATGTAAAAATCTATGCTTAACTTCGTAATTATATAGTTCAAAGTCTCCTTTTAAATTATATCTTGCAATAACTGGATAGTCAAATCCTTTTTTTTGCAATTCCGCTGATAATTTTTCTGATGCGAAATTTCTTGTAATCGGTTCAAGGTTATCGGTATTCATTTTATTTTTGTTTTACGATTTCAATTAATTTTTTTAAACAAGCCAGTTCAGCATCTTCTTTTGAATTAAACCTTGTCATGCTCATATCTTCATTATATAAATTAGTGCGACTTAAATCATCTATAATTTCAGCAAGATAATATCTTTTAAAGCACTCAGTAATCTCCCAAGTATGAATATCTATTTTATACCTTTCTCTAAAAAAACGGAACGCTTGTTGGAATAACGGAGCTGTACAAATTGAATTAAAAGAGCCTCCGCATAACATTCCTTTTCTGCATAATATTACACTTCCATCTCTTTCTCCATATCTAGCATATTCTTCATAATCAAACCCTAATCTCATAAGGGATAAAGACTCTTCGTATGGTATAAATTCCTTATTCATTTTATTTTTGTTTTTCGATTAATTCTAATGCTTTTAATATTGATTGTTCTCTAGCTACTTCAAATGTTGAAAATTCTTTCGCTACTGAATGATTTAAAATAGCCCATTTAAAAAGAATAGCTTTTCTATGATTAAGAACTTCATTAAATGGATTTATATAAATATATATTCCTTTTTCTGTTCTTAAATAATCCAAACACTGTTGCCATAAAGGAGCGGCAACACTTCTACTAAGGAAACTATTCTCAATAGTACTTCCAGATATAGGATGCCAAAATAGCTCTCCTTTTGTGTATTTAGCCAAACAAGACTCATTGAAGCCAAGTTCTTTTAATTTTTTAGATATTTCGTATGGAAAGAACTGATTTTGAATTTCTGTATTCATAATTTTATTTTATTAATTTAATTGCAACTTCTATGGCTTCTTTTAATGTTTTAGCAGTAATGTCACGGTAAACTTTACCATATTTTTGAACTCTAAAGATGGTAACATTTTTTTTTGGAGACCTAAATGAAGTAAAAGGCTCTATGAAGATATTATGCTTTGTTTTCATCCACTCTAAAACTTGTTCGTTAGTTGGGGCTGCTATAAAGTCTCCTGTTTTTATCCCGACTAAGAATTTAGTTCCACTTTTATCTCTATGCATATCGCAAAAAGTAACAGTTTTTTTAATATCCTTTTTAGAAAAAATAATATAATAACCCAAACAAGACTCTTTAAAACCTAATTCTTTAAGTTTAAGAGCTATTTCATAAGGGACGAATAATTTCTCTATTTCAGTATTCATAATGTGTATTTTTTTATTTGACCGATTTCTTACACAAATGTACGAATAATATTTAAAGTACAAAAATATATTTTATGAAGTTATTAACAATTTTGATTTTTGGAGTGTTTATAAATCGAAAAACCCACTAATACATGTGTAAAAGTGGGTTTAGTTCTCCCGAAAAGGTTCAAACTTTTATCTCAAGCTCCAAAAACTTGCGTACTGTCAGTTATACTACAGGAGAATATTACACTTATTTAATTATTTTTTAACTTAACTTTACCCCTACCTCTATAATTAGCTGTTTGAGAGTGGCAATTAGGACAAGCTAATCTTAAATTTTCTATTCTGTGGTCTGTAGAATTGCCATTTATATGGTCTAGTTCTAAGGATAATTTTTCTCCACACCACTCTCCTTTATTTCCACATTTGTAACATACATATTTTAGTAATCCATCCTTAACAGCTCTAACTCTTAAAGAGGATATATTTGTATATAAACTATTTTCTTTAAAAACTTCATCATTTGGCATTTTTGGAAACTTATTACCTCTCGATTTTACTTTTAAAACCATTTCATCCAAAAATGACAAATCAATTAAAAAAGATTTGCATAACTTCTCTAAAGTTCTAAAGTTTCCAGCAAATGTAGGTATATTCATGTTTCTTAATATATCACTCTTGCACTCACTTTCTTTTACACTTTTAAGAATATTATCTTTTGACCAATCATATTTACAGTTAGTTCCTTTTGTTTTTACATTGTGTTTTTTTAATAAATAACGTGTTTGCATGTAAGATATTTCTAGTTTGTTAGAAATATCTCTAACGGAAAGGTTATCTTTAGCCATTTGTATTAATTCGTCCTTAGTTGCTGTTGGTTTTTTCATTTTTTTGTTTTATTTTATTTTTTTGTGTGAGCAGGATGACTCGAACATCCGTCTGGACTTTTTCAGAGTCCCGCTATTGCCTCCTCAGCTATGCCCACATATTTTTTTTAATAATTAGATTTACATAAATAAATTTTATCAGGAAACTTACCTAGGACATGCAAAGTTACATCACACAACCAGAGGTCTAAATTTAATTCAATTCCACGATATTTTTTCATAACATAAAAAGCTCCGTTTCCAATTTCAGTTGCCATTCTATCAAAAGATAAATAATCTGAATTCTCAAAATACTCATCGCTGATATAAAGCCAGATTGAATTTTCTCCTTCTGCAAAATAATCTAACATGGCATCAGCTCCAGCTACCATTTCAAGGTCTGATTTGCTTCCAGTCCAATCGGGTAAATCTACATACCATCTATTGTCCTCTTCTTTGTAAAATCTTAATCGTTTCATTTTATTTAATTTTATTTAATTTATTGGTCTTGAGAAGCGGATTTGAACCGCTGACCTCACCTCTCCAAAAGGCGCAAACAACCAGACCGTTATCTCTCAAGATATGTATAACAAAAAAGCCCAAACTTTAGTAAGGGCTTTTTAAAATATTGTTTAAATCAAAAACTATATTACACGCCCATTACTGCAAATAAATTGCGGCTGAAAAAAGGGAGCGAATATTTTAGTTATGTTTTTCATTTGTTTGGCGAAATTATATTATTTTTATTTGATGTGCAAATTTATTTTTGATTTATTTCATAAGTTATTGATTTTCAAATAAAATAATTTATTTTAATCATTTTATACTGAGTTTTTATCTTATTGTTAATAACTTTTTAGTACAAAAACGTAATTTGTATTTGTTTAGTTATTATATTTGTGGAATAAATCGGTCAAATAAAAACTAAAAACATGACAAATAAAAAATTATTTGAGCTTTTGAAGCTCGTAGGTGGAGTTAATTGCGGATACTGGAGAGGCGTTAATCCTTTAGTAGAGCTAATAAAAGAAGATGAATCTATTGTCGTTAAAAAAGAGTGGCATGACTCTTTTAAGAAAGATAATCCTGATTACTATCCTTTAAATTTATCAAAAATAGAAACATGGAGTACGTATGATGAATGTGTAGATATTAATTATACAAACGTAAACGATAAGTTATACTGTAAAGTTAGAATATATGAAGGAGATAATATGCATGGTTATAGAAAAGGGTTAAGATTTACAGCGGAATTAATTCTTCCAAATAAATTTTTAAAACAAATAGCTAGAACTATCGAAAGTTATTTTGAATCTTATCTGTTAGAAGCTTATGAAGCTCATCTTGAAAACCAAAAGAAGTTGTTTGTTTATAATTTAAGAAACGAAATTTTAAATAAAAAATAGTCATGATACCAACAAAAAAAGACTCAGATGGATTATACGATATTTTTCGTAATATTTATGAACATTGTTATTTTTGCGATACACCTACTAAATACTTGCATGTAAAAACTAGTCGGGCTGTTTGTCAAGAATGCTCAAAGATTCATAAGGTTTCAGAATTAGAAAAAACTCCTCCTAATTATAAACACAAGTTTATTTGGATTAGATAGTTAAGAAAATATTAAAAAAAATAAAAATGACAGCACCTACTTTAAAAACACTTATCAGTCTTAGAACTAAATTAGTTAAACAGCTTATGGCTATTCCTTATGACACAACCGATAAGGCAGAAATTGAAAAAATGAATACCTTAATTAAGGATATTAAGTCAGTTAATGCAAAAATATCTAAAATAAAATAATTAGTTTTGAAACTAATAAAATAATGGAAAACGAATTAAGAGAAAAAATATTTGCAGGTTATTTAGGAAGTGTTTACATAAAATACGAAGGAAGTGATGTCCCAAGGAAATTAAATATTCCAGAACTTTCAATATGTAGTCATGTTATTGATAAATGTAAGCTTCAAGTGAAGAGCTTGTTAAGAATATCAGATGCAGATGCGATTGTGGTATGCGAATTAACTCATCCTAGTAGTGATGATTATACGGAATCTGATAATGCAATAAAAGAAGGTCAAAGAATTGTTTGGTGGGTTAATGATAGATGTTTTTCAAGAATAGTATATCAATATTTGTAGTCTCAGGGATACGCACTTCCTTGGAGAGGATTATCAGTAGAAGATTTAGTTAAATCAGGAGTTTACGAATTTTAAAACAAAACAAAAAAATGAAAAAAATATTATACGCAGGATTTGGATTATTGTTTTTAGTAATTATATTATCTATTACATCGACTCCTCACACAGATGTTGAATCTGCTAAAAAAACCTTATTACACAATGGATATAATCCTATTCAAGTAGGAGGGTATGATTACTAGAATGGGAGTGAAGATGATTTTTATAAAACAAAATTTACTGCTATAGCTCCTAACGGAGATGTCGTAAGTGGATGTGTAACTAAAGGATACTGGGGTAAAGGTAGTACAATAAGACTTAACGATTAATATTATGCGAATTAAAAAAATGCTTACATATTGGATAATTAAGACTAAAAAGCCAATTGGAATGTATAAAAAATATAATTTCGTAAAGATTTTCAAAAACTTTAAATTAAATAGAACAAACGATGAAAAATCCTAAGACTGTAAAATCATTTTTAAAAATGTGTCTTGAAATAGCGCACACAGATAGAGATGAATTAAAAGGAATAAATAAACTATCAGAACAAGAATACATTATTCTTGGAGATATAAGGGCAGGTATACAAAACGACTTAGGCGAAAATACTGAATTATTAGAAAAATATAACTTAAAATATAAAAGCTAAAATGCAAGATAAATGGATTCCATACAGCGAATTAGATTTAGAATCTAACCTGACCAGAATAGATACAAGAGATTTTTGCGGCTACAATGATAGTTGTGAAGATGAAGTAATGAGTAAAATATTAGCCACTGTTGTCAAAAAATACAGAAGCGATAATGAAGATACTTGTTTTACAAAAGAGCAAATTAAAGATGCAATGGATAAAATATACATCGAATCTGGAGGACATAAAGAATGGAGGATGCTTACTTTTATAGGAGATAAAAGAAGTGGTAGTTGGATTTTCAAATACCTAAATATTTACAAATTAAAAGAAGATTGCTATATAATTGAAGGAAAACAAAATGACAATTCAATTCTTTTGAGTAAATCAGTTATTGAAAAAGGAATTAACAAAGAACACTTAAACGCACATTAAAAAAATAAAATACATGTACAATATTTCAGTAAGAAGAGCAACAGAAACTGATTATGGATTAGTTTCAGAAAATGGAAAGGTTTTAGAATTTAAAACAGAGGATGAAGCAAGGCAATGGGGTAGACATAATATAGAAGGTAAATCAACATTTATTGTGAGTTGGTTTGTTTCAAAGGCTATTTAAATAATTAATATTTAAAAAAATAAAATGAAAAATAAAAAAGAAGAACCAGAGTATTGGCATTGCATAATAGGAAGTGCAAAAAGAAGTGAACTTTCTTTTGGAGCTGATTATCCTATGCGACAATCAGTTAAAGGAGTTTACGAATCAATTACGGGGCAATCGGATTATACTTGCTCTAGTGGATGGGGAATGAAACAAGATATGGTAGATGTGATTAATAAAATTCAAAACTTGAAATCACTTTCTCCTGAAAAATACGAAAAATTGAAAAAGCAAATAATGAAAATGGATTTCACTGAAACTAAAAAAATGAAAAATGAAAAAAATTAAAATCAGATTCGTAAATGTATTGAGGAATGATGGTAGTTACCTATACATTCAAAGAAAAACTATTTTCGGATGGCGATACTTCACTTATGTAGTTAACGGAGATGCAGGAAGCGTTTCTTATCGTTATAATGGTAAATACAAGCAAGGATTGTTAACTGCCGTAATACAAGATATTTACAAAACAGAATTAAAGCATGTCAAAATAATTGAATATCCAATGATGAAAATTTACTAATATGATTGGATGGACTAAATTTAAAGGAGGCGAAGTTCCAAAAGGATATGACGTAAGACGTTTTATTCACAAAGGACTTATGATTATGCCTATTGAAAAATAAAAGCTACTTGATGCTACCGAAATGTATAACGCACAGATATATTTAAATAAAGTAAAAAAATGAAAATAAAAACAGTTACAATTACAGGAGCAGATGACAATACGGATATTTATTCATTGGTAGGAATAAGTAAAGCTTATCCATTTGTAGAATGGGGGATACTTTTTTCTCCAAAAAGAGAAAAAAGTTCCAGATACCCTTCTATTGAATGGGTAAATAAATTGAGCGAGGTATCGAAAAGTGTAGGTAAAGAAAACCTTAAATTATGTTCACATTTGTGTGGAGATTATTCGTTGGAAACTATAACTAAAGGAACTGCTAGTTTGTATATAGATAGGTTAAAAGAATCGTCTTGGATATTTGATAGATGTCAGCTAAATTTTAATTCTCAGAAAACTCCAGTAAACTATGAGATGTTTTTAGGATTGATGAATAAGATAACACGGGGTACTATTATTCAATACAATAAGGCAAATCATGATTTGTGTCAAACATTAATTAAAAATTATTGTAGCGACAACAATATTAATTTCCTATACGATGGCTCAGGCGGAAGAGGTGTTTTACCAAATGAATGGAGTGGAGTTGTTCCTAATCATTTCACTGGATATGCAGGAGGATTAAATCCTGATAATTTAGAAGAGGCTTTAATTAATATTGAAAAATCAGTTGGAGACAATGAGATTTGGATTGATACAGAAACAGGAGTTAGAACTGATGATAAATTGGATTTGGATAAAGTAGTAAGATTTTTAGAAATAGCAAAAAAATATACATAATATGGATTTACTTTTAGGCTCAAAGATTGCTAGAAATTATTTGAATGATATAGGAGATAAAGAATTCGCAAAAGAATTTGTTTTGATTAGAGGAAACTTCTTCAAAAAATATCATAATGACTTAATTATATCGAATAGCCACGGAATTAATTATTTTGATAATGTGGTTAAATATTGGAACAATCCTATTTCCTATGTCGAAAAATTAACTCAAAAAGATATTGATAATTACCAAAAACAGAAATGCAAAGATGATTATGAGAAAAATTTCATATTAATTCTAATTCAAAATAAAAATGAGAAGTAAAATAGCAGAGAAAATACTTTCTGAAACATCAGAAGAAGATAAACAACGAGTTCGAGAATACGCTAACAATATTGTTAAAAATCGTATTGAGATTTTGGAACATAATTATTGGGAGCATTTTAAGTATGCAAAAGATTTAGCTCTTGTTCTTCCCGTGAATCATCCTAAAAGAAAAGAAATAGATGAGGAGATGAATTTTATGATTTATGAAATCAATAAATTAAAAAAGGACTGAAATGTTAATAACTTTTGCTACATAAGTGTATTTTTAATGAAAATTAATCTTATATTTGTGCTATAAAATAGGTCAAGTAAAAAAATAAAAATCATGAATCAAATTGTAGAAGTTCTTAAAAAAGAAACAAAAGAGTTTAAATCTAAGTATATTTCATTAACTGATGATTGGGCTAAGAAAGAATTTAAAAGACTTTCTGATGTAAAAGAAAATGACATTGTTAACGAGAGAGGGTTTGTTAACAGAAGCGGAAGAAAAGAGCATACAAAGGCTTCTTTTGCATATTGGGGTAAAATAAAAAGAGTTCAAGAAAAAGGATTAACTTCTTTTGTTGCTGAATCTAAAAAAGATGCTGAAGAGCATTATAATAGTAGTATTCAAAAATTATCTGCTAAAATTTCCGAAAAAGGATTAATTTTATCTAAATTAAAAGTTAAAACTGTATACTTAGGAGTGAATTTAGAAATAGTATTGACTGACGGAACAAAAACAGTTAAGGCTTTTACTATAATTGCTTCTGGAGATGTTCAAAAACCTCACTACAGATATTTAATTAAATAGGATATGCCTACTAAAAGATACACTCGAACTTGGTGCAGTACATGTAAAGAATTCACTTTGCATCACAAGCCATTTGAACAAGAGTTTAAATGTAAGGATTGCGGAGATTCATCAAAGACCTATAATCCAAAAGATATTCCTGATGATAAGTATCGTGAGCAAATAGAAAGATGGAAAAATTACAATGCAAATAAAATTGGTAATTTGTATCTTAATTTTGCAAGCAGTAATAGCTCATTTTTAGGCTCGTCTCCAAAAGTTGAAATTATTGAGGATGATTTAGGGTATGAAAAAAGAAGGAATGAATTATATGCTAAGGAGCAAGAAGTCAGAAAAGCTAAAAAAGAAGAGCAAGAAAGATTAAAATCTCTTTATAAAGGATTAACTCGAAATGATAAATGTGGTTGCGCAAGCGGATTAAAATTTAAAAACTGTTGCCAATCTAAAATTAACGAAATAATTTATTAATATGCATGAATTTTTACACATATTAGGGATTTGCCCTGATAGCTTAAGCCATTTAGATATTTTAGATTTGGTAATGTACAATTATAATGGATTTATTTCTGTTATTAAAAATATTTTCATGTTTAAATATGGAAAATAATAATGAAAATAAGCTTCTATGGGAACAATTTTGTCGTCTAGGCGAAAGAATAGGCGATGGGGATTTAGAAGGCTCAGAAGCTAAGTGGATGAATCGTGAATATTCTAAATTAGCTCGTATACTTATTCCTGAGTTGAAAGAACAAGACAAGGAAAAAAGAGCAGCTAAGGCTAAAAACATAAATGAGCAAATGGTAAAATTGTTGTCGGAGCATAAATGCCAATGTGGAGGAGCTTATAAGCAGTCACGGTCAGGAAGCAAAATTGCTTATTGTGAATTTTGCAATAAAAGAGTTCAGGCATGTAAAAGCAAAAAATAAATTAAATTTAAATAAAAAAGTTAGTTTCAAAACTAATTAAAGTACTATGCAGAAATACCTAAAAAACCGATTAGAAGAGTTAAGAGAAAAGCAATTAGAAGTCAATTTCATCATGGATAGATGTGAAAAGGACTCTATTGAATACCGAATTAATGATAATATGCTAAAGGAACTTTTAGTCCGAATAGCAGAAACGGAAAAGTCATTAGAGTACTGTACAGAAAATAGAAAGCCTATACTTATTGATGTAGATACTGAGATGTATAAAATAGAAGAATATCTTAAAGAACTTGACCCAGAAATAAATATGCACAGCAAACACTATAGGGCTTGTTCTATTGCTTATAATGCTTTGCTTCAGTTGCAAATTTTAAAAAAGGATTAGATAAAAAATGAAATCATTTACTGAAATATCACTTTTGTTAATAGGAATAATTATTTTCTTTTTGGGGGCTAGTGGATGCGCAAGTCCTTTTCCTTATAATCTTATTCCTATTTTGATTGGTGGAATTATAATCGGTAGATTTGTATCAATTTTAAAACGAAAAAAATGAAATACACTAAAGCTAAAATAAAGAGATGGTTTCTTGAAGCTAGAGTAAGAAATAGATTTCCTATTTTATTCTTTTCAAAAGAAGATGTTGGTAATTATATTGATTGTGTAATAAAAGGTCGTATTGTAAATAAGGATAAAGTTGGCATAATGACTGGATTTAACATAATCAAAAGTGTAAAAGGAGAAATAATTGAAATTATTATATCTATTGATTATAGGCATAAAGTTAGCTATAAAAATTGTCACCCATATTAAAACCAAAAAAAAATGAGCTTAAAACCAACAAAAGAAAAATTTGCAATTAGTTCTTTGAATCCAGACAAAGATTGGAAGGAAGATTGGGGATTTGAAAACGGTAATTATTTTTGTACTTGTACGTTTTGTAAAGCATTATTTACTGGGCATAAACGAAGAGTGGTTTGTAGACTATGCGCTATTGAAAAAGGATATGTACCCGCAAATATTGATGATTTAATTTAAAAAAAATGGAGTCTAAAAATAATTTAAAAATAGGATTAACAATATCCAAAGAAAAATATAAAACAGATATAATGATGTTCGGAGTTTTCTTGATGAATAAAGTTAGAGATGCTTATAATAAGCCTGAAAATATTCAGATAGTTATAGAAGATGAGTTTAAAAAATACGAAAAAGAATATTTGAAAAATGGAAGCCTTACAGATTAACTTTTACGATAAGCGTCAAAACCCTTGTTACTACTATTTTGGTGATAAATTTTTGAGAATGATGCCAGATGGAACTTCAAAAGAAGCTACGGCAGAAATGTTATACAATGATAACTGTTTTTTAGATAAAGAGTTGGCTTACTTCCATCCTTACATTGAGTTTATTTTTGAAGACTATTCTTCTGAGCTTAAATTCTTTGAAACAGTTTCTTTAGCTAAAACTTACATGGAGCAAAATAACATTAAATATTAAAATGAAAAATAGCGCAATATTAAACGCTTGGAGATTAGTAATTGATAGAGGAGTTTATATGCCAAAATCATTAAGAGGCAAGGTAAAACTTATTGTTACTGATAATGGAGTTGAGTTAATTAAAATTAAAAAAAATGGAAAATAAAAATGATAATAAACAAACTAAATTTCTTCATTTAATGAATGATATATTGTCTGGAAATAAAAATATAGAAACAATACGTAAGGTAAATGAAGTTTTAGAGATATATGAAAACGAATTATTTAGGAATTATAAAAAATCAATTTTTGAATTAGAAGAAGAGCGTTACGCTTGGAGTTTAGAAACTTTTCCTGAAGCATCCGCTCTTGGCAGTCTAAAAAAATTAAAAGAAGAGATAGCTGAAATTGAAGTTAATATTTCAGAAGGAGAGAGAGATGTAATGGAATACGCTGATTGTTTGATGTGTCTTTTCGACAGCGCAAGGAGACAGGAAAATCCTATTACTATTTCAGAGATATTTGATGCCTTCGAGAAAAAATTAGAAATTAATAAAAAAAGAACTTGGACAAAGAATGATAACGGAAGTTATTCACATGTTAAATAAAAAACTAATAGGCTCTAATCTTAAATTTTTGAGAAAATCAACTAAATTAAAATTAATTGATTTTGCTTATAAGATGAGTTCCACGGAATCAACAATTAAGTACTACGAACGAGGAAATATAAATTTAGATGCTTTGGTGAAATATAAAAAAGAATTCGGCATCGGCTTAGATGCTTTGTGTTTCACTGATTTAAAAAATAAAAATGGATAGTAAATTAATAGGTCGTAACCTTAAGCACATAAGAATATCAAAAGGAATTAAGCGAGATGATTTTTCTGAAAAGATAAATCTATCCTCTGCCTGTTTAGCAAAGCAAGAGCAAGGTAATCCTACTTTAAATGTAGTGATTAGGTATAGTAAATACTTCAATATTTCGTTAGATGATATATGCCATAAGGATTTAAAAATTAATAATTAAAAATATAAAAATGGAAAACTTAAAAGAAAAAATTGCATCAGAAATTAAAAAGTTAGGAATGATTAAACATACTGATTCTGACTACAAGATGACTAAGTATAATCAAGAAGATATTGTTGAATTAGTTAATGACTTGGTTGAAAAAGAAATCAAGGAATATTCTGTTAAACTAATGGATTACTTGGACGATAATGATGTGTATAAAAATCATCAAGGAAAGTTTGTTTTCGGAAAAGGGACAAGTTCTTATTCTCATGAATCTGTATTGGAACTTTTTAAGTACGGTAAAACAAATGTTAATTTAAATGAAAATAATTAGTTTCAAAACTAACTTTTTATGGATTTAAATAATGACTTTCTTAGTCAAAAAAATCATACACATGTTGACTCGCCTTCAAATGATTCTAGGATTAAGCCAATAGAGGTTAAAATTACTAAGCAGCCTATTAAAAACCCTCTTTCAAAAGAAGAAATAGAAAAGCTGAATCAAGAAAAGCGAGAGCGTGTAATAAAACTGGCGGGCATAAAAAAGACTTCTGATTACTCAGAATATAAAGCTCTTAATATAAATCAATTAAGGTCTTTAGATGCTACTAATTATTGGAGGATTATGAATGGTGATTCTTTTATAAATGTACCTTTAAATGATAATCACTTTTGGTATTATTTTAATGAAAAATGCTTTGAATTAGCTGAAAGACATCAAGAATCTACAAAAGAGTTTAAGGAACAAAAACGTAAAAGAGAAGAGTTGGAGCTTTTACAGAAATTAGAGGCTGAAAAATTGACTAAAAAACCAGTCAAGGAAAATAAAGTTAATGAATGGCTTAGTAAGGATTTAAAGGCAAATCAAGAGTCTGTTAAAAATTTACCTCCTCAAAATAAGACAGTTAAAAAAACGGCTGAAAATAATCCAAAAACACAACAAAATTTATTCTAACTTTAACCTCCCATGCTATCTGAAATAAAAAATAAAGTAAAGTCAACATTTAAGAAAAAGTTTGACATCAAGAGAAGTAAAAGTTTTGATTTAGATTCTCATTTGGAGGAGTTAGAGTTTTATAAAGATTTTGAAAATGATTTTTTCTGCAACTATAAGAAGGATGATTTTTATGTTTATGTTAACAAAAAAGAGAATACTTTTTCAGTACTAAGATTAAATAATACACTTTCAAAATTAAATTTCATTCCAGATTCATCAATGGTTTTGGCAATGATAGTAAAATTAACATTGAGAAAATTTGAAACAACAGCGAAGCAAGAGTACTAATTAAAAAAACAAAAAAATGGAAAAGAAAGATTTCAAATTAACAGTAATTGAATTTACGGCTTATGGTAAAGATGGTGAAAAATTTTTTATAGCCGATTTATCTGATGAAAATGGAGATGGAAAAGTAATAATTAAAGATGACGAAACAAAAGTAGAAGATGCAATCAAGTCATTACAGCATCTGTGTAATACTGTAGAGGTGCATAAGGTAATAGAATATGAGCTTTCTGTGGTAAGCAAAAAAGAAACAATTCATAAAGAAAAATTTGAACCTGTAAAACAATTAGAACATGCAGCAGCTTAGTAGAGTTAAACTTAAAAAGTTTTGGAAATCTGATGGATTAGATTTTAGAGCTGATTTAGGCATCATGAAAAATGCTATTGTGGTTCGTTGCTGTAAAGAAAAACTTTGGGATAAAGAGTCCTTTTATAGCATTAGTATAGCCTCTCACTTTCCTTTTACCGAAGAGCATTACAATAAAAGGTTTGATAGTTATATTGAAGCTTGTGAGACAGCAGAGGATTACATTATGGATTGGATGCGTAGTATTTTAGTTACAGTTCCTGAAAACGAAAAAATAACATTGCCTAGTTAGGCATTAATTGTTAATAACTTTTTAATTTAAATTTGTGAATTAGAGTTTTATTCATTAGTTTTGAAACTAATTAGTAAAACTCTTTTTTTGTGCTTAAAATTATAGGAAAATTAGTCGGAAAGACTCAGATGAAATACGGTGAAAACGAGCGTGGTAAGTGGAACTTGCTAAGTTTTTTCATTGAAAAAACTATCAATAAAAAGAAAGAAAAAATAGTTTTTACGGCAATGGGGCGAAAGGCTGATGTTATAAATAATATAGCTATCGGAGAAAGATTAGTTATTCATTTTTATCCTAAATGCAAGGAAAATAAAGGCTATTGGAATACCGATTTAATTGCTACTGAAGTAGATAAACATATAAAAAGAACCGCTATTCCAGTTAAATTAAACGGAGAGGTAGTTAATGAAGAGGAATTTATCTTAAAAAAAGATGATGAAATTAAATTCGATGAACCTAAAGAAGAAATTCCTAAAATAACTAATTGTAAAAAGTGTGGCACAATGACGAATGGAGTTGAGCTATGTGCTTTTTGTGAATTTGGAGTTTAAAAAATGGACAAACCAATATACATATCAATAGAGTCTGATGAGAGTGGTACAAATTTCACATCATCAGGTACGGTTTTTAAAGTACCTGTAAATTTCAAAAAGATTAATGAAATGACTTTTGAAGAATTAAAAACAGCATACAATACTAGGATTGTAGAGAAAAATGAAGCTCATATTGAAAGTCCATTTCAAAAGTTTTACGATGAAGAAATGATTGCGCTAATAAATGAGATTAAGAATAGAAAAAATAAATAATGAATAGAATAATAAAATTTAGAGCAAAGAGAAAAGATAATCATCAATGGGTATATGGTTCTCATCAACATGTTATAAGAAAAGGTAAGTGCGACTTAATAATTGATTGGGTCACAAATAATGTTTATGAAGTCCATTCAGAAACGTTAGGTATGTTGTCTGAATTTATAGACAGTGAGGGTAAAGAAGTGTATGAGGGAGATATTATTTCTCATCCTAAGTACTTTGAAACGCCTGAAATGAGTTATAATCCACAACAATTTGGATTAATTGAATTTAAAGACTTTGCTTTTCGTATTTATGATGATATTTTATCGGATGACGATAAAGAAAATAATGACTATTTTTTTGTTACAGGAAATATTCATGATAATCCAGAGTTAATTATTTTAAACAAAAAATAGATAATGAGAAGACTTAAAATAACAAGTTTACCTAATATTAATAAGTGGATTGACCGAGATGAGTTAATGCTTCATTCTTGTTTCCAAATTTTACAAGATTTCATTGAAAAAGAAAAAGGAGTCGTTCATTGTAATTACGAAGCTCATAAGGATTTTGTAGACGAATTAAGATTCCTAAATAATTGGTGGCAAACTAGAAAATTAGGCTCTAATCATGATGATGAAGATGATAAAGTAGATGACGAAATGCTTATCAGATTAATGAAAATCCGTAAAAGTCTTTGGACTTAATGAAAAATAATTTTAAAAAATAAATGAAAAGAATAATTAACGCCTTAAAATTTGGATATTACGCATTTAAAAATCCATCAACCCTACAAGCTAATACATTTAAAATGTTAGCTGATTTACATACGTTGATTCTGAAAGTAGCTGTAGAAGATAGACATATGATGACTCATATTGCTTATATACATCCTGACGAGGGAGAAAAGCAAATTGTTTCTATTTGGGCTGGAGCAGGAATCGGAGCTGAACCCACAAAAAGAATAGCTGAGCTTTTAGAAGAAAATAGAAAATTAAAGAATCAATTATCAAATAGTCTTTCGGAAAAATAAAAAATATGATAAAAAACAACACGGTATACAACGGTAAAATTAAATTAATATTCGATAAATATCCTGAATGGTCAGGTGGCGGAAGTTATTTAAATAAAGTTCATTTAAATTTAGGATTTACAAAATTAGTAAGTCGAATTTATGTTAATCAGTATCTTTCGGATGAATCTATAGAATTAGACATTAGGGAATATCGTCAAGAATGCATTGATAAAATCAATAAATTTACTGGAGGAAAAATAGGTAATCATTATTTCGATAATGGTCAAGGTGGAAATTACTGTTTAGTAGGATTTTTAGCACCAGATGGAACTTATGTTGGAGATGTGTCTCAAGGTTGGTGGTATTATAAAAACAAAATGATTGTTAACAAAGATTATCCTCACGGAACTGCAATTGTAGTTAAAGAAGATGTACATCGTTTTGTAGTATCTGCTTTTGAGGACGATGAAGATTATGATTTTCAAGAAGAAGATTTATTCGACTATGAGATAGAAGGAATTTATGGTTTTTCTCATAGAGGTGGTTCTATTTTTAGAATTGGAGATAAAATTTTTGATGCTAAATGGAGACCTTCAGATGAAGATTTGAAATCTATGGACTGCCAAAAAATGATTAAAAGCTTTGATAAAACAAATGAAGGATTAAACAATGAAAATTATTCAATTAAAGATAAAATAGTTGAATCAATGCCTTTCACTAAAAGAGGAAGTGAAACAATTAAAGATTGGAATGATGCGAAGTTAGCAGCTAAAAACTTATCTAAATACTTAGGATAATGCAACCAGAAAGCAAAGATAAATTACACAATATGGCATCTTGTATGTTATCTATTTTAGATTCTCTGAAATTACATGATAAAGGTCAATTAGAAGATGATGAAACTCTTTCTGAAATGATGTTTCGTAAAATGAAGGCATATGGAATTGATTTGAATAAAGAATTAGGATTTACTCATTTGTGTCCAATTAAAAAAAATGAAAAAGGTTAAGAAGGTTTTACGAAAATATTTAAAAACACAAGTTGAAAATGGTGAAATAACTCCTTTTTGCGCTGTATTATTAGAAAAAATGGCAATAAAATCAATTGAATTAGAAACTAATAGTTTTAGCAATGGAATATTATCAAAATATTATTAAAAAAATAAATGGAATGTTTAGACCATGTAATGATATGGTAAAGACTGACCCAAAAGATATTGAACAAGAAAATATTGATAATTCCTATAATTTAGCTTTAAGTGATGTTCTCAGGCTATTTAAAAAAGATGAGTGTAATCATGATTGGTTTAGTATTAAAGACAATACAAAAGGTAAATGGCAAATGTGCAAAAAGTGCGCTTGTTGGAAAAAATTATAATTTATTAAAATGGAAAATAAAAATAACTTAACTTGTAACTTCTGTGGAAAAACAGAAACTTGTAAAGGAGCATATCCTGAAGGATGCTTTTTAGAAAATCAGATAGAAAACTACCCAAAATATTTAGCAGGGCAGTACGGAAGATGGCTTCTTAAAAATGCTGTTGGAGAAGATAGAGGAGATGGACTGTGTTGGTACTTTGATAATGTTGCCTATAACAATAGTGAACTATTTGATTTGTGGTTTGAAAAATTTAAAGACTAAAAAATGGAAGTAAGTAATTTAGACGTAGTTGTTTGGAATGGGATTATAACAAATTTTGGAGTAATTAAACCATTCGTTACGGGAAGAGATAGGATTAGATTAGCTAATGAAGAAGAATTAATCAGATATATTAAATATCAAAAATAATTAACATGAAGAAGAAGGATGTTTTAGAATTAACTAATAAATTCTATGTGTACCATAGGTCTAATTCAAAAGTAGATAATTTCAAATTAATAAACGAAATAAATACTGTAGGAGGCTCTAAAATAAAGGCTTACGGAGTATATTTTAATTTCGATAAGGATTTATATAAGAATAAAGGGAAATTCCTTCATAGCGTGGCATTAGATATTAAAAATCCATACATAACCGAAGACCAAATGTATTCGGCAATAATAACAAAAGATAAAAAAGATGAACTAACAAAAAATGGATTTGATTCAGTAGTATTAGTTTTAAAAGGAAAGATAATTGAACTTATTGCTTTTAAAAAATCTCAAATAAAAATAGCAGATATATCTTAATTATGGAGAATAAAAGAACGGTAGCAGAGAGATTACATGATTCATTTAGAGTTCAAATGGAAGTAGATGAATTAATATCTGACTTATTTGAAAAACATGAACCAGAAGTTTACGAATTACTTGATTTTTCAATAGGCTCTGACGACTACGATAACAGTATTGAGATTTATATTAAAAACTCAATACCATATCCGTATGAGCCTTGTTACGAAATAAGAAAAGCTATTTATGAGTTAGGTTTTGGCAATGTTTATTGGAACTTTTTAGCAGATAAAAGAGAGCTTCCTTTAGATAAGACAAATGGAAGTGAATTAATGCGAGTTTCTCATGATGAAATTAGAAATTATGAACCTAGGCATAGTCGAAATTATTTATGGATTCCTTGTAAATATGGATATGTAGATGAAAGGTTTAATGAAGACGAATGGAATAAAAACTATAACTTTAAAAATAAGTAAATGGATAGTATTGATATTATTAAAGAAATGCAATTTTTGGATAAAAAAAATGAATACATTAAAACTGTATCTATTCAATTTCATAATGTAGAAAAAAGAATACCTTATAGATTTGTCACCTATACAAACGCATTAACTGGATTAAAATATAAAACATTTGTAATTTGATTATGTACAAAATTAGAGAAATACCCTACGGGCAAGCAAAATATCCCAAGCATCAAACTTTAATTAAAAAAGTGCTTAAGGAGAAGAAAATTACTCAGCGTAAATTAGCTGATGGAACTGGTATAGCAAGAAGCACTATTAGCGAAATAGTCTCAGGAGTTCAAGTCGATATGCTTATGCGCACGGCTAAAAATATAGCTAACTTCTTAGAATGCTCTTTGGAGGAGCTTTTTGGGGAGAAAAAATAAGTTTTCAACATTTTTTGAATTAACCAAATTAATCACTATATTTGCATTCTTTGGTAAATTGTATGGATGAAAAAGAAATAAGATTAGAGCTTAAAAGGCTTGTAAATATTGATATAAAGCAAGAACAGCATAAAGAAATTGAATACCCTCATCTTAAAAAATTAGTTTCAAAACTAATTAAAAAGACAGGTAAATAATTAAAACAGCAGCATAATGAAAGATATTTTATCGCTTAAACGAGCAATCACGGATACTGATTACTATGAATCAATGTTTACGAAATGGGGAGTTGAAAAAAACATTCTATTTGTAAGCCCTCAGTTGTCAGGTAAACATCTATACAAATCAATACTCCCTTTCCTTTGCCTTCCAAATAAAAGCGAGAGCGGAGATGTAACAATAGCTACAGGAATTACAAGTTTAAATACTTATGATTACCGAAAGCAATTGATGTCTTATGAATTAGAATTAACTGACAAGCATATCCTTTGGGCTGACTTCATTATTTTTCCTTTTACTACTCAGCCTTTATCTAATGATGTTTACAAGAAAATAA
>Ga0154020_10001884_pt1 | contig 25607 bp, 19 predicted proteins | sample Klosneuvirus_201_FD_109709 | JGI IMG/M metagenome (GOLD analysis project Ga0154020, IMG submission 109709) | Active sludge microbial communities from wastewater, Klosterneuburg, Austria - Klosneuvirus_20160825_MG | ecosystem: Engineered > WWTP > Aerobic digester > Activated sludge | place...
GGAACATCCTGTCCACGTTCCTCTTCGTCCCCTTGATCCCGATCCTCGTCGTCGCCGGGGTCTTCGGGTTCCAGGCCGCGCCCGCGGGCTTCCGGAGGCGCGTCCCGGCGGGGTTCGAGCTGCTGCTGATCGTCCCCCTCACGCTCGGAGCCGTCTGGCTCGCGTTCGCGCTCGGGCCGGTTCTCGAGGCCTCCCTCTTCAGGGGCGATTTCCGGCAGTGGCTCGCGGACTCGCTCCATGTGGCGTACGACGCTCGCAACTGCTACGTCGTCGGGTTCGCGATGGGGTTTGCGGTCATCCCGATCATCTTCACGATCTCGGAGGATGCCCTCTCGAGCGTGCCGGAGCACCTGAAGGCCGCGTCACTGGCGCTCGGCGCGTCGATGTGGCAGACGGCCGTCCGCGTCATCCTCCCCACGGCGTCGGCCGGCATCTTCTCGGCCGTGATGATCGGGCTGGGACGCGCGGTGGGCGAGACGATGATCGTCCTGATGGCGACCGGAAACACGCCGGTGATGGACATGTCGCTCTTCAGCGGCGCCCGGACCCTCTCGGCGAACATCGCGGTGGAGATCCCCGAGGCGCCGCATGGGGGGACGCACTACCGCATCCTCTTCCTCTCGGCGCTCCTCCTCTTCGTCATCACGTTCGTGGCCAACACCTTCGCGGAAGTGCAGCGGCAGAGGCTGCGGAAACGGTACTCGGTGGTCTGATGGAGCGAAAGGCGGCGTTCTCGCTGAGCTCGTTCGTCTTCCGGCGGGGCGAGCCGATGATCTGGCTCGCGGGCGCCGGCGTGGCCGTCTGCCTCGCGATGATCCTCGGCCTCCTGGTCCTCGTGATGGTGAAGGGGATGGGCTTCTTCTGGCCCCGCCCTCTCGTCCTCATCGAGGCGAAGGACGGCAAGAAGTTCCTCGTCGAGGTGCTCGAGCGCGAGCCGAATCCCGACCGGAAGGGGACCTTCCGGATCCGGACGAAGATCGCCAATCGCGATCTGAACGGGCTCGACTTCAAGTGGTTCGAGGAATCCGAGATCGCGAAGCGTTCCGTGCCGCTCGACGCGGTGCTCCTGGAGAGGCTCGAGTACGGCAGCTTCCATGGCTTCCTGAAGGAGCTGAAGCAAGGCTCGGAGTCGTTCGGAATCGGCTCCGGGGCGGTGCCCGCGCTGGTGTTGCTACAGGCCCGGCTCCATCAGGGGCTTCTGAGCCTCCGCGAGCAGGAGAAGCGCGAGGTGGGGGCGATCAACACGGCCCTCGAGCGCGAGCGCCTGAACGTGCGGAAGGCCGAGCTGCAAGCGGCGCCGGATCTGGCCGTCAAGAAGTCGCAGAGCGAGGCCCACACGGCCGAGCTGACGCGGCGCTACGAGGAGCTGGCGACCCGCCTCCGCCGCGCCCGCGACGAGAACGGCGTCGCGAAGGCCGTTTTCGTCGACGCCGACGGCCGCGAGAAGGAGCTGGCCGTCCGCGACCTCACCCGGGTCATCCTGCCGAATCGCCTGACCTGGGGACAGAAGGCCGGCATCTATCTCTCCCGCGTGCGGGAGTTCCTGCTCGACGAGCCGCGCGAGTCGAACACCGAAGGGGGCGTCTTCCCGGCCATCTTCGGCACGGTGCTGATGGTCCTGATGATGACGGTGGCCGTGGTGCCGTTCGGCGTCATCGCCGCGCTCTACCTGCGCGAGTACGCGAAGCAGGGGAGGCTCGTCCAGATCGTGAGGATCGCCGTGAGCGACCTCGCGGGGGTGCCGTCCATCGTCTTCGGCGTCTTCGGCCTCGGTTTCTTCGTCTACTCGATCGGCGGCCGGATCGACCAGATCTTCTATCCCGAAGCGCTTCCCACCCCCACCTTCGGCACCGGCGGCATCCTCTGGTGCGCGTTGACGCTGGCCCTCCTCACCGTCCCGGTAGTGGTCGTGGCCACGGAAGAGGCGCTCGCCGCCGTGCCGCGGGGCATGCGCGAGGCGTCGTACGCCCTGGGCGCAACGAAATGGCAGACGATGTGGAACGTGGTGCTCCCCTCGGCCACGCCCGGCATCCTGACCGGTCTCATCCTCGCCATCGCGCGGGGCACGGGCGAGGTGGCGCCTTTGATGATCATCGGCGTGGTGAAGCTCGCGCCGAACCTGCCGCTCGACGGCGTGGCGCCGTACCTGCACCTCGAGAGGAAGATCATGCACCTCGGCTTCCACATCTACGACGTGGGCTTCCAGAGCCCGAACGTGGAGGCCGCGCTCCCGATGGTCTACATGACGACGCTGCTCCTGGTCGTCATCATCGTGGCCCTGAACCTCACCGCGATCCTCGTCCGCAATCGCCTTCGCCGGAACCTCCAGAGCGCCGCCTTCTGACAATGAGCACACTCGTCATGACCGAAACCAGGACGTCTCCGCCGCCCAGCTCGTTCGCGCCGCAGGGCGCGCAGGTCCCGGGACCCTCTGCGGCGCCGCTGATCGAGATCGAGCGTTTCAACCTCCATTACGGCGCCAAGCAGGCCCTGTTCGACATCACGGTGGGGGTCCGGAAGAGCAGCGTGATGGCGTTCATCGGCCCGTCGGGCTGCGGCAAGTCGACGCTCCTCCGCTGCCTCAACCGGATGAACGACCTGATCGACGGCGTCAGGATCGAGGGCTCGCTCCGCGTCCACGGCGAGGACATCAACGCCCCCGGGGTCGACGTGGTCGAGATGCGCCGCCGCTTCGGGATGGTCTTCCAGAAGTCGAACCCGTTCCCGAAGTCGATCTACGAGAACGTCGTTTACGGCCTCCGGATCCAGAGGGAGCGGAAGAAGCTGGTGCTGGACGAGGCCTGCGAGCGCTCGCTCCGCGGCGCGGCGCTCTGGGACGAGGTGAAGGACAGGCTGCAAGACTCGGCCCTCGGGCTCTCGGGCGGACAGATGCAGCGGCTCTGCATCGCCCGCGCCATCGCGGTGGAGCCCGAGATCCTCCTGATGGACGAGCCCTGCTCGGCGCTCGACCCGATCGCCACGTCGAAGGTGGAGGAGCTGATCTTCTCCCTCAAGGAGCGGTTCACCATCGTCATCGTCACGCACAACATGCAGCAGGCCGCGCGCGTCTCCGACGAGACCGCGTTCTTCATGCTCGGCAAGCTGATCGAGGTGGACAAGACCGAGACCATCTTCACGAGGCCGAAGGAGAAGACGACGGAGGACTACATCACGGGGAGGTTCGGTTGAGCACGAAGAAGCAGACCGCCGAGATGGCCGACGTCGCGCCTCCGGGTGGCGTGCCGCTCCATCGGATCGCCCTCGTCGAGGACGACGAAGACCTGGCGTTCTCGATCGCCTACAACCTGAAGAAGGCGGGGAAGTACGAGGTGCAGCGCTTCGCCGGCGGGCTACCGGCGCTGGAGGAGCTGCCTCTCCGTCCGCCCGATCTCCTGATCCTCGACCTGAACCTCCCCGACATCGACGGGCTTTCGATCTGCCGCGAGCTCCGACGGAACGAATCGACGAAGAGGACGCCGATCATCCTCCTGACGGCCCGCGCCGAGGAGCGCGACAAGCTGCTCGGCTTCGAGCTCGGCTCGGACGACTACGTCACGAAGCCGTTCTCGATGAAGGAGCTCCTGGCGCGCGTGAACGCCCTCATCCGGCGCGTGTCGGCGAGCGACCCCGCGGCGGAGGTCTTCGACAACGGCCGGCTCCGGATCGACCGCTCGCGGCACCTGGTGGAGCGGAGCGGCCAGACGATCCAGCTGACGAAGAAGGAGTTCGACCTCCTCTGGTTCCTCGTGAAGAGCCGCGGCCGCGTGGTGACGCGCGACCGGATCCTGTCGTCGCTGTGGGACTACGCTTCGGAGGTGGAGACGCGGACGGTGGACGTCCACATCCGCTCGCTAAGGAAGAAGATCGGCGACGACGTGATCGAGACCGTGATAGGCGTCGGCTACAGGTTCCCGGAGTGACGGACGCCCTGGACGCACGGCGCCGCAAGGGCGGCGATGAGCCGCTCCGGCTGCCCCGCCGCGGCTCCTGGCTGAAGCGCGCCGCTTTCCCGGCGGTTCTCGGCCTCGTCGCCGGCGTCTTCGCCGCGATCCTGCTGTCCCGCGTCCTGGATTCGGCCATCACCGAGAGGACGCGGCGAGAGCTGGTCTCGGGCCTCGACCGTGCCGCCCAGGAGTTCGAGCCGATCCTCCGGAGCCGCGATGCGGCGGGAGGCGCTCAGGCGGCGGTGGGCCTCGTCTCGCGGCAGGCGGGAGCGCGGGTGACGCTGATCGCGGCCGACGGCGCGGTGCTGGCCGACAGCGACGTGAGGCACGAGGAGCTGTCGCGGGTCGAGAACCACGCCTCGCGTGACGAGGTGCTGGCGGCTCGAGCGGAAGGCTTCGGCTTCGCCCGCCGGACGTCGGCCACCACGCAGGAGCCGTTCGTGTACGTGGCACGGCGCGTCGGGCCGGTGGACGCACCCGTCGGGTTCGTCCGCTTCGCCGTCAGCCAGAACGACCTCTCCGCCGCGGAGGCGCCCTTTCGCGGAACGCTGCAGCGCCTGTCGTTCGGGGCCGGGCTCGTCGTGGCGCTCCTCGTCATCTTCATCCGGCAGCGCCACGCCCGCGAGCTGGCGCTGGTGCAGCGCGGCGTGACGCGTGCGGCCGAGGGGAGCGCGTCCGACGTCCCCGAGGGCGCCTCGGAGGAGACCGAGGAGGTCTTCGCCGCGCTGTCGCGGTTCGCGCGGCTCGTCTCGCAGGAGCGCGAAGGGAGCGCCCGTGCGCAGGCGCTGGCCCGGACCGTCTTCGAGGAGGTGCCGATCGGCCTCGTCGTGGTGGACCGCTCGATGACGGTTCTGTCCGCGAACCCGGCGGCCTTGAAGGTCTTCGACTTCCCGGGCTCGGTGCGTCCCTCGGCCCTCATCGACCTCGTCCGCGAGCCCGCCGTCCTCCGCGTCTTCGAACGGGGCGTCACCGAGCCGGAGTCGGTCGACCCTTCCACGGTGCGCCTCCACACGCCCTCCCGGGCCGAGCGGGTGCTCGAGGTCGCCGTCCGGGCGGTCCCGGGGAACGTGGGCGGGGACGGAACGGTTGTCGTGGGCGTCTTCCGCGACGTGACCGAGCGCGAGGCGGTCGAGCTGATGCGGCGGCGCTTCGTGGCCGACGTCTCGCACGAGCTCCGGACGCCGATCGCGGCCATCCGCGCGGCCGTCGAGTCGCTCGACACCGAGGACGAGAAGGACGAGGACCGGAAGCGGTTCTTCGGCATCGTCAGCCGTCAGGCCGCCGAGATGCAGGACCTCGTCTCCGACCTGACCGACCTCGCACAGATCGAATCGGGCTCCATCACGCTCCACATCGAGCCCCAGCCGCTCCGGCGCATCCTCGAGAACGTGGTGAGCGACCTCGCCCCTGCGGCCGCGCTCCGCGACGTCACCGTGGTGGTGGACGTCCCCGGCCCGTTCGAGGTCTCCGGCGACGCCCGTCGCCTGGCCCAGGTGTTCCGCAACCTCGTCGACAACGCGATCAAGTTCTCGCCGCTGGGCTCCCGGGTCGATGTCCTCTGCGAGATGGCGAGCGCCGGCGGCGACGCGCGCGCGCTCGTCCACGTCATCGACCGCGGCATCGGCATTCCGAACGAGGAGCAGCCGCGCATCTTCCAGCGTTTCTACCGCGTCGACCCGTCGCGAACGAAGACGGTGCCCGGCACCGGTCTCGGCCTCGCCATCGTCAAGCACCTCCTGATCCTCCAGGGCGGCGGGATCGCCGTCGACTCGGAGCCTGGGAGGGGGAGCCGCTTCACCGTCACCCTTCCCGTCTCGCTGAAAGGAACCCCAGTCCGATGAAAGAGCATTTCTCCGACAAGCTCGAGAACGTGAGGCGCGAGCTCGTCTCCATGGGCGCCGACGTGGAGGAGCAGATCCAGCGTGCCGTGGAGGCGCTCGTCGAGGCCGATTCGGCGAAGGCCCGGCTCGTCATCGAGCGCGACCACGCGATCGACCAGATGGAGATCAGGATCGAGGAGGATGCGATCCTCCTCCTCGCGACGCAGCAGCCCGTGGCCGTCGACCTCCGCTTCCTCGTGTCGGTGGTGAAGATCAACGCCGACCTCGAGCGGATCGGCGACCACGCCGTCAACATCGCGGAGTGCGCCGAGCGGATGTCGCAGATGCGGAAGTTCAAGCCGTGGGTGGACATCCCGCACATGGCCGACGTGGCGCGGGGGATGCTGAAGCACGCTCTGGACGCCTTCGTCCGGCGCGACATCGCGCTCGCCCTCGACGTCTGCAAGCGCGACGACATCCTGGACGAGAAGAACAAGTCGTTGATCCGCGAGCTCCTCACCTACATGGCCGAGCACCCCTCGCTCATCACCGCGTGCATCGAGATCATGTCCGTCTCGAAGAACCTCGAGCGGGTCGGCGACCTCGCCACGAACATTGCCGAGGAGACGATCTACATCGCCGAAGGCGAGATCATCCGCCACGGTCGCGGGATGCCGCATGGGGGCGGCGACACGCGTTAGGGGCTCAGGCGTGACCTTCCGCACGCTTGTCGCGCTTTTCCGTGGCCAAGTCCTGGCAGAGCCCTAGACTCCGTTCCGATCAACCGTTTCGACGTCGATCCATCGATTCGGTGAGGGGGACGCCTTGGGCGACAAGCTCTCGAATCCGGAAACAGCATCCAGTCCCTGGGTCACCGCGGGTGGCCTGGTCGCCAGTCCCAACGCGCCGCTGGGCGGAGGGGGGCCGGGTGCTTCTCGGACCGCAACCGCCCTCGGCCACGAGGGGAACGACTCCGAGCTCGTCCCGCATCCGCAGTCTCCGGTGGCGCGCTATCGGAGCCTGACCGACGGCGAGATCGGGAAGCTGGAGGGCGCGGGCGTACCCGTGGCCGCCGGCCAGACGAACGCCAAGATCACGGCGGTGACGCTGAAGCTCAGCGAGGCGACCGGGGCGGCCATCGAATTCGACGCCAAGGACTACGCCGAGCTCTACCAGCAGGTCCAGACTCGCGCCAACACGGGTGCCGAGGCCGGTAGCGTGTCCCGGAGCTTCGACACCAAGACGTCCGACGTCGACGAGAACGGGAACGTAGGGAAGGTCACGTTCACGATCGTCCTGACGACGTCTCTGCCCTCGTGGAAGAACATCGCGACGCAGCCGCAGGAGCACAAGGACAAGTTCAACACCTGGAAAGCCTCCGTGGCCGTACACGAGGCCAAGCACGTCGACATCTACAAGACCGAGTACGCGAAGCTGAAGTCGGGCGTGACCGGACCCACGGATGCCGACATCACGACGCAGGCCGACGCGATCGACACCGCCGCCGACGCCGCACAGACGACGTTCGACGCGAACAAGGCCACCCAGCCCGCCGGACTGCCGATTCCGGGAGGCGTCGTCAAGGTTCCGTAGGCGCGATCGGGCGTCGACGACGGCGCGACGGAACGGTCCACGTGAACCTGCGGGAGGTGGTCGTGGTCGCGCCGCGTTGACCTTCGCCGGTCCGGTCTGGTCGAATGCCGCCGTTGAGAGGTTCACGCCGACGCGCCTTTGGAGCCGTTCTGCTCGCGGTCGGGACGCTCTCGTGCGCCAGGCGAGTCGCGGAGCCGGGGACGCTGCGGATGCTCTTCGCCGGGTCGCCGGAGACCCTCGACCCACAGCGCCACCAGGAAGACCTGACACGGATGGTCCTCGCGAACTTCTACGAGGGGCTGGTGGAGCTGGACGGCAACCTCCGGCCGCGGGCCGCGCTGGCGGTGGAATGGTCGAGCCCGACGGAGAACGTGTGGCGCTTCCGCCTCCGTCCCGGAGTGACGTTTCACGACGGGCAGCCGTTCGGTCCGGAGGACGTGAAGCGGACGATCGAGCGGGCCCGGTCCCTCAGGGAATCGAAGGTGGAGGCGGACGTCCGGGCGATCACCACGGTGCGGATCGTCGACGGCAGCACGGTGGAGCTCGTCACCGACCGGCCGCGACCGCTGCTCCTGGGCCGTCTCGCGATGACGCCGATCCTGCCGCGCTCGGCGCCCGACGCCGAGATCGTGAGTCCGGTGGGAACCGGGCCCTATCGCTTCTCGAAAGGGTCGGCGAAGGAGCCCGTCGAGGGCGTCCGCTTCGAACGCTACTGGGGCCCGCGTCCGTGGTCTCCCGGCTTCCGGATCGACATGGAGCCGCAGGATGAGGCGAGGCTCGCGCGAGCCAGGGACTTCGACGTGTCCTGCCCGCTGCCGGAGAGGGCGTCGAGCGACACGCTGGAGATCGTCCGGCACCCGACCGTGACGGTCAGCTTCCTCGTCTGCCGGCTGACGCCGCTCGCGGACGGGAGCGCGTCGCCGTTCCGCGACGCGAGGGTCCGGCGCGCGGTGAGCCTGGCGATCGACCGCGACCAGCTGGCGAAGGGGAATGACGCGCGCGCGGCGCGCCAGCTCGCGCTCCGTGGCGTGGTGGGCTTCGTCCCCGAGCTGGAGCAGGGAACGAGCGTCGATCGCGAAAGAGCCCGCGCCCTCCTCCGCGAGGCCGGCTACCCGGACGGCCTCCGGACCACGCTCTGTCTCTCGTCGCGAGGTGCGTCGATGGGCGCCGAGCTCGCCCGCCAGCTGGCGACCGTCGGCATCGCGCTCGAGGTGGCTCCGGTCGCGTGGCCCGAGCTCTATCGCCGCATGTCGACGGGCGAGGCGCCCCTCGCGGTGGCGTCGTGGACGCTTTCCGGAGGGGATCCGTCGTCGCTCTTCGAGCAGGTGGCGCACAGCCGCACCGCGGACGGCGCGTTCGGTGCCGAGAACACCTCGGGCTACGCCAGCGCGGAGATGGACGCCGAGATCGAGGCCGCGTCGCTCGACATGGTCAACGTCTCGCGCTCTCGTCGCCTCGAGTCGATCATGCGCCGCGCTATGACGGATCTGCCGCTGATCCCGCTCTCCACGCCGCTCTGGTCGTACGGGATCCGGAAAGGGCTGCTGTTCACGCCGCGGCTCGACCTCGCGGTCCGTGCCGCCGACATCCGGCGGATAGAATGACGTCCATGTCGATCGCGACGAGACTCGTCACCGCCGATGAGCTGCTCCGGCTCCCTCGCGGGACCTTCCGGTACGAGCTGGTCAATGGAGAGGTTCAACGGATGTCGCCAGCCGGACATACGCATGGAAAGGTCGCGGCCCGTGTGACCGCGCGGATGGGCTCGTTCGTCGAGGAGAAGCAGCTCGGGGAGGTCTATGCCGCCGAGACTGGCTTCAAGATCCGGCAGGACCCCGATACGGTTCGCGCTCCCGATGTCGCGTTCGTTTCGGCCGATCGACTGAAGGACGCCGGCGTTTCCGCCGAGGGCTTCTTTCCAGGTCCGCCGGATCTGGCCGTCGAGGTCGTCTCTCCGGGTGATTCCTACGGCGACGTCGAGGCCAAGGTGTCGGAATGGCTTCAGTCCGGAGTGCGGGCCGTCGTCGTCCTGGATCCCCGGCGGAAGGCAGGCACCCTCTACCGTACGGGAGCTGAGGTCGTGTTCTTGACCGCGCAAGATCTCCTTGCCGTGCCGGAAGTCCTTCCAGGCTGGTCGCTCCCGCTGTCCGCCGTTTTCCGATAGCGCGATCGGGCCTTCTCGGCCTCTCCGCGGTGATCGAGCTTCGGAGCGCGCCGGCCCGCCTTTCCCTGGCAGACGTCTACGAGGACGTCGAAATCGACCTTCAGCCCCAGTAGCGGTAGAAGTTGAACCACTGCGTCGGCTCCTCCCGCACGACCCGCTCCAGCGTCGCCGCCACCTCGGACATCATCCGCACGGCGTCGGACTCCGGGTCGGCCTTCTCGTCCGCGAAGAGGAAGGGGCCGAAGACGCTCCGATAGCTGCCGTCGGGGTTCCTCAGGAAGAACCCCGGCAGGATCGGCCTCTTGCAGAAGCGGGCGAGGAGGGCCGGAGAGCGGAGGAAACGGGTAGGGCGGCCGAAGAACGGCACCACCACGTGGTCCTCGTCGTAGGCGCGATCGGCCACCAGCGCCACCACCCAGCCCTTCTCCACGGCCGTCCTCACGCGGAGCGCCGTCGCCATCGAGGTGCCCATGTCGATCGACTCCACGCCGAGCTGCCGGCGGATCGCGAGACGCATCTCGTGCACGGCCGGGTCGAGCTCGGGCTGGCCCACCACGGCCGGCTGATAGCCCCGCAGCCGAAGGGAGACGGCGCCCATCTCCCAGTTGCCGATGTGTCCCGAGACGATGAGGAACCCCTTGCCGTCGCCTTCGTTCACCCCCCGGTCGAGCACGACGCCGTCGGCGTCGAGCGAGGTGAGGCGGGGGAGGAGCTCGGGGCGACCCGACCGCGCGCGCCAGACGTCGATCGTGGTCCGGCCGTAGTCGAAGAAGACGCGTCGCGCCAGCCGTTTCGCTTCCTTCTCGGGGACGTCGAGCGCCTTGACGAAGTTGTCGGCCATCCCGGCGACCGTCCTGTGGAGGAACGGGAGCGCGATCGAGTTACCCGTGACGTTGATCCCCTGGAGGACCCAGTTCGGCAGGCGGACGGCGCCGTGGAAGAGGCCGCCGTAGACGACGGCGTTCGAGAGGTTGTGCTTGACCCATTTCTGGCGGCCGCGAGGCTTGGCGACGTCGGCGTCGGCCATGCCTCTAGCCCGGGGAGCTCAAGGCATCGGGAAGGCGCTGGAGGGCCTTCGCCTGGATGCCGATCCGATGCTCCTTCAGGTAGGCCTCGGGCTTCATCATCCGCTGCGTCCGGAGCATCACGCGGGTGATGTACGGCGCGTGCGACAGCCTGACCTGCCGGATCCACTGGAGGAGGCTCTTCTGCCCGCCGATATTGAGGATGGAGCGCTTCCACGTCTCCGCGTAGAGCTCGAAGAAGCGGTCGGCGCCCAGCCGGGGCTCCCAGAGCACATGGTGCATGTCGTACTTCCACCACGGCTGGCCGTCGAGCACCGGTCCGAGCTTCTGGAAGAGCTCCGTGCCCGGGAGCGGCGTGAGGATGGTGTAGCCCGCGCGCTGGAAGCCGTTCGCGCCGACGAAGTCCCAGAGCGACTGGAACTCGCTTTCGGCCCAGTCGGGGTCGACGAGGAAGTTGCCGGTGACGCCGTAGCGCATCGACCGGGCCAGCTGCGCGGCCTCCACGGTCTGGTTGATGGTCAGGTCCTTCGTCACGTGCGCGAGAGCCTTGTCGGTGGCGGCCTCGAGGCCGAAGAAGATGTCGAAGTCCTGCGCCACGTCGCGCCACTCGCGGAGGAGCTCGGGATTCCGGGCGACGAGGTCCGTACGGCTCTGGACGATCATCCAGCGCTTCTTGATGCCGGCCTTCTTCAGCGCCCGGGCGAGCTCGAGGCTGCGCGCCGGATGATTCCAGAAGAGGTCGTCCACCACGAAAACGTGCGGGCCCACGCGCCGGAAGTCCTCGACCACGGCGCCGACGGAGCGCTCGCGGAACGAGCGGCCGTAGAGCTGCCACACCGAGCAGAAGTTGCAGCGGTAGGGGCAGCCGCGCGCCGTCTCCACGAGCCACGTCGGCTTGAAGAGGAGGCACTGGTAGTTGTTCCGATAGCGTTCCACGAGGTCGCGCGCCGCGTGGGGCACGGCGTCGAGGCTGGTCCGTTCCGTGAGCGGCGGGGTATCCGACCAGCTCCCCTCGGAAGGGAGCTTCAGCCCCGGCACGTCGCGGAGGGCCCGTCCGTTCTCGAGGGCGTCGACGAGGTTCGGGACGATCTCCTCGCCGTCGTCCATGCAGACGGCGTCGATGGCGTCCACCGTGAGCGCGCTCGGGTAGGCCGAGACCGCGTGACCGCCCGCCAGGACGAACGTGTCGGGCGAGAGGCGTTTCACCTCTTTCGCCACGTCGAGGACGCGGTCGAACTCGAGCGCGTGCATGCCGGCGATCCCGACCATCTGCGGCCGGGTCCGTCGCACCCAGGCGGCCAGGCTTCCGCCGAACCGCTGGTCGACGATCGTCGGCTCGTGGCCCCGGGCCCGGAGCGCCGCGCCGATGTACTCCATCCCCAGCGGCTCCGCCCGGAAGAACGGACCTAGCCCGAACCTCTCGTTACCCGGGTCGGGGCGGATCAGCAGAACACGCATCAAACCCTGGAAGATACGGGAAGAGGGGGGTCAGGGCAACCGGCGCGTTTCGATCAGGGTCTTTGGGGATCCGGCTCTCCTCCCGACGACTTTCATCGGGGCGATGTTACGCGGCTTTTCACCCGCGGGGCGGCCTGCTATGTTCCGCGCCGGAGGAGTCTGAATGCGTCGCAAAGTAACGGTTGTGGGGGCGGGGCACGTCGGAGCGACGACGGCCCAGCGCATCGTGGAGAAAGAGCTCGCCGACGTCGTCCTGGTGGACATCATCGAGGGCGTGCCGCAGGGCAAGGGTCTCGACATGTTCCAGTCCGGGGCCGTCGAAGGCTTCGACATGAAGATCGTCGGGGCCAACGACTACGCGGAGACGGCGGGCTCGGACATCTGCGTCATCACGGCGGGGCTGGCGCGGAAGCCCGGCATGTCGCGCGACGACCTCCTCCGGATCAACGAGGAGATCGTCTCCAAGTGCGTGAAGGAGACCATCCGGCTGTCGAAGGACATCACCATCATCGTGGTGACGAACCCCCTCGACGCCATGTGCGAGGTCGCGCGGCGCGTCTCTGGCCTTCCCAAGAACAGGATCATTGGCATGGCGGGCGTCCTCGACAGCGCGCGGATGCGGGCGTTCATCTCGATGGAGCTGAACGTCTCGATGGCGAACATCCACGCCTTCGTCCTGGGCGGCCACGGCGACACGATGGTCCCGCTGCCGCGCTACTCCACGGTGGCCGGCGTGCCGATCACCGAGCTGATGTCGGCCGAGCGGGTGGAGGCGATCTGCAAACGGACCGCGAACGGCGGCGCCGAGATCGTCAACTTCCTGAAGACCGGCTCTGCCTACTACGCCCCGTCGGCGGCGGCGGTGGAGATGGTGGACGCCATCTTCAACGACAAGCGGAAGATCCTCCCGTGCGCCGCGTACCTCGAAGGGGAGTACGGCATGAACGGGCTCTTCGTCGGCGTCCCCTGCGTCATCGGGAAGAACGGGATCGAGAAGATCATGGAGATCAAGCTGACCGAGAGCGAGGCGGCCGCTCTCCAGAAGAGCGCCGATTCGGTGGCCGAGCTGGTGGGCAAGCTGACCTGCTAAGAAGAAAGTCCGCGTGGAGGGGGCTCGGGGGAACCCGGCGTCCGGGTTCCCCCGATCAAGACAGTCAGCTAGCCGCCCCCGGTGTAGATCGCGAAGCGATCGGCGGCTAGCCTCCGTTCACCGACGGCATTCGTCGGTTCGCCGATTAGCCGGCAACCCGGGCGGGGCCTCCTCGTAACCTGCAGCAGGAGGCGGCCATGGAACCAGAAGAAACCTCACCGGCCTACGGGAAGCTCGTCGTCGGCATCGTCATCATCGTCCTCGGGTTGCTCTTCACCCTGCAGAACTTCGGCTGGGTGGACGCGCGTTTCATCAAGAAGCTGATCATTCCCGGTGTGCTGATCGCGGTGGGGGCGATCAAAATCAGGCAGGGCGGCCAGATTTTTCGGAGCACACTCGGCTGGGTCCTCGTCTTCGTGGGGGCGCTGATCCTCCTCGACAACTACCACGTCCTCGATTTCTCCGTCCGGAAGCTCTTCCCCTTGATCCTGGTCTTCTTCGGCCTGCGCCTCGTCCTGGGGGGGCTCAGCAAGGACGCCCCCACCGCCACCGCCACGTCGGTCACCACCCTGAACGACTGGGTGGCCTTCGGCGGCTCGAACAGGCGGGTCACCTCGCCGGAGTTCAAGGGCGGCCACCTGGCGGCGTTCTGCGGCGGCATCGAGCTGGATCTCACGGGCGCGGACATCACTGCCGATCGGGCGGTGATCGACATCTTCGCGATGTGGGGCGGCGTGGACATCCGCGTGCCGGCCGACTGGGACGTGACGGTGAAGGTGTTCCCGTTCCTGGGCGGGTACGAGGACAAGACGGTCCACCCGGTACGCGAGGAGGGGAAGCCGGTGAAGCAGCTGGTACTGACCGGTACCGTCGTCATGGGCGGTCTCGACATCAAGAACTGAGAGCCGGCGGTGCATCCCATCCTCTCGCACAAGGGAAGGCTCGGGCCGTACCTCCTGGCCTGGGTCCCCGTCGCCGGCCTCCTGGCGGCGTTCCTCACCCTGGGCGCCGGACTCTCGTGGCTGGAGTCGGGCGCCCTCACCGTGCCGCTCGTCGTCGTCTACCCGTTCCTCTGCCTGTCGTCCTGGTACGTCTGCCGGGCGCTGCCACCCCACGCGGAGAGCTACGGTCGCCTCCTCTCGACCCTGCTCCTCGCGGGGGCCATCGGCTCGGCGCTCTGGGTGGTGTGGGCCACCACGGTCGCGTCGATCCTGGCGCTCCTCCCGTCCTTTCCGGATCTCTCGGAGAAGATGGCGGTACCGGTCTTCGTCATCTTCGCTCTCGGCTTCCTCCTCTACCTCCTCGTGGCGGCGTTCCACTACGTTCTCCTCTCGCTGCAGAAGACGCGGGAGCAGGAGTCTCGCGAGGCGGAGCTGAAGAGTCTCGCCCAGGCCGCGGAGCTGTCGTCCCTGAAGGAGCAGCTGAACCCCCACTTCCTCTTCAACAGCCTGAACTCCATCAGCGCGCTCACCAGCGCGAATCCGGCGCGGGCGCGCGAGATGTGTCTCCTCCTCGCGGACTTCCTCCGGAAGTCGCTCGGCCTCTCCGGGAAGTCGAGCATCCCGCTCGGCGACGAGGTGGCGCTCCTGCGCGCCTACCTCGCGATCGAGAAGGTCCGCTTCGGCGACCGGTTGACGCTCGACGAGGAGACCGAGGCCGCCGTGGCGGACTTCCGGGTGCCGCCCCTCCTCCTCCAGCCGCTCGTCGAGAACGCCGTGAAGCACGGTATCGCCAGCCTCACCGAAGGGGGGCTCCTGCGCCTCCTGACGCGGCGGGGCGAGGAGAGCGTGGAGATCGTGATCGAGAACTCGTTCGACCAGCCGTCCGTCCCCGGGCTCGGCCTGGGCCTCGCGAACGTGAGGCGCCGCCTGGCGCTGGCCTACGGGCCCACGGCAACGCTCCGCCAGGGCGTCGAGGACGGCCTCTTCCGGATCGTGATCGCGTTGCCGTACGCTTCCCGCCTGGCATGAAGGAGCGGATCTTCCGGGTGGTCACGGTGGACGACGAGGAGCTGGCCCGCTCGCTCCTCCGGGAGCACCTTGCGGCCCACGACGACGTGGAGCTCGTGGCCGAGTGCGCGAACGGCTTCGAGGCGGTGAAGGCGGTGGCCGAGCTGGCCCCCGACATCCTCTTCCTGGACGTGCAGATGCCGAAGCTCGACGGCTTCGAGGTGGTGGAGCTCCTCGACCCGGCCCCCACCGTCGTCTTCGTCACGGCCTACGACCAGTACGCCGTGAAGGCGTTCGAGGTCCATGCCGTGGACTACCTCCTGAAGCCGTTCCGGAAGGAGCGGTTCGACGAGGCGCTGGACCGGGCTCGGTCCCGGGTGCTCTCGGCCGAGCCGGGGGCCGCAAAAACGGCGGCCGTGAAGACGGCAGCCCTGGCGGCCCGGGAGTCCGAGAGGCCCCTGCGACGGCTCGCGGTGAAGGACGGCGACGGCATCGTCGTCATCCCGACCGCACGGCTCTCTCTGGTCGAGGCCCAGGATGACTACGTTCTCCTCCATGTCGAGGGGAAGCGCTACCTGAAGCAGCAGACGCTGGCGAGCCTCGAGGCCCAGCTCGACCCCGCCCGGTTCGTGAGGGTCCACCGCTCGGCGCTCCTGAACGTCGACGCGTTGCAGCGGCTCGAGCGTGACGCGGCGGGTGGAGGGACGGCCTTCCTGTCGGACGATCGGCACGTCCCGGTGAGCCGTGCGGGCCTGGCCCGGCTGCGAGAGCGCCTCGGTCTCTGACGGAGCGGGCATCCCGTACAATCGAGGATTCGGAGGTGCCACCTGGACGGGCAGCATTTCGAGGGTAAGTACGAGATCCTCGAGAAGATACGTGAAGGCGGGATGGGCTCGATCTACAAGGTCCAGCACCGTCTTCTGGACGAGATCCGGGTCATCAAGGTCATGCGGCCGCACACCATCGCGGACCCGGACCTCAAGCGGCGCTTCATCGAGGAAGCGAAGACCGCCACCCGGCTGAAGCACCCGAATCTCTGCACCATCCACGACTTCTCCGTCGACGACGACGGCACGGCCTACCTCGTCATGGAGTTCATCGACGGCGTCCCCCTGGGCGACCTGGTGAAGGCGGGGACGCCCCCCAGCCTCCCGGTCTGTCTGGAGATCGCTCATCAGGCGCTCCTGGCGCTGAACTACCTCCACAAGAAGAGCATCGTCCACCGCGACATCGCACCCGACAACCTGATGCTCTTCTACGAAGAGGATCGCGCCAAGATCAAGCTGATCGACCTCGGCATCGCGAAATCGGTGGACAAGGCCCAGGGCGACGGCAAGACGGTGGCGGGGACCTTCCTCGGCAAGCTCAGCTACGCGTCTCCCGAGCAGTTCGGCTCCCTGGCCCCGGAAGAGGTGCTCGACGGACGGAGCGATCTCTACAGCCTGGGCGTGGTCCTGTACGAGCTGCTCACCCTCCAGCGTCCCATCGTCTCCGAGCAGGGGCCGGTCGGCTACATGAAGGCCCACATCCTGGAGCCGCCGACGCCTTTCGCCAAGACCGATCCCGAGGGAAAAGTACCGGAGGACGTCCGGGAGGTGGTGATCAAGGCGCTCGCGAAAAAGCGGGAGGACCGCTGGGACTCCGCTGAGGATCTCGACCGCGAGATCATGCGCCTCATCCGGAAGTACGGTCAGTCGTCGGACGGCCGGACGACCGCCGAGATCGTCGCGTCGATGAAGGCCTCGAAGACGCCTTCCGGGGTGAACGTCACCCCGAGCGCGCAGCGGAATCTCGACATGCGGTTCGGGCAGGGGTCGACCCCGAGTCCGACGCCGCTGCCAGGGTCCACGACGACGAAGCCCGGAACGGCGCCCCGGCCGATGCCGCACGATCCGACGCAGAAATACGATGGCAAGGCACCTCGGCAGAGGAAAAGCCTCGGCCTGCCCATCGTGGCTGGCGTCGCGGTGCTCGCCGCCGTCGTGGGCGGCATCGTCGCCACGGGCGGCGGCAAGGCGAAACCGACGCCCGCCGCCTTGCCGACCGAGGTCCCGCCCACCGCCCCTCCGCCGACCGAGCCGCCCCCGCCCACGGCCACACCGATCTCCCAGGCGCCCACCGCCGCGCCGGTGGCCACGGTTCCGGCCGGGCCCTCGGCGGCCCAGATCCGGGCCGACGTCTACCGGAAGTCGATCGCCGACGCCCGGCAGCGTGCCGAGAGAGAGAAGGCTCCCACCGCGGCGGCGGCCCTATTCAACCAGGCCGGCCTCGCGGAGCGGGACGCCCAGAAGCTGTACGACAGGAAGCAGTTCGAGGCGGCCCAGGCCGCCTACGAGAGAGGGACGCAGCTCTTCCAGGAGGCCGAGCGCGATGCCAGGAGCGCCGCCGATCGCGCGAAGGGGGTCGCCTCCGTGCCCACGGCTGCGCCCACGGTCGTGGAGCGGATCGTCGAAAAGGTGGCCACGCCCACGCCCGAGCCCGTCCGGCCCACGAAGACTCCGGTGCCCGTCGAGGCGGCGGCGCCGTCGGACGACCAGAAGATCCGCGAGACGATCGCCCGCTTCGCGCAGGCCTACACGAACCTCGACCTCGACGCCTACGTCGGCGCCTACCCGAAGCTCGCGAGCCAGCGCGAGAAGCTGAAGGCGGCGTTCGACGGCTCCGCCGCGCAGACGCTCGTGGTCCAGGTGCTGGCCATCGAGAGGAAGAGCGCCACCGAGGCGCTGGCCCGCTGCGCCGAGCGCCGGACGATCAAGCCGAAGGTGGGCGACCCCGTGAATCAGTCGCGGGAATCGTCCATCCGCCTCGAGAAGCGTGGCGACGGCTGGTTCATCGTCGGCCTCAAGTAAAGGGGCGCAAAACCGCAAGGCCGCGCACAGCGGCCTCCCCTTCAAAAGCTGTAGTCCAGCCCCACCACGGGCGTGAACGAGTCCTGGAGGCCTTTCTTGTTCAGGGCGAAGAGGCCGTTCACCGTGAGCAGGAGGTTGCCGAACGGATTGACCTTGAACCCGATCGTTCCGAGGTAGGACACGGCGTCCTTTCGTTCGGTGACGAGGGTGGGGAACGCCGCCGTGACGAGGGTGGGGGGAGCCGTGGCCACGGGGTTGACGTTCGCGGTGTACTCCACGAGGGCGACCGTCGCGACGTCCGTGTTGCGGAAATCGCGACCCAGGACGTCGATTGCGAAGGTGAAGCGCGGGCTCAGGGCGATGTCCACCCCGAGCGTCGCCGAGATCTCGTCGGGGATCCGGGTCTCGGAGTTGTTGTTCGCCCACCGATAGCCGGCGTTCAGGTGGGGCGAGAAGACCCCGACCGGCATCGAGGCGTAGAGGAACCCGCCGACCTGGAGGACGCCCGTTCCCAGGAGATCGCGCTCGTCGCCGGTCGGGAGCCGCACCTCGGCCGCGGCGGCAAGGCCGCCGCCCGCGGCGCCGCCCAGGACCCGGTACTTGGCGCGCGCGAGGATGTCGCCCACGCCCGACGCCCGGCCCGCCGAGCTGAACGTCTGCTTGTCGGTGCCGTTCAGGAAGCGGTGGATGGTGGGGGCGGCGGTTCCCGTGGCGAGGCGCTGGATCACGGCATCGGTCTGTGCGTCGAGGCTCACGTTGACGACCGGGACGGCGAACCCGACGTCGAGGCTGTCGCTGAGGCCGTAGCTCATCACGAAGGCCGTGATGCTCGTCTCGATCTTGACCGCGACGGCGGCCGTGATGACGTCTCCCTCGAAGAACGGCGACGTATTCGAGTGGTCGCTGTTGATGTCCTGATGGGTGAAGACGAGCCGGAGATCGCCCTCGCGGAGGCCGAGGTCGTTGACGCGGTCGAACGTGTAGTGGCTGTAGTTGAGGCCGATGTTGAACTTGCCGCGGCCGATGGTGTCGGCGCGCTCGCCGAAGATCGGGCCGAAGCTGTCGGACGCGCGGCTGAAGACGCCGAGCGCGGGGTCGAACCTGTAGGTGAAGCCGCCTGCCGAGGAGGCGAGCGGAAACGTGGACAGCTGGTTCGCGAGCTGCGAGCTGAGCTGCGAGAAGGCCGCGAACTGAGGCGAGTCGGCGCCGATGAAGTGGGCCTCGTGGCTCGGGAAACCGGCCGTCGAAGGCGGGGCCAGCGTGATCCCGGCCCTCAGGAAGCCGGTGAGAAGATCACGTAGGTTGCCTGTTGACGGGCTCTGGCCCAGGGCGTCGGAGCTGACCAGGGTTGCCAGAGTGGCCAGGCCGAGGAATCGGCGAAGTCGCATGAGCCCTCCTTTTTGGAGAGGGATTCTACGCGACCGAGTCTCAGAACGCGGCTGTGTCCGACTTGCTGGCCAGAGTCCTTCCGGGGTTGAAGTACGTCTTCACGGCGCCGGTCTGGCTGTCGCGGACCGTGATCGTGTATTCCACGTCACTGAGCGCCCCGGTGAAGACCCAGAAGTGCCCGTTCACCGGCCGTCCGTCGAGCACCTTGATGACGAGCTCCACGTTCGTTGCGAGGAAGAACCAGAAGTAGCCGGTGTCGGTGGTGAGCGGCACGGCGTGTCCGACGCCCGTGGTCCCGCCGTCGTACGGGTTCTTCCACGTCACGGTCAGCTGGAAGCGGCTCGCGTTCAGGCAGAGGGAGGTGTCGCCCGGGGTGCACGGCGTGGTCGTGCCGGTGTAGGTGAAAGCGCCGGTCTTCGTGCCGGTCTGCCCGTCGGCATTCGACACCGAGACGTCGACGAGCCCGGGGCTCCGCGCGGGTGTCGAGCAGGTGAGGCTCGTCGGGCTCAGGACCGAGACGCCCGTGGCCGCGGTGCCGCCGAAGGTGGCGGTCGCGCCGGCGCTGAACCCGGTCCCCGTGATCGTCACGGACGTTCCTCCGGAGGACGATCCCGATGACGGGGCGACACCGCTGACCGTGGGGGCGGGCGCCGTGGCCTGCTGGTAGCCCAGCTGGATCACCTCGAAGTCACCGGCCTTCAGCGCGGCGAACGCCGGGTTCAGGATGTCGTTGTCCCAGCGGGTGTCGTAGGTGCCGCTGATGTACATGTTCGAGCCGTTGTCGGCCATGATCAGGCCGTACTTCTTGAAGGCGCGGAAGAGACGCTGGATCTCGGGACTGAAGCCCGAGATGTCCTTGCTGGCCTTCAGGCGTAGGCGGCCGCCCATGGGGACGGCGCCCGCGTAGGTGCCCGCCACGTGGGACGCCGGATACACGTAGCCGTTCGCCCGCTGCAGCGTCACGCGGAACGCATGGTTGATCTCGGCGGTTCCGTAGACCTCGTCGTAACGGACGAGGCCCGGGAGGATCGCGAGACCCGCCGCGTCCGCGGACGTCCAGCCTTCCGGTCTCCGGCCGTTGATGTTCAGGTCGAAGAACGCGCCTGAGCCCGCGACCCAGCCCGTCCCGTTGTGGTAGAGGGCGAAGAGCTCGTAGAGATGCTTGTTGTCTTTGTCGACGATCAGCATGTGGCGATCGCCGCCCGTGTTGACGTTCCCCGGCGCGCCCCCTTCGATCCATTTCGCCTGCGTGATGGCCTCGTCTGGAATGGGGTAGAAGGGGAAGCTCTGGTCCGTGTCGTGGTTCACGCCGTCGCTCTCGTCGGAGTACTCGAACGTCACGGCCCTCTTCGGCTGGGTGCCGTCCACGACGATGTAGGGCATGCCGTAGATGTCGGTCCCGCCGGCGTCGCCGCCGAAGTCGGGATGGAGGCCGCGCGTCGCGCCGATGTAGTTGATGAACGCGTTGGAGCCAGGGTCCACGGGGGCGGCGGAGATGTCCAGGTTCCACCAGTTGCTCGCAGGGAACAAAGGAAGGGGGCCCGGAAGGGCCCCCCCAGGAGTCGCTGCCAGAGGCGCCTGACCGTGGAGGAGTGAGGAGGAGGAGAGGAGGAGTGCGGCCAGGACCGACCAGCGGCGCTTCATTGCGGAATCCTATGTCGAATCGCGGTCGGCCGTAAGTCGAGTCGAGGGCGAGTCGGAGACGAGCGCCCGCTAGCCCCGAGGCCAGGGGCGCGTGAGGCGCGTCACCTGGGGCTCCGAACGGCCGCCCCGAGCGCCCGCGCGAAGCCGCCCTTGCGGCCGACGGACACGGTGGGGAAGCCGAGCCAGCGCGCCATCGTCCGGAGCTCCGCCGCCAGCGCCTCGGCGACGGCGCCGGGATCCGCACCCTTCTCCAGGTACGCCGACCGGACGAGCAGCCGATGCCGCTCGCGATCCGACTTCAGGTCGACCCGTGCCACGAGACGCTCGCCGAAAAGGAAAGGTAGGACATATCGTCCCCAGCGGCGCTTCTCCTCGGGCACGAAGATCTCGAACCGGTAGTCGAAGTCGAAGAGCCAGGAGGTGCGGGGTCTGTACCAGACGAGCGGATCGAACGGCGAGAGAAGGGCCGATGCCTCGACGCGCGACGGTGGCGCCGCATTGGGGTCGAGATACGCGGGTTGTCGATTGCCGGCGACGCGGGCCTCGAAGAGCTCCCCGCCCTCCAACAGCTCGGCGAGTCGAGGGCGCGCCTGGGCGACGGGCATCCGGAAGTAGTCGGCCAGGTCGGCCGCGGTGCCGATGCCGTGCGCCCGCGCGGCGAGGCGGAGGAGGGAGCGCTGGGCGTCTTCCCGGTCGACGCGGTCTCCGAGATGCGGCGACGGGATGACCCGCTCCGCCAGGTCGTAGGCACGGGCGAAGTTCGGGCGGCGGTCCGCCACGGCCAGCACGCCCCGGCCGAAGAAGGCTTCGAGCACCGCCCTCGGAACCGAACCGAACCAGCTGTGCTCGAGGCTGCGCTCCGTGCCCTCCGGCGCGGGCAGCTCTCCGGCGGTGAGCGGGCCGCGAACGCGCACCTGGTCGAGAGTCCAGTCGACGTAGTCCCGATGCGCCGCGAGGACGGATTCGAAGCCCCAGGGCCGGACGCGATGCGTCTCGCGGAGGTGCCGGAGCAGGGGCCAGGTCGACATCGGAACGATCGACGCCTCGTGCGCCCACTGTTCCGTGAACTCCCGGCTCCGGTAGACGAGGCTGTCGAGCAGTGCGGTGTCGTAGGCGCCGAGCCGGGAGAAGAGGACCTGGTAGTGCGCCGGCACGACGACGTTGACGTAATCGAGCTGGACGAGAGCGAGCCGGTGGAGGACCTCCCGGACGTGGCGACCGCCGACGGGACCGGCGGGACGGGGTCGGTCGAGACCCTGCGCGGCGATCGCGATCCGGCGCGCTTCGTCCCCGGACAGCTGTTCGGGCGTCACCGCAGCACCCGGAGCTCCTAGCGCGGTTCCATCCGCTCGAGCCGCCGCAGCACCGCGTCGCCAGCCTGCGACGTCGTCAGCGTGCCGCCCAGGTCGGTCGTGGTCTCGCCGGCCGCGAGGCAGCCGAGCACCGCGTGCTCGAGCCTCGCGGCCGCGTCCCGTTCGCCGAGCCCTTCCAGCATCATCTGGGCCGTCACGATGGACCCGATCGGGTTCGCGATCCCCTTGCCGGCCAGCGGTGGCGCGGAGCCGTGGATCGGCTCGAACATCGACGTCTTGCCAGGGTGGAGGTTCCCCGACGCGGCCACGCCCATCCCGCCCTGGAGCATGGCGCCCAGGTCGGTGACGATGTCTCCGAACATGTTGTTCGTCACCACCACATCGAGGGAGGCAGGGTCTCGCACCATCTGCATGGTGAGGGCGTCGACGAACATGTGCTGCGGCTCGCAGTCGGGGAACTCCGCGGCCACCTCGCGGAAGACGCGGTGCCAGAGCTCACCGCCGAAGCGCTGCACGTTGTGCTTGTCGGCCATCAGCACCCGGGGCCTCCGGCCTTCGCGCGTCGGCTTCTCGAACGTCCGCGCGAACGCGAAGGCGTGGCGGGTGATCCGCTCCACTCCCTTTCGCGTCGAGATGTCCTCCTCGATCGCCACCTCGTCCGGCGTTCCCCTCTTCAGTTGACCGCCGGCTCCGGCGTACGCGCCTTCCGTGTTCTCGCGAAAGATGACGAAGTCGATCTCCCGGGCACCCGCCTTCTTCAGCGGGGAGAGGGAGTCGAGCAGGCACTTCACGGGGCGGTAGTTGACGTAGAGGTCCATCTCGAACCGCATCCCCAGGAGGATCTCCCGCGCATGCCGGTTGTCCGCGACGCGAGGGTCGCCGAACGCCCCGACCAGGACGGCGTCGGCGTCGCGGCGCAGCATCTCGAAGGCGCCGGCGGGAACCGTCTCTCCGGTGGCGAGGTAGTGGTCGGCGGACCAGGGGAAGGGGATGAGGCGAAGGTCGAGGTCGAGGGCCTGGAGGACGCGAACGGCTTCCCGCGTCGTCTCGACACCGATCCCGTCGCCCGGGATCACCGCAATCCGATGCGGCACGGTCTCAACCTTCCAGCGAGAGGAGGGCGCCGAGGAGCTCGCCGGCGTCGGGATATCGCTCGGGACGGTGGCGCGCGAGCGACTTCATCAGGACCTCCACCTCGTCGTCGTGGAGCTGCGGCGCGAAGGGGCGCGGGTCGTCCGGGTCGCGCTCGAGCCTCGCGACCAGGATGTCGTCGCCCACGTAGGGCCAGCGGCCGGTCGCCAGCGTGTAGAAGGTGGCGCCCAGGGAGTAGACGTCGGAAGCGGGCGTCGGCACCTCGCCCCGCAGCACCTCGGGCGGCAGGAACGCTGGCGTGCCGATGAGCTTCGAGGTGAGGGCGCTGTCGCCTTCGGGGCGGGCCAGGCCGAAGTCGAGGATTCGCAGCGTCTGGTGCTCGTCCAGCATCAGGTTCGCGGGCTTCAGGTCACGGTGGAGGATCCCCTTCGCGTGCGCGGCGGCCACGCCTCGCGTCGCCTGAACGAACCAGCGCCGCCAGTTCTGCTTCACCCTTTCGGGGTCGTTCTTGAGCAACGTCTGGAAGTTCGGGCCCTCCAGGAACTCCATCGCGAGGTAGAGCGAGCCGAAGCCTTCGCCGTAGTCGTAGATCTGGACCACGTTCGGGTGCTTCAGCGCGGCGATGGCCTTCGCCTCGCGGGCGAAGTAGCGGACGGCGGTCTCGTCGCCGTGGAGCTGCCAGGGCAGGATCTTGAGCGCCACGAATCGATCGAGCTTCTTGTCCATCGCCTTGTGGACGACGCCCATGCCCCCGCGCCCGAGCTCCTGCACCACCTCGTAGCGCACCTCCGGCGACTCGCCGAACGCGAAGGCCCCGGAGCTGTTGACGTTCACCGAGCCGAACGTCCCCGAAGGGGGGCGCGGCGCGGCGGAAGCGGTCGCGGGCGTGCCGAGCCGATGGGCGGTCGACGACGGCGAATTGGGGAGCGGGCGGCTGCCGGAAGCGGCCCCCGGCGGCGGTGCCGCCGAGGCGCGACCCGGCGTGACGTTGATGGTGGGGGCGTTCGGCGGCGCCTGGCCCTGGGTGGCCACGCTCGGGGGGAGGAGCGAGGGGTCGAACGCCTGGATCTGGGCCCACTTCGCACTGGCCTCGGCCGCGTCGCCCGCCGCCTGGAGCGCGTGAGCCAGGAGCTGCTGCGCGTTCACGTTTTCGTGCGTCACCGGCAGGTTCCCGAGCAGCTCCCTGAGGACGAGGGCCGCGTCGCGGAACTCGCCGGCCACGAGGTGGGCCTGGCTGAGCTCCACGAAGAGCTCGCGCACGCCCGGCCCGCTGCGCGGCACCGCCGTCAGGAGCTCCCACGTCCTGTCACGCTGACCCGAGTAGAGGGCGCACTTGGCCGCGAGCAGCGGCTGGGCTGCCCGCTGGAAGAGCGGCAGGGCTTCGTCGAAGCGGCCCAGGGAATAGAGGGCCGCGGCGGCGTCGCCGAACTTGTTGGCCGCCTTGAACAGCGTTGCCGCCTTCTCGATCTGGCCCAGCTGCCGGTAGAAGAGGGCCGCGCGCTCGGCCTGTCCGATGGCCTCGTACGCCATGGCGGCCGACAGCCCGTCGCCCGCCTTCTCGAAGAGCGGGGCCGCGCGGTCGAGGCGGTTCAGGTCGCGCCACACCGCCGCGGCGCGGTCGAAGGAGCCCTTCCGTTCGTAGAGACCCGCGGCGCGCTCCCATTGCTGGGCATGGCACCAGGCATCGGCGGCGGCGAGAAGCTCACCCTTCCCTTCGAGATCGCGGGCGGAGAGCTCCCAGGCCGACTTGTTGTCTCCCGCCTGCCCGGCGGCCTGAGCGGCGCTCGCGAGGTCCCCGGCGCGCTCGAAATCCTGGGCGGCGTCGGCGTAGCGCTGGACCTCCAGGAAGAGCAGAGCGGCCATCGGAAAGTCGCCCGCGGCGCGATACGCCTCGGCGGCGTCGCTCGTCTTGCCGATGGCGCGGGACGCGGTGGCCGCCAGCTTCCAGAGCTCGGTCTTGCCCAGGCCTGCCGGCCGGACCTCGGCCAGGCGGCGGGCGCCCTCGGCGATCACGGTCTGGTCCTGGAGCGTCTCGCCGATCTCCAGAAGCCGCTCGAACCGGAGGTTCGCCCGAGCCTCCGCCAGGGCGGCCTCCGCCAGCTCCTTCGCCTTCTCGGCGTTCCCGGCGAGCTCCCAGGCGCGGGACGCCTCCCAGGCGAAGGCGGGCCCGGCGGATTCGTAGATCTTCGCGGCCTCCTTCGGGTCGTCCCGCTGCACGAGCGCCGCCAGGCGAGCCTGTAAGCCGCCTCTCTTGAACGCGCTCCTGGCGGCCTTGAC
>Ga0154020_10001885_pt1 | contig 25606 bp, 18 predicted proteins | sample Klosneuvirus_201_FD_109709 | JGI IMG/M metagenome (GOLD analysis project Ga0154020, IMG submission 109709) | Active sludge microbial communities from wastewater, Klosterneuburg, Austria - Klosneuvirus_20160825_MG | ecosystem: Engineered > WWTP > Aerobic digester > Activated sludge | place...
GCGATCTCCAGCCATCACGTTGCCATCGGGTTTGCCGAACTTGGTCAGGCGAATATCTGCTGTGTTGCGAATCTCCACCACCGCCGTATCTGTAATTGTGGCGATGGCGTTCGGGCTGGTGAGTACCGCCGTGTTGGTCAATAGCGTGGCATTGGTGAGTGTGCTGGAGGCCAGCACGTTCACATTCACCGTGCGGGTAACGCCTGGGTCAATGCTGCCCACGTTGATGACCAGCGTGTTCCCGGTGAGGGTGTAGCTGTTGGCGTAGTCCACGCCAATCAAACTTAACCCGGCGGGCAAAGTGTCTGTAATGACCGTGTTTTTGGCGGTTGTTGGGCCTGGGTTAACAATTTCAAGGTAATACGTAAACGAACCGCCCGCGGATGGGTTGATGTTTGACGCGCGTTTTTCCATCCGCACGGCAGAGGGATACCACAAACCAAAGTCAACCGTGCGGTTTGTGTCGCTCAAAGCCAAAGTTGTGCCCGGTTCCGCGCCGTAGGCCAGCGTGACGGGCAGGCTTTGCACATATCCGCCCGGGTTGCTGATGCCGTTGTTGTCGTTGTCAATATCGTTATCGGGGTCGGGCGCAGCCAGAGCATCGCTCACGCGGTAGCTGGGTGTGGCCCCGCCCGCCGCAAAGTTACTGGCCGAGAGCCGCACGATGTAATCACCTGCAGCCAGATTGCTGAAGGTGTAATAGCCGTTGGCATCGGTTGTAACAATGTATGGCAGGCCAGAAAGCGGGTTATTAACCGGGTTGCCAGCGCCATCGCGCAACTCCACAACCACGTTGGCGATGCCGCTCTCAGAGCCATCCAAAACCGAGTTGTCGTTGGTGTCGAACCACACGCGGTTGCCCAATCGCAACATGGTGATTGTTGAGGTGACCGTGCCGGTTGGGGTGATGACATTTACCCCAGACAGCACGGCGGTGTTCACCACCTGGTAGCCGGTGATGGAGCTGAGTATGGCGTTTGGCGTGCTGTTTACCTGCACAATCATTTGTGCGGTGAACGTGCCGCCGTTGGCGTTGATGGGCGCTGGGTTCCATGTGACCAGCGTGCCCGCGCCAGAGCCCGCGCTTGCGCCGGTTGCGCCATTTGTGGCCGCAACAAATGTAGTGTTTACCGGAACAAGATCGGTGATGGTTGTGACCGCGCTGACCACGCCGGTGTTTGTTACACGGATGGTGTAGGTGATGTAGCCGCCGGGCAAAACAATGGTTGGGGTCACGCTCTTGGTTAGCTCCAAGATGGGTTGGCCGGTTTGCAAAACGGCTATTGCCACCGGGGTTGTGACGGTGCGCTCTTCAGAAACCACGCCAGGCAAAGAGGTGTAAGTTGCAGCGGTGGTGTTGGTCAGGGTGAGGCTGGGCGCAATGTCATACGCAACCCGCGCCATAAACTGAATGTTGGCTGTGGCTCCTGTGCCAATCTCTGAGGCTTGCCAGGTGAGGTTGGACGAGCCAGATGTGTTGGTGTTGGTCAATATGGCCCCAGCAGGTGCGCTAACCGAGTAGGCGATGGGGGCAAGATAGGTGATGCCAGCGGGCAGGGCATCGGTAATGACCACATCGTAGGCAGAAGATGAGCCGGTATTGCTGACAGTGAGCGTATACGTCACAAGATCGCCGCCATTTAGCGGGCTGTGCTGGCCCACCGCCGCCTTGCTGATGAGCAATTTTGGCTCGACCAGTTGCACGCTCACGGGTGGTGTGGTGAGGGTTGTTGTGCCGGAGGTGGGGTCGGTGTAGGTCAGTTTGGCCGTGTTGGTCAAGATAATGCCGCTCACATTCGCGGATTCATCCAGCACTTTTGCCAAAACAATGATGCGGAATGTGTTGTTGGTGGTTGCGTTGTCGGCGGTGGTTTGCTGGTCGCCAAATGCAAAAATGGGATTATCACCAGTGCCGCCAATGGGGGCAGGCGAAACGGATGGTGTGGTGTTTGTGCCGTTATAGGCCGAGTAATCTATTGAATAGCCGGCATAGCCCAAACCAGCGGGCAAATCATCTTCCACAATCAGGTTGGCGGTTGTGCCTTCTGGCAAGGTAATGACAAGCGTATAGGCAATGACCGCGCCGATGGTGTATTGGGTGGGGCTGGGTTGTAATTTGGCTATTTGCGGCGTGGTTAATGTTGTGCTGGCGCTGGCGCTGCCCGTGTATGTGCGCTCGCCGGTGAGCGTGCCCGATGCGCCAGTTGTGGTGGAGCCGGTTGGGTTGGGCGTTGTGCCATTTGACCCCGGCAAAGTGTTGTAGGCCAGCGTGGCTGTGTTGGGGATGGTTAACCCGTTTTTGGCGAGTTGCATTACCTGAGCCACAATTACAAGGTCGGCGGTTTCTGCGGTGTTGAGACACGAAACATACCCCGTGACCACCTGCCCGCTGATATTTTGGCTGGATGTTTTTGGCACACTGGTGCATGCGGCCGCGCTGCTGGGGATCATGTTCGCCGAGATAATTTGCAGGTTGGCGTCAACTGCGTCGGTCAGGGCCACATCAAACGCGGCGGTGCTGGTTGGCAACACGCTTGCCGCCACATGCACGCGGTAGGTGATGAGGTCGCCAGCGTCTAGCGGCGCGGGTGGGTCAATGGTTTTGGTGATGCTGACCTGCGGCTCCACAACCCTCACCGAACTGGTGGATGAACTGATCGTCAGCCCTGTTTGTAAGTGGGTAAATATGTTTTGCAGGGTTGTTCCAGCAATGTTTGATGGCGTGTTTAGAACCAGCGCATTGAACTCCACGATGATGAATTCATCGTTGGGATCCAGGTCGTTATTGGAGACTGTGCCAAGTGAAAAAGTGACTACTGCCCCGGATGGAGACACCGCGATGTTTCCGGCAGGCATTGGGTAGCTAATGGGCAAAATTGCGCTGCTGCCAACAACATCGGGGCTGGCGCCAAGGGATGTGGAAGACATGCCAGCATCGCTGATAAAGCCAACCGTTGTCGTGCCATCATTAACAAACTGCATTCCTGCAGGCAGAATGTCTACAAATTGCAGGTTGGGCGATGTGGCTTGCGGCATGGTGATGCCAATGCGGTAGCGCACAATTTCGCCGATCGCAACATCCGTCCCCGATGTGTGAATTTCTGAGGTGGTGGTGATGCCTTTGAAGGGTGAAGTTGTGACATCTATCCCTACCGAACTGGAAGCGGCGTAATTATCCACTCCGCCTGCGCCGGTGCGTTCGGTAGAGCTTGCTATGTAAGTTGAGCGCGTGCCCGGCGCGCCGGGCAAACTTGTCCACTGTGTGTTGGCGGTGTTGGTGTAAAACGTGTTGGCCACAATGCCATTTGCAATTGCGTGGATTCGAATGGTGATTGTGCGGGCGGGATTGGCCGTCATGCTGAACGGCGTGGTTGTGTTTAGGTTGTTGCCGCTTAAGTTGAAGTTGGATGCTGAAACAATCCCAGCCGTATCCACAACCGAAGCGATGGATAACGAGGTAAAAATACTGGGGATGGTGTCTGTGACCACCGTATCCCATGAATCCACACCGCTTGTGTTTTGAACTGTAATATCAAAATCTACCGGGGTGCTATTTACAACTGTGTTTGGCGTGAGTGACTTTGCAATGCTTACGCGCGGCTCAACAATGGTGATGGTTTGGGCGGCTGTTTGCGCCGAGACGCCATCGGCGGTGAATGACATGGAGTTGGCGCGGGTTTGAGCCGCAACGTTAGCAGCTGTGTCCAGCACCACGGCTGTATATGTAATGATCAAAGTCTCGGTAACAGTGTTTAGCGCGTTGATGTTGGTGAGATTGCCAAAACTCCAAATAGCTTGTCGCCCGGCCTGGCCGCTGACCGCGCTGATGACTGGGTTGCCAGCAGCGCCATCATTGCAAAAATTAGCCGTGTTAATGGCGCCCAAATTGCTGGAAACATCCGTTGGCGCAGACACGCCGACACAATCCACAAATGCCAGCCCCGCGGCCAAAGTGTCTGTGATGCGAACGTTTCTCATTGTGCCTTCGGGCATGTTGATGGACACCGCGTAGGTGATGATCTCGCCAATTGCGGCCTGAATATTGTTATTGCCTGTTGTGCTAATTTCTGTGGATGCGATTACTTTTGAGGAAGTTGGCGCGCGAGACGAGATATTGGCAGAATCGCTCAGCCTATCTGGGGCAAAATTCTGGCCGCCGCCACTGTTTGAATATGAGGCCAGCGTGGCGGTATTTGGCAATGTGGATCCGGGTTGTACGGATGATGTTGTGGTGACATCAAAAGTGACGATGATGATATTTGTGCCAGTGCTGTTTATTGTTTCAGCCGCATTGAGTCCCGCAGGTATGGCGCCTGTTGGCCCGTTAGACAGGGTAAGCCCGCTGCCAAATAAGTTGCCCGATGAGCCATGCGTGGCGATGGAGCCATCCTGCACGCACAAACTGCCGGGCACAAAGGCAACGGTTGATGGAAGCGCATCTGTAATGATCACATCCCACGCGTCATAATGCCCGGTGTTTTGAATCACAATGGCGTAAGTCGCGCGGTCTCCTGCGTCCAAATTCGTTAAATCGCTGGTGAAGGCTGTTCCCAGCCGGGTGGTGGTGATGGGAGCGCCGCTGATGGCGGGGCATGACCCCGGCGACGTGTATGTGACACCAGCAGGCAGGGGTGGGTTGGGGCTGAACACAGGCGCTGGCGCGGGTGTGCTTGTGCGATTGGTGGCAATAACTCCCTTGCGGATGGAAAGCTTTGGCTCATTAAGCCGCACCTGAGTGATGGAGCTGGTGGAAACTTTTGCTTTTTCGTTGTTGTCAACCAAACCATTCGCCAGGTTGGTCAAATACAAATCATCGGCAAAAGGATCAGTTTTTACTTTAACTGTAAAAAGAATATCTACAATGTTTTGAAGGTTGGCTGGGTCGTTATTTGGCCCAAAAGTAAAGTTGACACTGTTGGCTGTGCCATTGGTTGATATGGTCGGGTTCGTTCCTGCAAAAGTATTGCTGGGGCCGTATGTGGCTGACCCAACCGGGGGCGCGGTGGAAGTGGAGCTGCCAGGCAACCCGATAAAACTGGTCACGGTTGTGGCATCAAAAATAGGAAGCGGCAGAAAATCCGCGACAAGAAGCGAATCGTAATCTGGCGCACTTTTGGTGTAGACAAGACGATAGGTAACGTTATCGCCCGGGCTGATGCGCAATGGCGAGGTTGGCGCAGAGCCATTAACGGTGTAAAGCGTTTTGCCTAATTGCGCGCCTGGCACTTGAACAGTTGCGCTGCTGCCATCGGATGAATAATTGCCTGTTGGGGTGTATGGCGCTGCATTTGCCAACACTTGCCCGCTGATCACCGCTGTGTTGCGCAAATATTCATACATTTCCACCGGGCTGCCACCGTAAAGATTGCTGTAAGAATCGCAAATCTTTGCCTGAAATTTAAGAACGCCAAAAGTTGCGCCTGCTGTTGGGGAGATGGCGTATCCACCCTGTGCAATTGAACCTGCCAGCCCCAGCGTGGATGAGAGCGCATCGGAAATATAAAAATTTAGGGTTGTTGCCCCCGATGGCAGAAAAGACACGCCGCACGCGGTGGTGTTGTCTTGCGTTGTGTTGGAAGATGGGAATGCTGTATACGTAACAACCTGTGTTGCGCCCCGTTCTGCAAAAGTCCACACAGCAGACCCGGGCACAAAACGCATGCCATCTTGCAACGTATCGCTGATGACAAGATTGTTTAACGTGACAAAATCTGACACCTGAAAATTGAGCGTGTATTCAACTGTATCTCCCGGTGTTGCACCCGTTGCATTGGTGTCTGTAATAACTTGTGCAGATTTTTGCAGCACCAAAGCCTGATCGGTTAAGGTGTGTGTGGCGGGGTTGCTCACCGCAATGGAAACAGAGTCGCGGGTGTCAATGGGTTTCCATGACCCACTTGCGTTAAGTGTGTCGGTCGAGGTTGCATCTGCCCCGGAGCCAACCGGCAGCACATTAGAGCCTGTTGAGGCAGTGAGCGGAATGAAATACTGGAAGATGACCGAGGCCGAGTTTGTAGCCGCCGGAAAATTGACTACAAGATTTGATGGGCTTGCCGCATAACCCACCGGCGGCGATTGCACCACGCTGCCGCTGGGCACAATACTAACCACGCTTAAAAACGCCATGTTATTCGCAAGCGTATCTGTAATGCGCAGGTTCGTAATTGTTTGACCGGGGGCGATGGAAATATCCAACCGATATTGGCGCGGGTAGTTTGGCCCTGTGGCTGTTTCATCTTCATTCACGCCAATATAGGTTTTGCTGGCCCGCAAAACAGTTGGGGTCACAGATTGAGATGAAATGCTGCTCGTTATTGGCGGATCATTAGCCGAGTTGTTAAGCGCATCACAGCCATACATAAACCCCGCCGAGGCATTGATGGGCAGAGGCGTGCTCACATCTGCCAGGTTGCTAAGTTTTGTGCTTATTTGGATATCTGCCGGGGGTTGGCTGGCGGTAAAACTGCCAAATGGCAATTGCAGCACAACCACTTGCTTCCCGGTTGTGCAAGCAGTGGGCAGGCCGGTTAGCGGATGGGTATATGACCCGCCAGAGCAGGTGAATGGAGTTATAACCGGTGTAAGTGCCTGACCCAGATACGTGGCATTATTAAATGTCAGCCCATCGTTCCCATCGGCTCCATTTGGCAATTCAAGATTGACGTAAGGGCCAAACCCAGTGTCTGTGGCCGAAGTGTTGTCGAACCTCACTGTAAAGTTATATGGGTCTTGACCAACAAGCGGAAAGGACTCTGATGTGGTGACGGTGACGCTGGGGGCCGCGCTACAAGCCAAAGGGGCATCAATCGCCAATATTTTTTCGGTTGGGTTGATGGAAATATCTATGGCTTGCGCAACTTGCCCTACTGGTTGCCCCTGGTCTGCCAAATTGGCATTAGGGGCCTGCCATGGACCATAACTTGCGCCAATAATTGGAGAGTAAGTTGGAGCAGAAGCATTATTCTGCGGGCTGGCCGAAACACCTTGAGCCGAAGATGACCAAATAAGGGAAACAGCAAAAAACAGCCGCGCAAGCGACACGCGATTAGGCACAGTGGTTCCTCCACAAAAGCATAAAAAAATGTTTGGAATATCACCTTGCCAATCACCCTGTTTCCCTTGAATTGGCAATTAAGATGCCCTCAAATCCTAACACAGTTTTTGTTGTCTATAAATTAGAACTTTAGAGAAAACAACAAGATAATACTTTTGTAGCGGGTGTTTTTCGCGTATACTCAACACGAGAAAATAGTGAGCTGGCAGATGGCGCCTGGTGACCCAAGTATTACGGCGAAGGAAAGAGTTTTACGAAGCCACTCAAGGCCCTGCGGCAAAACAAAAAAATTCCGAGAAGAAACATGAATATCATTGCGCTTGTAAAACAAACCCCCGACACAGCAAAACTCTCTAAAACGCTGAATGGGATGCAGTTGATGGCCGACGGCCAGCCCCGCATTGTCAACCCCTGGGATGAGTATGCGCTGGAGACGGCCTTGCAGCTCAAAGAAAAACACGGCGGCAAAAAAGTAACCGCCTTGAGCGTGGGCAAACCCGAAGCGATTGAAGCCTTGCGCACGGCGGTAGCGATGGGCGTGGACGAAGCCATCCTGGTGAGCGACCCCGCGCTTGCAAATGCCGACTCTCTCGGCACAGCCCACGCGCTCGCGGCGGCCATCAAAAAAATTGGCGCGTTTGATGTGATTGTGGCTGGGCGCAACGCCATTGACGGCGGAACAGGCGCGACCGCCGTGCAAGTTGCGGCTCTTCTGGGGTTGCCGATGGTTTCATTTGTCTCCGCGCTCAAAAATGTGAACGCGGCGGGCAAATCGCTCACGGTTGTCCGCGCGGTAGATGGCGGGCGCGAGACGGTCACCACCCAGCTCCCCTGCGTGATGAGCGTGGTGAAAGACATTGCCGAGCCGCGCTACCCCAGCTTTATGGGCATTCGCAAGGCCGCCAAAGCGCCCATCCCCACCTGGACGCTGGCCGATTTGGGCATGGCCGCGCCGACTTCTAACATTTCTTGGGCGGTGGAATTGCCCGCCGCCCGCGAGACCAGCGTGGAATTCATTCAGGGCACGCCCCAGGAAATGGCCGCCGCGTTGATGGACAAGTTGATTGCACAGAAAGTAATCTAAGCAAGCAGAGCCTAAAGGTCTCCGAGACCTTTAGGCTCTTAACTCTGGAGAAAAATGTCAAACACAATTTTTGTTTGGATTGAGCAGAATAACAACGAGGGCGCATCCATTTCTTGGGAGGCGATTGCGGCGGCCAAAAAGCTGGGCGCGGTGCAGGCGGTTGTGCTGGGCAACGGGGTAGATGGCCTTGCGAGCGAGGCGATTCAGCGCGGGGCAGATGGAGCGGTGGTGGTGAACGACGCCACGCTGGCCGCGTATCGGCTGGAACCCTACGCGGCGGCTCTGGGCGCCATCGCCAAAAGCCACGCGCCCGCCACGCTGGTGCTGGGCGCAAGCGCGCGCGGCACAGAGCTGGCTGCCAGCGTGGCCGCGCAGTTGGGCGCGGGTCTTGCGGCAGATGTGACTGAGTTGGACATGGAAAACGGCGCGGTCGTGGCGCAACGTCCGGCGCTGGTGGGCAACGTGATGGCGAAGGTGACGTTTGGCGCGGGCAACGCGGTCATCACCACCCGCAAGCGCGTGTTTGCCCCGCTGGCGGTGGATGGCGCACGGACGGGCGCGGTGACGAGCGCGAGCGCTGCGCTGGCCGAGAGCGCCATCGCCACAAAGATTGACAGCGTGGAAGCCAAAGCCGCCAACGAGGTGAGCTTGACCGATGCGCGAATTGTGGTGAGCGGTGGCCGCGCGGTGGCCAATGCCGATGGCTTTAAGCCGGTCAAGGCGCTGGCCGATGCGCTGGGCGGCGCGTTAGGCGCCAGCCGCGCCGCGGTGGACGCCGGCTGGATTCCGTATGCGCATCAGGTGGGGCAAACGGGCAAAACCGTTCAGCCCGATTTGTATATTGCGTGCGGCATCTCTGGCGCCATTCAGCATTTGGCCGGGATGAAGACCAGCAAAGTGATCGTGGCGATTAACAAAGACCCCGATGCGCCTATTTTCAAATATGCCAATTACGGTTTGGTCGGCGACATCAACCAAATTGTTCCGGCTTTGACCGAGGAAGCGAAGAAACGGCTTCACTAATCACAAAGTGCAAAGTGCAAAGTCGTTTGCACTTGCACTTTGCACTTTCTACTTTGCACTTTGCACTTACATGACAACATTTCCCATCACCGACCAGAACCGTGTGCGCGTTAAAAGCAAGCGCGGGACGTATGAGCGCGAGGTTATTTATCCAATTGTGGATGAGGCGTTGATTTGCCACGTTGGGCTGGTGTTTGATAATCAACCATTTGTCATTCCCACCATTCACGCGCGGATAGATGACACGATTTATTTGCACGGCTCGCCGGGCAGCCGCATGAAGAAAGCCGCCGAGGCGGGCGCGCCGTTTTGCATTACCTGCACGCTGGTGGATGGGATCGTGTTTGCCCGTTCGGTGTTCAATCACTCCATGAATTACCGTTCGGCGGTGTTGTTTGGCAAGGGCCGAATTGTGACGGATGCGGACGAAAGTTACAAAGCCCAGGTTGCCATCACCGACCATATTGCCAAAGGCCGCTGGGATGACGCCCGCGTGCCAAACGAGAAGGAGATTGCAAAGACGCTGTTTATTGCGATTGATGTTGAGGCCGCCAGCGCCAAGGTTCGCACGGGCCCGCCCGGCGATGACGAGGAAGATTTGGCGCTGCCTTATTGGGCGGGCGTGTTGCCGCTGGCCGTTACGCCAGCCGCCCCCATCAACGACCCCGCCCTGCGCGAGGGAATTGCCCTGCCGGAATATGTGAAGAAATTTAAAAGATAGGAAATGAAGAAATAAGGAGTTTTGGCGGGCGCGATTTCTAATTTCTCATTTCTTATTTGTTAGTTTTTGAGGAGGTATCCATGAAGAAGCCAACCTACAAAAAAACGCATATTGGTGAACACAAGCTGCACGCCGAGACGCAGATGATGTCGTATGGCTACGACCCGCAGATGTCTGAGGGCGCGGTAAAGCCGCCAGTGTTCCTCACCTCGACGTTTGTGTTCAAAACTGCTGAGGATGGCGCGGATTACTTTGACATCGTGAGCGGGCGCAAGCCTCAGCCAGAGGGCAAAAGCGCCGGGCTGATTTACAGCCGCTTGAATCACCCGAACCTGGAGATTTTGGAAGATCGGCTGGCCTTGCTGGAGGGCGGCGACTCGGCGGATGTGTTTGCCAGCGGTATGGCGGCCATCAGCGCGGTTTTCCAGGCGTTCATCCGCCCTGGCGATGTGATTGTGCATTCTTCGCCGTTGTATGGCGGCACGGAAACCCTGATACGCAAAGTGCTGGCCGAGTGGAATGTGGCCTCAACCGAGTTTCACGATGGGTTGAGCGAGGAAGCCATCAGCCGCGCGCTGGAAGAGGGCGCGGGCAAGGGCAGGGTGGCGGTGATTTACGTTGAAACACCAGCCAACCCCACCAACGCGCTAATAGATTTTGTGGCGGTGAACAACGCTGCGGATGCGTTTGCCAAAAAGCACGGCTCAAGACCCATCATTGTGTGTGATAACACCATGCTTGGCCCCATCTTCCAAAAACCATTGGCCCAAGGCGTGGATATTTCTGTTTACTCGCTCACAAAATATGTGGGCGGGCACAGCGATTTGATTGCGGGCGCGGTGATTGGCGACAATGAGCGCATGGCGCAGGTGCGCATGATGCGCCACGCGTATGGCTCGCAACTTGACCCGCATTCATCTTGGATGCTGGGGCGCTCGTTGGAGACGCTGGGTTTGCGCATGCGCCGCGCGGCGGAATCTGGCCGGGCGGTGGCGAAGTGGCTGCACAACAACCCATATTCGCCGGTGCAGGTGCTTCACCCAGAATACATCGCCAATGAAGATTATCAAGAGGTGTATCACCGCCAATGCGAAGGGCCGGGGTCAACGTTCTCGTTTGTGGTGCAAGGCGGGCGCGAAAAGGCGTTTAAGGTTATTAACAACCTCAGCTTGTTCAAATCGGCGGTGAGTTTGGGCGGCACGGAGTCGCTGGTTTCGCACCCGGCATCCATGACTCATTCTGGCGTGCCGGTTGAGGTGCGCGAGGACGTGGGCGTGACCGAGGGGCTGATTCGCGTCTCGATTGGGCTGGAACACCCGGACGACTTAAACGCCGATTTGGATATGGCATTTAGCAAGACGTTTAGGTGAAATGTGTAATTGGTACCGCAAGACAAAATTTGTAACTTGCAATTTACAGATTACACGTTACATAGTACATCTAACACATCACAGCAGCGGAAACCCCAGCAAAAACTCGGGGCCGATGTGCTCAATCACCCGCGCGGCGAGGAGAGTGGCGTTTTGCGCGGAGATGATGGGATGCTCGCCCCGCGCAAGACCGGCCAGCGTCGCGCCGCAAAACGTGTCGCCTGCGCCGGTGGGGTCAAGCTCCTGGGCGGGTTCAGCGGGGATGGATTCTGCGCGCGACTTTGCGATCACCATCACCCCGCGTTTGTCAAAAGTCACGAACAGCAGGCCGTCATCGCTGGCGCGCGTTGTCATTTTGTCAACGACGCGCGACGACCCCCAAAGCCCAACCGCCTCGTTCTCGTTCATGAAAAACGCGTCGGTTTGCTCGTAAACCAAACGCACGTTGGCGGGTTCGTTAAACACCAGCCGCGCGTATGTGCTCGCCGAGACGCGCAACGCGCCCAGGCGCCGCGCGGCCTTCACAAACGCCAGCATCCGCGCGGCAGAGCTGAGCGCGGCAACATGCACAAAGTCAAAATCTTCCAGGCCGCGGGGGAGATGATCTGGCGTGAGCGCGGCTTCTGCGCCCCAGCTCGCGTCAATCAGGGTGGCTTTGCCCCCGCCATGATGGGCGATCTCCAAACGCGGCAAATCCTCCGGCGCAATCGCGGGGCCAATCCAGCTCACGCGGGCATTTAGCGGGCGCAGTATTTCTGGGATGGGGTCTGGTTTGGGCGCGAGCAGGGTCACCTCTGCGCCAGCAAACTGCGCGGCCAGCGCCGTGTATAGCCCGGCCCCGCCGATGGTGTGCGCCGTCTGCCCGCCAAAGTGAAGGGTGTCTAGCGAGGCGGTGCCGATGATGAGCAGTTTGGATGTGTTCATGGATTCTAGAGACGGAAGACGGAAGACGGATGACGGATGACGGATGACGGATGATGATCTTAAGCCGTCTCCAGTCTTTCGTCCTCCGTCTTCTAGTCGTTCATCCTTAACAAAACCATCAGCGCAACCAGCGCCATGACCGAGGCGGCCAGCATGACAACGGGCAGGGTGATGGGGCCGCGCGATTCAAAGAATTGCCCAATCAGCCAGGGCATGGTCATGCCGCTGAGGTTTGAGGCCGCCAAAAATATGCCAGTGACTTTGCCGGTGATGGTCATGCGCTGCTCGGCGAAAGACATGAGGGTGGGGAAGACCGACGCGACCGAGAGACCAACGACCCCCATGCCAATCCATGGCAGGGCGGGCCACATCAACACGATGAGCGTGCCAAGCAAAATGCCCGCCATGTCCAAAATTAAATAGGTTTTGGGTTGCACGCGGGTGGCAATGGGGATGGAGATTAGACGCCCCAGCGTAAAGAACCCCCAAAAGGTAGAGGCCAGCACGGCTGCATCATTGGTGTTCATGCCGTGCGCCGTGCCGTAATTGAACGACCAATTTCCGTAACCCATCTCCACGCCAACCATGAGGAAGAACACCGCTGCCAGCAGCATGGTCATGCCCACGCTCACGCTGCCCGCCGTGTTTTGGCTGGCGTGATGTTCTGGCGCGGGGCTGGGCAGGCGCAGCACAAGCAGCAACACGGGCAGCACCAGGGCGGCGGCCACAAAATACCCCGGCGACACATCGCCGCTGCTACCCAGGCTTTGGGCGATGATGAACGGGGCAATGAATGTGCCCACCCCGAACATGAAGTGCAGCCCGTTCATAAACGGCGCAACGCCCGTGCCGTGCGCCCACACCAAAAGCGTGTTGCCGCCCACGTCCACCAGCGTTTCGGAAAATCCTTGAAACGCAGAGACCGCCACCAGCACGGCGAGCAAACCGGCCAACGGCGCGGCGATCAGCCCAAGCGCCATCGCCGCCAGCCCAAATGCCATCACCCGATGCCCAATGCGCACGCGGTCATACAGACGCGCACCAAGCAATGCGCCCAAAAACCGCCCGGTGGAGCCAGCCGTAAACACAATGCTGATGGCGCTGAGCGTGCTGCCGGTGTGCGCCGCCAGCGTAGAAAGCGCCGGGCCAAGAATGGCCCCATTGATGCCGAGGACGATGAAGATGGCGTAATATGCGAATGTTTGGCGATATTTGAGGGACATAGTTGTGAATGTGAATTGTACTTGCCGCGCGTTTTACCATTCATCCTTTACAATACGCTATGCCATGCCGCAATCAAAACTGAGTGCGGCATTCCGTATTTAAAAGAGGAGAAAAAGAAAAGATGAACAAATCAATTCAAAAAGTGGCATTTGCTGCTGGCGCGATGGCTCTTGTGCTGGCTGCATGTGGCGGCGCTGCCGCGCCAACGGCCGTGCCACCCACCGCCGTTCCTCCAACGGCTGCGCCAAAGCCGACGGATGCGCCAAAACCCACCGAGGCTCCCAAGCCAACGGCGGTTCCTCCAACGGCCACCCCAGCGCCCACCAAAAACCCCAACGCGTTGCCAGACCTGGCTGGGCGCAAGATCACGGTGGTGCTGGAGAACGGCTATATCCCATTCAACTACATTCGCAAAGACACAGGTAAGCCCGAGGGTTGGGATTACGACGCGTTGTCTGAGATTTGCAAACGGCTGAACTGCGTGCTTGAGATCAAAGAATTGGCATGGGATGGCATGATCACCGCCGTGGCTGCCAAGCAGTTTGACATGGCTGCCGATGGCATCACCATCACCGATGAACGCGCCAAGACGGTGGATTTCTCGGATGGGTACATCACGGTGGATCAGCGCTTGCTCATCAAAAAAGGCGAGAAGCGTTTTACCACGCTGGATGACTTTATCAAGTATGTGAAAGCCAACCCCAAGGCCAAGCTCGCCACCCAGAAAGGCACTACCAACGAAATTCAGGGCAAGAAGATGGTGGGCGATGCCGCCGTCGTCTCGTATGACGATTTTGGCGCGGTGGTTCAGTCGGTCATCTCTGGCGATTCTGCCGCCGCCATCATTGATGACGTGGCAGGGCAGGGCTATGTGGGCGAGAACGGGGACAAGCTCGACCTTCTGCCCGGCAAAGTCTCGAACGGCGAGATGCTCGGCTTCGTCTTCCCCAAAGGCTCTAACCTGGTTGCGCCGTTGAACGCCGCGCTAAAGGCCATGAAGGCCGATGGCACGCTGGAAAAGCTGGCTAACAAGTGGTTCCCCAAGGGTGCGACCGTGATTGACTATGGCTCAATCGCCGACCCAAGCTATGTGGCCACCCCCACGCCGGAACCGACCAAGAAGCCGTAAAAACAGAGAATTGGGTATTGGGTAAAGGTTGCGCAAATTTTGTAATTTGTTTATCCAATACCCAATACCCAATACCCAATTCCCAGTTCCTGCACCTCGCAAAAATGACCACATCCCCCACCGCGCAATCGCGCGCCATTGGCAAACTGACAGACCTGCCCTGGTGGTTGCTCATCATGCTGTTCAGCGCCGTGCTGATGGCTTTTCAACTGTTCACAAACGCCGGCTACAAGACAATTTTGGATCGGCTGGCGCAGGGCATTGCCACCACGCTCACGGTTACGCTCACCGCGTATCCCATCGCGCTGCTCATCGGCCTGATTGCCGGGCTGGGGCGCGTGTCTAAAAACAAAGTGGTTTACACAATTGCCACCCTGTATGTGCAGATTATTCGCGGCATACCAATTTTGGTGCAATTGATGTTCATTGCGTTTGTGTTTTCGCCTATGTTGGTGGATGCGATCAACGCCATCGGCGTGTCCATCACCCCGGTCTTTGGCGCAGATAACGCGCTGGCCGCCATGACCCCGCCCGATCTGAGCTTCACCACGCGAGCCATCATGGCGCTGGCGGTTGCGTATGGCGGGTTTGAGGCCGAAACTTTTCGCGCGGGGATTGAATCGCTGGGCAAAGGGCAGATGGAAGCCGCCCGCGCGCTGGGCCTGAGCTATATGCAGGCGATGCGCTTTGTCGTTTTGCCGCAGGCCATCCGGCGCGTGTTGCCGCCGCTGGGCAACGACTTCATCTCCATGCTCAAAGATTCATCGCTGGTGTCTGTGTTGGGCGTGGGCGATGTGACCAACGAAGCGCGCAAATACGCCTCTGCTTCGTTCAAATACATGGAGACCTACGTCACCCTCGCGTTCATTTATCTCTCGCTCACGTTGTCGCTCTCGCTCATTCTCAAAGGCGTGGAGAATCGTTTGAACCGGGGCGGGCGGGGCGCGTAAGAGGGGGTTGGCTTCTGGCCAATTCTTAACCCCCAGCCCCCAACTCCCAACCTTCCAAAGGGTGTATACTTTCGCTTGAAAATTAAACCGCCAGTCGGTTTATTAAACATGGCGAGGACAATTAAACACGAAGAGCGGGAAGGTAAACGCAACGAAATTTTGGACGTGGCCCAGCGTTTTGTGTATACGCGCGGGTATGAGCAAATGTCCATTCAGGATATTTTGGATGAGCTGAAAATTTCCAAGGGCGCGTTTTACCACTACTTCGACTCTAAGCAAGACCTTTTGGAGGGGCTGATTGAGCGTTTGCGGGCGCAAAGCGAGCGCGAAATTATTCCGCGCGTGCGCAATTCAAAACTGCCCGCGCTGTCCAGATTGCAACTCATGCTGCGCGAATCTACCCAGTGGAAAACCGCGCAAAAAGAATATTTGCTGGCGTTGCTGGGCGTGTGGTATCACGATAACAACGCCATTGTGCGGCAAAAAACCACCGCGAACATGACCGCGTGGATCACGCCGCTCATCACTCAAATTTTGGCGGATGGCGCCCGTGATGGCACGATGCGCATGGCATCGCCAGAGGCCGCGGCCAATGTGATTCTCACCCTCATGCTGGGGCTGGGCGATGCGATGGCGCATGAAATTTTGGCGCTTGGCATGACGGATGAAGCCATCGCCCGCCGAAATGCCATCCAAAAAATTGAAAGCCTGACCGCAGCCTACACCCGCGCGATGGAGCAAACATTGGGCGTTAAAGAAAACTCTTTGATATTGATGAACAAAAAAATGATAAGGGCGTGGATAACCTAACGGGTAAGGTGTAACGCGTAATTTTTGCAAGCGTAGATTACACGTTACACCTTACACATCATAAACATGAACTCATTTTTACTCTATCTAAAACTGGCGTGGCGCAATGTGTGGCGGCACAAACGGCGCACGGTCATTGTGCTTTTGGCGATTGGTCTGGGCATGATGATGATGATGTTTTACGATGGCCTCATCGCCGGGTTTGACCAGGCGATTTACGGAAACGCGGTGCGCGTGCTGGGCGGGAACATCACCGTGCACGCGGCGGGGTATGGCGCGGCGGTTGGTCAAAAGCCGCTCATCCCGCTCGCGAATGACACCGCCATTGCGCAGGCTATTCAAAAACAACCCAACGTGGTAGCCGCCTCGCGCCGGATTGAAACTGGCGGGCTTGCCAGCAACCGCAAGGGCGCGTTTGCCATCAGCATTGTTGGCATTGAGCCAGAAGCCGAGGCCCCCGCCAGCCTCATCGCCAAGAATGTGAAAGAAGGCCGCAACCTGACCGCCGCCGACCAGGACGCGGTGCTCATTGGGCGCGGGCTGGCCGATGGCATGGAGGTGAAAGTGGGTGACCGCGTCACGCTGGCGGGACGGGCGCTGCACGACCAAATGCGCCAGCGCACCATGACCGTGATTGGCATTTACGATGTGGGCTTGCGCGATATTGAAAAACGCACCGCGTATATCTCGCTGGCAGAAGCGCAGGATTTGTATGACCTCACCGGCCAATCTACCGCCGTGACGGTGGCGATGCAAAAACTGGGGCAAGAGCCGCCGGTCATCGCGGCCATGCGCCAAAATTTCCCCAGCGCCGAGTTTCAAACATGGAAAGACGCCTTCCCAGAGATGGAGCAGGCCATCACCACCAAGGGCGGCGTGATGGATATTTTTAGCGTCATCCTCATGGTCATCGCCGCCATTGGCATTCTTAATCTTTTGCTGATGGCCGTCTACGAGCGGACGCGCGAGATTGGCCTGCTGGGCGCTATTGGGCTAAAGCCGCGCCAAATTTCGTGGCTGTTTATTTTGGAAGGCGCGCTGATTGGCCTTTTGGGCGTGGTCTTTGGCATTGCGCTGGGGCTGGCCTGCAACTTTTTGCTGGGGCAGGTTGGATTGGACTTTAGCAAGTTTGGCTCGGTCACAGATTACATGGCGCTGCTCAGCGGCAAGGTTTACCCCACGCTGGGGATGGATCATATTGCGCAACGCAGCCTTGTGATTTTGGTTATTTGCACGCTGGCCGCGTTTTACCCGGCCCGCGAAGCTGCCCGCGCCGAGCCAGCGCAGGCGTTGCATTTTGTATGACATTCTCACCGCAGAGACGCGGAGACGCGGAAAGTCCTTTTATTCTCTGCTTCTCTGCGCCTCTGCGGTGAACCCAAAAAATCATGATTCAACTGCTAAAAATGGCGTTCCGCAATCTCATGCGCAACAAGCGGCGCTCGTTCTTCTCTGCGCTGGCGCTGGGGATGGGGCTAGGGTTGTTGATGCTTATCGCCGGGGTGGTGAATGGCGAATACCGCAGCGCGCTGGATTCGGCCATCCGCCTGCAAAGCGGGCATGTGCAGGTGCGGGCCAAAACATTTGACGAGAGCAAAAGCAGCTTGGCCTGGGAGGACTTGGTGGAAAAACCCGCCGACCTGGCTGCGCAAATTGGCGCGCTCGCGCCGGTGAAGGTAGCCACGCCGCGCCTGTATGCCAGCGGGTTTGTGGCAGCCAGCCAGCAGGCCATCGGTGTGCGGATTTTTGGGATTGACCCCGCCTCCGAGGCCAGCGCACCCTACCGCGAGGGCGTGGTGCGCGGGGCGTATCTCGCTGCCGATGACAATGGCGGTGTGCTGGTGGGCAAGGGTCTGGCGGCCAAGCTCAAGGCCAACCCCGGCGACAAAATCAGCCTGACCACAAACACATCCAACGGCACGGTGGATCAACAAGATTTTGTGGTGCGCGGCATTTATTCCACGCGCACATCTGGTTTTGACGATGTGACGATTCTGATGCCGCTGACCAAAGCCCAGGCGTTCACCGGCGCGGGCGACCATGCCAGCGCCATCTTTATTTTGCTAAAAGATGTTGACCAGACCGATGCGGTGAAAGCCGCGCTGCAAACCAGCCGTTACGAAGTGGCGACCTGGCCGCAGATGAATGACATCGTGGTGCAAACCGAGGATTTATCCAAGAGTTACATGGTCATGCTGTATCTCATTGTGCTGGCGGTCACGGCCACCGTGATTGTAAACACGCTCATCATGGCCGTGTTTGAGCGCACGCGCGAGATCGGCATTCTGAGCGCGGTTGGAATGCGGGCGAATCGCATCATGGCTTTGTTCTTCGCCGAATCAAGTTTTCTGGCGGTGGGCGGCATCATCATTGGCCTCATTCTTGGCGGGCTGATGGTGCTGTATGCGACCAAGGTCGGTTTCTTCATCGGCGATTTTGGCGCGACCGGCATTCTCATCGGCGACACAATTTACGCCCATTTGACCGCGCAAGACACACTCACGCTGGTGATTTTGGCGTTTGTGGTTACCTTGCTGGCGGCGCTGTATCCCGCGCTCATGGCCGCGCGGATGCAACCGGTGGATGCGCTTAAAGGTGGAAAGAAATAGAAGGGTGAAGGGTGAAGAGGGAAGGGTGAAATTTTCACTCTTCACCCTTTTTTAGGAGAAAACATGGAAGTAGCACGAGTAGACAACGTAACCCGCGTTTACAAAGTTGGAAACGTGGAGACAAAGGCGCTGGATGGCGTGAGCCTGACGATTGAGAATGGCGAGTTCACCGCGCTGGTGGGGCCATCTGGCTCTGGCAAAACCACGCTTTTACAATTGCTGGGCTGTCTGGACCAGCCGAGCAGCGGCAAGGTGTATATCAGTGGCAAGGATGTGACCGGTCTGAATCGCAACCAGCGGGCAGACATGCGGCGCGGGACGATTGGCTTTGTCTTTCAGTTTTTTGCGCTCATCCCCACGCTCACCGCATACGAAAACGTGGAGCTGCCCATGTTGCTGGGCAACGTTTCATCTGCCGAGCGCGAGAAGCGAACCATGCAATTGTTGGAAGCAGTTGATTTGGCCAAACGCGCCAAAAACCGCCCCGACCAGCTCAGCGGCGGCGAGCAGCAGCGCGTGGCGATTGCCCGCGCCCTCGCCACAAACCCATCTATTATTTTGGCCGATGAACCCACCGCCAACCTGGATACGCCCAACGGCAAACAGGTGATGGACATCATGACGCGGTTGAACAAAGAGACCGGCGTGACGTTTGTGTTTGCCACTCACGACCCGCGCGTCATCAGTTACGCCCGCCGCGTGGTGACCATGCGTGACGGAAAAATAATTACTAATGCCTAATTACTAATTGCGAATTTTCCCTCCCGCCGAGAAGGAGCCAGGGGTGCGCAAAATTCGTAATTTGCAATTCGTAATTTTCATGAAATTTTCAAAATTCATTCTTTTGCCGATGGCATTTGCGCTGGCTGGGTGCAGCGCGTTTGGGCAGGGTTCGCCCACGCCTTTGCCCACCGTCTCGCTGGATGGGGCCGCGCCGGTGGCGACCCGCGCCGCGCAAAACTCGGTCTCGCTGGGCGGGGTGACCGCCAGCGGGGTTGTGGTCTCGGCCAGCCAGGCGGAACTGGCCGCGCCGCAAGGCCAGCGCGTGAGCGCGGTCAAAGTCGCGGCGGGTGATAAGGTCGGGCCTAATCAGCCGCTGGTTGTGCTGGATGACGCTCTGGCCGCCGCGCAAGTGGCGCAAGCCAAAGCCGCCTTGCTGGTGGCGCAAGCCACGCTAGACGCGCAAAAACGCGATGCCGAAACAGCCGTGCTGGTCGCCACCACCAATTACAGCCGCACGGTTTCTGGGTCGCGCCCGGCGGATGTGGCCGCCGCCCAAAGCGCCTACGCCGCCGCGAATGCCGCGTATCAAAAGCTCAAGGCAGGCCCGCAGGCGATGGATTTAGCCGCCGCGCAAGCAGGTTTGCAAAGCGCTGAGGCCGCGCTGAGGCAGGCGCAGTTTGCCTACGATAACGCGTATCGCCAAAACCCCGCGGCGATTGGGGCCAGCCCCGCCGCGCTGGCGCTGGAGCAGGCCACCAATGCCTATGCCGCCGCAAAAGCCATCTATGACCAGGCCGCCAGAACGCCAGATGCCGCGCAGCTTGCGGCTGCGGCTCAGGCGGTGGATGCCGCCCGCGCCGCGCTGGATCGCGCAGTGAAGCCAGGCAGCGCGCTGGATGTTGCGGGCGCAAAGGCGCAGTTGGATGCGGCTGTGGCGCAACGCGATGTGTTCTCGTCCGAATCGGCAAACGCGCCGGTGGCTTTGGCGCAGGCGCAATTGCAAAGCGTCCAGGCTGCGCTGGAACTGCTCACCATTCGGTCACCCATCACAGGGACGGTTGCCAAAATAAATGTGAGCGCGGGCGAGTGGGCGGCCCCCGGCCAGCCCGTGATTGTGGTGAGTGATTTGGAACGGCTGCGGGTGGAGACCAAAGATTTGAGCGAGCGCGATGTGGCAAAGGTTGCCATCGGCCAAAAGGTGACGGTGCTGGTGAAGGCGATGGCGCAGGAGGTGAGCGGGCGGGTAAAAAGCGTTGCGCCGCTGGCCGAAACGATTGGCGGCGATGTGGTTTACCGCGCCGTGATTGAACTGGACTCGCGCCCCGCTGGTTTGCGCCCGGGCATGAGCGTGGACGTGAGGTTCAATTAAAAATTAAGAATTAAGAGAGTGGCTGGGTGGGCATTTTGCGTAAGTCCAGTTACGAATTAAGAATTTTTAATTGTTTTTGGGTGGCAATGCGCTGGCGTAGGCCAGGCTGAGTTTGACCCATTTGGCAAGCTGCGCTTTGGTTGGCAAGCCATCGGCATGAACCATGACCCAGCCAGACATGGGGCGGCCATTGCGCGCGGCAAACACCCGCGTGTGCGGTTTGGCCAGCATCTCGGTGGTTTTGGCTGGCTCAAACCGCGCGATGAATTCATCGCCCAAAATGCCGCAGCACATGTTCCCGTTTAGCATGTAGCCCACGCCGCCAAACATTTTCTTCTCAACCAAGTTTGGCGTTCCGGCCAGCTCTGCGCGGATGCGCTCGTTTAGTTTTGGGTTGTAGGGCATGGGTTAGCCTTTCTCGGTAAGCGCATGAACGATGGCGGCCAGATACGAGGTGTTTCTGCTTTCGGGGTATGCGTCTCTCACATCTGATACATCTAAATGCCCCAGCCTTTTCTTTTTGGCAATCAAGAAGTCTATTCGCTCAATGGGTTCTTGGCGCTCTATTTGTTTGCCAGATTCTGGTCGAAAGATGATGACGCGATTTGATACATCCAAAATAGTGAATACTTTTTTCTGTTTGAGGGTTTCCAATTTTCGCCCGGTCAACTCCTGATACTTCAGCATACATCACCTCGATTGTTTCAGAATATACAACGCCCAGCCCAAGTGCTGGCGTTCGTAGGCGGCGTAATTATCCTGGTTTTCGCGCATGTGCGCCAAAACCTGCGCGTAATCTGGGTGATGCGGGTTTTCGTCCAGCCAGTCCGAAAGCCCGCGCCAATTTTCGACCACGTAATGATCCCAATCGTCCTGATTGGAATGCAGCGCGTAAATTATTTCGCAGCCAGCCTCGCGGGCTTTGGCGTAAATCTCGGTCTCTGGGTAGATGGCGGCCTCGCGCGCCAAAATGTCTGGCGGAACAAGGCGCGGGTCGTTCCAGAACACCTCGCCAACAATTAAGCGCCCGTTGGGTTTGATGGCGCTTTTCATGGCGCGAACCGCACCCGAAAAACCATTCGGCCAGATGAAAGAGGCGCCGATGCACGTCGCCACATCAAACGTGTTTGGTTCAAAAACATAGGCCGCGCCAGAAGCGCACACGATCTCAATTTGCCTGCTCAAATCTTTGTTGGCCAGGTTTTGCCGCGCGCGTTCGCACGCAGCCGGGCGGATGTCTATGCCCACGCCCGCGATGCCATACGCCTGCGCCCAAAGCGCCAGCGGCGCGGCATACCCGCAGCCAAAGTCAATCACGCGCTGGCCGGGAGCCATGCCCGCCACGCGCCCCGCCGCCAAAATTTTCTCTGGCGAGGTTGGGTTGACCAAATCAATGTGTCGCTCCGAGATGTCTTTTAGCTCAAGAAATTTCATTGTGTCCCGATTGTAAAACTGGGCAGACACACCCGAAAAAGAAAAAAGCGCGAAGACACATTTGGTTCTTCGCGCTTTTTGTTTGGAACTTGTAGCGCCTTTACGCGCTGGCCGGTTTTGGGTCGGGCGAACGCGTGGCATTTCTGTAAGCCATCACCAGCCCCAGAGCCAGCAAAATGAATAACGCGCCGCTCCAGTATGGCGAGGGCATTCCAAGCGCGTCAAACGCAAAGCCAGCCCAGAGCGGGCCAAAAATGCGGGTGAGCGAGTTCACCGATTGCGTGACGCCCAGAATTGAGCCTTGCTCACGCGGAGAAACGCTGTTTGAGATCATGCCGGTGAGGGTGGGGGTGGATAAACCGCTGCCCACCGCCATCACGATGCACACCAAAAACAACATCCATCCTTCGGGAATGAACGCCACGCCAAAGAAACTCAATGCCATCAGCCCCAGCCCAACGGTTGCCAGGCGGCGGTCACCAAAAATGGGGATGAGACGGCGCACCAGAAAGCCTTGCATCACAATGCCCACCAAGCCGATGACGCTGAACAGGAGCGCGTTTTGGTTTGGCGACCACTGGAACCGCTCCAGCGTGTAAAGCGAGAAATTGCTTTGCAAGCCGGCAAAGGCAAAGTTATACGCAAAAACAGCCAGCAGCAAAATGGGCAAAACGGGTTTGCGCATCACATCCAAAATGCCGGTGATGGGGTTGACGTTGGCGATGTTAAGCGGCGCAGTCGTCCGCTTTTCCGGCGGAAGCGACTCTGGCAACATGAAATATCCCAGAACCACGTTGAACAAGGCCAAAAACCCCGCAAAAAAAGCAGGCGCAGAAAGGCTGATGTTGCTTAGCACGCCGCCCAGCGCCGGGCCGATGATGAAGCCCAGGCTAAAGGCGGCCCCAATCAGCCCAAACGCTTTGCTGCGCTCTTGTGGTGGGGTGACATCGGCAATATATGCCTGGGCGATTGAAATGTTTCCACCCGTGATGCCATCAATGATTCTGGCCGCAAACAGCACCCACAACGCGCCGCCCACGCCAAACACAAAATAGCCGATGGCTGTTCCGAACAGGCTTAGTAAAAGCACGGGGCGGCGGCCGTATCGGTCGGAAATTTGCCCCAGCAATGGCGAGGCAAAGAATTGAAAGAATGAATATGAAACCGTGAGCAGCCCAACGGTGAAGGCATCTGTGCTGTATTGGCGCACAATATAAGCCGTGACGGGTATAAGAATGCCAACGCCCAGCATGTCTATGAAGATGGTGATAAAGACAAAGGCCAATGCGCCGTTCCCGGCCGCTTTTGGCGAACCTGCGCCCCCAGATTTAGATCGAAACATGAAATCTCCTGAATAGTTTTTTGCTCTTAAACTCGAATCTATGTATAATGTTTGTGTAATCATATCAGGACAATTTCATGGCCTCGAAAAGAGAGCAGCTTTAACTCGCCGATAAATCAGATTCCAAGATTTTGTTTTTTATTGCAGCCATGAAAAGGGATAAATAAAAAGGATAAATATGCTAAAAAATTTCTGGTATGCCATCGCCTTTAGCAACGAGGTAAAACAGCGACCCACGCGGCTGGAGATCATGGGCAAGCAGTTTTGGGCCTGGCGGATGGCCAACGGGCAGGGCGCGTTTATGCGCGATCAGGACCTCATCACCAAACAGCCGCTGGGCAATGCCCGCGCAGAGGGCGGCGTGCTGGTGGCGGAAAATGGTCAGCGTTATGCGCCCGATGGTTCTGGCCGCGCATTGGCGTATCCGGTCAAAGAGCGATATGGCTGGTTTTTTGTTTTTCTGGGCGACCTGCCCGAAGCCGGGCGGATGCCCATCCCCGATTTGCCTTATTTGGAAGACCCCAACTTGAAATATGGTCGCATTCAAGGCGATTTTCCGTGGAAAGTGCATTACGCCCGTGCCCTTGAGAATGGCATGGATGCTGCGCACGCCCCGTTTGTGCATGGCGGCGCGTTTGGGAATCCCGATGAGCCGGAGATTCCTGATTACGACATCGCCGTTACGCCGGGCAGCGGCATTGCCACGATATTTCTCAAACCCACGCCATCCAAAGGGTTGTGGAGCCGCGCATATAGCAGCAAAAAACGCGACACCTTGGTTAAAACCCGCGCCGGGTATTGGATGCCCAATTTGTCTATTTTGGAAGTGAATTTGCCGTTTGGACAATTGTTGGTGTTTAACGCGCATGTGCCGGTGAACGATATGCGCACGGTGAGCAAATATATTGCGCTTCGCAGTTTCTTCACCGGCGGCTGGGCTAACCGCAACGCGCACCAGCGCGTGATCAAAATTTTTGAGCAGGATCGGGTGATTGTGGAGGCCCAGCGCCCGGAGATTTTGCCGTTTGATATTGGCGCGGAGCTGCATGTGAAAAGTGACGCGCTCCAGGTGGCGTATCGCCGGGACCGCCGCGCCGCGTTTGAGAAAGGCTGGGGCTTATACCCGCGTGGCAAACAAGCCGACGACGTGGAAATCCCCTCGCCCTTTCTGGCAGCCGTTTCTTAATTCTTAATTCGTAATTGACTTCATCATGTTTATGAATTTCTGGTGGCCGCTGGCCGCATCTGCGCGGGTGGGGCAAAAGCCTTTGCGCGTAACCGCGCTTCAACAAGAGTTTGTTTTGTATCGCACAACCAACGGCGCAGCGCAAGTATTGAGTGATTTATGCGTGCATCGTGGCGGGGCGCTGAGCGATGGCTGGATGACGGGCGATTGCGTGGTGTGCCCGTATCATGGCTGGGAGTTTGCAACCGATGGCGCCTGCGTGCGGATCCCGGCCAACGCGCAGGGCGTGCCGGTGCCCAAAAAGGCGCGTGTAGATTCGTATCCGACCGTTGAAAAAAACGGCTGGGTTTTTGGCTTTTTGGGTGATGTGGCCTCGGCAGAGCGACCGCCCCTCGCGGATATTCCCGCCTTGGACGGCGCAAATGCCCGGCGCGGTTCCATCACCTGGAATGCGCCTTACGAACACGTGATTGCCCAGATTGGCGATTTGCAAAACAGCGCGTTTTTGTTGAGCGATGAATTTGTTGATTTACCGGCTGCGTTGAGTGACGAGCGCGCGACAAATACCGAGTGGGGCGCGGGTGTTACCGCGAACATCAATTTGCCAAAACGCATCACGCGGCGCCTGGGCGGGCTTGTCTCGCGCGAGGAGAC
>Ga0154020_10001886_pt1 | contig 25603 bp, 22 predicted proteins | sample Klosneuvirus_201_FD_109709 | JGI IMG/M metagenome (GOLD analysis project Ga0154020, IMG submission 109709) | Active sludge microbial communities from wastewater, Klosterneuburg, Austria - Klosneuvirus_20160825_MG | ecosystem: Engineered > WWTP > Aerobic digester > Activated sludge | place...
TAAAGATTTTTTAAACGTTTCTTCTTAACCCCAAATTATAAAAATACGAAAACTACCCCCCCCCCCCGCAAACAGCTAATATAATTTCAAAGAATTTTATTAATACAAAACACAGTTCCTGGTTTTTCATTTCTATTCCTATAAAACCATTAAAAAAAACATTTATACTTTTCCTTCTTTCTTTTTGTCTACCGTTTTTAAGCTCTGCTGTTGATTTTGAAATTACTTATAATATAAGTCAGTATCCGGGAGGTTACAATATCAAATGTGCCGGAGCTAATGATGGTTCAATCTCTCTGGTTATAGTTGGTAATACAGGCCCTTATCTTTTTACATGGAACAACGGCTCCTATCAGAAGAACCAAAGTAGCCTTGCAGCCGGAAATTATGGAGTAACTGTAACTGACATATATGGAAATACTGCTTCACAGAGTTTTGACCTTGCAGAACCTAGTGCTCTTGACATTAAGCTACAGCCTTCAATTTTTGATGGCGGTTATAATATTTCTGAAAGTGGGGGACAAAATGGAGTCATTAAAGCTGAAGTTCTTGGTGGTGTACAAGAACATACTTACTTATGGAATACGGCCTCTGTTGAAAAAACAATAGAGAATCTAACTGCCGGAACTTACTCGGTAAACGTAACGGATGTTAATGGTTGCTCTGCTTCAAAATCAATTACATTAACCGAGCCAACGGTTTTAAGTGTTGTAAGTATCACAAGCCCTTTGCATAATGGCCATAATGTATCATGCTTTGAAGGAAAGGACGGAAGCATAGAATTAACAGTAGCAGGCGGTTCTCCACCTTATAAATATCAGTGGAATAACGGTAATTTTGAAGAAGACCCTTCAGAATTAAGCGCAGGTCACTATTCTGTATATGTAGTAGATAGAAATGATGTAGCTGTAGCTGCTCAAATTGATCTTACAGAACCTGATCGATTTGAGGTTTCTTTGACTGCATATCTTTATCCAAATGGAAAACACATTAGTTGTTTTTCATGTTCGAATGGCAGTATCACCTCAAATGTCCAAGGAGGAACACCCCCTTTTAACTATAATTGGGAAACCGGACAAAATACTTCAATTATCAGCGGATTAAGTGCAGGCGACTATTCTGTTGAAGTTTCAGATGGCAATGGTTGTATTGTTGAGCGAGCAAGCACAACCTTATCCGGTCCGGAACGAAGCGATTGGACGATGTTTGGAAACACAGGATCCAACCCAAACTCAAACTTTACAGGCACAACTGATAGTGTCGATTTTGTGTTTCGAACAAATAATACAGAAAGACTCCGAATCAAAGCCGATGGTGAAATTCAATCTTCAAAAATGATCGGTCCGGATTATGATATTGTGATGGTAGGGCCGGATGGAAACTTATTGCGAATTGATCCTGATGGCAGACCAATCAGATATCCAAGACCAATAGAAGAGCCTCAACCGATTTCCTGCATTCCTTGGAACACATGTGGTAACAGCATCTTTTCAAACAATTATTTGGGAACGCGCAACAACATGGACTTAATCATTAAAACCAATGCAATAGAACAAATGAGAATTACCAAAACAGGGATTGTAGGAATTGGCATTGATCCAAATACACAGACTTTCCCTCCTCTACACAACTACAAACTATTAGTCGGCGGTACAATTGGTGCAAAAGAAGTATGGGTTTCCTTAGGACAACCGGCATGGCCTGACTATGTTTTCAGCGATGATTATAAATTAACCACACTTGATGACTTAAAGATCTTTATTAAAACGAACAGACATTTACCGACCATGCCTCCTGCTCTGGAAGTTGAAAAAGCAGGTGCAATGAATGTGGGGTTGATTCAAACAAATTCCATTAAGGAAATTGAACAACTTTATTTGCAACTGTTCTTGTTGAATGATAGAATAACAGAATTGGAAAAGCAAAATATCGCATTACAGAAAATAGTAATTACAAATAAGTGATTGGCATTAAATCTCAACGAAAATGAAAAAAACCATCATATTATTCGCGCTGCTGATTCTGAACATAGCATTTTGTTATTCTCAAAGTTTCAATTTTGATCCTTATAGAGTGCCACAGCTTGATACAGGATCTGCGAGCCCATCAAACTACATTTATTTTCCTCCGGTCAACCAAGTAATTTCCACAACAAATAATGGTTCAATAATTTTAAATAGTTCTTTAAATATTATTGGATCTACCATTATAACAGACAGAGATGACAGACACATTGCACTGCATAGGAATCCCCAAACAGAACCAAGCTTAACAATTAATAAAAATCATCCGAATAATATTATTATCAGCTGTAATTTTGCGGAACAAATTACAACTGGCGGCTTTGTATCAGATCAGTCCATTTTTATAAACCATTACTTTAATGATCCATCATCAAATTGGGTGAATACTAGATACTTTCCACCAGTGGGAACAAAACCGGCCGGTGATCCGGCAACAGCATCAGATGCTCTTGGAAATCTGTATTGCTCAACAATTGAACCAAAAGCAAAAAATTTATTTATGGATATATCTGCAGACCTTGGAAACAATTGGCCTGTACAAATTGATGGCGGAACCGGTTCAACTACCGGATTAGGGGATTTTGATAAATTAATGATCGCAGTAGACAACTTGCCATCTAGTCCTCATGTCAATAATTGCTATGCAGCTTGGTTAGATATTGCACAACCATATGAATTCGTACAATTCAACAAAAGAACATTTGGTGCACCTTTTGGTACACCGGTAACACTAAGTCAACCCGGAAATCGATATGGTCAAGGTACAAATATCAAAACTGGACCTTATGGCGAAGTCTATGTTTGTTGGGCAGATTACGGAATCATAACAACTGCAGTAAACCTTCCTGCCCATAATATTGGATTCGCAAAAGACCTTTCCCTAGGCGGGGCAGCTATGGCGACTACCTACCCGAATGATTTGTATTACAATGGAATTAGAACTCATCTAGGCAACAGACCTCCTTTTAATAATACTAGTGTGAATGATTTTCCGGCGATGGCTGTCGATAGAAGTTGTGGTTCTACATCGACTTATAGAGGAAGGATTTATATTACTTATGCTGAGAATCTACCACCAAGCCAATACCACTCTAGAATTATAGTACAGTTTTCCGATGATCAAGGGGTGACATGGACAAAAGGTAACTCAAATTTGGACGGGACCATTGATGTAGACGGAAATCAAAACTGGATGCCCTGGATATCAGTCGACGATGCCAGTGGAAATGTCTATATAGCATATTTATCTGCCTTGAACGCTCCAGTTCCTGATGCGGGTGGTGATCCCTTGATGGGAACCTTCCTAACAGATGTCTATCTGGCTGTTTCTGAAGATGGAGGCAATACTTTTACTAATATAAAGGTTAACGATAATCCTATCAATCCAAGAGCCCTTTCTCCGACCAACCAACCTTTTAAAGAAGGGTATTGGGGCGACTACATTTCAGTTGACGCCTTTGGAGGCAAGGTCTATGTAGCATGGATGTCAAATATTTCATTGCCTAAAACTTATAATATATTTTGTTCAACAATCGATGTAACCACTCCGGTTGAATTCAACTCTCAAGCGGACTTACCGATAAACGGCCCCGTTCTTTGGACGGCATCACCAAACTCGCCTACTACGATTCTTTATGAAGCAGTTAATACTGTTACAGCTGCTATTAACCAAGAACAATTCAGTATATTATCTGGAGCAGATGTTACTTTTCGAGCAGGTAATTCAATACATGTTTTACCCGGGTACAATAATGCAAATGACTTTGGTGCAGCAATGGGTTCACGAACTCACTTTTACATTAAAGATGTAAGCTCCTGCAGTATACCTTTCAGACGAGCTCGTCCCGTCAATGAAGATCCGGAAGCCTCAATTGAAACTGAATCAAGTATTCAGGCGTACCCAAACCCATTTGTAAATATCTTCGAATTAAATTACTCGGTTCCACAAAACCAGTCCGTAAGCATCGATTTATATAATTCGTTTGGACAAAAGGTTAGAGAAATTGTTAGCCAATTATATCATGAAGAAGGAAAATATAATATAAAGGTAAACCTCCCTAGTTTAAATAGTGGAATATATTATATTGTAATGCAAACTAATGACCAAATTTATAAGTCAAAAGTAGTGAAGTTATGAAATTAAAAGTGTGCTTCTTTTCGATTCTCCTATGCTCCCTTGAAATATTATCAGCCCAACCGAACATACAATGGAGCAAATGCTATGGAGGATATTATGATGAAATACCATCATCCATGATCAGAACATCTGATAACGGATTTTTAATCACAGGTATTAGTACGGGAAACAGTGGAGATGTAAGTGGATTTCATGGTTCCTTCGCAAACGATGCCTGGGTTTTAAAAATTGATTCTACGGGGTCTATCGAATGGCAAAAATGCCTCGGAGGTTCTGCTTATGATGCCGGAGTGAAAGTAATCGAAACTTCAGGGGGATATTTTATTGCTTGTGACGGTGGCTCTTTAGATGGAGATCAGACTTTAAATCATGGTAACATAGATTTCTGGCTAGTAAAACTCGATTTTTCAGGTAATATACTTTGGGAAAAATCTTATGGCGGCGACCTTTCAGAAGAGATTTACGGATTTTCATTATCTCCGGATGAAAGTATTATTATAAGTGGCTATGCAGAATCTGTAAATAATGGAGATGTACAAGGAAGTTATTATAGTACAGGAGCTGTTGGCGACGCGTGGGTAATTAAATTGGATTCGATAGGCAATTTACAGTGGCAAAAATGTGTTGGTGGTACAGGAACTGAACAATATGGTAATAACGCAGTAGATGCTTTAGGAAACATTTATTTAATACCTCGAGCCGGTTCATTTGATTTTGATGCAACTTGCACAAGCCCTCATTTTGGAAATGGCTGGTTGGTAAAACTGGATTCTACAGGAACAGTACTATGGGATAAATGCTACGGAGGAAGTGGTGGCGGGACTCTTTACTCAATAATTATTAAAGACGATTTAATTCTAATGACAGGCAGATCTACAAGCTCAGATGGTGATTTAACACACTTATATGGCTATTCTGATGCCTGGATTTTGCTTACCGACACAGCCGGGAATAAAATTTTTAGCCAATCCTATGGTGGAAGTTTGACTGATGAATTTTTTGATGCAAGATTTACTTACGATAATAAGATAATTGCCGGTGGTCTAACAAAGTCTAACGATTATGATGTAACCAAACGCCACGGTTTAGACGAAAGCTGGCTGGTTTGTGTTGACATGTCCGGAAATCTAATCTGGCAAAATACTTATGGTGGCTCCGGATACGAAATTTTAAAAGCTGTACTTCCACTGGAAGATGGCAGAGTTGCAATGGTATCTTCAACATCTTCTAATAACGATGGAGATGTCTCCGGTTTTCACGGGAATACTGATTTTTGGTTTACCGTGTTGGACATATCAACTAATATTAACACAAATTTAGTTGAGCAACTACATGTGTTTCCCCAACCTTTCACAACATCTTTTACTTTACAATTGCCAAAACCTGAACCAAAAAATTCAGCCTATAAGATTGAGATGTATGATATAAATGGCAGGGCTATTAGTCTTAGCTCAAGTATTTCAGAGAATAAAATTAGAATTATACCTGATGTTAGTTTAGCTTCTGGAATGTATTTTGTTCGAATAATCGATGAGAACAGAAACTACAGCTTTAAAGTTATCAAAGAATAATTACGATCTACTTCTGTAAATAAGCAATCGAATTTACAAATCAAAACTCGTCAAGTTGTGAAATTCAAATTATGCCTTTTTTATTTTACACTATCCTTCATCGAGGCATTATATGCACAACCGAACATTCAATGGAGCAAATGCTATGGAGGGTATTATGATGAGATTCCTTCTTCAATGATCCAGACATCTGATCATGGTTTTTTAATTATCGGGTCAACCTCAGGAAATAGTGGAGATGTAAGTGGATTTCACGGCGTGTTTGCCGGTGATGCTTGGGCTTTAAAAATTGATTCAATTGGTTCAATCGAATGGCAAAAATGCCTTGGCGGAACTTCATATGATGGAGGAGTTAAAGCTATTGAAGTTGAAAATGGATATGTCATTGCCTGTGATGGAGGCTCCTTTGATGGGGACCAAACGGGAAATCATGGAAGTACTGATTTCTGGCTTATCCATCTCGATTATTTTGGAAACATTGTCTGGGAGCGCTCTTATGGTGCAGATTTTACTGAAATGGTTTATGGGTTATCTACAACTCCAGATGGTGGAATCGTAGTCAGTGGACTTAGCAGATCTGTGAATAACGGTGATGTACAAGGAAGTTACTATACAACAGGAGCTGTCGGCGATGCGTGGGTAATTAAATTGGATTCGATAGGTAACTTGCAATGGCAAAAATGTGTTGGTGGTAGTAATACAGAATCTTATGGTGATAATGTGGTCGATGAATTAGGAAATATTTATTTGATTCCATTATCCGGCTCTATAGATTTTGATGTTACATGTCGAAGCAATTTGTTTGGAAATGGTTGGCTTGTGAAGCTAGATTCAACTGGAAGGGTTTTATGGGATAAGTGTTATGGAGGAAGTGGCGGAGGAATGTTTTATTCCATAACTATTAAGGATAATTTAATACTAATGTCTGGTTCAACTGGTAGTTCCGACGGTGATTTATCTCATTTCTATGGCTATCTAGATGCATGGATTTTAGTTACCGATACTGCCGGGAATAAAATTTTTAGCCAGTCTTATGGCGGAAGTCTAACTGATGAATTTTTTGATGCAAAATTTACTTACGATAATAAGATCCTTGCAGGTGGTACAACACGGTCCGACGATTATGATGTAAGTAAAAGACATGGCGGAGCCGAAAGTTGGCTGGTCTGTGTGGACATGTCAGGTAGTCTTATATGGCAAAACACCTATGGTGGCTCCGGAGATGAAGCCATAAAATCTATTCTTCCTTTAGAAGATGGTAGAATTGCCATGGCATCTTTTACTTCTTCTATCAATGATGGGGACGTCACTGGTTTTCACTGGTTAACAGATATTTGGTTTACCCTGTTAGACATGACCACAGGTATTAACACAAACTTAGTTGAGCAGTTCCTTGTATTTCCCCAACCTTTCTCAACATCTTTTACTTTACAATTGCCAACACCTGAACTAAAAAATTTAGGCTGTCAGATAGAGATGTATGATATAAAAGGAAGGGTAATTAATCTTAGCTCAAGTATTTCTGAGAATAAAATTAGAATTACGCCTGACGTTAGTTTAGCTTCTGGAATGTACTTTGTTCAGGTTATTGATGAAACCGGGAACTACAATTTTAAAGTCTGTAAAACACCGGTGAATTAATTATTTACTCGGGTATTCACTTAGTGAACTTTGGCACACAGATTTTTCATGATTTACGCAGAGCATGTTTTATTGGAACACGGATGAGACTGATAAAAACGGATCTTATAATTATTTTAAAATCAATAAATCTGTGAAAACCCGTTTGATTCGTCTCATCAGTGTTCCAACATCCAACAAACAATTATACATCATCATTGATCTTAAAAAACCTGCGTCATCTGCGTGCCATCCATCAAGTCCGCCCGTTAAAAGGATTAAAAGTCCGCCGCCGCATCCCGTTTCCTATCGCTCTTTGCACAGACCCTTCCCCGAAACGATTGCGCATCTTATCCATCGCCTGGTATAGTTTGATCATCTCTTCACTGTCGTCGAACAAATTGATCTGATAACCTCCGCCGACAAGGTGACTGAAACGCACTCCGATGAGTCTTACGAGAAGACGACGGTTATAGAGCTTCTGAAAAATTTCTTTTACCCTTGCGATGAGCGTATGATCACAGGCGGTATAAGGAATACGAGCCTGCATGGTATGAGTATCGAAATTGGAGTAGCGTATTTTTACGGTTATACATGCCGTTACTTTGTCTTCGCTTCGGAGTTGGAAGGCTAGCTTGTCAGTCATCCCGACGAGCAACGCGCTGAGTTTGTCTACATCAATGGTATCTTGACTAAAGGTTTCTTCGGTAGAGATAGACTTGCGTTCTGAATAAGGTTCTACGGGAGAGTTGTCGATACCATTGGCTTTTTTCCAGATGACGATTCCGTTTTCTCCCAGAACTTTTTCGATTAGTTCTACCGGCATCTCCTGTAAGGTATAAACCTTCTCTACTCCCATGCTGCGCAAAAGTTGATAGGTCTTATCACCTACCATAGGGATCTTATTGATGGTTAGCGGTGCGAGGAAATTTTTCTCTTCGCCTCCGTCAATTTTCATCTGACCATTGGGCTTAGCTTCTCCGGTAGCCACTTTCGAAACAGTTTTATTGGGGGACAAACCAAAAGAAATAGGCAGACCTGTTTCTTTCGTCACCTTGTGCCGCAGCTCGGTGGCCCATTTATAACAACCAAAGAAACGATCCATGCCGCTAAGGTCGAGGTAGAATTCATCGATAGAAGATTTCTCATACAGCGGAACACTCTCGCTGATGATCTCAGTGACCATGTCGGAATAATAACTGTAGCGATCATAATCGCCACGCACTATCACAGCATCCGGACAAAGTCTTCGCGCGAGTTTCATGGGCATGGCAGAATGCACACCATAAGCCCGCGCTTCATAACTGCAAGAAGCCACGACACCCCGATCACCTGTACCTCCTATGAGGACAGGCTTTCCCTTAAGGACAGGATGTTCAAGACAAGAGACCGAGACGAAGAAGGAGTCGAGGTCCATGTGGGCGATAGTGCGTGGGGCAGACATATATATAAAGAGACTGAATCAGTTTGATTGCAAAACGGTCAATTAGGTTAGTTGTATTATAATCATTTTAAAAATATTGGCACGCAGATGACACAGATTTTTTAAGATCAATGATGATTTATAATTGTTTGTGGAATGATGGAACACGGATGAGACGGATTGGACTGATAAAAACGGATCTTATAAAAGGAGTTTATCCAAATATAAAATCTGTGAAAATCCGTTCAATCCGTGTCATCCGTGTTCTATTTATACAACATCTGCGTAAATCTTAAAAAATCTGCGTCATCTGTGTGCCATTCCCCTTCCTCCTAAATGATTGCGATGCAATCTATTTGGATGGTGTTCTCATAATCATTATATTTGTGCTATCGGAATTGTAAAAGACCAACTAAAAATTGAATAACATGTACTTCAACAGCAACATCAAGATCCTTCGCCAGCGTCGTAATCGCACACAAGACCTGGTCGCAACAGAACTCGGCATCAGTCGTTCTACACTGAACAGTTATGAGAACGGAAGTATTAAGAATCCTACACTCGAAGCCTTACTGGGTTTTACGAAATATTTTAAAATATCGATAGACACACTGGTGAAAGTAGACATGAGTAAGCTCAGCGGTTTTCAACTGAGCGAACTGGAAAAAGGCAACGACGTTTACGTGACCGGTTCCCGCCTCCGCGTATTGGCTACTACCGTCGACAGTCAGAATAGAGAGAACATCGAAGTCGTTCCGCTAAAAGCCAAGGCCGGATACAAGAATGGCTTCGCAGATCCCGAGTTCATCAAAAAACTCCCGACTTTTCAGTTGCCCATCCTTTTCAACGACCGCAAATACCGCATGTTCCAGATCACCGGTGATTCCATGTTACCGATCCCGGATAAATCTTTTGTAATCGGAGAATACCTGGAGAACTGGTACGACATTAAAGACGGACAAGCCTACGTGATCCTTACGCAGGATGATGGATTGGTTTTTAAAGTTGCTTTCAATCAGCTACGCAAGAAAAAAAGTCTGACGCTGAAATCACTCAATCCCGAATACGAACCCTATGAAGTACAAGCCAACGATGTTCGGGAAGTATGGAAGTTCTGCAACTATATGAGCAGCGAATTACCTGAACACTCGATGGACAAAGACGACCTCCTCTCTAAACTTGCCGCACTTGAAAAAGATGTAAAAGGGATTAAGAGTGTGCTGGAGTGATAGGAGTAAAAAAAATTATTGGAACGCAGATGACGCAGATAAAATAAGATCAACGCAGATATTTTTTTGAATGTTATGACTAACAAATTCAATTAATTCTCCCGGATTAAATATTTATCTTTTTTTATCTTAAAAATAAATCTGCGTTATCTGCGTTCCAAATTTTCTCGAATTAAATATACCACCCTTTACAATTAAGGCAGGCCGGAAAATTCTGAAAGAATCCTGTGGGTTTCTTCTCACCCCCAACAACTATAGAGGCCGTCATTCTGAAAGACCCTCGTGGAATCAATGTTCACACCTCACAAACCGGAATATTTTCATTGAACTTTTATTGAAGCCTCACTTTAATATTGGAGGATGACGGTTTGTTATTGGGATGAGTGTGTAGTGGTAAAACACAGGGTCCTTTCAGGAGGACGGTTTTGTTATTTGTGAGGGGGAATAAGAAAACCACAAGGTCCTTTCAGGATGACGGCTTTGTTATTTGTGAGGGGGAATAAGAAAACCACAGGGTCCTTTCAGGATGACGGCTTTGTTATTTGTGAGGGGGAAAAAGAAAACCACAGGGTCCTTTCAGGAGGACGGCTTTGTTATTTGTGAGGGGGATGAGAAGAAAACCACAAGGTCCTTTCAGGAGGACGGCTTTGTTATTTGTGAGGGGGAATAAGAAAACCACAGGGTTCTTTCAGGATGACGGCTTTGTTATTTGTGAGGGGGATGAGAAGAAAACCACAGGGTCCTTTCAGGAGGACGGTTTTGTTATTTGTGAGGGGGAATAAGAAAACCACAAGATTCTTTCAGAATTTATTGCGCTCTCCTTGCAATGAATTATTTCTATCAATTAATAGTAGCTTGACAAAATAATTTTGTAATCAAGAACACTAGAATTGTGGATGTTCCAATTGGATCCAAATCAACAAATTCCAAAAAAATCAAAATATTTGAATCAGATATTTCCCTATCTTCCGCCATGGAATTTAACAAGATATTTGAAAACAACGAGAAATGGGTAACCGAAAAATTATCCCTCGACGCAGATTTTTTTAAAAAACTTTCTGAGGGACAGAATCCTGAATTTCTGTACATCGGCTGTTCCGATAGTCGTGTGACTGCAGAAGATCTCATGGGCGTACAGGCAGGGGAAGTTTTTGTTCACCGAAATATCGCGAACCTGGTAGTAAGTACTGACAATAATTTAAATGCAGTGGTACAGTTTGCAGTTGAATATCTTCATGTTAAACATATCATAGTCTGTGGTCATTACGAATGCGGAGGTATCAGCGCTGCATTAAACCCGACCGACATGGGGCAATTAAATAGTTGGTTGCAAACACTTCGGGATGTGTATAGAATTCATCGCGATGAGCTGGATGCCATGACTGACACGCAGAAAAAGTTCGATCGTCTGGTAGAACTCAATGTCAGGGAACAATGTATTAATATCATTAAAATAGATCACGTTCAAAGAGCCTGGAATAAAACGCACTACCCCTCTGTTCACGGATGGGTATTTGATGTCCGGACAGGTAAACTTATTGATTTAGGTCTCGATATGGATGAAATATTCGGAGAGGTGAGGAACATTTACTATTTGACAAAGTAAACTCAAAGCTTTCAGAATTTCTTTTGTACCTTTCCTTTGCATTGATATTGATGTTAACGGAAAAACAATCAATTATGAAACTCCCTCTTTATCAGGTTGACTCATTTACTAATCAAATTTTTGGAGGAAATCCGGCAGCAGTGTGCCCGCTCGAATACTGGTTGCCGGATGTAACACTTCAAAAAATCGCAGCTGAAAATAATTTATCCGAGACCGCTTTCTTTGTCCCTAAAGGAAACGATTTTGAATTAAGGTGGCTTACACCTGCTACGGAAGTCGATTTATGCGGGCATGCAACCCTGGCGTCATCACATATTTTGTTTGAGCTATTAAATTACAAAGAAAAAACTATTAAATTTCATACGCGCAGTGGTGTTCTTTCTGTTGAACGAACCAGCGATGGTTACTCAATGAACTTTCCCATCAATACTTTTAAGGAAACTGAAGTAACACCATTACTCAGTCGTGCCGTTGGCGTTAAACCTACACATGCTGTACTCGGAAAAAACATTCTCATGGCGGAGATTGGCTCCGAATCAGAATTACGCTCACTAATACCGGAAATCTACACTGTAATGCAAGTGCATCCTCATGGGCTCATCATCACTGCAAAGGGCGATAAAGTAGACTTTGTTTCTAGAAGTTTTTTTCCAAATCTGGGTATTAATGAAGATCCGGTGACAGGTGCTTCTCATACATTGCTTACTCCGTATTGGTCCGCTAAACTGGGTAAAAGTAATATGAAAGCACAACAACTTTCAAAAAGAGGTGGCGATTTAAACTGCGCTTTGTCCGCTGATCGAGTCGATATTGGAGGACAGGCTATTTTATACTTGAAAGGCGAAATAGAAATTGGCTCAATATAATTTCTAAGAATGGCGTGGCTGACTTGCAAGTGATCTCAGTGCAAAGATGAGAGCAATTAGCGTTAAGACAGCTCCCATAAAAAATGGTGCACCCGGAAAAATTAACGGAGCATCTTCAGAAGTGAAATAAGAAAACAAATACGTCATCAGAAGTGGCCCGAATATCGAAGTCACACTGATAAGACTTGTAAGCGCTCCCTGTAATTCGCCCTGTTCATTATTGGGGACCTGCGATGAAATAATCCCCTGCAATGCCGGCCCTGCAATGCCTCCAAGTGCAAAGGGGACTATGAATGCAAACATCATCCATCCTTGCGATGCATAAGCAAAACAAAGAAAGCCGATCGTATATAAGGTGAGACCAAAATAAACCGATCTTTTTTGTCCGAGCTTTGGGATCACAACACGAATAAGCCCGCCTTGAACTATTGCGACCATCAATCCTACAAAACCTAAAGAATAACCAACCCAAGCTTCATTCCACCCGAATTTTTCCATTGTGTAAAATGTCCATGTGCTTTGCGTAGCATGACTTGCGAGATAAATAAAAACCAACGAGACTACCAGACTTACGATCAAAGGATATCTTCTAATGTTCTTCAATGATCCTACCGGATTCGCACGCTTCCAATCAAAAGGTCTACGCTTCTCCGGACTTAGTGATTCCGGTAAAATAAAGTAACCATACAACCAGTTAAGCAATGCGAGTCCTGCAGCAGCAAAGAATGGTATTCTTGCCCCATATTGTCCGAGTATTCCTCCGATGACCGGCCCGATGATAAAACCCAAGCCGAATGCCGCACCGATCAATCCAAAATTCTGCGAACGTTTTTCCGGCGGACTAACGTCAGCAATATATGCACCTGCTGTCGTAATACTAGCACCGCTGATCCCAGATATCAATCGTCCAACGAATAACCATAAGATAGTTGGAGCGAAACCCATGAAGATGTAATCAATACCAAAGCCAAATAAAGAAATTAGGAGAACGGGACGTCTTCCGTATTTATCACTCAATCCTCCAAGTATTGGAGCAAACAAAAATTGCATGAATGCATAGGAGAAAGTCAACCAGCCACCATACTTGGCAGCTTCGCTTAGAGTTCCTCCTATCAATTCCTGTATCAATGTTGGAAGCACGGGAATTATTATCCCCAAACCAGTTACATCGATCAGCATCGTAATAAAAATAAAAGTCAGCGCTGAATTCTTCTTCACGAATAATTTCTTCAATTCAGCACAAAGAAAGGTAGATTTTTTGAATGCATATAAGAATATCAAAAGCAAATAATTAGCTTAGCCATTCAGCAACAATCTCATCTTATGTCGAAGAAGAAAAAAACACCATCAATAATAAAAACAGAATCAACGTTTGAAATTTTTGAAGCTGTCAAAAGCGATCTTAAAGCCTTAACACAACTCTTTGATGCGTACAGACAATTCTATAGGCAAAAATCTGATTTGCAAGGCGCGAAAGCATTCTTAGAGGACAGGTTGAAATTCAAAGACTCCGTAATTTTTATTGCGATCAATGAAAAAGGTAATGCTATCGGTTTTACACAGTTATACCCTTTATTCAGTTCAGTCAGCATGAAAAGAACCTGGTTGCTTAATGATCTGTTTGTGGATCCCGGCTTTCGAGGACTGGGAGTTTCAAAAGAACTAATCGAACGTTCCAAGCAATTAGCCAGAGAGACAAATGCGAAAGGACTTCAACTTGAAACTGAAAAAACTAACTCTGTAGGACTGAAACTCTATCCATCAGCAGGCTTTGAATTAGAGAGCGGCTCAAATTTTTATTTCTGGAAATACTCCTGATCAACATTCAGAATATAAAGTTTAGGGATTGAAAATTGCTTATTGATCTTAATCATGTATACACAGTTCCGAATGTACCAAATTAAAACATCATTTACTATGGCAGGCTAAATCACTAAATCTCAAGACTTAATAAAAAGGCTGAGCCAACTTATTTGATTTCCTTTAATTCTTTCTAGCTATTGCTTCGGATCAATGATGAAAATCACAGCTTTTACTAAATAAATACACTCTATTTAGGTGAATACGTGTTAAAAAAGCATAAATTTGCATAGAAATTCAACCAAATTCATTGATTTTCAGGTATATGAATCCAGAAAGCACTGCAGTAGACTATATTCCTATCATCATTCAATTTTTTGTGGCCGCCGGCTTTGTCGTTACAACAATGCTTGTGTCACATTTGCTAGGACCGAGTCGAAAATCCAAAATCAAACTTGAAACATTTGAATGTGGAATTGAACCGCAGGGAAACGCAAGAAATCCGATCTCTGTAAAATATTTTCTTGTAGCCATTTTATTTGTGCTCTTTGATGTGGAAGTAATTTTCATGTACCCATGGGCAGTGAATTTTAAAGAACTTGGTTTAACAGGTATCATCGAGATGTTTCTATTTATGCTGATGTTATTGACAGGATTCTTTTACATCATCAAAAAAGGTGCATTGAAATGGGAGTAATGAAATGTGTTGTAAGAAAACACATCAATGAAAAGAAGATATAGGATGTCAGAAATAATAAATAGTCCAAAAGATATTAAAGTAGCAAAAGCTCCCGAAGGCTTTGAAGGCCCGGGTTTTTTTGCAACATCTTTAGATAAGGTCGTTGGCCTGGCAAGAAAAAATTCTATCTGGCCATTGCCCTTCGCTACCTCATGCTGCGGAATTGAATTCATGGCGACGATGGCTTCTACCTATGACTTGGCACGTTTCGGATCCGAACGATTAAGTTTTTCTCCAAGACAAGCTGACTTATTAATGGTCATGGGTACCATTGCGAAAAAAATGGGACCTGTCCTTCGTCAGGTTTATGAGCAGATGGCAGAACCACGTTGGGTATTGTCAGTTGGTGCTTGTGCTTCCAGTGGAGGAATATTTGATTCCTACTCCGTATTGCAGGGCATTGATCACATTATTCCCGTAGATGTTTATGTGCCCGGATGTCCACCGCGTCCTGAACAAATTCTCGAAGGTGTAATGAATATTCAAGATCTCATCGGAAATGAATCTCTTCGTCGTAGAAATTCACCTGAATACAAACAACTACTTGCTTCTTACGGCATTGAATAATAGAACATGGAAAAACCGACGATAGAAGAAGTCATTAGTGCATTGTCAGAAAAATTTGGCGCAAGCATCATTGGCTGGGAAACAGAATATGATTTTCAAGTAGGCACAGTAGAGAAGCAGACATGGCTGGAATTGTTCCGATTCTTATATGATCACGAAACATTTCGATTCAGGTATCTGACAACTTTATGCGGAATTCATTATCCGGATGCTCCTCATCCATTTGTGTTGATGGGTCAACTTCATAGCCTTGTACATAATCTACGCATAAGATTTAAAACGTTTGCCTCCGAGAATCATGTAGAATTCGATTCGCTTACTTCTATATTTCCCGCTGCTAACTGGATGGAACGTGAAGCATTCGACTTTTATGGTTTTCGCTTCAAAGGACACCCCGACCTCAGGAGAATTCTCAACGTGGATGATATGGATTACTTCCCTATGAGAAAAGAATACCCTGTTGAAGATCGCACTCGATATGACAAAGATGATACGATGTTTGGACGTAAGCGATCAGAATTCGATAGAAAAACATTAATGGAAAAGAAATAAAATGCTAAAGAATTCATTTCTATAAAATGATCTTAGCGTGGGATTATAACATATAAAAGCTCATCGTTGATGAACCCGACGATTAAAAATAAAGAAGAACAAACCAATTACACGACCCTTAACCTTGGTCCGACTCATCCTGCAACACATGGAATTTTTCAAAATGTGTTGACTATGGATGGCGAGATCATAGTTAATTCGGAGCCTACAATTGGCTATATCCATCGTGCTTTTGAAAAGCTGGCTGAGCATAAACCTTTTTATCAGATAACAACGCTCACAGATCGTATGAATTATTGTTCTTCCCCAATTAATAATATGGGATGGCACATGACGGTTGAGAAAATACTGAAAGCGGAATTACCAAAGCGTGTTGAGTACATGAGGATAATCATCATGGAACTCTCACGTATTTCTGATCATATTGTTTGCAATAGCGTTATCGGCGTTGATACCGGAGCAATGACGGGCTTCCTTTATGTATTTACATGGCGTGAATTTATATATGAGATCTACGAAGAAATTTGTGGCGCAAGACTGACTACAAACATTGGACGTATAGGTGGTTTTGAAAGAGACTTTTCCGAGACTACATGGAGAAAGATCAATAAATTCATGGAGGACTTCCCTGCACATTTGAAAGAGTTTGAAAATTTACTGATGCGTAACAGGATCTTTATGGACCGCACTATTGCCTGTGGTCCGATCTCTGCAGAACGCGCATTAGCATATAGTTTCAGCGGTCCAAATCTTCGTGCTGCCGGTGTTGATTACGATGTCAGGGTGATGAATCCATATTCCGCTTATCAGGAATTTGAATTTGATATTCCCATCGGAATAAACGGAGATACCTATGATCGATTCATGGTCAGACAAGAGGAGATGTGGCAAAGTATGAGCATCATTCGCCAAGCTTTGGAAAAACTAAAGAAGCTTGAAGATAAAACTTCGTTTCACGCTGATCTTCCTTCATTCTACCTTCCACCGAAAGAGGAAGTATATGACAGCATGGAAGCTCTCATCTACCATTTCAAAATTGTGATGGGAGAAACAGATGTTCCAAAAGGCGAAGTGTACCATTGTGTTGAAGGTGGTAATGGAGAACTAGGGTTTTATCTGGTTAGTGATGGCGGGCGGCAACCCTTCCGATTACATTTCAGGAGACCATGCTTTATCTATTACCAAGCATATAAAGAAATGATAAAGGGAAGCTTTCTAAGTGATGCCATTCTAACTATGAGTTCAATGAATGTAATCGCAGGAGAATTAGACGCCTAATCAAAACTTATTGTAGTATAGATTTATTTTTAATGGATACGAATAAAGAAATAAAATTTTCAGATGAGTCTCTTGCCTTGGCGCAAAAGCTCATGAAGAGATATCCGGAAGGAAGACACAAGTCTGCCCTTTTGCCGATACTCCATATAGCTCAGGCTGAATTTGACGGATGGTTAAGTGCGCCTGTCATGGACTATGTTGCAGGCATCATGAAAATACAGCCTATTGAAGTGTATGAAGTAGCATCGTTTTATTCAATGTTCAACCTGAAGCCTGTAGGTAAGTGTATCATTGAAGTTTGCCGTACCAGTTCATGCTGGTTACTCGGTGCAGAAGATGTAATCAAACACATCGAAAAGAAATTAAATATTAAAGTCGGTGAAACTACTGCTGATGGAATGTTCTCACTCAAAGGTGTTGAATGTCTCGGATCATGTGGTACTGCTCCAATGATGCAGGTAGGTGCCGACTATTACGAAAATCTCACATTGGACAAAGTCGATAATCTACTTCAAGGCTTCAAATCAGAAGGGAAACGTAAATCCTATACTGATAAAGCCGAAACTAAGTCCGCTTAAGCATATGGGAAAGAAAATATTATTAAAGAATGATCATATCCCGGGGATTCAATCTTACGAAGTATACCGTCAACATGGTGGTTATGCCTCCGTGGAGAAGGCGTTGAAGACCATGAGTCCTGAGAGCATCGTTGAAGAGGTTAAAAAATCCGGACTGCGTGGCCGTGGTGGTGCAGGATTTCCTACAGGATTAAAATGGAGTTTCCTTGCTAAGCCTGAAGGTGTAGCTCGTTACCTAGTTTGCAATGCAGACGAATCAGAACCGGGAACTTTTAAAGATCGATATTTAATGGAGCGAATTCCTCATCTTCTTATTGAAGGGATGATTGCTTCTAGTTTTGCCTTGGGTGCTGCCACCTCTTACATTTATATTCGTGGAGAATATTTTTATGTAGCTCGTATTCTGGAACAAGCTATCGAAGAGGCTTACGCTAACGGCTGGCTTGGAAAAAATATTTTAGGAAGCGGATTTTCCTGTGACCTGCATGTTCATGTTGGTGCAGGCGCTTATATCTGTGGAGAAGAAACAGCATTACTTGAATCCCTCGAAGGAAAAAGAGGAAACCCTCGTATCAAACCTCCATTCCCTGCAATAGCAGGATTGTATGCTTGTCCGACTATCGTAAACAACGTAGAAACAATTGCAGCTGTCGTCCCTATCATCAATGATGGTGGTGAAGCCTACGCTCAGATTGGAATCGGCAAAAGCACAGGAACAAAACTTATTTCCGCAAGCGGACACATTAACAAACCCGGTGTCTATGAAATTGAAATGGGCATTACGGTAGAAGATTTTATTTATTCCGATGAATGGTGTGGCGGTATACGTGGAGGCAGAAAACTAAAAGCCGTTGTTGCAGGAGGATCTTCTGTACCAATTCTTCCGGCAGATCTGATATTAAAAACTGCCAATGGCGAACCCCGCCTCATGAGTTACGAATCATTAGCAGACGGTGGCTTTGCAACCGGAACGATGCTTGGATCAGGCGGTTTTATTGTGATGGATGAAACAACCAGCATAGTAAAGAACCTTTGGAACTTCAGTCGCTTCTACCATCACGAAAGTTGCGGACAATGCAGTCCGTGTCGTGAAGGAACAGGTTGGATGGAGAAAATACTACATCGCATTCTCGAAGGTCATGGTAAAATGAGCGATATTGATTTACTCTTTGATATCCAGGGAAAGATCGAAGGAAAAACCATTTGTCCGCTTGGTGATGCTGCAGCATGGCCGGTAGCCAGTGCTATTCGTCATTTCAGAAAAGAGTTTGAAGAATATGTTCAAAAACCTTCTTCCATTAACGATGTAAAACATTACTATCGTCTGCACGCAGAAGGAACAGTTAGTTAAATTATAAATTGAGATTTGATCTGAGAAATCATAATGACACAATAGAAGCAAATGCCTAAAGTAACCATAGACGGACAATCGATTGAAGTACCTGAGGGTACTACGATCCTTGAAGCTGCCAGAAAGATCGGTGGAAAGATCGTTCCTCCGGCAATGTGCTATTATTCTACACTTGAAACTAGTGGAGGATATTGCCGCACTTGTATCGTAAAAGTTTCAAAAGGCTCTGATCGTGACCCTCGACCAATGCCGAAGCCTGTCGCATCCTGTCGTACAACTGTGATGGACGGCATGGAAGTTGAAAATATCACCTCTCCTGATTTGATGGAAGCAAGAGCCGGTGTTGTTGAATTTTTATTAATCAACCACCCATTAGATTGCCCTATCTGTGATCAGGCAGGCGAATGTCATTTACAGGATCTTTCTTACGAACACGGTTTAAGTAAAACCCGATATGAATTCGTAAGAAGAACTTTTGAAAAGATAGATATCGGTGAAAAAATAAAATTACACATGACTCGTTGCATCCTTTGCTACCGTTGTGTGAAAGTAGCCGATCAGCTATGTGATGGTCGCGTTCATGGTGTAATTAACCGTGGCGATGTTTCTGAAATCAGTACCTATATCAAGAATGTCGTTGACCAGGACTTCTCAGGAAATATGATCGATGTTTGTCCTGTTGGAGCCTTGACAGATCGCACCTTCAGATTCAAAAGCAGAGTATGGAATGTAAACCCTGTTGATGCTCATCGCGATTGTAACAAATGTTCCGGGAAAGCGATGCTTTGGTTAAAAGGACCGGAAGTTTTCCGTGTAACAGGAAGAAAAGACACTTACGGTGAAGTGATCGACTGGATATGTAATGAATGTCGGTTCGACAAGAAACAAACCAGCGACTGGACAATTGATGGCCCGAGTAATATCGAGCGCACATCAGTAATTTCTCAAAATCACTACACTCTACCTGAGCCTCCACATAAACCTTTACTAAACGAAGTAAAAGTTGTGCCTGATCATTATCAAATAGAGAATAAAAAATAGTTTAGAAAGCTTATGCTAAGTCCGGCTTTAATATTTACCCTCATCCTTGTCATTGCAGTTTTTGCAATATCACTGGTTGTTGCCATGTACTCAACTTATGGTGAAAGAAAAGTAGCTGCCTTCATGCAAGATCGTCTAGGCCCGAACAGAGCAGGTCCTTTCGGAATTCTGCAACCCGTGGCTGACGGAGTGAAAATGTTCATGAAAGAGGAGATCATTCCTCAAGGTTCTAACAAATGGTTATTTATCCTTGGTCCAAGCATAGCAATGCTCACAGCTTGCATGGCAAGTGCCGTTATTCCTTGGGGAAAAGGGCTTACGATCGGTGGTGAATTTTATTCCTTGCAAATAACTGATGTTAACATTGGAATCCTATACATATTCGGTGTAGTATCCATAGGCGTTTACGGGATTATGATCGGAGGCTGGGCATCTAATAACAAATATTCTCTTCTTGGTGCTCTACGTGCTTCAAGCCAGATGATCAGTTATGAAATTGCAATGGGATTATCCATCATTGCGCTGGTAATGATGACAGGTACCTTGAGCGTAAGAGAAATTACCGAACAACAAGCAGGGGGTCATTGGAATGCATTTTATCAGCCTTTGGGTTTCTTTATCTTTCTTATCTGTGCATTTGCAGAAACAAACCGCACACCATTTGATTTGCCGGAATGCGAAACAGAACTTGTAGGAGGTTATCATACAGAATATAGTTCCATGAAATTGGGTTTCTACCTTTTTGCGGAATATATCAATATGTTTATTTCCTCTGCAGTGATATCTACTTTATATTTTGGAGGATATAACATGCCATTCATAGAACGTTTTATCACGGATCCAAACTGGGTGTCTATTATCGGCACACTCTTCTTCTTTGGTAAAATATTCTTCTTCATCTTCTTCTTCATGTGGGTCCGTTGGACCGTCCCACGCTTCCGCTATGATCAGTTGATGAACCTTGGATGGAAAATATTATTACCCCTTGCCATCTTCAACATATTCCTAACCGGAATCGTGATGTGGTTTATGGGAAAAGTTAATTAAGCTAAATGCAATGCAAAGTTTAACGAACAGAAGTAAAGTTGTAGTCAAGAAGGAAATGACATGGATGGAGAAGATCTACATTCCTGCCATATTAGGTGGACTATGGATTACCCTAAAGCATTTCTTCAAGAAAAAGGTAACTATCAATTACCCTGAGGAGAAGCGTGATATTGCATCTGTTTACAGAGGACTACATGTATTGAAGCGCGACGAGAACGGCGCTGAGCGTTGTACTGCATGCGGATTGTGTGCAGTTGCTTGTCCGGCTGAAGCGATTACAATGGTAGCCGCAGAACGCAAACCGGGCGATGAAAAATTATTCCGTGAAGAAAAATACGCGGCGAACTATGAGATAAACATGCTTCGTTGCATTTTCTGCGGACTCTGCGAAGAAGCTTGTCCGAAGGAAGCCATTTTTCTTACTGATCGTCTTGTCCCAACCTTCCGTGAACGCTCCGACTTCGTTTATGGAAAGGACAAACTAGTAGAATCTAAAGATTCTCCTATAGATATCAGCAAAAGACAAACTGAAGAAGTTCGAGAGTTCAAGACTCACAAGCAATATCAACACAATAAACTATAAGTACCCGATTCCTATTTTAATAAAATGACTCTTCAATTATTTTACTTCCTCTCCTTTCTTGCGATACTAAGCGCATTGATGGTTGTGGTTTCTAAAAATCCGGTACACAGTGTATTGTACCTGATCCTGACATTCTTTGCAATTGCAGGACATTACATTTTGATGAATGCACAGTTTCTTGCAGCAGTACATATAATTGTTTATGCAGGAGCTATCATGGTTCTATTCCTTTATGTCATCATGATGCTGAATTTGAATACAGAAGTGGAGCCGCACAAGAGCAAACTGCTAAAGATTGCAGCTACTTTTGCAAGTGGTTTGCTGATGGTAGTTCTTGTCGGAGTTATACGCCGGTCAACAGAAATTGCAGCATTAAACCAGCCCGACTCACAAATTGGTCTTATTAAAAATTTGGGACATGTACTTTATACCGACTTCATGCTTCCCTTTGAAATATCTTCAATCCTGCTTCTTGCAGCTATGGTTGGCGCGGTGATGATCGGTAAAAAAGAAATCAAATAAATCTGAACAAGATGAATCCGGCAATACCTATCAATTACTATATCTTACTTAGCACTCTCCTATTCACCATTGGCGTATTGGGTGTGCTTTTTCGTCGTACTGCGATTATTATTTTTATGTGTATAGAGTTAATGTTGAATGCCGTCAATTTGTTACTGGTAGCATTCTCAACCTTTCATGCAGACGCAGCCGGACAGATCTTTGTGTTTTTCATTATGGCTGTTGCAGCAGCAGAGGTGGCAGTTGGACTAGCAATTCTTATGATGATCTATCGGAATACTCAGTCGACGGACATCAACTTTTTAAATAAGCTCAAGTGGTGACCGGGCTGGGATTTTGGGATTAGTGAGATTAATGAGATTCTTTTCACTCCGATTATAGAGATTCATTCCCTTAATTTCAATTTTGTCCAATTCACATATTTAAAAAAATCTTACTTTAGATCAGATCTACACTATCACAAATAAAGCAATGTAATACCAACTGCTACCGGATAGAGCGACGGTCCTTTTCCGTCCTTAAATAGTGTGCTGGCATAATAATCAGCAAAGAGATTAACACTCGCATAACCGAATGCAATACGGAATCCGTAGCGGAAAGGATTCAAATTAAAATCATCAAAAGTTTTAGGCTTGTAGGTTATTCCGTCTTGCTCGTATTTCTGTTTTGTATGAGAACCAATCCTTAAGCCAACAAGAGCACCTGCACCAACATGAAAGGCCTTCTTTATATCCCGGCTTGTAAAATATTCAAACATAAGTGGAGCAGTAAGATATGAAACAACCAACTTTGATTTTTCATATTTGATTCCTGCAATTGTATCATGACTTGCACTGATTGGGCTAGTCGGGTCGAGGCTCACATTATTATCAAAGCGATAATTATTCCAGGTAATACCAAGTCCAGTAAAGAACCACAAGTTGCTTTTTGCAATTTCAAAATTCTTTTGAAGAAGATTTAGTGAAATAGCAATGGATTTCTCTTGGCGAAGATCGAGTCCGCTGTAACCTGCAGGGACATCTAATTTACCATCCAAATTCAAATAAGATTTTACACCAAACTCCATTCCGCCCCACCAAGGCCGTGGCTCCGACCTCCTTTTAATACGAATTTCATCCTTACTATCGATGATTAACACCTCCTTAGAACCAAAAGAAAAGCGCGTAGTATCCCCTGAGGCAACACCATCATAGGAGCTAATCTTGCCGACACCTGAAATATTTTCCTCTAAAATTGCGGGCTTAGTTTTGTAGGTGACTACACCGCTGCCACTGATATTTGACAGTAACTCTTCAGTAACATCGATGCTACATTTCCCTAGCCCCGAGATATTCGATTTGCATTTTGCTGTCTTCAGGTCAATGGCTTCTACTTTACCGGAGCCTGAGATATTGAAATTACTTTCAGCAGCAGTACCGGTCAGAATAACTTTGCCAAGTCCAGAGATAGCTACGTCTACTTTTTTAACATTAATATCCATTGTGATCTTGCCATCGCCACTAATGTCTAGTTTCAATTCATCAGTATTAAAAGATGTTTTTCCTTCGACAACTCCTTTTCCTCCAATTGCAATTCTATGAAGTTCAGGCATCGTGATCGTGAGCTCTTGCTCGGCTTCAGCATCGATCATTAGCACTCCATTCCTTACATGAATCGGTGAGTCATCAGTCAACTTACCGGAAGTAAAAATTACAGATTGTCTTTCTCCCTGAGATAAATAAACCTTTGCAAATGAACCAATACTGATAGCCGTAAACGGTTCCAGATTTACAGGGGAATTAATCTGAGAGAAGACCGGGAAGGCGAAAAAAGAAGATAAAATAATGAGTAAAGTTTTCTGTTTCATATTCCGGATATTAAATATTGTATGTTTTTATAATGGGACGTTCTTCTCATGTTAAAAGTTACAGGTACCAATCTAATAATTTAGAATTAATGTTTTTTTATGCAATGATTAAAAAAGAGTTCCATTAAAAGCTCAAATCCAATCCGTGACCTTTGTGTCTCCTTTGTGTTCTCCGTGTTTAAATTTTTAACACAGAGGCACGGAGGAGGCACAGTGGTCACAGAGATTTTCTCTGGAGCTAAACCCTATATCCTATTTCACATTAGTTCGAGAAATCGAAAACTTGCCAACTTCAAGAGCATAAGTCGTTGCATTGGCAATATGATCATGATGTCTGTCAAGCTCCATTTTGATTCCGGTGAGTTGACCCAACTTCTCCACTCCTGCCTCTGCAAGGTTCCATACATTCTTATTTTCGCTACTAGCTTGATCTATTTTCATCTGCTCAAATTCAGCAAGCTCTTCTAGAGTAAAAACTGAACTCCGAACATCAGATGAAATCGATTCAGGCACAGTATTTTCTGCAAGTTCTGATTGTTCAGGTTCCAAAATATTTGCCTGCTCCACAACTTCATATTCAACATTTGCAAACTGTTCCTCTTGCTCTTTAGGAATTATTACGGCAATTTTAACTTGAATCTGATTCACAGAAGCAGGATCTGATGGTCTTGTATGCTTTTTGTCAGCAAGTTTTCTTTTATTCAAACGAATGCCTGAAGGCGAATTAATGTCGGACGAAACAGGCACCTTTTCAGAGTTAGAAATTTCCGCCGGAGTTGCATCATTAGATTTCACAGATTCAACTGTTGCCGGCTCTTCAGTATTAATCTTTTTTTGAACAACCGGATTTGATTCGTTAGTGCCATTAAAAATATAGTATGATAAAAGTAATAGAACAAGAGATGCTGCAATGGCAGTAGTCCGGTAGACTGCAGTTCTTATACTTATAACTTTGGCACCTTTTTTCAAGGAGGATTTATACAAGAAAACAATTGAATGGTCAGAATGCAGGCGCGTCTTTCTGAGAATCTCTAATTCTTCGGCAATACCCGGTTTTGCTGTTAAATACGCTTCAACCTCTTCCTTAACATTCAAATCCAAATCACCTTCGAGATATGCTACCAACCTGGAAATATAATTTCGTTCGGTAACACTACTGCGATGAAGTGCAGATTTTCCGGAAAACACAACATTAGGCTCCGGCTCGATTTTTACTTCTGAGA
>Ga0154020_10001887_pt1 | contig 25599 bp, 21 predicted proteins | sample Klosneuvirus_201_FD_109709 | JGI IMG/M metagenome (GOLD analysis project Ga0154020, IMG submission 109709) | Active sludge microbial communities from wastewater, Klosterneuburg, Austria - Klosneuvirus_20160825_MG | ecosystem: Engineered > WWTP > Aerobic digester > Activated sludge | place...
ACGCAGGGCATCCCGTGCGACGGCGCCTCCGAGAGCTTGATGTTCCGCGGGATCATCGTCTCGAAGACCTTCTCGAAGTGCTTCTTCACTTCGGTCACCACCTGGTGGGCCAGGTTGTTCCGGGGATCGTACATGGTGAGGACGATGCCCTCGTAAGCCAGCGCGGGGTTCAGCCGATCGCGGACCATCTGGATCGTCTGCTGAAGCTTCGAAAGCCCCTCGAGCGCGTAATATTCGCATTGCACGGGGACCAGGACGGAGTCAGAGGCCGCGAGGGCGTTGATCGTCAGCAGGTCCAGCGACGGCGGGCAGTCGATCACGATGTAGTCGTAGCGCGCGCGCAGCGGCTCAAGGGCGGCCTTGAGGCGAAACTGCGGATCCTCGAGCTGCCCGAGCTCCAGCGATGCGCCGGCCAGATCGCGATGCGAGGGGATTAGCTCGAGGCGGGGCACCTCCGTGGCTCGGATCGCCCCTTCCGCTGGCTCGCCGTCCATGAGCAGTTGGTACATCCCAAGCTCGACGTCACGGATGCTCGTCCCCACCCCGCTCGAAGCGTTCCCTTGGGGATCGATGTCCACCAAGAGGACCCTGCGGCCGTCTGCGGCGAGCGAGGCGGCGAGGTTGACCGCCGTCGTCGTTTTGCCGACGCCGCCCTTTTGGTTGGCGACGGAGATGATGCGCGCTGCCACGCTGGGTGTGCCCGGTACCATGACCCGAAGTTCCCCGACAATGGCTGGGCGCAAAGGCGCGCACCCTCCGTCGGCGATTGACATCCGACACGGCGCGTCACTACAACGCCAGCGAAAAACGAAGGCCCCGAGCTGGGCCTGACCGCGAAGGAGACCGAATGAAGATCCTCTGCACCATCAAGCGCGTCACCGACTACGAGCGGAAGGTGAAGATCGCCCCCGACGGCTCTAGCCTCGTCACCGAGGGGATGAACTTCGTCGCCAACCCTTTTGATGAGATCGCGGTCGAGGAAGCCCTAAGGCTTCAAAAAGCCCACGGCGGCGAGGTCATTTGCGTGAGCATCGGGCCCAAGGACGCGGCCCAGCAGATCCGCCAAGGCCTGGCCATGGGCGCCGATCGCGGCATCCTGGTCCTGGCTGAGAACCTCGATCCCGACGCGGTGGCGCGCATCCTGGTGAAGCTGGTCGAGCAAGAGAAGCCCGACCTCGTGCTGATGGGCAAGCAGGCCACGGACGACGACGCCAACCAGGCCGGACAGCTCCTGGCCGGCTACCTCGGCTGGCCCCAGGCCACCTTCGCCTCCAAGACCGACGGCCTGGATTCCGAGGCCGAAAAGGCCCAAAAGCCTGGTCTCGTCGTGGCCGGCGGCAAGGTCAGCGTGGTCCGCGAGGTCGACGGCGGCCTCGAGACCCTCGAGGTGACCCTACCCGCGGTGGTCACCACCGATCTCCGCCTGAACAACCCCCGCTTCGCCTCCCTCCCCGGGATCATGAAGGCCAAGAAGAAGCCCTTGGCCGAGATCGCCTTGGCCAGCCTGGGCGTCGACGTGACCCCCAAGGTCAAAGCGGTGAAGTACACCGAGCCCCCAGCCCGCAAAGGTGGCGTGAAGGTCGAGAACGTCGACCAGCTGATCACGAAGCTGAAGACCGAAGCCAAGGTCATCTGAGGAGATCACCATGTCGAACGTGCTCGTCGTCGCAGAGATTCATCAGGGCGTGGTCAAGAAGGCCACCTACACGGCCGTGACCTTCGCTCGCGAGGCCGCCAAGCGGACCGGAGGCAAGGTCCACGCGGTCGCGCTCGGCCACAACATCGCCGAGAAAGCTCGGGAGGTCGCCGCCTACGTGGAGACGGTCCACGTCGCGGACCACGAGAAGCTGGCCAAGCCGACCGCCGAGGCCTACGCCCAGGCGATCGTGCAGGCCGCGCGGGCCTCGGGCGCTACGGTCGTGGCCATGGCCGCCACCTTCGCTGGCAAGGACATCATGCCCCGCGTCGCGGCATTGCTCGGCGCCGGAATGGCCTCGGACGTCCAGGGATTCGTGGGCGACAGCGGCTTGGCCATGCGGCGGCCGATCCAGGCGGGCAACGTGATCGCCACGGTCGAGATCACCACCCCGATCAAGGTCGTGACCACCCGTCCGACCGAGTTTCCTGCGGCGGCCGCGCTCGGCGCAGCCGGCACGGTAGCCCCGCTAGCGGTGACGATCGGGGACCTCAAGACCCACTACGTGGGCTTCACGGCCGTAGCGTCGACGCGGCCTGAGCTCACCGACGCGCGGGTCGTCGTCTCCGGCGGCCGCGGCCTCAAGGAAGCGGAGAACTACAAGAAGTACATCGAGCCCCTGGCCGACAAGCTGCACGCGGCGGTCGGCGCGAGCCGGGCGATCGTGGACGCCGGCTGGGTGCCCAATGATCTCCAGGTGGGCCAGACCGGCAAGGTCGTCGCGCCCGACCTGTACATCGCGGTGGGCATCTCCGGCGCGATCCAGCACGTCGCGGGCATGAAGGGCTCCAAGACGATCGTGGCGATCAACAAGGACGCCGAGGCCCCGATCTTCCAGATCGCCGACTACGGCCTGGTCGCTGACCTCTTCAAGGTCGTCCCCGAGCTGACCGAGAAGCTCTGAGCTGCGCCGACAGGTCGACTGATCCCTGGAGGATGCAGCTGCGGCCCGCCGCTTGGCGCACCACTCACTTCAGAGAGATACTTCGGATCCCGTAGCGTCGAAGCAAGAAGCTCAACGCGATGGCACGAGGCTCGCAGCAAGCGATGGCGTGAAGTCGCCTGGGCCCCTTGGCTCCCTCGCTGGTGGGCGCCGATCTACGGGACTCCTCGCCAGCGTGACAGCGGAAACCGGCGCGTCCTTGGCCCCCAAAGACGCGCTCAAGGCGATCCGTCGCTTCAAGCCGACCTCGAAGGGCTCGGTCGCCGTGTTCGATCTCGACGACACGCTCATCCGCGGAGACTTGGATCAGGCCTTCGTTCGCCTCGCAACCTCGCGCCGCTTCTTTCCGGAGAGGAACCGCTCGCGCGTCCTCGCCGCGTTGAACGCGGGGGACTCCCCGCTGGGCACCCGGGGGGCCAAGGCGTCCATCAACGACTTGCTCCGGGAGGCCCGCGACGAGTTCGACGCCGGGAACCTCCACTTCGCGGCCTTCTTCGCTGCGTACGCCGAGGCCTTTGCAGGATGCACCACCGCGGACGTCGCCGCGCTGGCCCGTGAGCTCTTCGAGGGAGGCTACAAAGACCGAATACGAGTTGCAGCTGCCGGACCCCATCCGGTGGACTTCGTCGACGCGGTCAAGGAGCGGGGGCTCGTCCCTTGGATCATCACGCTGGGGCATGAAGACGTCGCTCGCGTGGCGGCATCGTATGTTGGTGTGGCGCCCGAGAACGTGATCGGCTGGAGACTGGAGACCCGCGACGGCAAGTACACGGGCCGCGTGCTTCGAACTCCCTCGGTCGCCGGAAAGGACGCTCTCATCCGCGAGCTCATCAAGGTCGCTCCGAGCTTCTCCTTTGGTGACTCAGCGACCTTTGATGGCCCCATGTTCCGAGCGACGACGGTGGCCGCCTTCGCCGTGAATCCGAGGCCGGGAACCATGGCACGACTGCAGGACTCTAAGATCAGAGCGATCGAGCTCGGATTCCACTGCGTTATGGGGGATCGAGCCGGCGCGGGGCCGTTGCTGGGAGCTGCAGTGTGCACCGCCGGTGCATCGAGTCGCTCGTGGCGATGAGCCGCTGGGGACCACAGCTCGGGCGTGGTGCTTGACGGCGGGCGAGGCGCGCGGATGCTCTCGCCCATGAGTCGTCCCTACCTTCGATTCCCCCTCCTCCTCGCCGGCGCGCTGATGGTCATCGGCGCCGTCATGGTGTGGCGCGCTCCAGCGGAGGCCGGCGGGGCCAAAGAAAAGCCGGCGATCACCGCCGCCGAGAGCTGGCTCCGGCTCGTCGACGCGAAAGACTATGGATCCAGCTGGAAACAGGCCGCCGCGCTGTTCAAGAGCGCAGTGACCGAGGAGCAGTGGGTGTCGGCGGCGGGCGCGGCCCGCGGGCCCCTCGGCAAGTTGATCTCCCGGAAGGAGAAGAGCGCGACCTTCGCAACGAGCCTGCCCGGCGCCCCCGATGGTCAGTATGTCGTCATCCAGTACGACAGCGTGTTCGAGCACAAGCGGACAGCGGTGGAGACGATCACGCCCATGTTGGAGAAAGACGGGAGCTGGCGGGTGTCGGGGTACTTCATCAAGTAGCCGAACCAGCGCCCTACCGCAGGCTTCGTGCACCGCTGCCGTGAGGCGCTCGACCTCTCGTCCTTTGACGAACCCGTAATAACGCCACATCGATACGGCAATCCACACGCTTGTCTCACGGCTTCTGACGGGCGGCTTCAAGCCGTCCGGCGCCGCGCCTCAAGGAAGCCCAAGGACTTCCTCGCTGGCGCGCCCGAACAGTGTTAGCTTCCGCGCGGATGGAGGCGACAATCCTGATCAACCGGGCCTTTGGGGAGACCCGGGTGGCCCTCCTCGAAGACGGCGCGGCCGCTGAGGTCTACGTCGAGCGAGATCACGATCTCGGTCTGGTCGGCAACATCTACAAGGGCCGAGTGACCCGGGTGCTCCCGGGCATGCAGGCCGCCTTCGTCGACATCGGCCTCGACCGCGCGGCCTTCCTGTACGTCGACGACGTCTTGGCCCAAGGCGCGCGCCTCGAGGCCAAGACCGACCCCGCCGAAGAGGGCGAGACCGAAGAAGAAGACGGCACCGCCTTGAGCGAGCCGCCCAGCGTCCCCAAGCCCTCCATCAGCGAGCTTATCCGCGAGGGCCAGGAGATCGTGGTCCAGGTCAGCAAAGATCCGCTGGGAACCAAGGGCGCGCGGGTCACCACCCACGTGACCTTGGCCGGACGTTACTTGGTGTTCATGCCGACGACCGCGCACATCGGCATCAGCAAGCGCATCGTCGACGAGCACGAGCGCAAGCGCCTGCGCGGCGTGGTCGAGGCGCTGAGCGTGGGACTGAGCGGCGGCTTCATCGTGCGCACCGAGGGCAGCGGCCTCGAGGAGGCCCGCCTCAAGGAGGACATGGAGTTCCTGCGAACGCTGTGGAGTGAGACCGACGAGCGCACGGCCAAGATGCCCGCGCCGTCCTTGATCCTCCCGGACCTCGATCTCGTGCTGCGCGCGACCCGCGACCTGTTCACCCGCGAGGTCGGCAAGGTCACCGTCGATGACGCGGGCGAGGCGCAGCGCATCAAGGACTTCGTGCGGCGTTTTCAGCCTGATCTGGCCGATCGGGTCGAGATCTTCCAAGGCGCGGTGCCGCTGTTCGATCACCACGGAGTCGAGGGCGAGATCGAGCGCGCGCTGCAGCGCAAGGTCGGGATGAAGAGCGGCGCCTCGATCGTCATCGATCAGGCCGAGGCCCTCACCGCCATCGACGTGAACACCGGCCGCTTCGTGGGCAAGCAGAACCTCGAAGCCACCATCCTGCGGACCAACCTAGAGGCCATCCGCGAGATCGTCACCCAGCTCCGCCTCCGCAACATCGGCGGGATCATCGTGGTCGACTTCATCGACATGGAGTCGCCCGAGAACCGCGAGCGCGTGCACCAGGCCTTCGTGGAGGAGCTGCTGCGTGATCGAGCCAAGACCCACGTGCTGCCGATCAGCGGCCTCGGCGTCATCGAGATGACCCGGAAGCGCGTGCGCGAGTCGCTGGGGCGCAGCCTCACCGAGCCCTGCCCGTACTGCGAAGGTCGCGGGCGCATCCGCTCGCGCACCACGACCTGCCACGACATCTTCCGCGAGCTGGTGCGGCAAGCGCGCCGGAATCCCGGGCATGATCTCTTGGTCAGCGCCAACCCGGAGATCGCGGCGATCCTGACCGAGGACAAGGCCGACCACCTGGCCGAGCTGGAGCGAACGATCGGTCGCTCGGTGGTGGTCGAAGCACGGGGAGACCTCCACCACGAGGCCTTTCGCGTGCAGCTCCGGGGGGCCGCGCGTGGGGGGTGAGCTTCGGTGGCTATGCCTCGTAGCGCTCGCGCTGCCGGGGCTGGCAGCCGCGGACTCCGAGATCTCCGTGGCCCTGGTCAAGCCCGGCGGCGGCTTCCTGACCACCGACGGGCGCCAGAAGATCGCCATCGAGCTCATCGCCTCGGACGCCAAGGGCCCGCTCGATGTGGCCAAGATCGAGATCCGCGCCAATCAAGGGAAGACCTCAAACAGCGAGGTGATCGGCCTGGGCCGGGTGCTCTTCTACTACGCTCCGCCGGAGAAGCCCCGCGCCACGTCGGACATCATCGACCTGCGCTTGATCAAACGTTCGGGCGGCGAGCTGCTGTACTCCGTGCCGATCGAGGTGGCGGCGCCAGCCAGCCCACGGCTCGGGATCGACGCCAAACCGCAGCGCTTTCTGGCTGAAAAGCCGGAGAGCATCGACATCTTGGCCTCGGCCCCGGCGGCAACTCAACTTGCGATCGAGCCCTCTCAGGGAACCTTCAAACCGGGCGCGCAGTCCGGGGGGACGCGGCTGTCGGGGACCTGGGTGCCGCCCAAAGATCTCCCGGCCGACGCGCCCAGCCACCTGATGGCCTTGGTGAGCGCGGTCGGCCCAGGCGGCTTCACCACCCGCTGTATCTCGGTCTCCGCGCTGGCGGACATCCGCGTCAGCACCGAGATCCCGCCAGGGAACCAGCTGGTCCTCGAGGGCAGCGAGAACAAGCCCACGCCCAAGACGGCGGCCGCCGACGGCAAGACCGTGATCGAAGATCTGGTGCGCTACGGCGCGCCGATCCACGCCTATTCGATCAAGGGAAAGACCAAAAAGGAGATCCCGATCTCCATCCCCTCGGGCTTGATCCCGGTGGCGGTGGCCCAAGCGATCCCGGGCCAGAACATCGCCGACGGCGGCACGGGGCCTTCGATCGTGGTCGCCGTTCCACCCCCGCCGTTTGGGGGCGATCTGCTTTGGCCCGAGCTCAAGGTCGAGGGCGCCAGCTTGGTCTCCATCCAGCCGGTGCCCGGGAGCAAGGACGTGAAGGTGCTGGTCTTGACCCGCCCCAAAGGCCCCAAAGTGGTCAACGTCATCGCCGACGGGATGCCGATCGCACAGGTCCCCTTCTTGGCCGCCCACGCCGAGGTCGTCGATCTCTCTGCCACCCCCGCCAAGAGCGGCGAGCGCGGCGCGGTGATCGCCCGGATCCGCGACGTCTTCGGCTCCCCCGCCGATTCGCCCGAGCCGCGCGCGCGCATCGACGGCGGCCCGGCGATCGACGTGAAGCGCATCGGCGTCGGCGAGTACCGGGTCTCGATCCCGCCGGGCGTCCCGGGAGAACCGGGGCAGATCAAGACGATCGTAGTCGAGCTCGCGCCGCCCAAGAGCTTGACCGGCGAGTCGCTGGAGTTCGCGGCGTCTCGCCAAAAAGTTGCGCTCGAGGGCCCGCCGCCAGCGCTGGTGGCCAAGACGGAGGCCGACGAACCCACCGCTGCCGCTCGGCCCACCGGGCCGCGCCTTCGCTTCGGTCTGACCGGCGGCGCGCTGGGGGGCTCGACCTTCGGTGGTCAGCTAGTGATCGGCGCCGACGTGAGCTTCGAGGCCCGCTTCCCGGTGCTGGGTGAACGGCTCGGGGCCTCGGTCGGGGTGGAGGCCTTGCGGGGCAGCGGGGCGGGCTCGGTCACGCTGGCGCCGGGCGTGACCCAGAGCTCCTCCTTCATCTTCGCGGGCACCGTATTCCCGCTGGGGGCTTCCTTTACGGTGCTGCAGCTCGAGTCCTTCGAGCTCTTGCTGCGCGCCGCGCTCGAGCTGCGGATCGAGGCCGGGGTGATCGATGTCGGCGTGGATCGCGCAGGTGGCGCCACACGCTTCGGAATTGGCTTTCGGGCCGGGGCGGAAGGGGCTTTCGATGTAGGTCCGGGCGCGATCACAGTCGGCCTGGGGCTGGCTGGCATCGGGTCCAGCGCCAGCGGTTTCTCCACGGACAAGGTAACAATTGAAGGCAGCGTGACCCACGTGCGTCTCGATCTTGGGTTCCGCTTCTGGCTTTGAGGCCTTATGGGTGCGGTCGTCGTCCTCGCGCTGCTCTCGACCTCCCTCGGAGGCGCTTCGTCCAGCGACGGCTGGGTGGAGACCTCTTCCGCCAGCGCCTGGACCGAGACCTCCTCCAGCGCCGCCGACACGCCGAGCTTCATCGAGGATGACCAGGGCGAGCAGGGCGACTGGGATCGGGAGGCCGAGAAGAAGCCCAACTTCATCGAGACCATCCAGATCCTCGGCAATGAGAAGACCTCGGACGACGTGATCCTGCGGCGCCTCTTGCTCGCCGTGAACGACCTCGTCGATGACGACCTGGTCGATCAATCGCGCCTGCGACTCCTCTCCACCGGATATTTCAAGTCGGTCGACTTCAGCCTGAAGCGGGGCTCGCGGCGGGGACGCGTGGTCTTGGTGATCGAGGTCGAGGAGCGAAACACCATCACGGTCGACGGGCTCTACCTTGGCTTCTCCGATGTGGTGCCGATCTACGGCGGCGTCGGCGTGACCGAGTCGAACTTCCTCGGCCGCGGGATGAGCGTAGGCGCGGGGGTCGTGGCCGGAAAAGACCGCCGAGCGCTGGAGGTCGGGCTCTTCATCCCCGATCTCAGCAACACCCGCCTCCAGCTCTCCTTGTCGGGAATATTCGTGGAGGCGGCCGAGGTGCTGAGCCCCGATGACCCGGCCGGCCTCGAGCTGAAGTACTCACGCATCGGCGGCGTCTTAGGACTAGGGCTCAGGATAGGAACGGCTCAACGCGTGTCCCTCGACTATCGGCTGGAGTCGGTCCAAGCGGCGCGCTTGCCCAACCTCGATCCGGCGGTGCTGCGCAGCGCGCCCTCGATCCAGTTCGATCAGTCGATCTTGTCGACGATCTCGCTCAGCTACGAGCGCGACACCCGCGACGATCCCTTTGTCCCCACCCAGGGCGCGCGGGCCACGCTGGCCATGGAGCTCGGAACCAAGGTCTTCGCCTCCACCTATGAGTTCAGCAAGTACACCTTCGATCTCGAGTTCGCCTTCTCGCCGATCGAACGCCACTCGCTGGTGCTGCGCGCCTTCGGCGGCCTGATCCAGGGCCAAACGCCGTTCTTCAACCAGTTCTTCGTCCGCGACTTCATGCACTTTGCGCTGGGGACCAAGGCCCTGCCCCGCCTCGGGCAGGTGAACTTCTCCTCCTTCAATGACTACGACGACCTCATCCTGTCCGGCGGAGCCGAATACGCCATCCCTTTCACCAGCGGCAATGACGTGCTCTACCGGGCCTTCCTCTACGGCGGCGTCAACGTCGCGGCCACCTCCTCGCTGGGCGAGATCCAAGAGGACAAGAGCGGGCGCGGCCCCAGCGGGCGCCTGCCGGTGTCCTTCGATCTCGGCGTCAAGCTGGACACCTATATTGGCCACTTCACGCTGTCCTTGGCCTACGTCGTGGACTTGGTGCTCTGAGCCATGGCGCGCTCGCGGCAGAGCAGGAGTCTGCCTCTCCTGATCGCGCTGTGCTGCTCGGCCCAGGCGGCCCGCGCCGACGATGATCTGGCCCCGCTGGCGGCGCGCCTCACCGCCGTCGAGGGCAACCTCACCGCGTCCTTCGACGTCACCGGGGCCTTCACCGAGACCTTCCGCAAGCGGGTGATCGGCGGCCTGCGCAGCGTCGTCTTGATCGAGGCCGTCCTCTACAACGACAACGATCGGCCGGTGAGTCAGGTCGTCCGGCAGTGCAACCTGACCCTCGACGTCTGGGACGATGTGCTCTCGGTGAAGATCCGAGAGGCCAACCGCAAGGCCGAGCGCCGCTTCGGCATCATCGACCGCGGGCTCTCCGAATGCGGCCGCGTGGAGGAGATCCGCCTCGGCCCCCTGGCGGCCTTTCAGGACGACAACCCCTACCACCTCGACGTGCGGGTGCTCTTGAACCCGGTGGACCAGGAGACCTTGGAGAGCGCCCGAGAGTTCATGTCCAACCCCCGAGGCAACCGCGAAGGTCGCCCGCAGACCTTCTTCGGCGCGGTGGCACAGCTATTCTCCAGCAAGCCCGAGACGGGAGGCGAGCAGTTTGGCTTTCGAGCGCCAGGGCTGTTTCGGCCTCGGAGGAGCCCCTGATGGCCGACCCCAAGCCAGCTCCACGGATCTCGCGCTTTGAGTGGCAGATCTTGGCCGCCCTGTTCTTGACCGGGCTCGTGCCCTTCGCGATCTCGCTGTACTACATCCCGCAGATCACCGAGGAGCGCGCGGCGCTGTCGCTGCACTCCCGCGTCCGCAACGAGCTCGAGTCGAGCACGCTGCTGTACAAGGAGTTCTTCGACGCCAAAAAGCAGGCCTTTGGCGCGCGGATCGACGCTCTGGCTCGAGACCAGGTGCTGGTGCGAGCGGCCCTAGAAGGGCCGGTCACCGACGTCGAGAGCCGGCTCCAGCAGATCGTGGACGACAACCGTGACATCCGGTCGTTGGCCGTGGCGCGCGACGATGGAGAGCTGATCGCCAAGATCGAGGGGCCAGCCGACCGCCAAGCGGAGGATCTTGCCCCCAAGGCCTTCCGCCACCCGCTGGGCGTGGGCGCCGGGGCGCGCCTCGAGGTGGTGTTCGTGTTGCCCCAGCGCTACGTGGAAGCGCAGGGCGAAGCGGCCGATATCGCGTATCTGTACGACGCCGCGCTCAAGGCGAGTCAGACCATTCAGCGAGAGCAGACCACGGAGTACTCGCTGCGGGTGTCCTTCGTGCTGCTGCTGGCCCTGTTCGCCGGCTATGTTCTGGCCCGAAGGGTGACCAAGCGGGTGGCGCGCCTGGCCCAAGCCACCGAGCGGGTGGCTCGAGGAGATCTCGACTTCGACATCCCGCTGCGAGGACGCGACGAGATCACCGAGCTGACCGGGGCCTTCAACACCATGATCACCGAGGTCAAAGGGGCCCGCGAGCGCATCGTGTTCCTCGAGAAGGTCTCCGGCTGGCAAGAGTTCGCCCGCCGCTTGGCGCACGAGATCAAGAACCCGCTGACCCCGATCCAGCTGGCGATCCAGGAGCTGCGGCGGCGCACGCCCGAGGAGCCCGCCGAGTTCAAGCGCTTCGTCGATGACGCCGCCGACATGGTGGAAGAGGAGATCGCCTCGCTCACCCGGCTGGTCGACGAGTTCTCGCAGTTCGCCCGGCTGCCGGAGGTAGTGCCCGAAGAGGTGGAGCTGAAGGGCTTCATCGAGGAGTTCTTGGCGGCTTACAACCGCTTTGAACCAGACGCCGTCGTCACCTTGGATCTGCCGGCCGAGCCGGTCCCCGCGTCGATCGATCGCGTGCTGATGCGGCGGGTCTTGGCCAACCTCGCGACCAACGCCATCCAAGCGGCGGGGCCGGGCAAAGCTAGGCTCCGGCTCTCGGTGGTGCAGACCGAGGGGGCGACCGAGCTCAAGATCGAGGACAACGGGCCAGGCGTCCCGGACGACACCGCCAGCAAGATCTTCGAGCCTTACTTCACGACCAAGTCCGACGGGACGGGGCTCGGGCTGGCGATCGTGAAGAAGATCGTATTGCAGCACCGGGGCACGATCGCGCTCGGTCGCGGGCCCGAAGGGGGGGCCGCGTTCACGATCTCGCTCCCGGCCCTCGGAGGCCGGACTTTGCGGGTCGACAGCTGAGCGCGGCAGGAATAGATTCGGCCGCCTTGAACGCCTCAAAGCTCCTCCTCACCCTGCCCCTCTTGAGCTGGGCCGCTGGTTGCGCCTCCGGTGGAACGAGCCCCACTCCCGACGCTCCCGCGCCTTCACCCACCGCCGCCGCGCCAGCCAAGCCGCGCCCGATCGGTTCGAACAAGACGCTGGAGAACGCCAAGCGCCTGGCCCGCGAGAACAAGCTGGCCGAGGCCCGCGCCGAAGCCGAGAAGGCCGTGGCCGAGGTTCCCAGCAGCGAGGAGGCGCACCTCCTGGCCACCAGCTTGGCCTCGATGGCCAAGGACACGCCCGGCGCGAAGGCGGCCGTGGATCGCGGCCTGGCGGCGATCCCGGAGTCGGCCGAGCTCCACCACGTCGCGGGCATGCTGGCGCTGGAGGCCAACCAGATGGAGGCGGCGGCCAAGTTGCTGGAGGACGCCGTACGCCTCTTCGGCGCGAAGCGGAGCGCGCAGGTGCTCGCGGATTGCGCCTACGCTTACCTGTTCGTCGGCCGCTTGGAAGACGCCGAGCGCCTGGCCGCCGAGGCCCGCAAGGCCGACCCCAAGGACTTCGCGCCGGCCTTCACCCACGGCGAGGCACTGCTTCGGCTCAAGCGCTTCGCTGACGCGGCCAAGGCCTATAGCGCTGCTGCCGAGCTGGCCCCCGACGACCCGCTCCCGCGGACGCGTCTGGCGGCGGCGTTCATGAAGGCCGGAGACTTCGCAGCCGCGGCGCCCGTGCTCGAGCAAGCGCTCAAGAAGGCCCCCGACGACGAGAAGAGCGGTCTGCATGCCGCATTGGCGCAGGCCTATCTCGAGACGAAGCGCCCCAAAGAAGCGGTGGCCGAGGCCGAGCTCGCGCTCAGCGGCTCACCGAACGAACCGAACCTCCTGAGCCTCCTCGCCGACGCCCAGGAAGCAGCAGGCGACAAGGCCGCGGCCAAGAAGACGCGCGGAAAGATCCCGAGCGGAGGCAAGAAGAAATGACCGACAACAAGAGCAATCCACCCCCACCCCCGGTGCAGATCCAGATCGAGCTGGATCCGGAGACGGCCCAAGGCTTCTACGCCAACATGGCGATGGTGAATCACACCGAAGGTGAGTTCACGCTCGACTTCATCTACGTGCAGCCGCAGGCCCCCAAGGCCAAGGTTCGGGCCCGGATCATCTCCAGCCCCAAGCACACCAAGCGACTCCTCGCGGCCTTGGCCGACAGCGTGCGGCAGTTCGAGGCCAAGCACGGCGTCATCGACGTGAGTGGTCCGGCGGCGCCGCCGGTACAGATCCTCAACTAGGCCCTACCCGGTCCGGCTCCCGGTACCCCATTTGGAATCTGGCGGCCGGCTCAGGCCCGGACGGGAGTGGCCTTGAGCGCGGCCTTGCCGTCCTTCTCGTAGACCTGAAAACGCACGGTTCGGCAGGCGTACTTTTGCACCAAGCCGTCGCGGTTCTTGCGGAGCTTGGTAACAAAGCGGTCGAAGGCCAGATCCGCGGTCGGCTCGCCGCAGCTCTTGCGCATCTCCACGAAGCGCTCGTAGGTCTCGCGGAAGTGCGCGATGTCCTCGGCGTCCTCGCCGGGTTGCGGCTTGGTATCGTAGGTCGGGACGTGCGCGCCGAACGTGCCCGTCATGTCCCGAGCCGAGGCTCGAAGCAGGTTGTCGTCCGGGGCGGCGACGACCGTGTTCTCGGAGCGGAAGTCGTCGTTGTGCTCCTCTTCATCTTGGAGGCCCGCGGCCGCGCCGAGCCCGAGCCCAGCAGAGCCGCCCATCGCCGCCGACCCGCCCATGCGCGAGGTCTGGATGTTTGGCACCGCAAAGTTGAAGGGATCGGCCTTGCCCGGCTTCTCCGAGGCCAGGCCGATCGACGAGAAGAGCTCGTCGACCTCTTGGTTAAGAGGAGCTGGCGCAGGCGCGGCCGGCGCAGGGGCCGGTTTCTGCGGGCGCGCTGAGCCGGCGCGATCGGGGAGCGGAATGGGCGTCTTCGCCTCGAAGGGCCGGGGCGGAGCTTGGGACACGCCGAGCAGCGCCGCCGCATTGAAGTCGACCAGACTGTTGCTCGGGGTGCCCCGGATCTCCGAGGCCATACGAGCGGAGTTGGGGGTCGGCTTCTTGGAGGCCCCGACCGAGCTGGTCGGACGCCCGCTGTCTCGCTCGAGCCCGGGCGGCGCGATCGGAGGATCGAGCGAGGGCGTCGACATCGAGAAGCTCGGCATGTCGAAGGCGGCGGGAGCCGACACCGCGCGCGCCGCGGGCAGGGACTCCGGAGCGCGGGCCTGAGTGCTCGGCGCCCGAGGAACCGGCTGAATCGGAGGCGGTGGCAAGGACTCCGGGACCTCCGGCGGCAGCGAAGCAGGAGGCTCACTGCGCACGCGCTGGCTCGGTGGTGCGCTCGGCGGCATCGACGGGAGCATGGCCAAGCCGAGGCCGTCTCCTCCGTCTTCCTCGCGTCGATCCATCGAGTCGCTGAAGCCAAAGTTGGTCGGCGTTCGCTGGACGGTCATGTTGATCAGCTTGACCAGCCGCTTGAAGGGACCACTGACGGCCTTGTCGGAGAGCTCGCGTTCGCCGCGCCCCTGGGTGAAGTCGGAGAGGTGCTCCGTCACGATCCCGAGCGGCCGCACGAAGGAGCGGTGGAAGGTGAGGCCAAAGAAGATGGAGATCAGGAAGGCCACCAGCATCAGCCCGAGGCTATTTTGCTGACGTTCGGCCAGTCCCTGGAGCTCGCTCGCAGCGCCGACGGAAATGACCCACCGTGCGTCCGCGTTGGCGACGAACGGACGCTGCAAGGAAGCGTAGGCGATGCCTTCGGCCCGCTTGGACACAAACAAGGGCAGAAACGAGGCCCACGAGGGGGACTTGAGGGGCTCACTGAGCGAGCCTCCTTGGATGGCGCGAACGCTGCCCTCGGTCGACTTGAAGAGCCCCACAAGCTCCGACGCTAACGGGCCAGGGAGCGAGCTGGCGATGACCTGGTTCTTCAGCGCGAAGGTGAGCTCCGTGCCAACCCGAGCGCCGAGCTCTTTGACAAAGCTGGCGTCGATCTCACGCCCGATGAACACCGCACCTCTCGCCTCGCCGTCGCGAATGACCGGCGCGACCGCGACCAGGTAGGGCTTGTTGTCGCGAACCAAGAGCCCGTCCTGCCCATAGCCCAGCTGCGCCGCCGCGAAGAGCGGGTGGCCGGTGAGCCGCTCCGGATCGGGATCGAGGTTGGCCTGGCCATTGCGGGCGATGATCGCGCCGCTCTCGTCGAGGGCCCACGCAAAGCCCCCCTCGGGCAGATCGACGGCCAGGGCGTCGACTAGCTTCTTGAGCCCGTCGGGCTTGAGGCCTCCGCGCTGGGCCGGCACGAGCTGGGCCGGCATGAGCTTCTCGTCAGAGATGGTGTTGGCGACCGACAGCGCATGGCCGACCTGTTCATGGGCCGTCAGGGCGAGCTGAGCCTGCAGCGCGGGAGGCGCGGCGGTGGCCGAAGCATCAGCGGTGCGTTTGGCGCGCTCCAGCTCCGACTGACTATCAACGTAGAAGGCCACGCCGAGCGGTCCGACGATACAGAGGATGACGAGCGCGAAATATCGAACCCAAAAGGCCATGGATTAGGGCTCCAACTTGAAGGGATCCTCGTCCCCCGCGGGTTTGGGCTTGGGCTTGGGAGTGCCCTCGGGCCGGGACGAAGGCTTCGGCTCCTTGGAGGGCTTGGGCTCCGGGGCCGGCGATGCTGCTGCCGAAGGGGAAGGAACCGGCGAGGCGCTGGGCGTGGGCGGGGCGGCGGGAGCCGCCGAGGCACCTTCGATGCGGCCGAGGTCGACGGCGTTCTGCGCGACCGTCACCGAGAGCTCGCCGAGCTTGGCGTCTGGCCCGATGATCTCCAGCGCGTAGGTCCCCGCCGGCGCGTTCAAGGAGAACTTGCCGTCGGGGCCAGGAATGCCAGTGATCCCGACAGCGCCTACGTACAGCGTGGCGCGCATGTGGGGCCACTCCACGACCCGCAGGCGTAGCACGCCATCTTGCTGGCAAAGATAGCTTAGGGTGGCACCCGGCTTGATCGTCTGGAGCGTCTCGGCGCCAACGCCGACCGTCATGTCGCTGCGATCGAGGTTACTGATCTCGATGGTCTCATCGACCGCGCAGGCGATCACACCTGGTTCAAAGCGCAGGCCTGAGATCTTCAGCGCCCACTTGGCCGAAGGCGGCGGCAGGGGCAATGACTCCTTGGAGCGGAGGAACACCGCGCCGTCGACGTGCGGGGCGCGATAGCTCGCCGCGGGCGCCGCGACGCGCGTCGCCGTGTAGCCCGTGGGCACATTGCTGGCGACCACCGTGGGCAGGACCAGCATGCCCTTGACCTCGGCTCCCAGCGCCGTCTGTTGGACGAGCAGGGCCGCGAGTAGGGTGAGAAAGTGACGAGATTGCTGGCTCATCTCCGATGTTTTCGATAGATCGCAGGAACCTGGGGGGGAGTCAAACAATAGGGCCCGCCCGCCTGGATTGGGGCCTCCTAGCGCTCCTCAGCCTGAGCGTCCTCGCCAGCCTCGCGCTCGACGATCCACGGCGTCAGTTCCAGACCTACGCGGCCGCAATCACCCTGGCCGGCGGCGCCTGGTTCGCCTTGTTTTTGCGGCGATCCCACCTCTCGACGCGGTTTTTGCGGTGCGCGATCGGACTGGCTGTCTCCTTCCGGATCATCGGGCTCTTCACCCCCCCAGCCTTCTCGGACGATGCCTTTCGCTACGTGTACGAGGGGCGTGTGATGTGGGAGAGGGGCCCTGCCTACCCGTTCTTGCGGCCCCCGCGGGCGGCCGTGGAAGACGGTGTCCCAAAGGAGCTCCTGGACGAGAGCTGGCTGCGCATCAACCACGCCTCGATCCCAACGCTGTACCCGCCCCTTTCGGCGGCGACCTTCGCGGTCGCGGCCAAGCTCGGAGATGCGCTCGGTGGCCGGCACCTCTTGGCGCTCAAGATCCTGTTGATCTTGTCCGAGCTCGCGGCGCTGGTCTTGCTCGCGACTGGCGGGCCAGGGCAGCGCTCGAGCGCGGTGGTGCTCGCGCTGTGCCCGCTCCTGATCGAGGAGGTCGCCCTGGAGGGTCACCATGACGCGCTCGCCCTGCTCGGCCTGGCCCTCTTCGCGCGGGGGGCCAGCGCGATGCGCCCTACCTTGGCCCACGTAGGTTTGGCCCTGGCCTCATTGGCCAAGCTCTTTGCGGTGGCGATCCATCCCTTGGCGCTAGCGTGGTCGCGGCGAGGCGCAGCGGTCCCGCTGTTCGTCCTCGGGGGCCTGCTGCTGGTGCCCGCCCTGCTCGGCGGCTTCGAGGCGACCCTCGGGCTGCGCACCTACGCCGAAGCGTGGCGCTCGGGAGACGGCGCCTTCACCGCAGTCGCGCTGCTCACCGAGCGGGCGTTCGGACCCGAGGGACTGGCTGCGGGCAGCGTCCAGTTGAGCTCAGAGATCCTCGCTCGCGGCCTCGTCGGCCTGCTTTTCTTGGCGTTTTTGACGAGGCTCGTCCGGCGACCCGAGCGGCCGCTGCTCGAACGCGCTCAAGCCGCGTTGGTCGTGCTGCTCCTGCTCTCGCCCACCTTCCATCCTTGGTATGCGCTGTGGCTCTTGCCGCTGCTCCCGTTTGGGCGCGGAGGGGCGGCGCTGTGGCTGCTCGCGCTCGCCCCGCTCTTTCACCAAGCGGCCCATCGGGAGTTGGTGGAAGGGAGCTGGATGATCGCGCCAGGTCTCCGGGCGCTGGTCCACCTCCCGGCCTGGATCCTGGTCGTGCGCGCCGAGCGCTTTCTGCTATAAGCGCAAGGTGCCTCTGAAGCCCGGCACGCTCCTCGCCGTCAGCGAGGGCGCCCTTGAGCTCACCGCCGAGATCCTCCCGGCTGAACGGGAGGCGGAAGCCGCCTTGGTCACCGCGGTCCGGGGCCGACTGGTCGAGCATCAAGAAGAGATCATGACGGAGCCGGCGCTCCTCGATCCGGACTCGATCAACGTGTGCTCGGTCTTCTTGTCGCGGGTGGAGCTGCCGTCGGGGCTTCGCCGCGCTCTGGAGAGCCTCGGGCTGTCGGAGGCCAACACCCGGGGAACAGACGAAGAGCACTCGATCTTCTCCCGGCTCGGAAGAGGCCGGCGGGCCCACCTTGAACGCTGGCGCTTGCCCTACCAGCGCGCGCGCGACCTGAGTCCGCGATTGGCGGCCCTCGAGGGCGCGGTCTTGTCCGAGGCCTCGGAAGGCCCGCTGGCGGTCCATGCCGAGGGCCTGGCCGAGCTCTTGGCCCACGCCTGGGCGGAGCACTTTCGAACCCGCCTGACGGCCGACCGAGCCGGCCTGGCGGGCCTGGAAGAGACCCTGCTCAAAGAGCGCGCCATCAAGCCGGGCCGCCTGGTCCTGCAGCCGGCCTTGGTCCGCGCCCTCGCTGCCTTCGCTGGCCAGACCATCCAGGCCATCGCGCCAGAATCCACCTGGGATGACGACGATGAGGACACCCCGCTTCACATCCGGGGCCCGAGCGGGCTCACGGTTGTGAGCGATCCGGTCAGCCGGGTGACGGATCTCCTGATCCGGGGCCGCCAGGCCCTCCTGACCGATTACGCGGAAGCGATCGTGCGACAGTCGTTGACCCGGGCCGCCCGAACGTAGCCAGATTCGTAGGACATGGCCCTCCCCCGCTTGTTCCTTGCCGCAGCCCTCGCCGCCGCCTCCTCCGGAGCAGCCCTCGCCGCCCCCGGCGATGAAGCCCCGGCCGCCGCACCCGACAAGACCAAGGTGCTGGTGCTGCCCTACCAGGCGATCTACCGCTCCGTGCCCCAGAAGAAGCTGAACTCCGCGACGGACCTCCTCTACAAGGAGCTCGAGCGCAAAGCGGACGTGGCGATCGTTCGCGGCGCGATCAGCGGCGCCGCCACCGACGGCCCGACCTTGGACGCCGCGCGGGCCCTCATGAAAGAGGCCGAAACGGCCGAGAAGGACCGCAAGATCGACGCCGCCGTGGGCCTGTGGCAGCGGGCGGTCGCCGGCTTTGAAGCCAACGCCGGGGCGATCAGCGACAGCGAAGAGTTCGTGGCGCTCTATCACCGCTTGGCGCGCGCCCTCATGGTCGCGGGCAAAGACAAGGAAGCGCAGGACACGATCGCCCACGCCGCGCGGATGATCCCTGGCTTTGAGCTGCCGGCGGGCGAGTTCCCGAAGCTCTACCGCAAGTGGTTCCGCTCCGCGGTGCAGGTGGCCCTCTCCGAAAAGCCCGGCCAAGTCCTCGTCCAGAGCGCGCTCCCCGGAGCCAAGGTCTCCTTGGACGGTCGCGCGATGGAGGTCGCCCCGGTGCTCCTCGACAAGGTCGTCCCAGGGCGCCATGCGATCTTGGTGCAGATCCCGGAGGTGGCCCCCTTTGGCGCGGTCATTACGGTGGCCTCCGGCCAGAAGACGCAGCTGAACGCCACCTTCTCCAACACCATGGGCGGATCTTCCGTCGGCAAGGTCACGGACGCGATCGCCCAAAACGGCATCCCCAAGCCGGCGGTCGAGAGCGCTGCCGCGGCGGGCAAAGAGTCGGGTGCGGCCTACGTGATCCTCGGCGGGATGGCCAAGGACGAGGACAAGTTCCGCGTCCATACGTTCATCGTCGACGTGGGCAGCGGAAAGATCCACGCGCTGGAGCCGGCCGCCTTCGACCTCGAGATGCTCACCGCCGAGACGGACGTGCTGCGGATCGTGAACGCGGCGCACGACACCTTCTCGAAGTTCCCCGGCACCTCAGCGGAGATCGCGCTGGTCGAGAAGCGGATCAAGGCGCAGAGCACGGTGACCACCATCGACGCGACCCCGGAGTACGCCGACGCTTCCCAGGCCCAAAAAGCGGTGAAGAAGAAGGACGGCCCGCGGACCGTGTTCAAGCCGCTGAAGTCGGGGACGGTCAAGGCCAAGGACGAAGAGGACTAAGGGTCGCTCCGAGGTCGTCGAAGCGGCCTGCGGCGTCACGCTTGGCGACCGGCGAGGGGTGCGCGTCTCGCATCGTCTCGTCGATTCGGGCGTAGCCCACCAGCAGACCGTCCGGTGCGATCATGATCTGTCGTTGAGGCCAGACAGCAGCGCCGCTTGAGCTTGCACGAATGCTGAGCAACTTGGTTCGGCGGGCTTCTTGCGCCCGCGAGGTACGTCGGGACCTAGGAGATGCACCCACGATGAGTCCTCAACCACTGCCCGAGCCCGTCCTCGACGTCCTGAGCCCATTGGCTGGCGCCCTCGCCGGAGTCGCAGAGGTCGACCACGACGGGGGGATGGACGGTCTCATCCGTGCCCTGGATCTCCCCTGGCTCAGCCAGCGGTACGCGCAGCGAAAGTCAGCAGAGACCGGTTGGCAAGAGAGCAGGCTCCGGCTCGCTTCCCCGTTGAACGCCCCGGCAGCGCCAAGCAGCAGCGGGCGATCGGCGTTCTCCCTCCTCGTCGGCGAAAAGCTCGGGAAGGGGAGGAGATAGGCACCTTGATGAGCTCCCTCCGGCTGCACAATCCGCGGAACACGACGGTCCAGGTCCCAACCCGGCACTTGTTGACCGCGACCGAGGCCCTCGAAAAGGTGGCTGAGATCAGGAATGCTTGGCTGCAGGGCGTAGCGGCTGCGCCTTCGGTCAAGGGTGAAGAGCTCCAAACTTACTTTGACGGTTACGTTCGACCGCAGTGCCTGGAGAGCCTCAAAGAGGTGGTCAAACGCGTTGCCTGGGAGGACACGGGCACGGACGCGAAGCTGGGGCTCAGCCGGGCGGTCCTCGGGCTCTTGGGAGAGGTCCTTCGGAGCCCTGAAGCGGCCGCCGACCACTTCTTCCGCCTCATCGAGGCCAAGCTCGTCCGAACCGGGCCGACCACCGAAGCACCCGCGCTCCAGGCGGCCAAGCCGGCCCAGCCAGCCGACGTGAGGGTGGATCGCAGCCAGCGCACCCGGATCAAGGACGAAATCTTCGACCGTCTCTCCCCGACTGCTCGGGAGGAGAGGCTGGCGCAGCTGACCCTTGCGCTGATCGAGGCGGAGGCCTCCGATCGCCAGATCCGGCTACCGCCCGGTCCGACTGCTTCTCAGGAGTGCGCGTGCTACGCGGCCCTGGCCGCCGTGCTGGGTCTCCAGGTCTCGAGCACCTCCTCGGGAGCCGATTCCTCGATCCTCCTTTCAACGACGAGGGGACACGGAGGCCCGGTTCACGACCTAGGCGAAGCCGCTCGGACCTTCGCCGTCCGGGAGGAGTTCCTCGGCAAGCTGCTCCAAGTTGCGGGTTCGGCTCGGAACCTCGCCGGGACCCAAGGCCCCGCCCGTTTGGCGGAGCTTTCCAAGCAGCTGACGCTGGCCGTCGCCCCGATCTGGCAAGGCCAAAGCGCGAAGTCAGCCCTGTCCCTCAATCGTTCAGTAGCTGAATCGCCGACGACCGCCGACGAAGATACCATCCAGACGCTGCGACTGATTGCCCTCGCGCAGGGATACTCGCTGGGGCGCCCGAAGATGAGCGCCGACTCAACGAGCGCCAACTTGGAGCTCCGCCGGCATCGCTCGAAGCGCGACCTCGACTCCGCGGGTGATGCGCTCAAGGCCCTTGGCCCGGCCGACCGGATGAGGGTCGTGGCCGAAAGCCTGGTGCAGGTCGCAGGTGCCGCATGGAGCTCCAAGCTCAGGATCGAGCCAAAGGCCCAAGGGACTCCCGCGGGCGGCGAGGTCATTCAGGGCGTGCCGGCCAACCCTCCTGGCATCGGAGACCAAGGGGCCCTCTCCCTCGCTCGAATCCTGGCCGAAGAGCTGGGCATCGAGGTCCTCGGCGAGCAACGCAAGGAAGCTGGACCTGTCTACACTGCTGGCGCAACCCTTCTCTCGGCGCGCCCCCCTGAACGCTACACGGAAGCGCGGGTCAACGAGCTGGCCAGCACGCTGGGTTTGGCGCCGAAGGACCTCGCCCAGTTGCTCACCGATGCGAGGGTCGCCTGCCATGGCCAGCAAAGGCGCCTCTTGTACGGCTCCCCAGAGGCGATCGAGGGGAAGCGACGAAATCTTGCGGATGCGCTCAAAGCCGGGCACCGGCCGGGCACGATGGCCAGCCTTGCCGATTTCAAGAGCTACGTCTCCCTGCAGAGGCTCCTCGCCGTCTCGATGGGCTGGGAGCTTGGCCAGTTCCAACACAGCCCCGCGAACGGCACATACACCGCCATCGATGATCCCAAACCGCTCACCCGATGAGCCCGCCGGGGTGCTCACTTCCGTGCCGCAGTGAGCTACCGGGGTATTGTCGGACTCTCTCGTCGGATTTCAGAGGGAGTTCCACATTCCCGGACGCGAGCAACTTTCAAGCAAGTATATGCGCAATCTCAGCGCAGCCCATCCTCTGAACCCAACACCTGCACCTCGGGCAGCGCACCGAAGCACCGGGCGCAGAAACTCCCGCGGCCCATCTCTACCCAGGTCTGCAAGCACTCATTATTTCCCGCGTGCAGCGCTGCTCCACACTTTTTACAAGCCACGCTGCACCACGCCATGGGGTGCCGCGTAGGCAAGCCATCGTTGATATGGCTATGAACTTGAGGCTCCTGTTCCAAGTCGGCCGTTCGCCAGGCCAGTACGGCGGACACTGTTCCAGGTCTGAAATCCGTGAGCTCCGGGCGCGGGAGAGTTAAGTCTAGTTCGACGTGCACCCAGCCCGGGAACGACTCCCCGAGCTTCTGGCGATTCACCGCTAACCCGCGCAGCCCGGCGTGGCGCGCGGCGATAGCCTCCAGAGCCTCGGCGTCGAGAAGGCTCAATGGCCGCCAGACCGCGCCCCTCCCTGCCGGCGCGCCGTTGGCCCGCTCAAAGTACGCGTTCAGTTCGCCCGTCGCGGACCACCGCTCGTCCGAGCACCCCGCCTCGCGCACGGGGACAAGGGCACCCTCGAGTTCGTATCGATAGATGGTGGTCTCCGGTGATTGGAGCAGGTAGCGAACACCAGTGGGTGCTGCGAGGATCAGGTAAGCTCCGCTGCTGTCCCAAATGTTCAAACGCATCGCATCTCCTCGTGCCGAGCAAGCTCGGGCGTGGCAAGCGCCAAGAGCCCCTGCGGCCCTTGCTCGATGCGCCAGCGCCCCCTGACTGAGGCTCAGATCATCAGGAGCGACACCGCGCCTGCGCTTTGGATGAGCCCCGTCAGCAGCTCATCGAGAAGCACTTGGGGCAGCGCGAGCTGTGCCCAACCTTCCGTACAGACCTTGACGCTCACGCGATCAAGGGGCGCGCGGTGTCAAATCCGCGCTGGGACGTCGTTCATCCATCGGTCTGGATTCCGACGAGAGGTGAAGGGTATAGTTTCTCGCTCTGATGTCGATGGGCCACGCGTGTGGAGGAGATCGTGACCAAGCAAGCCGTTGCGTTCGACTACACCGAGACGGGTTCCGGCCCAGTCCTGCTGTTCCTTCCTGGGAGCTTTGGCACGGGCACGGGATGGAAAGCGGTCATGGGGCATCTCGGTGAGGGCTACCGCATGGTCACGACTAGCCTACTTGGCTACGGAGCCACACCAGACATCCGGCCTGACGGGAATGCCACGATGGCGCAGCAAGTCTGCCTCATCGACCGGATCATCGACCAGATCGGGACGTCCCCTCATGTCGTGGGGCACTCCTACGGCGGCCTCTCCGCCATCGCGCATGCCCTGACCGGCCGACACAGGCCCGCGAGCCTTTTGCTCGTGGAAGCGAACCCTCTGGGCTTACTGCGCGCGTCGGGAGACCTGAAAAACTACGGGATGTTCGAGTCGATGACGAGTGCGTACTTCGCCGACTTTGCCCGGGGCGATGCCGAGGCGGCCCGACACGTCATCGACTTCTACGGCGGTACGGGCACGTTCGATTCGATGCCACCGAAGGTGCGCAGCTACATCGTTGCGACCACGGCGGTGAACGTACGCGACTGGTCCTCGGGGACACCGTTCGAGCCCAGCAAGGGGACCCTGCAGTCGATCGACGTTCCGACAACGGTGGTTCGCGGCGGAAGCAGCAATCCGGCGATGCGCAGAATTGCCGAGCTTCTCCACGATTCGATTCCTGCGGCGCAGCTCGTCACTATCGAAGGCGGGAGTCACTTTCTTCCAAGCAGCCACCCAGCGGAGATTGCCGCACTGGTGCGCCGGCAGGCCGATGGAACGCCGGTGAGGTAAGGCTCGGCCTCGGGCTGTTCATCTCCGCCATGAGCGCTGCGGGACAGGTACGGCGGTCAACCCACGTTCAGCTGCCGCCTCTGGCGTCTAGAACTGCGCGGACCTTGGCCGCGAGGTCTTGCCCGGAAAACGGCCTCTGAATGAAGCGAAGGACGAAGAGGACTAAAGCACAGTCCCGCACCGCGACTGGCAATCGTAATCGTAATCGTGGTCGTGAGCGTGGTCGTGAGCGTGGTCGTGGCCCTGTGCGGGAAACGTGGCCTTGGCCGTCGACGTGAGCTTCGGCCATGGAACCTAGGGCGAGCATCGACGCAGGCTTGTTCCTCCACCCCCTGAGTCCTCGCCAACGGCCAGGGCCACGTTTCCCGCGAAGGGCCACGCTAACGGCCAGGGCCACGTTTCCCGCGAAGGGCCACGCTAACGGCCAGGGCCACGTTTCCCGCACAGGGCCACGCCAACGACCACGCTCACGATAACGATCACGATCAGGACGGGCTCTGGCACAGCGACTGGCGCAGCTTCTCGAAGACGCCGAGCTCCATCTCCCCTCGCTCGGTCAGCTCCGTGATGAATTTGATCTGCTCGCCCAGGTTCTTAAAGGCAGCGATGCGCAGGCGTAGGATCTCCGGGATCGGCGCGGAGGCGTCCAGCTCGACCGGCGGCGGCGGCGCCTTCGCCAAGCGGTACGCGCGAAAGTAGTAATGCTGGTCGGCGACCGCGACCCGGGCGGTGCCGTCAGCGGCGGCGACCGCGAGCGCGATGGCCGCAAAGAGGATGGCTGCACTCCCGCCTCCCGAGGAGCCCGACCAAGACCAGCCTCGGTTCGCCGAGGGCCCCGCGAAGGTCTGCCCCTCCGACTCGAGCACGAAGCCATCGGCGTGCAGCAGGTCAGCGAGCATCTGCAGCTCGGCCATGATGTCCTCGCGGCTGCTCGTGCGGTGGAGGACCACCGGTCCGAGATCGACGTATCCAGTGGCCGGCGGCGCGGTGCGCACGGTCGCGATGAGCGCGCGCTCCACCGGTGGGTCGGGGTCCGCTTCGGTCCGGGGAACCTGCGTCGGAGCGGGCGAGTGAACACAGGCGCCGAGGAGACAAGAGAGAAGGACCACCTGCTTCATGGCGGGACCTTGCGCTTCGGCCAGCAGCGAGGGCAACGAGGCCCCTCCACTTGCCGGCGATCACAATCCCGGGCTCAAGGTACGCAGTACAGCTTGAGCTCTCCGAGCGAGCTGGCCGCGACCAGGCGCTTGGCCCTGACCTCGAGGCGCGAGAGTCCGTAGGCGCGCCCCACCGGGAGCTGCTCCGGGACTCGCACGCCGGCCGCGGGCTCCTCGGGCGGCCCTACAAACAGCGCCCCACTCTCGTCCACCCGGGCCAAGTACGAGCCATCGGGCGCGAAGGCCAGCCGCGTCGAGCGCGTCCCGTCCCCGAGGACCGTCTCGGTCCCGCTGGCCACGTCGACGCTCTTCATCGGCTCGAGCCAGGGCGCGACGAGCAACGTACGCCCGTCCGGGCTCAACGCCGCTCCATTGGCGCCCCAGGTCCGGGCCAGGACCTGTCGCCGCGGGGCCAAGGAAGAGGAGCTCCACAAATCAACGCCGGCAGCGCCGCGGAAGTGATCGGCGGAGGGCGCCTCTCCGATCCAACCTCCGTTGACCCGCCTCAGGTGGCGCACCATCCCGATCGCGTCGGCGCGAGCGAGGCGCTGCCCGGCCGTGCCGTAGTGGTCCATCGAGCTGAGCTGGCCCGTTCGCTCTGGCTGATGGGCGATGAGCAGGCTCCGAGCGTCGGCGGCGAAGGCGATCGCGCTGATCAGC
>Ga0154020_10001888_pt1 | contig 25594 bp, 20 predicted proteins | sample Klosneuvirus_201_FD_109709 | JGI IMG/M metagenome (GOLD analysis project Ga0154020, IMG submission 109709) | Active sludge microbial communities from wastewater, Klosterneuburg, Austria - Klosneuvirus_20160825_MG | ecosystem: Engineered > WWTP > Aerobic digester > Activated sludge | place...
CAAGGCATGGTCCATCAGCACCAGCGCCAGCATGGCCTCGGCGATCGGCGCCGCGCGTATGCCCACGCACGGGTCGTGGCGGCCGTGCGTCTCGACCATCGTGGGCTGCCCGGCGCGATCGATGGATGCGCGCGGCAGGCGTATCGAACTGGTGGGCTTGACGGCCAGCGAGACGACGAGGTCCTGGCCCGTGGAAATGCCGCCCAGCACACCGCCGGCATGGTTGCTGCGGAACCCTGCCGGCGTGAGCTCATCGCCGTGCTCGCTGCCGCGCTGCGCCACGCAGCCGAAACCGGCGCCGATCTCGACGCCCTTGACCGCGTTGATGCCCATCATGGCGTAGGCGATGTCGGAGTCGAGCTTGTCGTACAGCGGTTCGCCCAGACCCACGGGCACCTGCCGGGCGCGCACCTCGATGCGCGCTCCGCAGGAGTCGCCCGCACGCCGCAACTCATCCATGTAGTCCTCGAGCTGCGGAACGATGCCGGCGTTCGGGGCAAAGAACGGGTTGCACGGGATCTGCGCCTCATCCTCGAACGGGATGGCCAGGCTGCCCAGCTGGCTCATCCAGGCCAGGAACGAGGTGCCATGCTGTTCGCGCAGCCACTTCTTGGCCACCGCACCCGCGCCCACCATCGGGGCGGTCATGCGGGCGGACGAGCGTCCGCCCCCCCGCGGGTCGCGCAGGCCGTACTTGCGCCAGTAGGTGTAGTCGGCGTGGCCTGGACGGAAGGTATCCAGCAGGTTGCCGTAGTCCTTGCTGCGCTGGTCGGTGTTGCGGATGAGCAGGCAGATCGGCGTGCCGGTGGTCAGGCCCTCGTAGACGCCGGAGAGAATTTCCACCGCATCGGGCTCGTTGCGCTGCGTGACATGCCGACTGGTGCCCGGACGGCGACGGTCCAGGTCCGGCTGGATGTCGGCCTCGGACAACGCCAGCCCAGGCGGACAACCGTCGACTACGCAGCCGATGGCCGGCCCGTGGCTCTCGCCGAAGTTGGTCACGCGGAAGAAGTCGCCGAAGGTGCTGCCGGACATCGGGTAACGCGCAAGCGCTGGTACGAACAAGGGCCGCACGCCCCTGCGGCGCGCGTGTTTCCGATTGTCGCAGGCGCTGCCGCGCCGCGCGCATCAGAGCTTGGGTTCGGCTGCGCCTTCTTCCTCGACCGGCCAGTCTCGGATATACGCCTTGAGCATGCGGTTCTCGAAATCCTGGCTGTCCACCACTGCCTTGGCCACGTCGTAGAACGAGATCACGCCCATCAACGTCTTGCCATCCATCACCGGCATATAGCGGGCGTGGCGCCCGAGCATCATGCGCCGCACCTCGTCGATCTCGGTCTCCGGCGTGCAGGTCAGAGGTGCATCGTCCATCACCGAGCGCACGATCTTGGTGCCCACGGTGCCGGCGTTGGCCACCACCGCCGCGATCACTTCGCGAAAGGTGAGCATGCCCACCAAGTCGCCGTGCTCCATCACCACCAGCGAGCCGATGTCGTGCTCGGCCATGGTTCTGATGGCATCGGCGAGCAGTTGGTCGGGAATCACGGTGAACAGCGTGCTTCCCTTGACGCGGAGGATGTCGCTGACCTTCATGGCGGGCTCCTGGATGACGGTGGAAAAACATAGCACACAATGCCGGGGCGCAACACCCTGGACGTCATCATGCCCGGATACGCAGACCCCGGCTTCGACACGCTTGCCCTGCACGCCGGCGCCGCCCCTGACGCGGCCACCGGCGCACGCGCGGTGCCGATCCACCTCAGTACATCGTTCGTCTTCGAGGACAGTGAACACGCGGCGTCGCTGTTCAACATGGAGCGCTCCGGCCACGTCTACAGCCGCATCAGCAACCCCACGAACGCGGTGTTCGAAGAGCGCATGACCGCCCTCGAGGGTGGCGTGGGCGCCATCGCCACGGCCAGTGGCCAGGCGGCGCTGCACCTGGCCGTGGCCACGCTGGCCGGCGCGGGGCACCATGTGGTCGCCAGCAGCGCCCTCTACGGAGGTTCGCACAACCTGCTCGACTACACGCTGAGACGCTTCGGTATCGACACTACCTTCGTTCGCCCGGGCGACCACGACGCCTGGCGTGCAGCCATCCGCCCCGAGACCCGGCTGCTCTTCGGCGAAACCCTGGGCAATCCGGGCCTGAACGTGCTCGACATCCCCACCGTCGCCGCGATCGCCCACGATGCCGGTCTGCCGCTGCTGGTGGACTCCACCTTCACGCCACCGTGCCTGCTGCGTCCCATCGAGCACGGCGCCGACCTCGTCTACCACTCGGCCACCAAGTTCATCGGTGGCCACGGCACCGTCATCGGCGGCGTGCTGATCGACGGCGGCACATTCGACTGGGCTGCAAGCGCACGACATCCAGAGCTGTGCGCGCCCTATGGCGGCTTCCACGACATGGTGTTTGCCGATGAAAGCACGGTGGGTGCTTTCCTGCTGCGTGCCCGCAGGGAGGGGCTGCGCGACTTTGGTGCCTGCATGAGCCCGCACACCGCCTGGCTGCTGCTGCAGGGCATCGAGACCCTTCCCTTGCGGGTCCAGCGCCACGTCGACAACACCCGCCGTATCGTCGAGTTCCTCGCTGCCCATCCCATGGTTGCAGGCGTTGGATACCCGGAACTGCCCACTCACCCCGACCATGCACTGGCGGCACGTCTGCTGCCCAGGGGCTGCGGATCGGTGTTCAGCTTCGACCTGCGGGGCAGCCGCGCCCAGGGCCGGGCATTCATCGAGGCGCTCAAGCTGTTCTCCCACCTGGCCAACGTGGGTGACTGCCGATCGCTGGTCATTCATCCGGCCAGCACCACGCACTTCCGCATGGACGACGCTGCCCTGGCCCGCGCCGGCATCGGGCCGGGCACCATACGCCTGTCGATCGGTCTGGAGGATCCGCAGGACTTGCTGGACGACTTGCGCCGCGCGCTCAAGGTCGCCGAAAAGGCAGGGGCCTGACCATGGAGCTCATCGTCAATGGCGAGCGCGCCTGGGTCTACACCGGTGGCAAACCCTTCGATCCCGCCCTGCCATGCATCACGTTCATTCACGGGGCCCTGCACGACCACAGCGTATGGACGCTCCTGGCCCGCTGGTGCGCCCACCATGGCTGGTCGGTGCTCGCGCCAGATCTGCCCGCTCACGGCCGCAGCGGCGGAGCACCCCTGCCCGACGTGCAGGCGCATGCCGATTGGCTGCTCGCGCTGCTGGATGCGGCCAGCGTGCGCGAGACTGCATGTATCGGCCACAGCATGGGCTCACTGATAGCGCTCGAAGCCGCTGCCCGGGCACCCGAGCGCACCACGCGTCTGGTGATGGTGGGCACCGCCTACCCGATGAAGGTCTCACCGGCCCTGCTGCAAACGGCTCTGGACGCACCCCTGGCTGCCATCGACATGGTCAACGCGCTTTCCATCTCGACGCTGGCCAGCAAACCCGGCTACCCCGCACCCGGCATGTGGCTGCACGGGGCCAACCGGGCGTTGATGCGGCGCACGTTACGCGGTGCGCCGGGCGTGAACCTGTTCCACCACGACTTCACGGTCTGCGACCGCTACGACCACGGTCTGGAGGCGGCCGCGCAGGTGCGATGCCAGGTGCACTTTGTTCTCGGGTCGGCGGACCAGATGACCAGCCCCCGGGTCACACGCGATATTGCCCAGGCCCTGAAGGCACGGATCCACACCCTGCCCAGCGGCCATTGCCTTATGCAGGAAGCACCCGACGCGATGCTCACCGCACTGCGGGCGAGCCTGGCCTGAAGCGCCCGTGAGAGCGATCGGTCAGGCCGCCAACAGTGGACGCAACGACGACAGCATATCGTCCACCATCGCCTGCAGGTCGTAACGCGGTTGCCAACCCCAGTCCTGGCGGGCGTCGATGTCGTCGATGGACTGCGGCCAACTGCGCGCGATCGCCTCGCGAAAGTCCGGGGCGCACTCGAGTCGGAATCCCGGAACACGGTGGGCGATCGCCTGGGCGATTTCCTCGGGAGTGAAACTGACGCCTGCGACGTTGTACGAGCCGCGTTGGCGGATGTGCTCGGCCGGCGCTTCCATCAGCTCCAGTGTCGCGCGTATGGCGTCGGGCATGTACATCATCGGCAGGCGCGTATCAGCACCCAGGAACGCCGTATACCGACCCTGCCGGATCGCGGCATGGAAGATCTCCACCGCATAGTCGGTGGTGCCACCGCCGGGCGGTGTCTTCCAACTGATCAGGCCCGGGTAGCGCAGGCTGCGCACGTCCACGCCGTGCTGGGCATGGTACCAGGCGCAGAAGCGCTCGCCCGCGAGCTTGCTGATGCCATAGACGGTGGACGGGTCCATCACCGTGGTCTGCGGCGCCTGAGGGGGCGTGGAGGGCCCGAACGCCGCGATGGAGCTCGGCCAGAACACGCGCTCCAGCCGCTGCATGCGGGCCAGCTCCAATACGTTCAGCAACCCACCCATATTCAGGTTCCAGGCCCACTGCGGATGCTTTTCGCCATTGGCAGACAGCGCCGCGGCCAGGAGGTAGATCTGGGTGATGCCGTGACGCTTGACCACTGCCTGCAGCGCGGCCGCGTCGGTCACGTCCAGCGCCTCGTGCGTGAGTTGCGGCAGCCGTCCAGTCGGGGCCAGGTCGCTGGTGATCACGGCCTGGGCGCCATGGCGCGCGGCCAGCGCCTCACCCAGCTCGGTGCCGATCTGCCCATTGGCGCCAATGATCAGGATTCTCGGTGTAGCCATGCCTGCGTCCTGGAACTGCTCAACTTCCGTTCATTATCGCGATCACGAAGCGTCCGCTGGCAGCAAGCCCAACTCTCGGCCCGCCTGGGCGAAGGCGGCCACCGCGCGCACCAGGTCCTCGTGGCTGTGCGCCGCGCTCACCTGCACGCGGACGCGTGCCTGGCCCTTGGGCACCACGGGGTAGAAGAAGCCCACCACATACACGCCCAGCTCGAGCAATCGCGCAGCCAGCCGTTGCGCCTGCGCAGCGTCGTACACCATCACAGGCACGATCGGGTGGTCGCCGGGCTTGATCTCGAAGCCCACGCCCGCCATGGCCGCGCGAAACCAGCGCGTGTTGGCATGCAGCCGGTCCCGCAAGGCCGTCGATTCCTCGAGCAAGTCCAGCACGGCAATCGAGGCGCCCACGATGGCCGGCGCCAGCGTGTTGGAGAACAGGTATGGCCGCGAACGCTGCCGCAGCAGTTCGATCACTTCCCGCGGACCCGCCGTGAACCCGCCGCTGGCGCCACCCAGCGCCTTGCCGAACGTGCCGGTGATGATGTCCACCCTCGAATGGCCATCGACCAGCAGCCCCCGGTGCTCGTGGGTGCCCCGTCCTGTCGCGCCCATGAAGCCCGTGGCATGGCATTCGTCCACTGCCAGCAGCGCACCATGACGGTCGCACAGCGCACGCATTTCATCGAGACTGGCAACAGTGCCGTCCATCGAGAAGACGCCGTCGGTGAACACCATCACATGGCGTGCGCCCCCGCTGCGCGCCAATTCGAGCTGGCGATCCAGATCGGCCATGTCATCATGGGCATAGCGGTAGCGCCGCGCCTTGCACAGACGAATGCCGTCGATGATGGACGCATGGTTCAGCGTGTCGCTGACCACGGCATCCTCCTCGCCCAGCAGGGGCTCGAACAGGCCGCCGTTGGCATCGAATGCGGCGGCGTACAAGATCGCATCCTCCAGCCCCAGGAAGCGGGCGATGCGCTGCTCAAGCGTCTTGTGCAGATCCTGCGTGCCGCAAATGAAGCGCACCGAGCTCAGGCCGAAACCATGCGACGCCAACGCTCGCTGCGCGCCCGCCACGACCTGCGGGTGGGCAGCCAGCCCCAGGTAGTTGTTGGCGCACAGATTGATGACCTCGCGCCCGTCTGTTGTGCGCACATGCGCACCCTGCGGCGTGGTGATCACCCGTTCGGTCTTGTACAGACCGTTGTCGCGCAGATCCTGCAACTGCGCGTGAACATGATTGAGAAACGCCTGCTTGTCCTGCATGATGGGGCCCCAAACGACTGCACGTGTTCGATGTATCGAACAATTCGTGCACTATACAGAACACCACAACCGCCCGCAAGCACCGATGCCACCGCCACGCCCCCCTCTTGCCACCGAGCCCCCGCGCGTCGGCCCCGCCCTGGCTGCCCTGCGCGAGCAACGCGCGTTGTCGCTCGACGAGCTGTCGCGCCGGGCCGGTGTCTCCAAGTCGATGCTTTCGCAGATCGAGCGCTCCCAGGCCAACCCCACAGTCGCCGTGGTCTGGCGCCTGGCCAATGCATTGGGGGTGCCGCTGTCCGAGTTGCTCGACGACGCGCCCCGAACGGAGCCGCCAGCCATCACCGTCGTACCGGCCGCGGATACGCCCACGCTGGGAGCGGCCGACGCACGCTGCCAGCTGCGCATACTTGGGCCTATCGAGCTCGCCGGCCAATTCGAGTGGTACGAACTCTCACTGCACGCGGGCGCATCGCTGGAGTCTGCCGGCCACGAGCCGGGATCACGCGAGCACCTCAGCGTGCTGTCCGGCACGATCGAAATCCAGTCCGGCGAAGCCGTGGCGCGGCTCAAGCCCGGTGAGACGGCTCGTTACGCCGCGGACCGCCCCCATGCCATCCGCAACAACGGGCGTGGCCTGGCACAAGCATTGCTGGTCGTGCTGCACGCACCGTGAACAGGTCCACACCAACGCATTGTCGGCAGGCCATGCCGACGAGCGGTCGTTGACACGCTCACCAACGGCACGCAGCATGCGCCCGCATGCACGCTGACGCTTTCCGCCGGCCGGCACAGGTGTGGCCCGCACCGTTGCCTACACCCGCACCTTCGCGCGAAACGACCGACCTTGCCTCGGAGTCTTCCGGCATCGCGTTGCTGGCCGACGCCATCGAACTGCCCATCGGGCGCTGGGACAACCAATGCCGGCTGATCACCTGCAACGAACCCTATCTCCGATGGGCGGGGCGACCCCGCGATGCGCTGACCGGTCGAACTCTGGCTGAGATCTTCGGCGATACGGCCTGGGCAGCGGCCCGCAACGCGTTCGCAGGTGGCCTGAGCGGCCGGCACACCTGCTACGAGCGCAGGCTCACGCACCTGGGCGCCAGTGCGCGCTGGGCGCGAATCCAGGTCTTTCCCGAACGCTCGGCCGATGGAACCGTCAGCGGGATCTACACCATCGCCTTCGACATCCACGATGACGTCATGCGCCAGGAGGCGGCCTCGGCGGCGAGGCGCCGCCTGCAACGGTTCACAGACAACATCCCCTGCCCGCTCACCTATGTGGACAAGCACGGTGTGCTGCGGTTCGTCAATCGGGCCTACCTGGGAGCGGCGGGTCAGCCGAAGGAGCAGTTGCTCGGCCGGCGCATCGCCGACATCCATGGTGCCCAGCAGTGGTCCGGCCACCGCCCGCACTTCGAGCAGGCCCTCGCCGGGGAGCCCGCGCAATACACGCGCCTGGCCAACAGCTACCTGGGTGCGCCACGCTGGATGCGCACGAGCTATGAGCCCGACTTCGACGATGACGGCCATGTGGCCGGTGTTTATACGCTCACGATCGATGTCCACGACCTGACCGTCACGCAAGAACGGTTGCGACGCAGTGTGGCCCGTGATGCCCTGACCGATGCACTGAGCCGCCGCACGATCATGGATCGTATCGACGCGGCCGTCTCCGTGGCCGACCAGCAACCCGTGGCGCTGTACTTCGTCGATCTGGATGGGTTCAAGGCCGTGAACGACGCCCTGGGGCACACCAGGGGCGACGAACTGCTGCAGTCGGTGGCGCGTGCGCTGCAGCAAGCGGTGCGCGCCGAGGACGCCGTCGGCCGCTTCGGTGGTGACGAGTTCCTGGTCCTGGCCCCGGTTCATGATCCGGCCGGTGCGCTGGTGCTGGGCGAACATTTGCTGGCTGCCCTGCGCAACGCCTGCAGCGACGCCCGCGGCGGCACCTCCGTCACCGCCTCGATCGGCTACGCCATGGCGCCGCAGGACACGACCCAGCCCATGCGGCTGCTGCAGTTGGCCGATGACGCGATGTACGCAGCCAAACGCAGCGGCAAGAACATGGTCATGCGCGGCGGCGAGACCGTCGCCGGGGGCTGATCGGTTCCTGGCATCGCGGCGTCACCGCCCGTGGCTGGGCGAGCCTGCGGCACAATGGCGCGCTCGCCCACGGCCGCGCACGATGAACCTGGTCTTTCCGCATACCTTCATTCCCTGGTTCCGCGCGGTTGCCCCGTACGTCCACATGTACCGGGGCAAGACCTTCGTGGTCGGCATGGCCGGTGAACTGGTCGCTGCCGGCAAACTCAACAACTTTGTCCAGGACCTGGCCATCCTGCACGCCATGGGCATCAAGCTCGTGCTGGTGCACGGTTTTCGGCCGCAGGTTAATGAACAGTTGGCAGCGAAGGGGCACACTTCCCGCTACCACTTGGGCACCCGCATCACGGATGCCATCGCCCTCGACTGCGCGCAGGAAGCGGCCGGACAACTGCGCTTCGAGATCGAGGCGGCCTTCTCACAAGCGCTGCCCAACACACCGATGGCCAATGCCACTGTGCGCGTGGTTTCGGGCAATTTCCTGACGGCCCGTCCGGTGGGCATCGTCGACGGCGTCGACTACATGCACAGCGGTGTCGTTCGCCGTGTGGATGCCCCGGCCATCAGGCGTGCTATCGATATCGGCGCGCTGGTACTGCTCAGCCCCTTCGGCTTCTCGCCAACTGGAGAAGCATTCAATCTCACGATGGAAGACGTGGCCACCGCAGCAGCGGTGGCCTTGCAGGCCGACAAGCTGCTCTTCCTTACCGAAATACCCGGTATCCACGAAGATCTGGGCAACCCCGAAAGTCCGATCGACACCGAGATGGCACTGGCCGACGCGCGGCGCATGCTGTCGCAACTGCCGCCACCCAGCCAGCCCGCCGACCTGGCCTATTACCTGCAGTATTGCGTCAGGGCCTGTGCATCAGGCGTCGAACGTACCCACATCCTGCCGTTCTCGGTCGACGGCGCTCTGTTGCTCGAGGTATTCACCCACGACGGCATCGGCACGATGATCGTCGACGAGAAGCTCGAATCGCTCCACGAGGCCGTGGCCGATGATGTCGGTGGAATTCTGCAACTCATCGAGCCGTTCGAACGTGATGGAACGCTGGTCAAGCGCGACCGCACTGAAATCGAACGAGACATCGCCAATTACACGGTGATCGAGCACGACGGAGTGATTTTCGGATGTGCCGCGCTCTATCCTTACCCCGAGGCCCGCACCGGGGAAATGGCAGCACTGACGGTATCGCCTCATGTGCAAAGCCAGGGCGACGGCGAGCGGTTGCTCAAGCGCATCGAGCAACGCGCTCGTGCCGCCGGTCTGGACAGCATTTTCGTGCTGACCACCCGAACCATGCACTGGTTCATCAAGCGCGGCTTTGCGCAGGTCGACCCCGACTGGCTACCCGAAGCCCGCAAACGAAAATACAACTGGGACCGGCGTTCGCAGGTCCTGGTCAAGAAGCTGGCCTGAAAGGGCCAGCGTCGCCCGACACCGACGTTCCAGCCCCAGGAGTTTGAAATGGCACGACTCGTTCAATGCGTCTACCTCAAGAAGGAGGCCGAGGGCCTCGATTTCACCCCCTATCCCGGCGAGCTGGGCCAGCGGATCTACGCCCAAGTCAGCAAGGAAGCCTGGCAGGCCTGGGTCAAGCACCAGACCATGCTCGTCAATGAGAACCGCCTGAATCTCGCCGACCTACGGGCACGCCAGTACCTTGCCAGACAGATGGAGCGCTTCTTTTTCGGCGAAGGCGTTGATCAACCCACGGGTTACGTGCCACCGGCAGCCTGAAAACCATCGAAACCGAGTCCGGATTTGAACGGACCGTACATTCTCGCGGTTTGCCAGATACACTCCGACCCATCCCATTCGCCTGACCTCGGAGGTTATCCATGGCATCACTTCAGGAACTGCTGGCCCAGCGCGCCGAAATCGAAAAGAAAATCGCCGACGCCCAGCGCGAAGAACGCAGCGCTGCGATCGCCAAAGTTCGCACGCTGATGACCGAGTTCGGGCTCACTGCTGCGGATGTCGCTGGCCGCGGTGCGGCGCCTCGAGCAAAGACGGGGTCCGGCGCCAAGGTCCCAGCCAAATATCGCAATGCCGCCACCGGCGAGGCGTGGAGCGGACGCGGCTTGCAACCGAAATGGCTGCGCAGTGCGCTGGCCAGCGGCCGCAAGCTCGAAGACTTTTCCGTCTGACAGCCTGCGCGACCTCGGCGAAGAACTCGTCCCTGCTCATGTGACCCGCCCTGAACAAGGGGCGCTCGATCGGGGGTTTGATCGACGGTGATCCACACCGCGCCGCATAGCATGCGGCAGCCCCTCGTCCATCGAGCCCTCTACACCCACTGTCGTGTCGCCAATCCAGTTGTTTCCTGCGGGGCCCGGCCTGGTCGCCGGCGGCGCACGCCGGGCGTTGCAGAGTGTGGTTGTCATGCTGGCGCTGGGTGCTTGCGGGCGCCTCGCCCAGGGTTTCCCCGAAGTATCCGGCGCGATGCCCGCCGCCTGGCCGGCACTGGGCGTCGCGCTCGCCGCACTTTGGCGCTGGGGCCTATGGCAAATTCCTGCGGTAGTGGCAGGGTTGGCTTGGGCCTTGTGGCAGATCGGACTGCCACCATCCTTGGCAGCCGTGCTCGCGCTGGGGCAAGCCGCGGGCGCGTGGCTGGGCGCGCTGTGGCTGAACCGCTCCGGATTTGATGACAACCTCGAGCGCCGCCGAGACCTGGGCTTGCTCGTGGGTGCAGCGGTGTGCGCGTCGGCATTGCTGGCGGCCACGAGTGGCGCCATCGTGCTGGCGCTGGCAGGAAGGCTCAGCACACTTGACCTGCCGATGGCATGGGTGCTCGGCTGGGTGAGTCACACCTTGGGCGTGCTGCTGGCCGGCGTTCCGTTGATCACGTGGCGGCGCCGCGCGTGGCAGCACGCGCTGCGTGCGCCCCAGCTCAACGTCACGGCGGGATTGCTGTTGGGCATATTCGCGTCGCTGGCCTTGGGGCTGCTCGCGCAGCGGTGGTTGGGGGACGCGGCGCTGCCGTGGTTGCTGGGCCCCCTGGTCCTGTCGTGCTGGCTGGCCATGCGTCGTGGCGCTGCCTTGGCATCCGCCGCCGCTTGGGCCGTCGCCAGCGCTGTGTTGGCCGCCAGCGGCGACAACCAAGGGCCCCTGGCAGTTACACCGGGCCACTTGCCGATCCTTGCTTGGTCGTACGCAGTCGCCTTGCTCGGCCTGGCACTGATGCCGCATGTGCTGATCGGCGAACTGGCCCGGCTGGAAGAGCGCTGGCTGATTGCCCTGGAGGGGTCCGATCTCGGCGTAGCCGATTGGAACCTGCGCACTGGGGAGGGCTTCACGTCGCCGCGTTGGCGCGCACTGATGGACGACCCGACCGGCCTGCAGACGCAGACCATCGAGCGCTGGCTCGCGCGCGTTCACCCGGACGACCGCGCGGTATTGCGTGCGGCATTGGCCGAGATCGATGCCCCGCAGGGCGCCGGCCTGCGCCACGAAGCCCGGGTGCGCGTGCGCGACGGCTGGTGCTGGTTCGACGTACACGTCAACGTAGTCGATCGCACCGGTGCTGGCGTGCCGTTGCGGGTGGTGGCATCACTGGCCGATATTGGCGCCAGACGCAGCGCCGAAGATCGGCAGCAGTTGTCGTCGAATTTGTTCATGCACCTGCACGAAGGGCTGTTGATTACAGATGCCGACTTCCGGGTGGTCGACGCCAATCCCACCTATTGCCGCATCACCGGCGTACCGCTCGATGAGCTCATAGGCACCGTGCCTGGGCTGCTCGACCAAACGGCCGCCGACCCCGTTGGCCGGCAGCAGCAGGCGACGCTCTGGGCGGCACTGCGCAGCCAGGGCCACTGGGTCGGCGAGATGGTCGAGCGAAGGCGCAGCGGCGACCCCTGCGCCCTGCACGTCACCGTATCCAGCGTGAACAGTCCGGACGGATCGTTGCGCTACTACGTTCTCGTGGTCAGCGACGTCACCGAGCAGCGACTGCAACGTGAACGCCTCGAACGGCAGGCTCACTTCGATGAGCTCACCCGGCTGCCCAACCGGGCCCGCTTGGGACAGATGCTGCAAGAGGGCATGGTCGCCACCGATCGTGACGGCCAACTGATGGCGGTCTGCTATCTCGACATTGATCACTTCAAGACCATCAACGACGCAATGGGCCATGCGGCCGGTGATCGCCTGCTGGCCGAGCTGGCGCTGCGGCTGCGCGGCGCACTTCGGGCGCGTGCGGATGGCTGGGCAGACATGGCTGCCCGCCTCGGCGGTGACGAGTTCGCGCTGCTGCTGCGCGCGGCCACGGTTGACGAAGCCCGCGCGGCGGTCGAGCGCCTGCTTCGTGTGGTGTCGCAGCCATTCCCCGCGCTGCCGGGGGCGGAGCCCACCGTGCTCACCGCCAGCGTAGGCGCCACTGTCTACCCGCTGGACACCAGCGATGCCGACACCCTCCTGCGCCACGCCGATCAGGCGATGTACGGGGCCAAGCAGGCCGGGCGCAACGGCTACCTGTTCTTCGACCCCGAGCACAGTCGACGCACCGAAGAGCGTGTTCTGGCCATCGGTAGGGTGCAAGACGCGTTGGATCGGGAGGAAATCCTCCTCTACTTCCAGCCCAAAGTCGACCTGCGTCGCGGCATCGTGGTCGGTTTCGAGGCCCTTGTGCGCTGGAACCACCCCGAGCATGGCGTGGTGCCGCCCGCACAATTCCTCCCGCTCATCGAGCACACAGGGCTTTCGGCACGCCTGGGCGACCACGTGCTCTCGCTCGCGCTGGACCACCTCGACGCTTGGCTCGCGCAAGGGCTGGACCTGAGCGTCAGCGTCAACATCACGGCGCGTCACCTGCAGGAGCCAGAGTTTGCGCAGCGCCTGGCGCAGCTGCTCGAACGGCACCCACGCGCCCTCGGACCCAGGCTCGAGTTGGAAGTGCTCGAGACCGCAGCCCTCAACGACATCGGGTTCACCTCCACGCTGCTCGAGCGATGCGCGCGCCTGGGCGTACGCTGGGCGCTCGACGACTTCGGTACGGGCTACTCGACGCTCACGTACCTGAAGCAGTTGCCGGTACAGGTGCTCAAGATCGACCGGTCTTTCGTTCACAACATGCTGGCCGATGCTCAGGACCGCGCCATCGTCGAAGGAGTCATCAGCCTGGCTCGGACCTTCGACTGCACCTCGGTTGCCGAAGGCGTCGAAACGCCGGCGCAAGCGCGGATGCTGCTCGACATGGGTTGCGACGTCGGACAAGGCGCCGGCATCGCAACGCCCATGCCGGCGGGCGAGGTTCCGGCTTGGGTGCGTAACTGGCGCGGCCTGTTTGCACTGACAGCAGCGGCGGCGCCCTTGCCGCCGGCGCAAGCCGCGGGCAACCGCCCGCCGTCGGTCGACCTCGGGCCCCCGCGCTGATCGACACGGCAGCGCTGCGGCGCATGGCGGTCAAGGCGGCCCGATAGACTCCGGGCGTGCTTCCTACCGGCTTCATCCAGGACTTGCTCGGCCGCGTCGACATCGTCGAGGTCGTCGGGCGCCATGTCGAGCTGCGCAAGGCCGGCATCAACCACAAAGGTCTGTGCCCTTTCCACGGCGAGAAGACCCCCAGCTTCATCGTCAGCCCCTCGCGCCAGACGTATCACTGTTTCGGCTGCGGCGCCCATGGGGACGCCATTCGCTTCCTCGCCGAGCACAACGGGCTGGGATTCATGGACGCGGTCAGGGAATTGGCCCAGCAAGCAGGGATGGCCGTGCCGGACCGCGCCGACGATCCCCTCGAGCGCGCCCGGGCGGCCCAGGAACGCGAACAACGCACCGGATTGACCGAATTGCTGGCACGTGCCGCGGCACACTATCGCCGCGCGTTGAAGGCCAGCCCGCGAGCCATCGAGTATCTCAAGGGTCGCGGGTTGACCGGCGAGATCGCGGCCCACTTCGGACTGGGATATGCCCCCTCGGGCTGGCGGTCGCTGGCGAGCGCGTTCGCTCGCTACGACGATCCCCAGCTTGTGGAAGCGGGCCTCGTCATCGTGCCCGATGCCGAAGATGGGGAGGATCCGGCGCAGCAGCGCCGCTACGACCGGTTCCGTGACCGGATCATGTTCCCGATCCGTTCGGTGCGCGGCGAGGTGATCGGCTTCGGCGGCCGCGTGCTCGACTCGGGCGAGCCCAAGTACCTGAACAGCCCGGAAACAGCGGTCTTCCACAAGGGACAGGAACTCTATGGGCTGTACGAGGCCCGCTTGGCACTGCGGCAGCGCGGCTACGCGCTGGTGGTCGAGGGGTACATGGACGTGGTCGCGCTGGCACAGGCGGGCTACGCCAATGCCGTGGCCACGCTGGGCACGGCGTGCACCGCCGAGCATGTCGCGAAGGTGTTCCGGTTCACCGACGCCGTCATCTTCAGCTTCGATGGCGATGCCGCCGGCAGGCGTGCCGCCGGGCGTGCATTGGAAGCGGCGTTGCCCCATGCCACCGACATACGCAGCATTCGTTTCTTGTTCCTTCCACCAGAGCACGATCCAGACACCTTCGTCCGCGAACAGGGTGCCGCTGCGTTCGAACACGCGGTGGCCGCGGCTGTTCCGCTGTCGCAGCAGCTGTTGGCCCACGCTGCACAGGACTGCAACCTCGAGACTGCCGAAGGGCGCTCGCGCATGCTCAGCCAGGCCCGCACCTTGGTCGAACAGCTGCCCGACGGCCTGCTGCGTACGCAGGTGGTGTCAGAGCTGGCCCAGCGCGGCGGCGTCGCAGTCGAGACGCTCACCGATCATTGGGAACGCCGGACTGGCCGTGCAACCGGTGCTGCGAGTGCCACCCGGACCGGCGAGCGCCAAGGCAGCCCGGCGCGCGACAGCAGGCCCCGGCAGGCCATGGGCGGGCGACGCCCGCCGCCCCAGACCGCCACGCTGCTCGACCGGGTCGCCTGGCTCATCGCTCGCCACGCTGCCCTGCTGCAGGACCTGCCCGCAGACGATCACGACCTGCTGGCCAGTCAGCCCAGCCCGCACGGCGAATTCTTCAGCGAGGCCGAGCGCGTGATCCATGACCACGGCTCGTTGGCCGCGCCAGCCATGCTCGACGAAATTGCTGCCGGCCCTTGTGGCTCAGCGCTTCAGGGGTTGATGGATCGCCTGCGCGGCTTCCACGAAGTCGACCCCGAGGACCCGCATGCCACGCTCAACACCGCCTTGCACCGGCTGCGCCTACAGGCCGTGGGTGACGAGCTGAACTGGCTCATGGAGTCCGGCAGCGAACTGTCGGAAGGTGCCAGCAGGCGCATGCGCGAACTCCTGGAACTCCAGGCGACGCTGAAGCGGGGCCCTGCGAGCGCGCCCGGTTGAGCGCCCAGGTGAGCGCCAGGCCCGGCGCGCTTTGACGAATTGCGCTGACACGACGATAATGCTCGATTGGTTGCATCGGCAAGAGTGACAGCAGCATTCACGGCCATCGGCCATTCGCGACACTTGTACCCACAGGGGTACACAAAGCGCGCAGGCCCACTATTTGTGTCAGTGCTGCAGACAAAGTCCGTCCACGCCAGCTTGCCCGGCCAGATCAGCACCGCCCGACCCGGGGGTTCCCGGGGGTTATGTCCACGTCGGCCACTACCGGCGCGCTTTGGCGCGCGCCCAAGTTCCGTGTGCTCGGTGGTGCGCTCAATGGCCATTGGCAACACCCCGTCCATCGACCAAGGATCCGCATGAACGCCAAGAAGACCGACGTCACCGCCAAGGCCCCTGCCCTGCCCTCCGCCAAGCCCGCCAAGTCGCCCGCGACCACCAAGGCGAATCCGCCTGCTGCGCAGGAGCAACGCTCGGCCAAATCGGCGCCCAAGTCCGCTTCCAAATCCACCCAAGCGGCTGTCGATGAAACGAAGGCAGGCACGCACAAATCCGCTGCCACGCCCAAGTCCGCAGGCAAGACCGAGCCCAAAGCACCAAGTGCCACGCCCGCCAAGGCAGGTACCAAAGCTGCCGCGAAGGCCGAAACCAAGGCGGCGGCTGCACGACCCGAAGCCAAGCCTGCCGGGAAATCAACCGCCAAGGCCGGCAAGGCCGGCAAAGGCCAGGAAGCGGCCCAGGCCAAGCCAGCCGAGGAAGAAGACCTGGCCGACATCGAAGTGGAATTCGAAGCCGAGCCTGAAGCCGAGGTAGCCGAGGACACAGCGGGCGAGGCCAAGGCCAAGCCGCTGCGCATGAAGGTTTCGCGCGCCAAGGAGCGCGCGCTGATGCGCGAGTTCGGCCTGGACGAGACCACGCTCACCGAAGAGGAAGTCGCAAAGCGCCGCCAGGAGCTCAAGACCCTCATCAAGATGGGCAAGACGCGCGGCTTCTTGACGCACCAGGAAATCAACGACCACCTGCCCGAGAAGCTGGTCGAGAACGAGATCCTCGAAGCCATCGTGTCGATGCTCAACGACATGGGCATCGCCGTCTATGAGCAAGCGCCCGATGCGGCCACGCTGCTGATTTCCGGAAGCAACACCGCCACCGCCACTGACGAAGAAGCCGAGGAAGCGGCCGAGGCCGCACTGTCCACGGTCGATTCCGAGTTCGGCCGCACCACCGATCCGGTGCGCATGTACATGCGTGAAATGGGCTCGGTGGAGCTGCTCACACGCGAGGGCGAAATCGAAATCGCCAAGCGCATCGAGGGCGGCCTGCAGTCGATGATGCAGGCCATCTCGGCTTCGCCCAAGACCATCGCCGAGATTCTGGCCATGGCCGATCGCATCGCGGCAGGCGAGATGCAGATTTCCGAGGTCGTCGATGGCTTCGTTTCAGATGACGAGGCCGACGACTATGTGGCCGAGGAAGACTTCGACGAGTTCGACGAGGAAGACGACGACGACGGTGCGGGCGGCAGCAAGGCGCTGACCAAGAAGCTCGAGGAGCTCAAGTCCCAGGCGCTGGATCGGTTTGGCACCGTGCGCGCGCACTTCGAGAAGATGCGCAGGGCCTTCGAGAAGGACGGCTACAACTCGCAGGCCTACCAGAAGGCGCAGCACATGCTGACCGAGGACCTGATGACCATCCGCTTCACGGTCAAGACGATCGAGCGGTTGTGCGACGTGCTTCGTTCGCAGGTCGATGATGTGCGGCGGTTCGAGCGCGAGATTCGCAAGATCGTGGTCGATCGCTGCGGCATGCCGCAGGAGCAGTTCATCAAGGCCTTCCCGCCGAACATCCTGAATCTCTCCTGGGCGGAGAAAGAAGTGGCTCAGGGCAAGGCGTACAGCGCCGTTCTGAGTCGCAACCTGCCGGCCGTGCAGGAACTTCAGCAGAAGCTGATCGACCTGCAGCAGCATGCCGTGGTACCGCTGGATGACCTCAAGGACATCAACCGGCACATGAACGCCGGCGAGAAGGCCAGCCGCGACGCCAAGAAGGAGATGATCGAGGCCAACCTGCGCCTGGTGATCTCGATCGCCAAGAAGTACACCAACCGCGGCCTGCAGTTTCTCGACCTGATCCAGGAAGGCAACATTGGCCTGATGAAGGCGGTCGACAAGTTCGAATACCGCCGCGGCTACAAATTCTCGACTTATGCCACGTGGTGGATCCGCCAGGCCATCACGCGCTCGATCGCTGACCAGGCGCGCACCATCCGCATCCCGGTTCACATGATCGAGACGATCAACAAGATGAACCGCATCAGTCGGCAGCACCTGCAGGAGTTCGGCTACGAACCCGACGCCCCGACGCTGGCCGAGAAGATGGAGATCCCCGAGGACAAGATCCGCAAGATCATGAAGATCGCCAAGGAACCGATCTCCATGGAAACACCGATTGGTGACGATGACGACAGCCATCTGGGCGACTTCATCGAGGACACCAACAACGTGGGCCCGGTGGATGCCGCCATGCAGGCCGGCCTGCGCGACGTGGTCAAGGACATCCTCGACAGTCTCACGCCACGCGAAGCCAAGGTGCTGCGCATGCGCTTCGGCATCGAAATGAGCACCGACCACACGCTCGAGGAAGTCGGCAAGCAGTTCGACGTCACCCGCGAGCGCATCCGCCAGATCGAGGCCAAGGCCATCCGCAAACTCAAACACCCCAGCCGCTCGGACAAGCTGCGGACGTATCTGGACAACCTGTGAAGGTTGGCCTGATGCGCACTCGCGCCAGCGAGTCGCCGCGCAGCGGCGCCGCAGTAGCGGCGTCGCCACAAGCTGCGGACGTATCTGGACAATCTGTGATGGTTGGCCGGATGCGCACTCGCGCTCGATAGGTGCTGCAGTTCAGTTTGGCGACAGGCGCCTTGGACGCTCAGCCGGTAAAATTGCGCGCATGACGCGCATTTCCGAGCGCACCGTCTTGTTCGCCGACTTGCGCGGCAGCACGTCCCTGTACGAAACCTTGGGCAACGCTGAGGCTACGACAGTGGTCACCCACGCGGTCACTACCGTGGCGCGGGCTGTCCCGTCGTGCGGTGGTCAGGTCGTCAAAACCCTCGGCGACGGCCTCATGGCGGTGTTCGACCGCCCGATGCAGGGTCTGGAGGCCGCCCAGCAAATGCATGACGAACTCGACCGGCTCGTCAGCCGGGGACGCCAGCGCGGCGCATCGCCCGGGCTGCGCGGGTTGCGGCTGCAAGTGGCGCTGGCGCGCGGCGAGGTGGTCGAGATGGGCGGCGACTGCTTTGGCGATGCAGTCAATGTCGCTGCTCGGCTGCTCGACCATGCCGGCGACAACGAGACGCTCGTCACCGCAGACGTGCTGCAGGGCTTGCCTGAGTTGCAGCAGCGACGCTTCCGCAGCCTGGACTGGATGCATCTGCGTGGCCGCGCAGAGCCCGTACTGGTTTCGGTGCTGGTAGGCCGTCGCACCACCGACACCGTGGCCACGCAGTTCGGCCCCGTCGCTCATACCATCGAGCCCGAGGCGGTTCGCCTCATCTGGCTGGACATCAACGAGGTGTTCGATGGCGAGCACATGCCGGTAGTGCTGGGCCGCAGTCCACAGGCCCACTTCCGCGTCGAGGACTCACGAGTCTCGCGTTCGCATGCGCGGCTGGACTGGCACGGCGGTGTGTTCCAACTCACAGACCTCAGCTACAACGGGACCTACGTCCGGTTTGGCGGCGCCGACGAGGTGGTCAGCCTGCGCCGAGGCAGCTGCACGCTTCACGGCAGCGGCACCATCGGCCTGGGCGGCTCGCCCAACGATCCGTCGGCCCCGATGGTCCGCTTCGAGGTCCTGTCCTTCCAGGACACAGTACCGCACATGTCGTGACTGTGGTCGCTCCCCGCTCCTGGCGCGTGCTCTACGTCGAAGACGATCGGGTCGCCGCATTGCTCTTCGAAGAGGCCTTGCGGCCGCATGCCGAGTTCGAAGTCCGGATAGCGGAATCAGCGGCCGAGGCAATCGAATGCGTCTCGAACTGGCAGCCAGACGCCCTTGTCATTGACGCCCACCTCCCCGACAGCGATGCCAGGACGCTGCTGCCGCGCCTACGGGCGTGCACAGAGGTCGCACCCGACGTGCCTGCAGTCGTGCTCTCCGCCGATATGGCGCAGGAGGCACTGGCCCCCCACGATCTTGAGGGCTTTGCCGCCTGGTGGACCAAGCCTGTCCACCCGGTCGGCCTGGCCGTGGACTTGCGCCAGCTTCTCGTTGGAAGTCGCAGATGACCCCCCCCGCTCCCGGTGCTGCGACCGCCGCGTCCACGGCGGTTGTCCTCATGAACCTGGGCACGCCCGACGCGCCCACGCCCGCCGCACTGCGCCGCTATTTGGCGCAATTCCTGTCCGATCGACGGGTCGTGGAGTTACCGCGCTGGCTGTGGTGGCCAGTGCTGCACGGCCTGATCCTGCGTACACGCCCTGCGCAGTCAGCGCGCAAGTACGCCTCGATCTGGCGACCGGACGGCTCGCCGCTGCTGTACTGGAGCCAGCGGCAGGCCGTGCGGCTCTTGGGCTCGCTCGGCGAAGCCGGCCACCGCGTTCAGGTTCGTCTTGCCATGCGCTACGGTGCACCAGCACTGCCTGACGTCATGGACGAGTTGATGCGCCAAGGTGTGCAGCGTGTGCTCGTTTTACCGCTCTATCCCCAGTATTCGGCCACCACGACAGCCAGTGCATTCGATGCAGTGGCCCAGTGGCTGCTGTGCACCCGCCGGTTACCCGAATTGCGATTTGTGAACGACTACCACGACGACCCGGCGTACATCGATGCACTGGCGTCCAGCGTGCGCGCGCACTGGCAGCGCGAGGGTCGTGGCGAGCGACTGGTGATGAGCTTCCACGGCATACCCGCGCGTTGCATCGAACGAGGCGATCCGTATCGCGACCAGTGCCTGCGCACCGCGGGCCTGCTGGCCAACCGCCTCGGCCTGCCACAGGGCGAACTGGTGGTCAGCTTCCAAAGCCGGCTGGGCCGCGCGCGCTGGCTCGAGCCCTATACCGAGCCCACGCTGCGGAAATTGGCGGCCCAAGGTGTACGTGTCATCGACGCCATGTGCCCGGGCTTTGCCGCCGACAACCTGGAAACCCTCGAGGAGATCGCCATCGAGGGTCGTGACGCTTTCGTTGGCGCAGGTGGCGAGGCACTTCGCTTCATCCCCTGCCTGAACGACGACGACGCCTGGATCAGGGCGCTTGCCGGCCTGGCCCAGCGACACCTCCAGGGCTGGTCCACGCGCAGCGGCGCGCCGGCTGTCTGACTGGCTCGTACCGGCGGGCGACCTCGTGCGTGCTTCAACCGAAGCGGGCTCGGCGCCGCATCGCCCACACGCGAGGCACGACCAGCACGGCCAGCAGGATGGCCAGAAGCACCGCCGATGCCGGCCTTTCGACGAATACGCTCCAGCGGCCCTCTCCGATGGACAGCGCGTTGCGCATCTGCGCTTCGGCCAGGGGCCCCAGGATCATCCCCACGATCACGGGTGCAGTGGGAAACGAGTAGCGCCGCATCAAGACGCCCAGCAGCCCGATTCCCAGCATCAGATACAGGTCGAACGCACTCTGGCGCATGCCATAGACACCGACGGTAGCGAACACCAGGATCCCTGCGTACAGCGGCGCACGGGGGATCTTCAGCAGCTTCACCCACAGGCCCACCAGAGGCAGATTGAGCACCAGCAGCATGACGTTGCCGATGTACAGCGAGGCGATCATCGCCCACACCAGCGTTGAAGACGTCTGAAACAGCTGCGGCCCGGCCTGAATGCCATAGTTCTGCAATGCCGACAACAAGATGGCGGCCGTGACGGATGTGGGTATGCCCAGCGTGAGCAGCGGTACGAGTGTCGCGGTGACTGCCGAGTTGTTCGCGGCCTCGGGCCCGGCCACGCCTTCGATGGCACCCGTGGTGCCGAATTCATGCCGGTGCTTGGACAGCTTGCGTTCAGTGGCGTAGCTCAGGAACGTCGGGATCTCGGATCCACCCGCGGGCACCGTGCCAAAAGGAAATCCCAGCGCCGTGCCACGCAACCAGGCGGGCCAGGAGCGACGCCACTCCTCGCGCGTCATGTGCACGCGGTTCATGCGGTTGAGCTCCACAACGCTGCGACCCTCGTACAGGGCCGTGTACAGCGTCTCGCCCACCGCAAACAGGCCCACGGCCACCAGCACCACCTCGATCCCGTCCATGAATTCCGGGATCCCTGCCGTGTAGCGCACCTGCCCGGTGATCTGGTCCAGGCCGATCAGGCCGATGGCCAGGCCGATGAACAGCGCCGTCATGCCGCGCAAAGTGCTCTGGCCGAGCACGGCGCTGACGGTCGTGAACGCCAGCAGCATCAGGCAGAAGTACTCAGGCGGTCCGAGCTTGACCGCGAACTCGGCAACCACGGGCGCAAACAGAGTCACCAGCACGGTGGCGATGGTGCCCGCCACGAAAGAACCGATCGCCGAAGTCGCCAGGGCAGCGCCGGCGCGGCCGTTGCGCGCCATCTTGAACCCCTCCAGCGCCGTCACCATGGTCCCGGTTTCGCCGGGCGTGTTCAGCAGGATTGAGGTGGTCGAGCCACCGTACATCGCACCGTAATAGATGCCCGCGAAGAAGATCATCGACGCCGTGGGTTCCACCTGGGTCGTGATGGGCAGCAACATCGCGACAGTCACGGCCGGGCCCAGGCCGGGCAGCACGCCGATTGCGGTGCCCACCGCACACCCGATGAAAGCCCACAACAGGTTGATGGGCGTGGCCGCTGTGGCGAACCCACCGAGCAGTTGATTCCAGATGTCCATGGCTGCGCTTTCAGAGCCATCCCGTGCCGGTGAGCCCCGGCAGCGAGATCGACAGTACCCGGGTGAACAGCCAGTAAACCGGCAAGGTGATGGCCACGCCCACGGCCACGTCGGCCAGTGCCTGCCGAATGCCGCCCGCGGCCCGCCCTTCGGCCTGGCGCAGCCCGCGCACGGCCAGCGCAAAGCAGAGGGTACAGCTGAGCACGAACCCGATGCGCGTGATCGTTGCCGCATTGGCCAGCACGCCAGCCGCGACCCAGGCCAGCGCCCGCCAGTCGCCCTGCGCTGCACCCGAGGGTGCCTCGATCTGCCGAAAGCCGCCGTGGGCTGCCTCCCAGATGAGCCGGCCACCACACAGCATCAATACCGCGGCCACCACCCAGGGCAGGAAGTTCGGCCCGACGCCTGCGTAACCGGCGTCGGCCGGAATTCCCAGGGCGCCCGCCGCCAATACGGCGCCCAAGGCCAGCACGCCGGCGCCGATGGCGAGTTGCCGGTTCACCGCCGGCGGCTGTGCGTCAGTCATCTGGCGGGCCCTCGGTCAGATCATCCCGGCCTTGACCATCACCGCGCGCAGCGCAGCGAACTCGCGGTCGACGAAATCCTCGAACTTGACCCCACCCATCACCGCGCTGGTCCAGTTGTTCTTCTTCAACGCCTCCTGCCAGGCGGAGCTCTGCGTCGCGCGCACCACCATGTCAGTGAGCTCGCGGCGACGTGCCGGCGTGATGCCCGGCGCTGCATACACGCCCCGCCAGTTGCCGATCTCGACCGGGATGCCCTGCTCGATCAGCGTGGGGATGTCGATGCCCTTCAGCCGAACATCAGAGGTCACGCCGATGGGCTTCATCTTGCCGGCCTCGATGTATTGCTGGAACTCACTATAGCCACTGCCACCCACGGTTACATTGCCGCCAAGGATGGCCGCTGTCGCCTCGCCGCCGCCGCGGAATGGCACGTAGTTGATCTTGGCGGCATCCACGCCCACGGCGCGGGCGATCATGGCAGCGGCGATGTGCTCGGTGGAGCCCCGCGAGCCGCCACCCCACTTGACGCTGCCAGGATCCTTCTTGAGCTGGTCGATCACGTCCTTCATCGTCTTGAAAGGCGAGTTCGCCGGCAGGACGAATACGTTGTACTCGCTGGTCAGGCGCGCGATCGGCGTGGCCTGGGTGATCGTCACCGGCGGCTTGCCGGTGATGATGCCGCCGAGCATCACCGCGCCCATCACCATCAATGCGTTCGGGTCGCCCTTCGATGCGTTGACGAACTGCGCGAGTCCGATCGCGCCCGCCGCGCCGCCCTTGTTCTCGTAGCTGACGGACGCGGCGGCACCGGCTTCCATCAACGCCTTGCCCAGCGCGCGGCCAGTGCTGTCCCAGCCTCCACCGGGGTTGGCCGGAATCATCATCTTCAGGTTGTCGGCCGCACGCACGGTCAGCGGCAGCGTACCTGCCGCTACTAACGCGGCCATCGACTTCATGAACTCGTCTCGACGCATGGTCACTCCTGGTGGGATGGAATTGCGATGCGTGATCGTCGTTGGCCGGGCTGTCATTCGGCTGTCCGGCACCCCCAGGCAAACCCTCGGGTTCACGTTGCTGCACACACCGCCATAGGGCCGAGGCCGCAGTGCTAAGGTCGTGGCCGTGAAGATCCTGCTGGTCGAGGACGATCCCGCGATGCACGCCACTCTGACCCGCGCGCTGGAGCGCGCGGGCTTTGCCGTCGCGGGCTGTCGCGACGGCAGCCTCGCGCTGCAGCAATGGCGGTCGGATCGTCCCGATGTGGTGTTGCTCGACCTGACCCTGCCAGGCTGCGACGGACTGAAGGTGCTTGCGCAAGCCCGTCAGGGCGGACTGGACACACCGGTGCTCATCCTCACGGCGCGCGGCACCGTCGGCGACCGCGTCATCGGCCTCAACACGGGGGCCGATGACTACTTGCCCAAGCCATTCGATTTGGACGAACTCGAGGCCAGGGTACGGGCCCTGGTGCGACGGCGCTCGCCGTCGGCCGCCTCCGCCGCGCCCGCCCGCTTCTGCGGCCTGCACCACGACGATGCCAGTGGCGCGATCTACCACCACGACCTGGTGCTCGAACTGGCGCCGCGCGAAGCTGCGTTGCTGCGCGCATTGCTGGCCCGCCCCGGGCATGCCGTGTCGAAGGAGCGGCTGTTCGGACTGGTATTTCCGCACGAGCCGGATGTGGCGTACGAGGCCATCGAGGTTGTCGCCTACCGCCTGCGCAAGCGGTTGGCCGGCACCGGCGCGCAGCTGGTCACGCTGCGGGGGCTGGGCTACCTGCTGAAGGCTGCCTAGGTGACGGGTACCGCTTCGTCCCCGGCCGTGCCGGCACGGTCGTCACTGCGCCGCCAGCTGCTCGTTGGCATCCTGCTGCCCGTCATCGTCCTGGTGGTGTTCAACAGCGCCGGTCTGTACCGCCAGGCCCTGCGCGCGGCCGATACGGCGTACGACCGGACGCTGCTTGCATCGGCCAAGTCCATCGGCGAGCAGCTCGAGGTCGCCAATAGCCCGGAAGGACCGCACCTGCGTGCGACGTTGCCGTATTCCGCACTGGAGCCATTCGAGGCCGACAACCGCAGCCGCATCTACTATCGCGTCAGTGGGTTTGGCGGCGAGATGGTGTCGGGCTTCGAAGACCTACCGGCCTGGCGCGGAACGCTGCCGATCAAGGGACCCTACGCCGCGTTGGTCGACTTCTATGACGGCCAGTTCCGCGGGCAACCCGTGCGCGTGGCCGTGCTGCTGCAGCCGGTCGCTGGCGCAGCGGGTCAGGGCATGGCCACCATTCAGGTCGCCGAAACGCTTGAGTTGCGCCACACGCTGGCGCGTGAGTTGCTGGTGGACACGCTGTGGCGGCAGGTGGCGCTGGTTGCAGTCCTGGCGGGCGTGGTCGTATGGGTGGTCCAGCGGGTCACCCGCCCAGTTCGCCTGCTCAGCCAGCACCTGGCGCAGCGTGGCGAGGGCGATCTCACGCCGCTGTCGGCCCCCGAAGCTCCTCGCGAACTCCAACCGCTGGTGTCGGCCACCAACCAGGTCATGGAGGGTCTGCAACACCTGCTGGAGCACCAGAAGCGGTTCGTGCGCGACGCCTCGCACCAGCTCCGAACACCGCTGGCAGTGTTGAAGGCGCAGGTCCAGTCAGCGATCCGCGGCGACGTGCCGCCCACGCAGGCACTGGCCGAAATGGCCAGCACTGTAGATCGTGCCACTCAACTGGCCAACCAGATGCTGGCGCTGGCCAAGGTGGAGCAGCTGCGGCGGCAGACGTCGCACGGCGCCGTCGACTGGTCCGCCG
>Ga0154020_10001889_pt1 | contig 25593 bp, 36 predicted proteins | sample Klosneuvirus_201_FD_109709 | JGI IMG/M metagenome (GOLD analysis project Ga0154020, IMG submission 109709) | Active sludge microbial communities from wastewater, Klosterneuburg, Austria - Klosneuvirus_20160825_MG | ecosystem: Engineered > WWTP > Aerobic digester > Activated sludge | place...
AGGATCGTTCGTCTTGAGATGAACCCCAAAGTTATGAGGACCGTCCATGCCTTCGTGCATCATGAAAACACTGGATTCAACGATCGTGCTTTCGCCAGGGTTGAGTACCATCGAACCGATGGTCAGTTGAGGAGGTCAGCACCCCTCCAATACTTCGATGTATGGCTCTTCTTTGAATCGCAATGTACCGTCGCCTGTGTTGGTGACTTTGATGGCAAAGGTCTTTTCCACATTGAATTTTACATCGCCATAATCGATCTTTTGCTGATCCACCGAGATGGAAGGCGTGCCGCCACCGTCACCGTTCTGCCTGGCGAAGAGAAACGCGGCTAGTACCAATAGGACACCGCCGATTACGGCAATCGCCCACGGGAACCTTTGCTTTGGTTTTTGTCTTTTGTTCTTTTTACTCATCGTACCTCCTACTTGTGATATTCAAACTGGAACGAATATATATATGCGATCAAGTCCCAGATTTGGTCCTCAGTAAAGATCGAGCCCCACATGGGCATGCCTGTGCCCATGCCGCCACGCAGGATTTTCCCCTGCAATAGCGCAGGGCTTGCACCAAGCATGCGCGTGGGATTCGTAAAATCCACAGGCGATTGCATCGTCATATTGCCTGCGCCTGTCATCGTTTGCATGGATGCTTCGCCAGATGCGGCGAGGTCATCTGCAAAAACACCATCGCCCACGCCGTTCTCACCGTGACAAGCCGCGCAGTTTTGAGCGTAAAGTTGTTGTCCATTGGCAAGGGATTCGAGCGTAGTGTTGAATTGCCAGATGGATGCGACCACATCCCAGCGTTGTGATTCGGTGAGCGCGGTATTGGATAAGTCGGTAAAGGCTTTATAAGGTGAACTGGAGAGATAATAGTCGGTGGATTGGTTAATCGGCAAATTGGTTGCAAGTTGCCGACCATTTATTGCCGATGGTTTAAGGCTCGGAACTATTGGCGATTCGTGCGGAGCGTCAAGGTTGAGGTTGAGGGAAACGTATAACGGGACTGTGGCAGGCTCGGGGTCCGAAGGTGAACCGCTGACTTCTATCGTGCCGCGCATCCGCCAGTGATTGAGTCCACACCAGCGCGTGCAGAAGAAAGTATAAATCCCAGGTTTATCAAAAGTTAAAGTGAGGTCGGTGATTTTGCCAGGCAGGACGTCCACACTTTGCATATCCATTTGACCGACGGCAAAGCCATGAACGACATCATCGGAGGTAAGTTTCAGATCGAGGGGCTGACCAACTTCCGCTTGAATGATATCGGGATTCCAACCGCCATTCTCCGCCATGCGTGCGTGGATGAGCGGCGTGCGAGTCCAGAAGACCAGCGGCGCTCCAATTGCGAGGATGATTCCTGTAATGACAAAGATGCGGGAGATGAGTTCGGAACGGTTCATAGTAGTAACCAGAGCATGATGGATGTGACAATCAATGAATAAACAATCACTGAGATGGATGAAACTTTTACTTCGTTCGCGGCTTTTTGCGCAGTGCGGGCGGACCAGATCAAGCCGCCGACGAGCGCGAGAGTCTGCGCGGGCGCGAGAATGGATGTAAGCATCGGTTGCCATGCGGTATTTGCTGTGCCAAAGAGATTCCAACCCAAGCCAAGTGGATCGGAGAGGGCGGCGACGATGTAGGAAGCATTGGTGAGGACGAAGGATAAACTGAATGCCACCCAGAACATCAAGCCCAACGGAATGAGAGCGGTTGCGAGGGAAGCAAAACGTTGTTTGAGTGGGAGAACGCTTTTTGTATTTAGAATACCGAGTGTGAACAAGCCAGGCAGGATGACGAAGATGATGGCAAGAAAAATAATGGCGTACACAAACCAGGCGCTTGACCCCACGTTATATGCCGCGTCCTTGAACATACCCCACGGACCAAGCAGAACACCTGCGTAGATCATTGCCGAGCCGAGCATGATGAAGGCTTTGAAGGCTTCATCCATTCTTGTAGATGGTTTGGCAAGATCAGCAGAGAACGGGCGCAGGTTGACCGCGATGTTGTCATGCGGACAGGTACGGATACATTCCATACACAAGCCACAATAGGTGTTTTTTGTAAGTCCGCCTGGGAAGACATCCCACGGACATCCATAGCCAGCAGACGAACCGTTATAACAAGGCTTGCCTTCACACGTTACACAGACTTGCTTATCTTTAATTCGCAATTCAATTGGGGCAGTTTGCGAATAGAGACCAATAAATCCACCCACGGGGCAGAGATAACGGCAGAAGGCGCGGCGTTCGAAAACTGTGCTTAGTCCGATGGCGGCGAAGAGCATGGCGGCAAGCACAATCCCAGTGATATTGGGAGTGGTGAGAAGGACACTGCTAAACAGAGCCAGCAAAAGGAAGGAGATATTCTGCAACCAAATGTTGCGGAACATTTTTGGCACGCGCAGGTTGAGCCATTTCGGTCTTTTCTCTGGCGGACTTAATACCGCGCCACGCTGAAGCCATTCACCAGGTAATGGAATGGGACAAACCGCGCACCATCCGCGCCCGAAGAATGGAACAGCTACGAGAATGAGAATCGCCCACCATGCGATCCACACGAAGACAATGCTGAAGTTGTGACTGCCAACAGGCGTACCGATGAGTCCCGCAAGGATGGCGAAGATATATCCGACCAGCATGACAATAAAGACCGCCAGTTGTGGGTATCGGCTTTTGAGGGCATTCTTTATAAAGGGATTACGGGTAAGTTCGATCTTCGCCATGATGAATTATGCTTTTTGTTTTAGGGATAAAGTTACGCCAACTACAGCGAGCAATGCGAGACCAATGGAGCGATACAGCCAGTTATTTGAGCCTACATTTAATTTGCCAATCATGAACGGATGCATGGCTCCACAGGTGATATTGCATCGAAAGCGGAAAGAACCTGGCTTGTCAGCGGTGAAGGTCAGGGTTGCGGTTTGACCAGGGTCGGCTTCGACGGAGACATCGTAGCCATCCACGTAGAGTCCATGTACAACATCATTGCTGACGAGTTGGAGGGTCACGGTATCACCTGCGTTGACTTTAAGCTCGGAGGGAGAATAGGCATATTGTCGCGCATCAATCCGAAAGGTCCGCGCTTGAGGCGCAACGGCTGAAACTGGCAGAGGCGCAAACGCCACTACCAGTCCAGCCATCACAAAGAGGAGCAGAGAGAAGCGCGGGTTCATCAGTTTATGGGATGTTGGAAGGTCCGTACTTGGAATAGGTTGCGTCTATGTACACCCTGGCGTCCTGCGGACTTTTCCCATCCCGCAACATACGCATGACATCCTGGGTGATGTCCACGCAGATGGAACAGCCGAGGGCGTGATTGTCGAAAGTGATGGAGCCGTTGGCGTCCACAGCGGAGACGTAGCAATCGTAGTTGGAAGTATGTCCGATGTCGCCGCAGCCGCAGTAGCAGGGAATGTCTTTCATGATATCGGGGTTGGCGGTGTTGAATTGATACGCCGCCTGCACAGTGATTGGCGCGGCTTGCACGTCCGCAGGCATTTGATCCAACGGCGTCATGGCAAGGTGGACTTCATCATTCGATGAGGTCGAGCAGGCGGAAACCGTGGCGGATGTGAGTGCCACGAGAACGATAAGGAATAGAAATTTTCGGGTCTTTGAAAACATATTGGGTCCTCCGTGTTCGGATGACCCAATAATAGTCCGACAATTCAATCCGCTACAGCGCAGTATGGCGGGAAGGGATATGCGCCAAATGGCTTATGATGAATGTCATTGTGGACAGGGCGGGTTATTTCGAGACCAGCTCTGCCTGATAATTATGGCGACCATCGTTACCAGCCGCAGTCACTGCTTTGATCAGCGCATCGGGCGTGACCGTCTTTTCATCGAAGTAGATCTCCGCCATGCGCATGTTCAACAACACATCGGCGTCATATACGCCCTGCACGGAAAGCAAACTGTTTCGTACCCGTGTAGCGCAGTTCGGACAGCCCATGCCTGAAATGGACAGCAGGATTCTATCGGCATTACCCAACACATGATCCAACGCGCTGCGGTTGATCGGTTCTACGTAGCAATTGTCTGTCATGACGAAAATCTCCTAGTTTGGTTGACGGATTGGATATTGTTTTATTTTTCTTGACTTCTCGCCCAATTCTGGCTTTGCATATGTTTTCGGGTCGCGCTCGAATTGCGCCTGACACTGGGGACAGCAAAGGAAATAATCCGTGCCATCGTATTCAATGGTGATGTGCGCCTTATTGCGGTTGATGCGTTTGCCGCACACGGGGTCTTTATGAGTCATTTTGGGTCTCCTGTTTAGTTGAATGCTCAACAGGCATTCGATTATGGATTTGATTGTATAAGGAGCATACAGATTTCCAAAGCGCAGAATGACGGCAAGGGATATGCGCCAAATGGCTTATGGTGAATGACATCCGAAGAGAAGGATGTGAAAAAAACAATCAGAAGTGACCTCCCCACTGACAAGGGATGTTTACCTTTCTGGTCATCCCCTTGACATTCCAGTTGCTGGAAGGTGTATATTAAGCAGGAGCATTCACCATGAAGATACAAGAATTTTCTCAACAAACTGGTCTATCCGCCAAAACAATCCGCTACTACGAGTCGATTGGGATATTACGTTCCCCGCAACACGCGCCAAATGGGTATCGTGAATATAGCGAACAGGATTTGGAGCGCGCGCACTTTGTAGCAGGAGCGCGTTCTCTGGAGCTTTCTCTGGATGAGATTTCAGAGTTGCTTGCCATGCAGGATCAACGAGAAGCGCCATGCCGTACTATGTTGAATCAAATCAAGCGCAAGGCAGACCAAATTGGAGAGCGAATTCTGCTTTTACAAAAAATGGAAAAAGATTTACGAAAACTTTATAAACTGGGGCTGACATTCCCCACCAATGATGTAGATGGGAAAAACTGCATTTGTCATCTTGTAAAAGAGCGAAAAACCAACTGAATTCAAAAGGAGAATTTTATGGAAAATCATTTTGACCTGTTAATCTTAGGTTCGGGTTCCACCGCATTCGCCGCCGCTTTGCGTGCGGCTGAACTTGGCAAAACCGCCGCCATGACCGAAATGCGGACATTGGGAGGCACTTGTGTTAATCGCGGTTGTCTGCCTAGCAAGAATCTGATCGAAGCCGCGCGGATTGTTTGGGAATCCTCCCACCCGCGTTATAAAGGAATCAAACCTGCAAAGATGGAATTCGATTTCGGAGAATTGATTTCCCAAAAACAGGATGTGGTTCACTCTTATCGTGATAAAAAATATCAATCTATCTTGTACGAAGAAGACAAAATTAAGGTCTTCAACGGACAGGCAAGATTAATTGATAAGCATACTGTTCTTGTGGGAGATCAGAAAGTCAGCGGCGACCAAATTCTGATTGCCACTGGCACGCGCCCAACCATTCCTCAGATTGAGGGTCTTGACCAAATTTCATATTTAACTTCTGATCTTTTGACTTCGGACGAGTCACAGGAGTTAAAGGAACTTCCTGAATCATTGGTTGTTATTGGCGGCGGCTATATTGCGCTCGAACTTGGGCAGATGTTTCATCGCTTCGGAACGCAAGTAACCATTCTGGAACGCAATCAAGCCATACTCCCCAATTACGAGCCAGAAGTCTCAGAGGCTTTAACTTTTGCTTTACAGGAAGAAGGACTCCAGATTGTGACGGGCGCGCAAGTGGTGCGGGTATCGAATAAATCGAAGAAGGAAATTGAAGTAGTAGCGCGGGTCGGAGAAAAAGAACAAACCTTCAAAGGGCAAAAACTACTCGTCGCTACAGGCAGAATTCCGAACACCGATAACGCAGGTCTTGAAACGGTCGGCGTTCAACTGGATAAACGCGGCTTTGTGAAAGTCAATGATGAATTGCAAACGAACATTCCCAATATCTGGGCGGCGGGGGATGTCATTGGTCGTCAAACAGAAAGCCAGCCAGCCACACCTGTTGGCGCGCACGATGGAGTGATTGTTGCCAAGAATGCGCTGGCAAATACTCATCAGAAAGTTGACCATCGGGTAATTCCCCGCACTATCTTTACCGATCCGCAAGTGGCAGTTGTCGGGCAGACAGATGAAGAGGCGGTTGGAACAGGAATCCGTTGCTGGTGCGGTACGATTCCGCTTGAACTGGTTCCGCGCGCAGGTGCGACGCATCAAACGAATGGCATTGCAAAAATGGTGATTAACAGAGAAACGCGGGAGGTTCTCGGCGTCTCGCTTGTCATGCCCAACGCAGGCGAAGTCATTCACGAGGCGGCTATGGCTCTGCGATTTAGAGCCAAACTTGAAGATTACATAGACATGATCCACGTATATCCTACGATGGCGGAGGCGTTGAAGATTGCGGCGATTTCATATTTCAAAGACCCTGCAAAGTTATCTTGTTGTGCGGAGTAAATTTTAAGTGGTTTGAAAAGGAGCAAAAAATGAAAATAAAGATTACGAGTTGTTGTTCGCTTCCAATTGATGAAAACGGTTATCTGATTGAAATCCCAGAGGAAGAAGTTCAAACACCCCCACGCGCCAAAAACGCCTGTCCCACCTGTGGGCAGAAAGGCAAGCCTGTAGATGGGGCAACTGTAAAATCAATGTTGTCGGTTTCCTTGAATCAGGTCAAGAATGTCCCGTATTTCTTCTGCCAGAATCGCGACTGTCCCGCCGTGTATTTTTCTGAGGACGGTCTGCAGTCGTTCGATACGGACGAAGTTCGGGAACGGGTGTATCAAAAAGAACCTGATACCGATGATATTTTCGTCTGTTATTGTTTTCAACATACCGTCGGCGAAATTCTCAACGCAACTCCCGAAGGTCAGACTACTATTTTGGATGACATCAACGCAGGCATTACGGCGGGGCAATGCGCCTGTGATTTGCGAAATCCACAAGGCGCATGTTGCCTGGGGAACGTGCGCGGCGTGATAAAACAAGTGGAAAAGTCAACCGCTTAACAAGATAAAGGAGTTCGTCATGCTGGAAATATACCGTGACCCCCTTTGCGGCAGGTTACTTGCTCCTGTGGCGATTACGCCCAAATCCGAGTATCGGGGCAAAACCTATTACTTTTGTTGTGACCTGTGCAAGCAACTCTTCGATCGCGAGCCGCAGAAATACGCGCTGGAGAAAGATGGGAAAGACGAACAAAATATAAAAGGAGATCGTCATGTTATGGCAAAAAATTCGTAGTGGTGTGATGTTCGTTGTTGCGTTCGTCAGTTGTCCCTGCCATTTACCCATCACCATACCAATTGCCTTGGCGCTTTTGGCAGGCACACCTGCGGCGCTCTGGATATCACAGCAGGTTGGCTGGGTATACGGCATTTTGGCAGGCGTGTTCTTGCTCAGTTTGGCGTTGGGTTTTATATGGACAGGTTCCACCAATGAAAACGAAGTATGCGAGCCGCGCCCCAATTTGGCGGTGAGCACAAAGCGTAAATAAACCATGAAACGCCTGCTTATTCTTGTGGCGCTTGTACTTCTAACCGCATGCAGCGCGCCAGAAGTATCGGATTTAGCGGTTGAAAATCCAACTTTAACCATTCCGCCATTCGAAACAGCAATTTTGGCGACTCCGACCACACTCCCAACAGCCCAACCAACTTTATCGATCGCTGTGTTCGAATCACCTGCAACGGATGATATTTCCCTGGAAGCCATCACCAGTTTTGAGCAAATGCCAGGGAATCGGGCAACCAATCAACCTGCCGCGGACTTTACCGCGCGGCTGTTGGGAGGCGGCACGTTTGTCCTTTCAAAAGAACGAGGGAAATACTGGCTGGTGCTTCCAACTTCCTTCGGCTGTGGAGAATGTACGTACAGTCTGTATTTGCTTAGCCAGGTACAAGCTCAAGACCCCGCCAGCCTTAATATCCTGGTGCTGGATATCTATCAGCCAGACCTGCCAGAGTACTGGCAAAGTTATGCTGATGCAATCAACCAGCCAAATTATTTTTGGGCTGTACTGGATACTCCTACATTCATGGAAGATTACGACATTTACGGATTAGGCACATTTCTGGTAATCGATCCAGACGGGCGATTGGTTTTCCAAAGCGATTCCCCGCCACCAACAGAATATATTGCCCACCTGTTTACACTCGCGCAAAGCGAAGGAACTAAATGAGTAAAAAATCTTCACGCAAGCGCACCCTGCAAAGTAAAAGCTTGTCAAACCTGTTCAAATGGAGTTTACCTATTGCGCTCATTTTAGCCGCGTTGGGTATTTGGTTCGGGTTGCGTTCCCCCTTACAGCCTTCATCGTCAACGGTTCAATCAGGAGTAAATGTCGGCAATGTTGCCCCTGATTTTACCGTGCCTACATTGGAAGGAGGAACCTTTGTTCTCAGCGAGAATCGAGGGAAACCAACAATCATTTTGTTCATGGCGTACTGGTGTGGCAACTGTATTCCTGAGGCTCGCGCTTTGGCGCAACTCAAAAACGAATATGGCGAGCAGGTCAACATCATTGCCATAGATGTCGATTCTTCAAGCACAAAAGAGAGTCTCGAACAATTCCAACAAGCCGCAGACAACGGAGCATATGTCTGGGCATTTGATAATGGAATGCAGGTTTTAAATGCTTATCAAGTGCGTTCGCTGGATACTACCCTGATTTTAGATAAGAATGGAATTGTTGTCTATCGGGATGAACTCCCGACGGCATATGAAACGCTAAAAAGCGAACTTGAAGAACTCCAACCATGACTATTAGACGCTTAAAGAAAGAGAACACAATGGATAATTATCAGATTGAAGAACTAACGGACGTGCTGGATAGGAGTTTCCGCGAAAGCGGTAGCGTTGAAGGCTATGCCATGTTTCGCCACCTAATTTTGCTTCTGGCAGAGGGACAACCTGTAACTCCTGAGCGTATTGCTACAGTGCTGAAACGCTCACCTGAAGAGATCAAAGCCACATTGCGTAAATTGCCAAGCATTGAGCTTGATGAACATGGCAACGTGGTCGGTGCAGGCTTGACCCTTCGTCCAACGCCTCACCGCTTCACTATAAATGACCGAACGATGTTTACCTGGTGCGCGTTAGATGCCTTGATGTTCCCAGGATTACTTGGGCAAACTGTTCAGGTCGAGTCACCTTGTGTAGCCACAGGCGCTCCAGTGCGGGTAAAGGTCGCGCCAGATGGCGTGGAGCAAGTCGAGCCACTCGGGGCTGTTGTTTCATTGGTAGCTCCAGATGTCTCAGCGGACATCCGACGTTCTTTTTGCGACTACGTGAACTTCTTCAGTTCAAACGAAGCGGCTTCCCAATGGTTGAGGGAACATCCAAGCGCAACGACTTTACCCGTAAAAGAGGCATACCAACTAGGTCAGCGGCTGGCGAAATCTGTCTTTGAAATCAAGGAGGCTGGTGTCTAATATGAATGAACTCAACTTTTTCTTCGCATTTTCAGCAGGTGCACTGGCTACTTTCAACCCTTGCGCTTGGGCTATGTTGCCAACCTTCGTTTCATTCTATCTTGGTTCACGCGAAGCCGATTACGATCAGCGGAGTTTTGCCGCTCGCGCCACCGAAGGCTTGACACTTGGTCTGTTGGTCACAGGTGGATTTCTTTTAGTTTTCGGTGTGGCGGCTATTATCTTATCAATTGGATTAAGATTCATTGTGCGGTATTTACCTTTCGGAGCATTAGTAACAGGAATTGCGTTGGTCATTCTTGGCTTTTGGCTTCTGGCTGGTAAGCCGTTTCCATTCTCCGTATCTTTGCCTCAAATTAATACATCTCGCGCGCGTAACCCGAAATCTGCATTTATGTTTGGAGTTGGCTATGCCCTGGCTTCGTTAAGTTGTACATTACCAGTATTTATGTCTATCGTGGGCGCAACACTTACAATCTCTGGTTTTCTTTCAGGAGCCATCATGTTCAGCGGATACGCATCTGGCATGGCAGTTGTTCTTATGAGCGTGGCAATTGGCTCAGCATTGCTGAAAGGCGCAATTGCTCAATGGTATCGCAAATTTTTACCGTATGTATATCGCTTTAGCGCAGTGATGCTCATCGTGGCTGGAGTGTATCTTATCTGGAAAAGTCTATATATCCCACTCATCTTGATCGGACTCTAAAACGCTCTCGAAGCGAATTTCGTCCCACCCACCAGCGGGTAACGCCAACCGTTTTATCCTTCCTCCACGATCAACTTGCCGCGCAACATTCCCATCTGGCATTGAAAGCCATACTCGCCAGATTTTTCTGGTGTGAATTCAATGGTTGTTGGCTCGCCCTCAGGCAGGGGTGAACTCTTGTTGAAGTCGGGGAATAGCACCTGTTCCGAACACGCCGAACTTTCATGCCGCGTAAATGTCAATCGCACGGGTCGTCCTTTTTGTACGACGATCACATCAGGTGTGTAGCCGCCTTTCACGATGACCGCCACTTCCTGTGCGCCAGAGGCGGATACGGCAACGCGGGTCTGCGCTTTGGGCGCGAACCAAAAATACCAGGCGATGAGAATTGTTAGAACGATTCCCGAAAGAATCACAAAGACTTGAATTGTGGACATATCAATCTCCTTTGACAGCCCGCCACAAAGATAGCGGACCAAATACTGTGACGAAGTGCTGCGCTTCTTGAACTCCGCCGAAACCTGCTTCTGTTACGAAGAGCGGAATCTGCCCGTCGAAATTGTCGGCGGCTTCTTCGAGTCGGCGCATGTAGCTCGTCATGAAGCGGGTAAGAGATGAGTGCGGCGCACCAAAATCCAGGACGTGCAGTTCGCCATACGGTTTGAGGACGCGGTGAATCTCGTTGAACGCGCGGCGTTTGTCATCGGTGACGAGGTGGTGAATGACAAGGCTGGTGACCACTCTATCGAAAACCGAATCGGGATACGGGAGGGAAGAAGCGAGTCCTTCATCCCATTGAATGTTTGCGCCGCTAGATTTATCGCGGGCAATATCCAGCACTTGTGGGTCGCCATCCATTCCTATGATTTCTGCTTCGGGATATGTTTGTTTGAGCATGAGAGTTAACGTGCCAGTGCCGCAACCGAGATCGAGAACCTTCATCTTTGGCTGGATATTTGCCTGCTGGACTAATTTGCGCTTGAACGTCTCTTCGCGCATAACCCATTTGAGCAGGGGATCGTACAACGGCGTGAGCCAGCGAAAACTTAATGCGGGAATGTAATTAGACATTTCACACCTGCCTGAACTGATTGAGCTGTTCCTTCAACATGGCAACCGTTGGGAAGCCTTTGATACCATCAGGTGTGGGATACACGCGGCAACTCAAGGAATAACTTTCGCGTTCTTCATCCCAAAGGATCTGACCATCTACGCGGAACTGTGGCGAACCCAAAAACTTCAATTGCGCCGCTTCGTCATCATCATTCACCTTGATCATTTCAATGGAAGCCGAAAGATGTTCTTCCAGTAAAGCGGCTTCGAGATTCTTCAAACCCATTTCCCACGATGGGCAACCATCAAAATAAAGAAGTTCAATTTTCATAAATCACCTCACACTGAATTTTGGTTTGAACCCGCGCAAGCGATTGGCATTGCCCACAACTGTGACAGAGGAGAATGCCATCGCCGCGCCTGCAATGAGTGGGCTGAGCAACAAGCCGAAGAAGGGGAAGAGCACGCCCATTGCAACAGGAACACCCAACACGTTATAGAAAAATGCACCGACCAGGTTCTGATAGATGTTTGTCATCGTGGCACGGCTGACTTCTATCGCTGTGACCACGCCTTTGAGACTACCTTTGATGAGCGTGATGTCCGAGGCTTCGATGGCAATGTCTGTGCCTGTGCCAATGGCGAGACCGACATCTGCTTGCGCCAGTGCGGGCGCGTCGTTGATGCCATCGCCGACCATAGCTACTACATTTTGGATTTTGGATTTACGATTTTCGATTTGGAGTTTCTTGACTTCGTTGGACTTATCTTCTGGTAAAACTTCGGCGAGAACTTTGCTAATGCCGACTTTTTTGGCAATTGCTTCGGCAGTGCGGCGGTTATCTCCTGTAATCATCACCACATCGATTCCCAAACTTTGCAAGGCTTTGATGGCTTCAGCCGAATCTTCTTTGACAGTATCCGCCACTGCGATAATACCCGCGGCTTTGCCGTCGAGTGCAATGAACATTGGAGTCTTACCATCGTCGGCGAGTGACTTTGATTTTTCTTCGAGTGAACCAAGCGCAATATTTTCGCGGTTCATCAGTTTGAGATTGCCAATCAAAATACTTTTATCCTCAACTTTTGCCGAAACACCGTGACCAGGAATGGCTTCAAAGTCTTTCACCTCTGCCAACTCCAATTTACGCGCCTGCGCGCCTTCAACAATCGCCTGCGCCAATGGATGTTCGCTGACTTTTTCAACCGACGCGGCAAGGCGTAACAACTGATCACTATTTACTGATGACTGCTCACTGATTACTGTATCCGTCAGCTCAGGCTTACCTTTCGTAATCGTCCCTGTCTTATCCAGCACCACGATTTGAATCGCGCGCGCAGTTTGCAAGGCTTCACCCGAGCGGATCAGAATGCCATGTTCCGCCCCTTTGCCAATGCCGACCATCAGACTCATTGGTGTGGCAAGTCCCAATGCACAGGGACAGGCAATGATGAGGACGGTCACACTTGTAACGAGTGCATAAACCAACTGAGGTTGCGGACCAATCACGAACCAGATCACGAACGTCCAGACGGCGAGGATCATCACGATGGGAACAAAATAACCAGAGACTGTATCGGCAAGTCTTGCAATCGGCGCTTTGGAATTTTGCGCATCCTGCACCATCTTGACGATTTGCGCGAGCGCGGTATCTTTGCCCACTTTCGTTGTACGAAATTTGAACGCGCCGGTCTTGTTGATGGTCGCGCCGATGACTTCATCACCCATCTTTTTGGAGGTCGGCAGTGACTCACCCGTCAGCATGGACTCGTCCACGGCAGAACTGCCTTCGACAATGACGCCATCCACGGGAATTTTCTCGCCAGGGCGCACCTGGATCACATCACCGACAAGCACTTCTTCAACGGGCAAATCCATCTCTTTGCCATCGCGGATGACTCGCGCAGTTTTGGCTTGCAAGCCCAATAATTTTTTGATCGCTGAACTGGATTGTCCTTTGGCGCGTAATTCCAAAGCCTGACCTAAAACCACCAGGGCAATCACCACCGCGACCACATCATAAAATGGTTCTGATGTCCCTTCGGGAAGCACGGATGGAAACAGGATCGCAAAGGTCGAATACAACCATGCCGCGCCCGTCCCTAACGCAATCAGTGTGTTCATGTTGGCAGAACGATGTTTGAATGCCGCCCATGCGCCAGTGAAAAAATCACTGCCTGACCAGAACATGACGGGCAATGTCAAAAATGCGGTCGCACCCCACAATAATCTTAACGAGTCCATGTTCCAATCACGCAGGATGGGCACAACCTGATAATAAGCAGTTACCATCACAAACACAGAGACTGCGGCTGCAAACCAAAACTTGTTCATCAGCTTTCGATATTCACGTGCGTGCGCTTCCTCTTGCTTATCAACGGGCGCGTCGCTTGTTGCGGCTCGCGGCTTGTAACCCCAGGTTTCAATCGCTGCATTCAACTGCGCGAGAGTTGTATTTTGAGGCAGATAGTCCACCGTCGCTTCCTGGGTGGCGATGTTGACGTTCGCATTCAAAACTCCTTGTGTGGATTTCAGTTCATCTTCGATAAACTTCACACATGAGGCGCAGCGCAGATTCTCAATGCCAATGCGCGTCTGCGCACCATCCACGGTATAGCCGGCGGATCGGATGGCGCCTGCCAGCCCGACCAAATTGATTGCTTGCGGATCGTAATCGAGTTGTACCAAACCTGCCCCTGCATTCACGGTCACCCGATCCACTCCGTTCAGGGATAGCATACCTGCTTCCAGCTTTGTCGCAGGTCTGACCATTGGCAGGTCTGCCACGGGTAGTTCGATGCGGGAGAGAGTCCGCTCGGGATTGAAGCCTGTTGTCGCGGAGGTCATCACATAATGGTGCGGATCCTTGTCGAATTGGTCAACACAGGCTTGAGAGCAAAAATAAAATTTCCGCCCCATGTGCTCGCGTTTGGCAAAAGCGCTTTGGGATTCGATTTCCATTCCACAAACGGGGTCGCGTTGAGTCATAGTTACCTGCCTTGTAAGAGATACTTATAGTTTATATCCGTTAGACGACGGCAGCGAGCGGCTTTCTGCCTGATTCCATATAAGCAAAATGGCTTATCTTTTGGATAAGCCATTTGCGAGGGGAAGAGGAGAGCTTAGTGGTGATGCTTTTGCGCATCTGTTTTGCCAAGATACTTTTCTGGCTCCTTATCGAAGGACTTTTTGCAACCGAGCGAGCAGAAGTAATACGTCTGCCCTTTATATTCGGATGTGCCTGCGGCAGTGGCGGGATCAATATCCATGTGGCAAACGGGGTCATGTACGGTAGTTGTCATACGTTATCTCCTTGTTATTTGATTCGATTATCGCATTATCTGACTTCATCACTGAGAGCTATATTACTCAATAACTCATAGGCAAAAATGCCTATGAGTTTGCGATATTTTAGTTTTTCTTTATCTGAAAGATAGCACTACTCATCTCCAATGTTAAGGGAGTAGAGGATCAATCAATGCTTTGATCTCATCCACATTTAAGAAGGGCCCAATTTTGACATAACTGAGGATGCCGTTGGTGTCAATGATATATGTCTCGGGCACACCCTTTATTCGGAACATCTGGGAGATTTCTGTACGTATGTCCGGCCCATTGGGGTAGGTGTTGTTGAATTTTTTGAGGAAGGCGAGTGCTGGAATTTCAGTATCAACATAATCTATCCCTAGGAAAACCACCTTGCCACTGGGCTGATAATATTCCCAGGCTTGCTCCAAAGCAGCGGCCTCCTGCTCACATGGCTTGCACCAAGAGGCCCAAAAGTTAATGAATACTACCTTACCGCGTAAATTTGAAATTTTCACTTCGGACTGGCCGTTGTATTCATAGCCACTGTACAACGCAAGGCTGAAATCAGGAACTTTATCTCCAGGCTGTATGGTTCCCTGTCGCGCACGCGCCAAGCCAGTTCCGACAAGAATCAGCAAGCCAGTAAGAAGAGTCCAAACAAGGATTTGGACCCATAACGAAACGCCGCGACGTGGATTTGCAACGACTTGTGTCATCGTTTCCTCTTCAAGATTTATTTTTCCAAGTTGAAGCCAGCCTGTTCCCAACCCACCATGCCGCCTGCAAGATCCCAAATATTCGTATACCCTTTCTTAACCAATGCCTCTGCGGCGATGGCGCTCATTCGTCCGCTACGGCAATACAAAACAATCTTTGCGCTTTTATCGGCAGGTAGTTGCGCAAGATTGAAAGGATCAGTAATTTGGTCGTATGCAATGGACAGGTCTGTGCCAGCGATGTTTCCTTCAAAGGGAATATGAACGTTGATGAATACAAAGTCCTTATCTTTCAACATTGTGTTCAACTCAACGGGAGCAATATTTTGGTATGAGCCGCCAGACACCGTCACCGTTTCGCCTGCTACAGATTTGGATTGACAGCCCGCAAGAATAATAATGGTCAATAAAAGGAGGATGATTTTCTTTGCCATTTACGACCTCTGCATGGTATGTCCGCTCAGATATCCAAGATATGCAGGCACGAGCGGAAGTACACACGGCGAAAGGAAGGAGAGCAGTCCTGCGAACATGGCGGTCAGATAAGTCGGCGCGGCGGCATAGGCGGCGAAGGACTCGATGAAGTAACCATTTTTGAATGCCCAGATCGCAATCAGGCTCATGGTATTCGTCAACAATAAAATACCTATCGCAATGATGAACACACCGCTGGCGATCTTGAAATATTTCTGATAGGGTCTCATACGTTTGAGCCAGCCCGAAGCGCGTTCCAGTCCAAGCGCCATTGCGAGAAATGGAATTCCCAACCCGAGCGAATAGCCAGAGGACAACCACATTGCCTGTCCCACGGTTTGCTGGCTGAGACCCATCGTCAGGATCGCGCCGAGTGTTGCGCCAATACACGGGCTCCAACCTGCGGCGAAGAAAATGCCCATGAGGGCAGACCCGCCATACGTCCCGCGCTGACCCGAGTATTGGGCGCGCGTATCCGCATAAAACCAGGGAATGCGAATCACTTCCAGAGTAGCCAATCCAAACATGATCACAATCACGCCGCCAATTTGCGCGATTGTACGTTTATATGTGCCAAACACCTGTCCAAGCGCTGTCACCGAACCACCCCAGCCGATGATAAAAACCAGTGAGAAGCCGAGCACGAATAGAAGTGCGTGCAAAAATATTTTCAATCTGTCACTTCGAGATGGGGCGAGCGTACCTGCGGTTTCGATTGTCATAAACCTGCCTGCCTAAATTGGGATGGATACATCATAAGCAAAACCCCGCCCCTGCATGAGCGCAGAATGGCGGGGATATGGATAAGCAAAATGGCTTATGACGTTTATCGCTTCACGATCTGACCCCTTCGATCCTTCGATACGCCTCAGGACGACGCTTCGCTCAGGACAAGCTTTAGGCTGGTTCCCATTCCCAAAGCGGATTCTATCTCGAGCCGCGCACCGATCAGGTCGGCACGTTCATGCACGCCCATCAAACCGAAATGCCCATTGGGAGCAAATTCGGTGGGACTTTTTGGCACCAAGAATCCGTTGCCGTTGTCACTCACTTCCAATTTGATTTCCGATGTGTCAAACACAATTTTCAGATTGGCATGGGTGGCTTTGGAATGTTTGACCACATTGTTGAGCGCTTCCTGCGCGATACGATAGAGCGATAACTCCACTTCACGTGAAAAGCGGCGTTCCTGTCCTGTTTTTTGGAAATCTACAACCTGTTGATTGTTTTGACTGATTTCACGCGCCAGCATTTCAAGCGCGGTTACAAGCCCCAAGTCTTCAAGATAAATGGGACGCAGGGCGCGTGTCAGACGGCGTAGATTCTCAATGGTTTGTTCGGCGAGAGCTTCCAGTTCCGTCAGCGACTGGCGTCCATGCTGGTCTTTGACCGATTTCTGCGCGAGTTGCACCCGTTGTTTGAGCGCGATAACAGCCTGGATTGTGTCATCATGCAATTCACGCGCCAGCCGCATCCGTTCATCTTCCTGCGCAGAGGTGATCGCGCCGATGTAGTCATGCAGTCCGTTTTGGGCGGATTGCACCTTGCGGGACATTTCGGTCAATTCCAATTGCAGATGTTGCACTTCCGAAATTCCGCCAACTGATTCCTTGATCGCATCAAAGTCACCCCACGCCAGCGCGGCGGCTTTGGATTCGAGTCTCTGCAAAGGTTGAACAATTTGCTTCGCGCCAAACCATAATGCGATTAGTGCAAGGATGAAAGCAGGCACCATCACAAGCGGAGCCATTTGGGTTAACTGCAACGATGGACTAATCACCATTTCCCATTCTTCTTCTGTGATCAACGCCCAGCCTGTCGATTCGATTGGACTATAGGCAACAACGTGTTCGGTCTTATCCTTCTTTACATACAAAACACCGCTTTGCCCTTGTAATGCCTCCGTCACACCTGGGTGGTTGGGTTCCAAGGTTTCCTGCGCGAGTGCGCCGCTCACGAAAAGCAATCGGCGCGATTTATCCAGCAGGTAGATGGTCACATGACTACCTGTGGGATAGGTGGTTGAGAGGGTTTCAGCAGCAAGAGTTTCGGGTGAAAACGCACCCGCTACAATCACATCGCGAGCGGTGGAATATGCTGAGACGATGACAAAAAGTCGCTTTGAGTTGGGATCAAGGATTGGGGTGGAGAAAACAGGCTCAAGGCTTGTGCTGAGCGCAGTCGCATCGTCCCCGAAGGGGGAAGTATCCGAAGGAGAAGCGAGAGAAAGGCTCTGCGCGTTTTGGGAAACCCATGTCCAAAAACTGTCATTGCCTGTATTGGCAAGTAAGCCCCCATCGGAATCAAGGAAAGCCATTTCGCCATTGAAGTCTTCAGCGAGGTCATTGGTGGTGGCAAAGATTTCATCAAAGGTTAAATCTTCGGAAGACAACACAGCCATGCTGGTAATGGTGGCAATGCGATGGTGTAATTCAGATTCGAGTGCGGCGGCAGAAGATTGAACCGCACGCTCATCACGCTCCCCGACGAGGGCGCGCATATCCTGCTGGTGCATGTTGACACCGCCGAATGCAATCACGAGTAGTAAAAGCGTTAGCGGCAGAATGGTGAATGCAAATAGTTGTGTGAGCCCGCGCCAGCCAGGGATGAATCGTTTCATTCTTCTTCAACGATATTGCCCGAGCCTTGAGAAATCAATCCCAATGAAACGGCACGCATCACAGCTTCGGTACGGCTGTTGGCTTGCAACTTGGCAAATATGTGCGCAAGGTGTCCCTGCACGGTACGGTCGCTGATACTAAGCTGGACGCCGATGGCTTTATTGGTGAAGCCTTTTGCGGCAAGTCGCAACACATCCAGTTCGCGGTCTGTCAGCGGCTCGACGATTTTCTTTTCTGTTCCTTTGAAGATATTGGACATTAATTTGCGCGTGATGGCTGGGTCGAGCGCGGACTTGCCTTCATTTACATCTCGTACCGCTTGAATCAGATCGTCGGCTTGTGCCGTCTTGAGCACGTATCCATTCGCGCCAGCCTGCAAAACTGCCATCACGTAGGGGTCGTCGTCATATGCAGTCAGGATCAAAACGCCCACTTCGGGCAGATGCGCGCGCACCCAGCGAGTCACTTCTATACCGCTGGCTTTGGGCATTTGGATATCCAGCACGGCAACATCGGGTTTATGTTTCTGGATGAGCGCCTGGGCTTCTTCACCATCCCCCGCTTCGGCAATGACTTCAAGGTCTTTCGCGCTTTCAAGAAGCTGTCTCACCCCCGCGCGGACGATGTGATGATCGTCAGCCAGAAGAATGCGGATTTTGGTTTTTGATTTGCTTGATGACTTTGGCATAGCTTAATGGTTCCAATTCTTGATTGAGGGCTTGTGTCTGAAAAATATAAGGGAAGGCAAGCCAGACGATGCCAAGACCGGCCAATAGTCCAGTGATGAAGCGCATGATGGAGTTGAACGAGCCGAGCGCATCGCCTGCGTACAATGTCATGGGCAAGGCATATCTTGTCCAATCCGCCAGCCATTGATTATTATCACGAAAGCCCTGACCGATGCCAGAAAAATCGCTGAGCATGTGTGTACTGCCGTCTATTATAAGGGGAAGCAGGAGCAAAATGAATCCGAGCCAGGAGATGGTTTTGATCTTGCGTCGAAACGGATACCAAAGCGCCGCAAATAACCAGACGCTGGTATAAAACGAAATCATTCTATCCGACCAGGCGACCTTCCAGCCCATGCTTTCATTACCAATAAACTGACGGAGAATCATGGGGTTGATCGTATCCTGCCATGCCGCTTGAACTTCACTCAACGAATACATGGTCTTTTCGCCAAAGAGAAAAAAGGAGCGTTCGGGAAGTTGATGACAAAAGAAGGAGTAGATGAAATAGATCGCCTTGCCTGCGCCTGTCCAACCTAATTGCATGAAGACAGGCGCGAGGAAGGGAACGAACACCCACAACCCGTAGACGATCAGGAAGATTGGAAACCAATTGCGGGACAACCAATCACCGATAGACTTGGAACCGTATCGTTGTTGTTTATTGATATTCATCGACATGAGGTTTCATCCAACAAGAGTCATGCCAGGGTTAAAAACACTGGCATGACTCAATTCCTGTATTATAGCCAGCCTTACTTGACCGTAATGGGGAGTTTCATGTTCGCTTCATAGTGACCTGGTGTATGACAGGCAAATTCCAATTCGCCAGCGGGAGCGGATTCAGTGAAGGTGTAGTCAACGGAAGAGGCAGCCCCAGGAGAAAGTTCAGAGGCGGCGACCATAACCAGCGCCATCTCGTCAAATGTTCCCATGTCCATTCCCATACCCATCTGGTCAGCCGTCAATGGGGGCATAATCATAAATTCGTGCTCGACCATACCCGCATTGGTCACAACCAACCGATACGGAACGTCCGTTTCGAAATCGGTTAACGAAGATTCGATTCCAAATTCCGTCAGGGTGATTTGAACCTATGTAACAGGCTTTTGCCCTCCACAGGCGGTCAAGAACAAACCAGTAACGACCAGAACAGCAACAATTTTTCCAAACTTAAACATCTCTTCTCCTTTGGGTATAAGGTTTATTTCTGCGTCAGTGTAGCCAATTCACCGTGAAAGTTCGAGAGCTAAATAACGCACAAGAATATAAGCAAGATTGCCTACCCAGCCTGTGAAATGGGCGCTTTCTCCAGTACTTGTTTGATCTCAGCAGCTAATTTTGTATTGGGTCGTTGAGGTGGGTTATCCTCAATGGAAACCCAGGTCTTCCCATCATTACCATGTAGGATCAGGGTGGCGGGATCCGCAGCTTTTCCATAAACCAGCAAAACCACCATTTGGCAGTCACACTCCTCTGTCCCATGATTAGGGCAGGTGCAATCGTGCATCGCCAGTCGTGCTGTATGCAGATCAAAGGTCTGTATTGGACGTAAACCTGCCTGCAATAACTGATTCTTTGCCCACTCCAATGCTTCATTACAGGGCTGATTGACTGATAAGAAGGGTGAAATATTCATACGCGCCTCGGGGTTGATAGCCCTATTTTAGGACTTCCCCCAATAAACACAGAGGGCTACTTCACTTATTAATAAATAAGCAAAATTGCCTATTATCCCAAACCGCCATCTAGCGCAAGACACCCACAGGCATAAAGACTACGATGAATGAAAGGAGATTCGTAGTGAAACGTTTTCTAATTCCCCTCGCAGCCTTCCTGCTCGGTTCAACCTTTATTGCTTCATTCTATATCGGCATTCTCACCTGGGCACAGGGTTGGAGTTACGCCTCCTCGCAACTCGTGCGTGACCGTTGGTATGTCATCCCGATCGTCGTCGGCTTCGGGGTTCAAGCCGCCCTCTATACCATTTTGCGATTTCGTCTCTTCATTCCAATTACATCCACAGGTCATGCAGGTTCCATGATGGGCGCAAGTGGAGGCACATCCGCCACCGCGATGGTTGCTTGTTGCATACATCATGTCACTGATGTTTTGCCCATTCTCGGCCTCAGCGCGGCGGCGAGTTTTCTCACCCGCTACCAACGCCCGTTCATGCTTATTGGTCTTGTCATGAATCTGATTGGAATTGGCGTCATGCTCTTTGTGCTTTATCGTGAACGACAAAAACTTCAACCTATTCTGGAGACAAGATGAAACGAATACTTCTGCCAGCGCTTTTAATTTTATCCCTTGTACTTAGCGCATGTTCTGCGACTTCGACCCCGCTTCAAACCGACCCTCAGCCTGATTCCGTCTCGACGGATTCTTCCTCCCCTTCAAACGACTCTGCCATGCGCATTGATCAGCAAGGGGCAATTATCTTTGAAATCACGCCACTCAATCTTGACGCACCGACTGACACACTAGAGTTCTATGTAACGTTGACCACACATTCGATTGACTTGAGTATGGATCTGGCAACACTATCCACTCTTACCACCGACCCTGGTGTCAGCGTGGAATCAACTCTCTGGGACGCGCCGCGCGGTGGTCATCATGTCGAAGGCAAGTTGATCTTTCCCGCAACAAAGGATGGCAAGTCCATCCTCGAAGGCGCGACGAAACTTACACTCACTATCACTAATGTTGACGCCCCCACTCGTATCTTTGAATGGGAGTTGAAATAAAAGTTCACAAAAGGAGATAACCATGAACAAAAAACATATGTTAATTATGCTAATCTGCTGCTTGCTTCCAATTGCAGGTTTTGCCGCTGTATTTCTCTTCAAGATTCCACTGAACACGGCCTTACTCGTGGGGCTGGCGTTGCTTTGCCCGCTATCGCACCTGCTTATGATGGGACAGATGAAACACGACCACGGAAACGAACCGCACGCCGTTCACATCCATGTCGAATCCGATAATGAGAAAAAGTTATAACCCTGTCTCGCGTCGTGATTTTCTCAAACTCGTCGCGCTGGGCGCATGTGGACTTGCCTTTCGCCCGTTTGCAAAATTAGACTTAGCTGAGTTTCCTCAGCCTGATTTATTAGGTCGTGTCACGGTTGGCAAGGTGGATGTTTTCATTCAGCCCGACGCGAACAGCAAGCTCATCGGCGCTTTATATGAAGATAATGTGGTTCCTTGGATTCGTGAGTCCGTTGGAATAATGCCTGGGCGAATCAATCAACGCTGGGTCGAAACTCCCTATGGATTCATCTGGGGCGGAAACCTGCAACCCGTATATAACCAGCTAAACGTGGCTATGGAGACATTACCATCTACAAGTCTGGGACAAGGGATGTGGGTGGAGGTCACGATCCCGTATGTGGACTTAACTCTTGACAACCCTCCTGCACGCGCACCCTGGCTTCAATATCGCGAATCCATTGGATTACCTCCCCGTTTTGTTTATAGCCAGGTTGTCTGGGTGGATCAAATCCGAGCCGAAGCGAATGGTCAGATCTGGTATCGACTCAACGAAAAATATGGCTCCGGTGATTTGTTCTGGGGTCCCGCTGAGGCATTTCGACCTTTAACTTCAGATGAGATATCCCCCATCAACCCACTTGCGGAAGGAAAACGAATCGTTGTCAATATTGATTATCAAACCCTATCCTGCTTTGAGGGTGGAAATGAAGTCCATTTTGCACGTATTTCGAGTGGCGCATTGTATGATGCTTGGGGTAATCGAGTGGATGTATGGGAGACTCCCGTTGGAGAATTCCCCATCTGGCGTAAAGCCATATCACTACCATTGAGTGGGGGTAGCGCTTCGGCAGGTTGGAGTCTGCCGGCCGTGGGATGGGTCAGCTTATTTGTGGGAACGGGAGTTGCGATCCATTCGACGTATTGGCATAACAATTATGGCGAACCTTCTTCACGCGGGTGTGTCAATGCAAGCCCGGAAGATGCAAAATGGCTCTTCCGCTGGAGTCAGCCTGATGTAACTTATGATCCTGGAGATGTCACAGTAGAAATGCCAGGTGGAACAAAGATTCACGTAACGAAGAAAAAGATTTAGTGTCCTTATGGGTAAGAAATGAGAAAGCAGATCATTGAACATAAGTGGGAGTAATACGAATAAACAGTATTATAGAGCACGAAAAAGATGTTCGATTGTGTACACCCTGCCTCCAAGGATTCATAGCATCACTATCCAATTACGATTCCCAGAGATGATAGTAAAATACTAATATGACCTCTTACTGCGATTATTGTAATTCTCATGCCGAAGATACATTTAATAAGGTTTATCACGAGACACAATATGGTTTTCCTCTCCAAGACGATAATTTACTATTTGAGCGCTTTATCTTGGAAATCAATCAGGCTGGGCTTTCTTGGATAACGATACTGAAGAAAGCCGACAACTTTCGCGTTGCGTATAGTGGTTTTGATATTGATAAAATCGCATCTTATGATGAAGCGGATCGAGTCCGCTTATTAAGCGATGCTGGCATAATTCGAAACCGTCTCAAGGTTAACGCAGCTATTGAAAATGCTCGGCGCATCCAAGCTTTGCGAAAAGAATTTAAATCCTTCAAAGGATGGTTAGATGGCCATCATCCACAAACTCTAGAAAACTGGACCAAACTGTTTAAACGCACATTTTTATTTACAGGTGGGGAGATAGTCAAAGAATTTCTAATGAGTACGGGATACCTGCCAGGTGCTCATACCCCTGATTGCCCAATTTATAAAATTGTCGTTGCTGAGCGCCCGGCTTGGTATTCACAGGATTAAATCAGTTGACAACACTATCCTTTTACCGTAGTTATTGCGTTCAAGTCTTGAACAAGATATTCGCTTACACGGATGACGTTAACTAAGCCGATTGTTTGGAGATCAACTCTTTATAAGGGTGGGTGACAGAATAAATCTCAAAAAAGCTATAGCAGTTTAGCTAATTTTCATGGTTCTGCTGTTTGATATCTCTTATAATTCCATCATGTCCTCTCTCAAACAATACTTCCTACTTGATCCATCAGTTATCTTTCTAAATCACGGTTCCTTCGGCGCAACTCCCAAACCTGTTTTTGACGCCTATCAGAACTGGCAATTACGCTTGGAGGGGCAACCTGTACTCTTTCTTGGCCGCGAACTGGATGGACTTCTGAAAGATTCTCGCGAGGTCCTCGGGGAATATCTCAATGCTGATGCCGGTGATCTGATCTATGTTCCCAACGCAACACATGGCGTGAATATTATCGCTCATTCCCTCGCTCTCAAACCAGGCGACGAAATCCTGACGACGGACCATGAATACGGTGCCTGCGATTACACTTGGGAATTCACCTGTGAAAAGGCGGGAGCAAATTATATTCATCAGCATATTCCCTTGCCAGTTCATTCTGAAGAAGAAATCGTTGATCAGATCTGGTCTGGTGTCACCTCACGAACAAAGGTCATTTATCTGAGTCATATTACTTCCCCAACTGCATTACGCTTGCCAGTAGAACAAATCTGCCAACGCGCAAAACAGGCAGGAATATGGACAGTTATTGATGCAGCGCATACCCCGGGACAGATCGTTGTTGATCTTCAGGCCCTGGGTGCCGACATCGTATTTGGGAATTGTCATAAATGGATGCTCGGTGCGAAAGGTTCTGCCTTCCTATATGTACGACAAGAATTACAGCACCTTATTAACCCTTTGATTGTGAGTTGGGGATATAACCCGACCCCCGAGACAACCACGGGTTCCCGCTTTATCGACATATTACAATGGACAGGAACCAAAGACCCCGCTGCGGCCCTAACTGTCCCAACTGCCGTCCAATTCATGCAGGAACACAATTGGGATGAAGTGAGAAATAAATGCCATGATCTGCTACGTCAGGGAATTGAGCAAATTTGTAACTTGGTAAACATGTCCCCGCTGTATCCTCTCGATTCGGATTTTTATGGTCAAATGGGTATTGCACCACTTCCTTTGTCTAACCTTGCCGTTCTAAAAAGCCGTTTATATAATGAATACAAAATAGAAGTACCCCTGATCCAATGGCAGGACAAACAGTTTGTCCGCATTTCAGTGCAGGGGTACAATTCTCAGGAAGATGTTGATGCGCTGGTAAGTGCATTACAGGTGCTTTTGCTTCAGGTTGCCATATAATCTCGCTTGGATAGTGGCGTGACCAATGCTAAATCTGGCCCCAAGAGTGTAGTGACCGTGTTGTTTACGCATCTCACTATAAATGGTTGTGCGCGCCAAAGGGCGCAGGCTTTTTGTATGCGCGGCCCGAAATGCAAAAACTTGTCAAGCCGCTTGTCGTTTCGTGGGGATATGAATCCATCACGCCGGGCGCTTCAACTTTTGTCGATCATCACGAATGGTGGGGCACGCGCGACGTGGCGGCTTTCCTATCCGTCCCTGCGGCGATCCAATTTCAACAGGATCATGCCTGGGCTGCGGTCAGAACCGAATGTCATCAACTGGTAAAAGACGCACAGCGGCGGATATCCGACTTAACAGGGCTTGCCCCGCTTCACGCTCAATCTGATAACTGGTTCGCCCAATTGGCAGCTGCGCCCCTGCCAGCGGATGCCGACCTCGTC
>Ga0154020_10001891_pt1 | contig 25586 bp, 8 predicted proteins | sample Klosneuvirus_201_FD_109709 | JGI IMG/M metagenome (GOLD analysis project Ga0154020, IMG submission 109709) | Active sludge microbial communities from wastewater, Klosterneuburg, Austria - Klosneuvirus_20160825_MG | ecosystem: Engineered > WWTP > Aerobic digester > Activated sludge | place...
TCACAGGCAACTACGAAGCCTAAAAACCAGCAATTCCGGTTACCAGCCGGAGTAACTGCTTCAGACATGGTACCGGGAACCATTATTTTTAAACTCAAGACCGAATTCCGAGCATCTGCAAGAGTAAACGGAATTGTTTCTGATCAACTGAATGCTGTGCTTGCCGCCAATGGGGTAACTTCTGTAAGCAAGAAATTCCCTGCTAAACAAGCTCCTGCTTCCGAACGAAATGCACAAGGATTAACTATGGTTGATCTGTCCTTAATCTATGAAGTAAAATACACTTCCGATCAGCCGGTTGAAAAAATCGTAAATGCATTGCTAAGAACAGGCATGTTACAGTATGCCGAGCCTAAATACTTACCAAAATTATTGTACACCACCAATGATCCAAATACCGGAAGTCAGTATTTTCTTGGAAAAATTCAAGCCTATGCTGCATGGGATATTCAGAAGGGTGACACCAATGTTGTAATTGGAATTACTGATACCGGTACGGACATAAACCATCCTGATCTGGAAGATAATATAAAGTATAATTATGCTGATCCGATTGATGGAACCGACAATGATGGAGATGGCTACACCGACAATTTCCGCGGATGGGATTTAGGAGAAAATGATAATGATCCGAGTGTAAATGCCAGCATTCATGGTTCACACGTTTCAGGTTGTGCAGCTGCATCAACCGACAATTCAACAGGTGTTGCTGCACCCGGTTTTAATTGCAAATTCTTACCTGTAAAAATTTCGGATGCTTCCGGTGCACTTACCGAAGCTTATGAAGGAATCACTTATGCTGCCGATGCAGGTTGTCAGATTATCAACTGCTCCTGGGGTGGTAATGGGGGTGGCTCATTTGGTCAGGATGTTATTGATTATGCAACCATCAACGAAAATGCTTTAGTTATTGCGGCGGCAGGAAACGACAACAATGAATTCGCCTTTTTCCCTGCATCTTACAACTATGTACTTTCAGTAGCTTCAACAAGTAACAGTGATGCAAAATCTTCATTCTCCAATTACGGAATGAACATCGATGTTTGCGCTCCTGGTTCCAATATCTATACTGCCATGTCGAACAATGCCTATGGAACAATGAGCGGAACTTCCATGGCTTCTCCAGTTTGTGCAGGAGCGGCGGGAATTGTTCTTTCTCAAAACCCAACATTTACTGCATTACAAATTGGTGAACAACTCAGAGTTACCTGCGACAATATTTATACCATCCCAAGTAATGGAATATATGCCGATAAATTAGGTAAAGGAAGGATTAACATGTTCCGTGCATTGACTGAAACAGGTCCTTCTGTAAGAATGACCAACATTGTAACAACAGACGGAAATGACAACACTTTTGTGATAGGTGATACCATTCAATTGACAGGAGACATTACCAACTACCTTGCTCCTACCTCTAATCTGAATGTCACTGTTACCACCACTTCTCCCTGGGTAACTATACTTGATAATAATACCGCAATTGGTGCATTAGGAACACTGGCAACAGTTAACAATCTGGCTGACCCTTTCACCATTAAAGTTAATGCAGGAACTCCACAAAACACCAAAGTAACTTTGAAAATATTATTCAGCGACGGTAGCTACAATGACTTCCAGATGTATGATATCACCGTGAATGTTGACTATATCAATGTAACCATTAATCAGGTATTCTCAACTATCACCAGTAAGGGCCGCATCTGTTATAATGGAACCGGACAATTAGAAGGACTTGGCTTCACCTATTCCGGTGAAAACCTGGTTTATGAAGCAGGATTACTGATTGGTCAGAATTCAACCAAAGTATCTGACAATGTTCGTGCAGCAACCGGAAACGACAATGATTTTCAATCGACACAAGTGGTTCAGAAAATGCTTCCAAGTGTTTCTTCTGAATTCGATTTATATGGTCGTTTCAGCGACAACATTGCGCCTCTTCCAATTCCTGTTGCAGTAACACATAAGGCTTATGCATGGAGCACGCCCGGTAATGATAAATTTATCATTGTAGAATATTTCATTAAGAATTCCGGATCATCAACAATCAGTAATTTATGGTCAGGAATATTTGCCGATTGGGATATTCAGGATTATAACTTCAATAAGGGTGATGAAAATCCATCATTAAAAATGGGTTATGTTTATAACACCACTACAGGTGGATTATGGGCAGGAATCAAGGTGCTTACTGCGACTCCATTTAACCACTATGCAATTGATAACATTGCGGGACAAGGTGGTGTAAACATGACCGATGGTTATGATGAATCAGAAAAATACACGACGCTTTCAACTGCACGTGCACAGGCCGGGTTGAATGGTGGAGGAAATGATGTAATTGATGTAGTAAGTACAGGACCATTCACGCTTCAGGCTGGCGATTCCGTTAAGGTTGCTTTTGCCCTGATTGCCGGCGATGATCTGGCAGATCTGAATACCAGTGCTGTGAATGCACAAATCAAGTATGATGAGATGCTTACCTCCATCATTGATGCATCTGTTGCGGGTACTTTAGCGGGTGTTTATCCGAATCCGGCAACTGACAAACTAAACATTGTGGCGGGTGATAAAGATCTCACCGCAATTACCATCTTTGATGCTGCAGGGCGGATCGTATATGAAAGCAAAGCTACGGTTGCAGCCGGAAGATCAGAAGTTGTAAATGTCAGAGCATTCGACTCGGGTGTTTATGCTGTTAAAATTCAATCTGCCTCACAAACAATTACCAGAAAATTTGTAAAACAGTAACGAAAATATATTTCCGATAGTACAAAAAGCCCTGAAACCTTGATTTCGGGGCTTTTTTATGCTTAATTTTTTCTTTTCATTGCTGGTTTTTCTTGTTACTTTTGAGCCAAATCTAAAGTATACCTTATGAGTTTAAAAGGGATTATTTCAATTGCGGGCTTCCCGGGACTGTACAAAGTGCTTGCCCAATCCAAATCCGGATTCATTGTAGAATCATTATCTGACAAAAAAAGACTTCCTGTATCCTCAACACAGCGCATCAGTATGCTTGAGGATATCAGCGTATTTACCTTGTCGGATGATCTTCCATTGACTCAGGTCTTATTAAAAATGAAAGAAACGGAGACTGCAAACCCACCGGTTGATGCTAAATCTGACCCGGTCAAGTTGCGTGATTATTTCCGATCATTAATATCCGATTTCGATTCTGAACGCGTTTACCCTTCCGATATCAAAAAGATCATTACCTGGTACCACCTGGTTAAAGACATAGTTGATATTCCTGATCCTGAGGAAGCTGTTGCTGAAACTGAAGCGGAGCCTGTAAATGAAGCACCTGAAGCAACCTCAGAAACAGCAGAGACTCCTAAGAAAAAGCGGGCAACTAAAGCAAAAGAGGCCGATGATAGTGCTGCGGCAGAAAAACCTGCAAAAGCACCCAGGAAGAAAAAAGAAAACTAATAATTCCAATTTCATGAGTGTTTTTGCAACTACTCCTTTGGCACAGGTAAAAAACAGAGAATTCCTTCCTTCTGCTCTCGTAGTAGACAGTTGGGATTCAATAGCCAATTTTTATAATGAATTACGAAGCCGTGAAATAAAAAGTGCTGCTGAATTGCGCAAGTGGCTTCTCGACCGTACGGAGCTGGAAGCAGTAATTCAGGAAGATATTGCATGGCGTTATATCCGGATGAGTTGTGACACTTCAAGTAAGGAATATGCAGATGCATTCAACTTCTTTGTTTCTGAAATCGAACCTAAAGTTGCTCCTTTCACCAATGAATTAAATCTTAAATTACTTGCTTGCCCGTTTATTGCTGAACTTAATGATCCAAGAATGGAAATTATGCTTCGCAATATCCGTAAACAGGTTGAAATTTTCCGACCAGAAAATATTCCTTTGTTATCGGAATTACAGCAGAAAGAGCAGCATTTTGCAACAATTGCAGGTGCAATGACCATTAATGTTGACGGCAAAGAAATAACATTACAACAGGCTTCCAATTATTTGAAAAGTAATGATCGTTCAATTCGAGAATCGGTTTATAATAAAATTATTGCAAGACGACTTGCCGATAAGGAAGTGCTAGATCAGTTGTTTGATGATTTAATTGCTCTGAGGCATCAGGTTGCAATTAACTCCGGATTTAAAAATTTCAGAGATTACATGTTCGCTGCCTTAGGCAGATTTGATTATACGCCATCAGATTGTTTCGATTTTCATAAAGCAATAGCGGAAGAAATAGTTCCACTTGCAGATTCAATTCACAGCAAACGACTAAAGCTGCTACAGGCATCTCCCTTGAAACCTTGGGATCTGGATGCTGACATAACCGGCAAGCCTGCTTTAACTCCTTTTGATGGAAGCGCTGATATGATGGTTAAAACCATCGATTGCTTTGCCGATATTCATCCCTTCTTAGGGCAATGCATGGAAACGTTGCGCGAGATGAAGCATATTGATCTGGAATCCCGAAAAGGGAAAGCACCGGGTGGATTTAACTATCCGTTATATGAAACCGGAGTTCCGTTCATTTTTATGAACTCCACCAATTCACTTCGTGATCTGGTTACTATTGTTCATGAAGGTGGTCATGCAGTACATTCGATTCTTACCCGTGATCTCGACTATGTTGATTTCAGAAGTACACCCTCTGAAGTTGCCGAACTGGCATCGATGAGTATGGAACTAATTTCAATGGAGCATTGGCAAAAATTTTTTACCAATGAAGATGAACTTGGAAGAGCAAAAAATCAACATATCGAGAAATTGATTGAATCTTTACCGTGGATTGCCTGTATTGATAAGTTTCAACATTGGATTTATACTAATCCGGGTCACAATAAAGAACAACGCAAAACAGCCTGGCGGGAAATTTACAGGGAGTTTTCTGGTAATGTGATTAATTGGGATGGCCAGGAAGATGCTTTTGATTATTCCTGGCAGCGGCAGTTGCACTTATTCCAGGTGCCATTTTATTATATCGAATATGGTATGGCTCAATTGGGGGCAATAGCTATTTGGAGAAATTATAACAACCAGCCAAAAGAAACTTTGGAAGCTTATTTTGAAGCACTTAAACTGGGTTATACAGCCACAATTGGAACAATTTACAAGACTGCCGGCATAAAATTCGATTTCTCGAGACCTTATGTCAGGGAACTGGCTGCTTTTCTATCTGAAAAAATGAGCTGAAAAGCCCAATTAGCGTAACTTTTGAACCATTTTTACGATTAATATTAAAGGACGTAAAGGCCTTGGGAAAGGTGTGTCAGGTCACATTTAAACCCAATTATATCTTTCTGATTTACAACATTTTAAATCAAAAAAGCCTAAAGTTCTGCCATTTAGGAAATGGCAAAATAATTAACTCCCTCAAAACAGGAATTATGGAGCCACTACGGGTAAGTCCCCCGAGTTCATTTCTAAAGCAATATGAGGAGAATTACTATCGGGTGATTCTTTGCTTATTCGGCCTGGCCTATATTTTCTCTTTTTATTACAAGGGCGGTGACACGGTTCCATTGAAAGAATTCCTGATTCCCCGGCACCTGTTTGCTTTGTTACCAATACTTATTGCCGCAACCTCCTGGTTCGTTCCATATATCAGTGATAAAATTAAAGATCTGGGAAGCGGATTTTTCCTGCTTTGCACGGTTCACCTTGTTGGCTTCTTCTCCATTAATAATTTCAATACACATTATGAGATCGGAATTATTACACTGGTATTATTTTCGAATCTCCATCTGAACAAAGTCCTTTATATCGTTCTGTACAATGTCATAGTACTAACGGCTTTGGAATATGTGTTTATTACAGCTTCGCCGGAAGCAAACATTCAGCCGGTTTTATTTTTTGTGTTTTTATTATCGGTGATGTTGATTTGCATCTTCTATCAGCTTTACCGGATCCGTTTCAACAACAGAATGACAGATCGTGACCTGTTATTATCAGGATTGATTTCAGGGAGTCCCGATGCCTGGATGATTTTTGAAGGTCCGGGATTAATAGCCCGTGACATCAGTAAAAAAGCCATGCAGCTATTTCAAATTGATGCAGCCGAAAAAATTGAAGAGATTTCGTTACGTAACATTATTGTTGGTGACAGCAATGCTGAAGCAGATCAGATTATCAGAAGCATTCTCAATAAGGATGTGGTAGAAATTAAAACACAATGCCGCACCATTGATGGCAGACAATTCTGGGTTGATATATCCGCATTCCGGATTCCGGGATTACCAGGATTCGTGCAATGCAGGTTTGTAGATATTTCCGATACACGAATTGCTCAGGAGAATGCATCAGATAATGCAATCAGATACCGTAGCTATCTTGATACAACAACGGAAGGGATTTTAGTGTTACATGTCGATGGAACCATTAAAATGATAAACAAAACGGCATGTAAGCTTTTGCAGAAAGATCCCAATACCAATTACTTCAACAAAACCATCAATGACATCTTCAACAATGAGCATGAATCCATAATCAGAAAGCAAGTACTGAATCAAACGGAATCTGATGTGGAACTAATTCTGAATTTCAATAATACCCCATCCCTTAAATTAACAACTCACAGATTACGGGATCTGATCGATAACAGTGAAGAAATTCATTTCCTTATTCAGAATAACCAAGTAACCACACTCCCAAAAGCAGAACAGAATGAAAGTGTTGTTAATGTTCAGTCACCCAATCAACAGTCTACGTCAATAAACACTCCTGAACCTGATAGATTTTTACAAAACAGTGCTGTTCCGGTAATCACTTTGGATGCTGCCTATAAAATTGCTGATACTAATAAGGGCTTCTCTCAGTTGTCAGGATATGGGCAATCAGAATTACATGCTATCGAAATCTTTCATCTGATACATCCCGCCGATAAACCCTCATTAAAATTACTTCTAAAAAATGATTCTAATGCCGGCATAAATGAGTTGAATGAATTTCGTTTCATTTGCAAAGACGGATCCATCCGATGGTTTAAAGTAAATCCGGTCTTTTATGAAGAGAAAGAATTCAATTCTCATTGTCTTTTGCTTTTAAATGATATTACCATTCTAAAAAACACTGAAAAAGAGCTTCAGGAGGCAGGGTCAAATGTTGTGGCAGTTATTGAAAATACAGCATCACCCATATTCTCCATCGATTTTAATCACCGGATTACGGTAATGAATTCAGCATTTCATGAGGAGTACCATAAACGGCATAAAAATCATCCTGAAAAGGGAACTGATTACAGAAAGATTCTCAATTCTGTTGAACGAACAGAATGGGAAAATACAATTCAAACAGTAATGAAAGGAAAAACATCCCGGAAGGAAGAAATGCACCGGTATGATTCAGGAGAGACGGAATACTTTGAGGTTTCCTACTACCCTATTACTGCCCCTGACAAAAAAATACTGGGTGTTTCCATATTGTATGTTAATGTAACAGAACGAAAACTTTTTGAACAGGAATTACTTAATGCAAAAGAAATTGCAGAGAGTGCCACAAAGGCAAAATCAGGATTCCTTGCAACCATGAGCCATGAAATCCGAACTCCGTTAAATGGATTAATTGGAATGTCAGATTTACTGAAATCAACTCCCCTGAACAAAGAGCAGCAGAAATATGTTGATGCCATCCATATCAGCGGAGAAGCATTACTGACGCTCATTAATGACGTATTGGACTTCTCAAGAATAGAATCGGAGAAGATGGAACTGGAAGAAAAGCCATTTGAGCTGCTGCAACCGGTAAACGATACCATAAATATGTTGCAGTTTAAAGCAGATGAGAAATCAAATCGGCTAAAAATTGAAACACACGAACCACTTCCCAAAGTTGTTGCAGGTGACAGATCCCGATTACGACAAATACTCACCAATTTGGTTGGCAATGCCATCAAATTCACTGAAAAGGGAACCATTACTATCAAGGTTCGCACGTTGAACCAAACAAATGATCAGCATATTCTCGAATTTGAAGTAGCAGATACCGGCATTGGCATATCGGAAGATCAGCAGGCAAAATTATTTAAATCATTCTCTCAGGCCGATGCAGGAACTTACGGGAAATATGGTGGTTCGGGGCTGGGACTTGCAATAAGTTCCAAACTGGTGGAATTAATGGGCGGCACGATTCGCGTTGCGAGTGTTCCGGGACAAGGCTCCAGTTTCATTTTCACTATTAAAGTGAAAGCTGCCTCTGCCGATAAAATAGAAAATAAGTCGGGTTCATTTACATTACTTGAGAACAAACAGGTTGGAGTAATAAGTGATCAGCCACAGGCAATTGCTTCATTAAAAAACTATGGAAGTCAATGGAATTCCACGATGCATTTTTACAGAAGCAGTGATGAATTAAAACCGGAAACCGCCCTATCCTACTTATTTATTGATGGAACGGTGCTTCGAGGTAGATCAAAAGAATCTTTAGCAATTTTAACAAATTTGCTGGAAGACAATAAGCAAATGATTATTATCCATTTCAATGCCTCTACTTCTTTGTTGCCTGAATCAAATAATATAATTACCATTCCATCATTACCGGCAATTGCTGAGATGGAGGGAAAAATCATGCATCACAATTTAAGAATAAAGGATAATCGAAAGCATACCAGAACAAGTGTCGGTTCTGATCTTAAAATTCTTATTGCAGAAGATAATGAAATCAACCGAACATTGGCGCGGGTTTCACTTGAACGACTTGGGTATAATTCCGTTCTGGTTGAAAATGGCGCTCAGGCGGTTTCAGAAGCGACTAAAAAAGACTATGACATTATTTTCATGGATGTTCAGATGCCTGTTCTTGATGGATTTGCAGCTACCAGGGAATTACGCAAAACACTTCCATACCATCCGGTGATTGTTGCCATGACTGCATTAGCTTTGGAAGGTGACCGTGAAAAATGTCTTGAAGCTGGAATGGATGATTATTTGTCGAAACCAATAAGACAGGAAGACTTTGAAAATATCTTACAGAAATGGTCGTCAAACCTAAACCGCAACAACAAATCTGCTTATACTAAAGAAGAATTGATTGATGAAAAACTATATCAGCGATTGCAGGAAATGGCAGATGATGATACTTCGTTCCTGACAAATCTTACTGAACTTTTTAAAAAACAATCGGAAGATTCCATTCATGATATTCAAAAATATTATGCCGCAGGAAATCTAAAGGAACTCGGCCAGGCTGCTCATAAACTTAAAGGTTCCAGTTTGAATTTAGGGGCACGTTTACTTGCGGAAAAATGTAAAGAACTGGAACAATTGTCAGCAGAACAGAAAGTAATTCCGGCTGCTCTGGTAAACGATTCTTTATTCAGTATACTAAGTGCTACGATAAGTATTTTCGAGCAGAAAAATAAGAATAACTAAATTATCCGAATTAAATAATATTCACTTCGGGTTCAATTGTCACTCCAAATTTGTTCTTCACAGAGTCTAAGATATGATAAGCCAGGTCTCTGATTTCATTACCTGTTGCATTTCCATAATTTACCAGCACCAGTGCTTGATCTTTATGAGAACCTGTATTACCAACAACCTTACCTTTCCATCCACATTGTTCGATGAGCCAACCTGCGGCAAGTTTATAATTTCCATCCGGCAACGGATATGAAACCATATCTGGAAAGGTTTTGCGTAACAGCTCATATTGTGCTTCAGACACCTCGGGATTTTTGAAAAAACTACCTGCATTCCCGATTTTAGCAGGATCAGGGAGTTTGCTCTGACGAATTTTTACCACTGCCTGACTAATGCTTTTCGCATCCGGTGATATAACACCCATCCTGGACAATTCCTGTGTGATTGCACCATAAGATACATTATACTGAGGTTGTTTCCGAAGTGCAAGTATAACGGAAGTGATTATAAACTTTCCTTTCAGTTCAGCTTTAAAAACACTTTGCCGATACCCAAAATTACATGCATCCTTATCATATACAACTACTTTACCAGTTGTTAAATCTATAGCTTCGAGTTGATAAAATGTATCTTTAAGTTCCACGCCATAGGCTCCGATATTCTGAATCGGTGCAGCACCTGCGGTTCCGGGAATCAGAGATAAATTTTCAATTCCCTGATAACCTCTTTCAATACACCATAAAACCAGATCATGCCAAAGAACACCTGCACCTGATTTCACATACCAGAATTCAGAATCTTCATTCACTACTTCTATTCCTGGAATTCGGTTGCGAAGCACTAAACCATCAAAATCTTTGGTGAATAGCATATTGCTACCACCACCAAGTATTAATCTGGGTAATGAATTCAAGTCATTATTAACAAGAATCGCTTGTAGTTGTTCTGCGGAGTTGAATGTCGAAAAGTATTTAGCCGAAACATCAATTCCAAAAGTATTGAAGGGTTTCAGAGAAACATTTTCAAGTAAATTCATACTCACAAATTATAGGATGACGAATTTTCCGGAACCAAATCTTTTGCCAAACAATGTGAGGTGATATAAATAAACACCGGGGGCTTTATTCTCAAATCTCAAACTATAAATTGCTTTACCACCATCCACAGAAAGAGGAGTCAGCTTAAAATCAGAAATCATTCTTCCTGAAAGATCAGTTATAACCATTTCTGGTGAAACATTATTTCCGATATCGGGATGCATCACCAGTAGACGTGATTCATCTTTAAATGGATTTGGGAACACATTAGAATATCCTAAAGCATGAGATTGAACTTCATAAAGAGCATCAAAGAAATCGACAAACACGGTATCACATTTGAGGCAAAGATTATCATCAGCAACACAAAGCGAATAGAAACCTGTAAGAACACTGTCGATAGTCATTGAACCAAGACCTCCTGGATTCCACAAATATGAATACGGAGGTGTGCCCCCTGTAACAATGGCTGTCAGCGCACCATCAGCACAGGTTGCACAGGAGGCATTGGTTACCTGAAAAGCAATACTGATAGAATCGGGTTCAATTATTATTGTGGAATTGGAATTCGTACATCCTGTAATATCAGTAACCGTTACAGTGTAAGTACCGGCACAAAGATTCAGCACTTGTTCTGTGGTTGGCCCATGCGACCATTGATAAGAATACCCGGGAGCTCCTCCAAAGGCAAACACATCAATGAATCCATCACATTCACCATAACAAGTGATATCGAGTTGTGACAATGACACATTGATTGGAAGCGGTGCATTTATAAAAACAGAATCCTGATAAGCGCAGCCTGCAACTGTGATATCTACGACAGTGAATCCCGGGCAAATACCCGAAACCGCAGATCCGTATTGAACAGGATTAGTATGCCATTCATAAATATAACTACCGGGAGCGGATGGGTAAATAACAGCAGCACCATCGCACAAGGTACCACAGGAAGCATCAACGGCATTGAAAGAAAATAAAATTTCATCAGGAGAATCGATGAAGACAAAATCCATAGCGGAACAACCTGAAGAATCTGTAATTGTAAGTTCATAATTTCCGGTACACAAACCGGTGACGGTGTCTGTTAACGAAGGCGGAATAGTATTCCAGGAATAGGAAAGCGGAGAATTTCCTGAAGCTACTACAGAAGCTATTCCATCACAACTTCCATAACAACCTACAGGGACTGTTGTAATTGCGTGTGTAATTGGATTATCAAAATCAACAGTCACTTCACCGGAAACAATACAGCCGGAAGAATCGACCAATAAAACTTCGTAATCACCAAAGCACAAATTTGTTGCAATCAAATTATTCTGAACAGGCGTAGTATTCCAGCTAACATTCCATTCGCTTGCAAATGGCACATCCACAGTAGCTGTACCATCACATATTGCATTACAGGTAGCATCAGTAGTACTGAAGTTGAGTACTGTGCCGGGCACTTCAACGGAGGCTATTGTTGCACAGCCGGTGGAATCAGTAACGGTTACCAAATAAGTCCCGGGACATAAAGCAGAATCAGCTTCTGTGATTGATCCGGTCTGCCATAAGTATGTGAAAGGGGGTATTCCTCCTGCGCTGACAATTGTTGCGCTGCCGGTGCAAAAATTATTACATATTGCTGGGGAAGTCACAAACTGAATTGCGGGAGGCAGGAGATCATCAACAATCACTGAATCGAGGTATGTACAACCCGATATTATATCAATGACAGTAAGATAGTAGACACCAGCACACAAATTAAAAGCAGTATCATTCACCTGAACCGGTAATGTGTTCCATTCGAACAAATAAGAACCGGGAGCATTTACTGTTGCAATCGCCAGACCGGTACAGGTTCCTGCACAAATTGGCGAAGCAACTGCCGTTGATACCGATGGTGGTGCATCAACACCAATAATGACATCGCCTGAAACCTGGCAACCTGTCGAATCTTGCACGGTGACAGTATACGGACCTGCACACAATCCAACTGCGGTTTGTGTTTGTTGTATTGGTCCAGTTGACCAGGAATAAGTAAGTGGAGGAATTCCATTAGCAACAACAGTAGCAGTTCCGTTGCATGAGCTGAGGCAAGTCGAATTTTCGAATGCAAGGTTTAACGTAAAAGGGTCGTCGAAACCAACTTCTTCAGTTTCAGTTATTGAACAACCGGAAGGATCAGTAACCACAACGGCATATATCCCCTGGCAAATATTACTTAATGTAGGCGTAGTATTTGCAAAGCCCGGCCATTGAAAGAGATAATTAACGGTAGTATCAGCTGGAACAACTGTAAGAAAACCAGAGCATCCTCCCGGGCATGAAGTATTACCGACTAAAAAAGAAATCTGAATTGGAGCGGGTTCAATCACATCGAACAAAGCTGTGGAAGAGCAACCGGTTGAATCGGTGATTACCACTTCATATGTTCCGGGGCAGAGATTGGAAACTACTGCAGAACTGGCACCGGGGATATCGGGATAAAAATAGGAAATTGGTCCGTTTCCTGTAGCAGCAACAGTGGCAATACCATTGCAATCGCCATAGCAAAGAGGTTGTTGCACAGTGACAGAGTCGATAGTGCAACCTCCGTCTCCAGATGCAAAAGCCTTTTGTACACCGCAAAAAAGAACCAAAATGGCAAGAAATGGCAGTGTTTGAATTTTCATGAAATCAAAATAAAAAGGACGAAGCATGAGCAATGAGGGTTACAGGGATCATTTGCTTGCAAAAATATATAATAATTTCCGGAATTTAATGGTAAAAAGCTACGGTTTTTCAACAGTCGGCAACTGACTAATATCCGTAGTGATCCGTCCAGTTTTTGCGCAGCCAGTTCCTCATGGTGACTTCCCTGTCGTTTTTTCCCGGTTCGAAAAAGCGCGTTCCTGAGATTTCATTGGGTAAATACTCTTGTTTGATAAAGTTTCCCGGAAAATCGTGTGCATATTGATAGCCACTGCCATACTTCAGGTCTTTCAAGAGTTTAGTAGGTGCATTTCGCAGATGTAACGGAACAGCCAGATCCCCGGTTTCTCTCACTTTAGCTTTTGCACCACGGATGGCGAGATAGGAAGCATTACTTTTCTCAGATGTTGCCAAATAGATAGCAGTCTGCCCCAGGATCAAATCACATTCCGGATAACCAATAAAATCGACAGCCTGAAAGCAACTGGTTGCCATCACCATTGCTGTAGGGTTTGCATTTCCAATATCTTCGGAAGCCAGAATAAGCATTCTGCGGGCAATAAATTTAGGATCCTCCCCTCCTTCAATCATTCTTGCCAGCCAATAAAGTGCACCATTGGGATCACTACCTCTCAAAGACTTTATGAATGCTGAAATAATATCATAATGTTGTTCTCCGGTTTTATCATAGAACTGAGTTTTTGTAGTAGCAATTTGTTTGACGAAGTTATTTGTGATTACCACTTCATTAGCTGGGGATGCATTGACAATCAATTCAAATAAATTGAGCAATTTTCTGGCATCACCACCCGATAACAAAAGCAATTGATCTGATTCTGCAATGGTAATTTTTTTAGAAGCCATCAAAGGATCTTTAGTCATTGCGTGATTGAGCAATTTCAGAAGATCCTCCTTTCCTAGTTCTTCCAGCACATAAACCTGACATCTGGAAAGAAGTGGTTGAATAACTTCAAAAGAAGGATTTTCAGTGGTTGCGCCAATAAGTTTAATTACACCTTTTTCAACTGCAGCAAGCAGGGAATCCTGTTGTGATTTAGAGAACCTGTGAATTTCATCGAGAAAAAGAATAGCCTGACCATCTTCAGTTGCCTTTGCAATTACTTCTCGCACTTCTTTCACGCCGGCATTGACAGCACTTAGTGCATAAAAAGGCATATTGAATCCTGATGCAAAAATCCGGGCTAATGTCGTTTTACCAACGCCGGGTGGACCCCATAAAATCATGGATGGCATAATTCCGCCATTGATAATTCTTTGAAAAATACCACTTTCACCAACGAGATGGGACTGACCTACAACATCACTTAGTTTAGTTGGTCTTAATCGTTCTGCCAGTGGTTCAGATGAATTCATGGCAATAAATTATCGAATCAGTTCAAGAACTTTAATCTCGACACGATTATTAACAGCATGATCTTCTTCCAGACATAAAACACCGTCACGGCAATAATTAAGTAATTTTCCTTCGCCATAACCGATTGAAATAATTCTGGGGGCATCAATACCTTTATTAATCAGATACATGGCAATTTCATCAGATCTTTTTCGTGATAACAGCAAATTGTCGGTGAAAGAACCTCTGGAATCTGTGTGACAACCAATTTCGATTTGAATTTCAGGATTTACTTCTAACAGATTAACCAGCGAATCGAGTCCGGATACAGATTCAGGAGTATATTCTTCCTTTTTTCCTTTAAATAAAATGGTGCGCCAAATAGCAGCTTTCTTCAAATCAATAGGAGATAAAACCAGCGAATCGGCAAATATCTCAGATTTCCGGATTCCTTTTGTGGAGATGATTACCGGCTCCGCATAAAAACCATTGGATTTGACATACATTTTATAATCGGTGTTGCCGGTTAAAGGCATTTCCAATAAATGATTTACAGATGTTGCTAAAACAATTGCATTACCATTAGGGGTTGGTGCGTATAACGAAAAGCTACGAATCGATTTCTTAGTTTTTTTATCGGAAGCTTTCAGAGAAACCGAAAAAACCGGAGGATTTCTTTTGAAGGAATAAATTTTGTCAGTGTTTTTTATTCTGTTCGATGAGAAAAAACCGGATGTATTGGTGGTATCAATAATAAATCCGAAATCATCTTTGGAAGAATTCACAGGCACCTGCAGATTTTCGACTTTCGACCAGGATTCTCCATCCCAGGAAGAAGCAAAAATATCAAGACCACCCAAACCTATGTGTCCGTCGGAAGCAAAATACATCACCGAGTCAGGAGCAAAAAACGGGAACATTTCATTTCCTTCAGTATTAATTTTAGGTCCCAGATTTTCCGGAGCAGACCATTGACCATTTTTTAAAGTGACTTTATATAAATCTGTTCCGCCATATCCCCAAGGCATATCGGATACAAAATAAACTGATTTTCCATCAGGTGAAATTGCAGGATGTCCGACTGAATAATCGGGACTATTAAAGGGTAATTGATTTTCTAGTTTCCATTGGTTACCATACAACTTCCCATAATATAATTTGAGCACGCTAATATCTTTCTGATTTTTCTCGATTGTTTTTCCGGAATAATCGGAACGGGTAAAATAAATGGTAGTATTATCTTTAGAAAATACTGCAGGTCCTTCATCGTAAATGCCATTGATATCACCTTTTAGCAATTCGGGTTCAAGCCAGTTTTCGCCATCGGTTTTACGGGTAAAGAACAGATCGAGATATTCTTTACCGGTCCATGAACTACGGTCGCGCGGTTTACCGGGAGCGGAACGATCAGAGAGAAATACAATGCCCTGGCGATAGAAAGCAGGACTGAAGTTATTCTCCATATCCTTATTTATTTTAGTGAGGGAAATGGCATAAACGGTAGTATCAATCAGAAACAAATGAATAGAATCGCATGCTTCAATCATTCGTTTCACTCTTTTATCGGATGCATCTAATTTTTGATATTCACTAAACCAATATCTTGCTTCCGAATACTTGGCATTTTCCATGAGTACTTCAGCAAGTCTCAGTTTATATTCCGGAATAGCGTCCGGGGCTTTCACCAACCGCTTGTACCAGATTTCCGCTTTCAATGAATTGCCATTTTTCTGATAGCTATCGGCAAGTTTGGCAGCAGCATCGGTAATAAATGCTTTTCTGAGTACTTTTTCGAAATTGGGAATAGCACGTGCAAATGCGTATTGCTCGTAATAATTATTTGCAACTCTATAATTGTATTTTGTGCAGCTGCTAAATGATATAGACACCACCATAAATGCGGCGACAAAATAAAATGCAATTTTAAATTTACTGACAAAAGTGTTCATAACTAAAAATACCTTGGTGTTTTCATTTTCAACACATTGAAACCAAAGTCATATCCAATTACAATTTCATGTGATCCGGAAGAATAACTTTTGATTTCAGAGAGTGTATAATCGTAAGAATATCCGACTCTCAACTTCTTATTTACCTGATATTCAAGAATAGCGGTTATAGCATCGGAAGAACGGTATGAAGCACCTACCCAGATAATATCACTGATGAGTACATTCAGGTTAAGGTCGTATTGAAGTGGTGCATTAGATGCATACTTCACTAAAAATGAAGGTCTGAATTTAAGTTCACCTGCTGTGGCAATAATCATTCCGGAGGTAAGATAGTAATGGCGGCTCACTTTATGAACTTTCTCTACTTCAACATGCAGAGGCTGATCAGGGTCGTAAGAAATTAATTGAGGAACAGATAAACCGGCATAGAACTTATTGGAATAATAATAAACTCCGGCACCAAAATTAGGAAGGATATTGCTGAGGGAATTGGTTTCGTAAACCGGATCATCGGTATCCCAAACAGTTAGTTCTGAAAATTTTGATTTAAAATAAGAGAATCCACCACTTAAACCCATAGATATCTTTCCGGTGTTCATTGGTATATGATATGCGTAGCTGCCATAAAAGTCGGTCTGACTGGTAATTCCAATTTTATCATTTGAAATTACAGCTCCCAGTCCAACTTTCTGATTATTCAATGGTGCATGTAAACTGGCAATCTGAGAAGATGGTGCGCCTTCAAAGCCAGTCCATTGTTTTCTGGCAATAAGGGTAGTACTTACAAACTCCTTACTACCGGCGTAGGCGGGATTCACAAACAATCCGTTGAACATATAGTGACTGAATAGCGGATGTTGCTGCGCGTTAACAGAAGCTGCAAACATTGCCATAACTATAAAAATGTAATATTTATTTTTCATGGTTATTTATCTTCTGATATCGACATAAGTTGTAATAATCCGGTTGATACTTCTCACCTTAAAGATAACGAAGTAAGTACCTGCTGAAAGAGGTTCTCCTTTTTCATTTACCCCATCCCAATCATTCCGGTACCCTGATTTTTCCCACACCTGATTTCCCCAACGATTGTAAACAACAATTGAATTATCGGGATAATCATCGAGTCCTTTAACGAAGAAGTAATCATTTTTCCCATCACCATTTGGTGTAAACCCATTTGGTAATTCGAGCGTTTCGATACATTCAGATGGATCATTAACAAAAATCACCAGGTCAGCTGAATCACTACAAGTACCATTAACAACGATCCATTTGAATACATTGGGTCCGGGATTTAATCCTGTTGCGATAGTAACTGCACTGGTAGAATCATCTATAGTAGCATCACTGTTTACAATTTGCCAGTAACCAAATCCAAACTGTGGTGCTGTAGCATTCAACAAAACTGAATCGGCACAAACATCGCGGTTCACACCGGCGATAGCCTGAATTTGTGTGTTATAGGAAATTACAACCTGAGAAAATGCTGAGCAAATGCCATCAGTAACTACCCATTGGAATACATTTGCACCATTTGCCAGGTTAGTAACAACAGTATTGGCCTGAGTAGAATCAGCAAATGTTGCACTACCGCTTACGATAAGCCAGTAACCACTTCCTATGACAGGAGGATTTGCTGCAAGGGTATCTGAATTGATTCCACAAATTACTTTATTAGGACCTGCATTTGAGATTAACAATGGAGGCTGAGTTAATGTAAAAGATGAGGAACCGGTGCATCCCTGAGCATCGGTAACTGTAACTGTGTAAATTCCTGCAGCGAGACTACCAATACTATCTGACTGAGCAAAATTGCTCCATAAATAAGTATAAGGTATAGTACCTCCTGAAGCTTGAACCTGAATACTTCCATCATTGCTTCCATTGCATGTAAGGTTAAACGTTCCGTTAGGTACGGGAACAAATGCATTTATAGTAATTGGATCCGGCTCATCAATAATTACCGAACGAATGGCTACACAACCTGTGGCATCCGTAATGGTTAAAGTATAAGTGAGATCACCTGGCAGGTTTGTTATCTGATTACCGGTTTGAGAAGTATTGCTCCAGCCATAAGTGTAAGGGAAAGTACCTCCGGAAACATTAACAATGATAAAACCGTCACTTGCTCCTGCACAGGAAACGTTTCCTGAATCAATTACAGTAATTTCAGGTGCAGCAATATTACTGACTGTTGGTGAGAAAACTTTATCGCAACCATTTGCATCAGTTACAGTCAATGTATAAACACCAGCTGATAGTCCACCAATATTAGGTGTAATAGCACTGGTACTCCATAAGAAATCGTAACCGGGGACACCACCATTAATGGTTGTAGTAATAGAACCATTATTGCCGCTGCATGTAGCATCATTAATGACAAATGAAGAAGTAATTTCAGTTGGTTGTGTAAGTGTATTCGAATAAGTGGACGTACATGAATTCTGATCGGTTACAGTCACTGTATAGGCACCTGCAATAACTCCTGTTAAGTCCTGTACCTGTGTGAGATTTGACCATAGATATGTGTATGGTAAAATTCCACCTGTTACTGAAATATAAATTCCTCCGGTTGAAGCACCGAAACATTTTACATTTACAACACTGTCAACTGCAATGATTGGACCGCCAATATTATTTACAGTATAAGTGGCATTTTTAGTGCAACCATTTAAATCAGTGATGGTAACTGTGTACGTGTTAGCTGTGAGTGTATTAATTGTTTGTGCGACAGAACCTGTATTCCACAAATAAGTATATCCGGGTGTTCCACCATATGGATATGTAGTTATTGCTCCATTAGAACCACCACAAGTTGCATTAGCTACTGTTGCAGAATCTGACAGCGCAGTTGGCTCAATGATTACAAAGGATTGGTTTTGCTGGCAAAGTCCGCCATCAGTGATAGTAACGGAATAATTTCCGGCAACGAGTCCTGTAACATCTTCAGTAACCTCACCATTAGACCAAAGATAAGTGTAAGGTGTTGTGCCTCCTGTAAGTGTTAAGTAAATAGCCCCGGTAGCAGCACCAAAGCATTTCACATCAACTATACTATCAACAACTACTGTAGGGCCTCCAATATCATTTACTGTTCCTGAAACAGAAAGCGAACATCCGTTGAAATCAGTGATGGTAACCGTGTAAGTACCCGAAGTTAATGATGAAGCTGTTTGAGTCAGTTGACCATCACTCCACAAATAAGAATAAGGAATAATACCACCTGAAGGATATACAGTAACTGAGCCATTCGACTGACTGCAAAATGCATCAGCAACCACTGTTGAATCATTCAATAAAATATCTGGCTCAGCTATTACAAAACTTTGGATTACGGAACATCCACCGGCTGTTACGGTAACTGTATAATTTCCAGGAGCTAATCCTGTTACATCCTGGGTAATTGCACCATTAGACCATAAGTAATTATAGGCAGGTGCTGAACCATTTACAGTAATATAAACACTTCCATCGGCAAGTCCGTTACAACTAACATCGAACACACTATCAATCTGTATTACATGAGCAGGAACTGAAGTGATGGTTACTGAATCAATAAGTACACAAGAATTGTCGTCGGTTACAGAAACAGTATATAAACCGGGCAAAAGACCTATAGCGGTTTGATTGGTTTGCCCGTTAGACCATAAATACGTATACCCTGGTGTTCCACCATACGGAAATACTTTGGCGGATCCATTCGCAAGGTTACAAGTGGCAGGATTAAAGTTCAAAGAATCCTGAAGCACATCGGGTTCAGTAACTGTATAGAATGCCGTATCGCGGCACAAGAAATTATCGGCAACAATAATTGAGTAGTTCCCTGCCTGAATCGAAGAAATATCCTGGGTTAACTGGCCATTCGACCATAGATAAGAATAAGGATTTGTTCCTCCACTAACAGATATATAAATTCCACCATCATTTAATCCATTACAAGAAACGTTAATGAGTGAATCGAGTGTAATTTGTGGTGCTCCTGAAAGTGCAACAACAAAGCTGCTGACTTTTGTGCAATTGTTTATATCGGTGATAGTGACAGTATAGGTGCCTGATGTTAAGCCAGAAATTGTTGTTGTTACATCACCGTTGTTCCAAAGAACATCATATGGAGTTGTTCCACCGAATGGATAAACAGTAATTTCTCCATTGGCACTGCCACAAGCTTCCGGAGTCACCGATGCAGAATCATTGAGTACTGCAGGCTGACTTATAATACCTGATAAAGTAGTTGTACAATTATTGAAGTCACTTACTGTAACTGTATATGTGCCAGCCACTACGCCTGTGAGATCCTGAGTGATTGCTCCACCTGTCCACAAATAAGTGTATGGATTAGTTCCTCCTGAAGGAGTAATATAAATTGCACCATCATTTAATCCGAAACATGAAACGTTATCAACTGAATCGATCACAGCAGTTGGTCCGCCAACTCCTGAAACCGTTGCAGTATTAACAATTGTACATCCGTTATTGTCGGTGACGGTGACTGTATATGTACCGGTTGCAAGATTACTTATGGTTGGTGTACCGGCACCAGTGTTCCACAAATAAGTGTATGGGGTTGTACCTCCAAATGCAACTGTAGTAATGGCTCCATTCGAAAGTCCGCATGTCGCATTGGTAACAATCATTGAATCCTGCAGTTGTGTTGGCTGTGTAATAGTTCCACTAAAGATTACAATACAATTATTAAAATCGGTTATGGTAACGGTATAAGTTCCAGCACCTACATTAGTCAGATCTTGCGAGAAAGAACCATTTGACCAAAGATAAGTGTATGGTATAGTGCCACCTGTGACAGTAATAAATATTCCACCTGTAGTTCCGCCAAAGCACTTAACATTTCGGATAGAATCAACTGCAACAACGGGACCGCCAGTACTGCTTATGTTAGCAAAATCAACTTTGGTACATCCAAATGCATCAGTGATTGTAACTGTGTAGGTTCCTGCTACTAGATTAAAAATAGTATTGGTAGTCTGTCCATTACTCCAAAGCACTGTATAAGGAGATGTGCCTCCATAGGGGAATACGGTTGCATTTCCGGTAGGTGCTCCGCAATTAGCAGAAGCCACCTGAATAGAATCGTTCAGTACGGGTGATTGACCGATTGTGGTTGAAAGTGTGGATGAACAAGAATTTGTATCTGTTATAGTTACTGTATATGTTCCTGATATCACATTCAATAAATCCTGAGTTAATGCTCCATTCGACCACAGATAAGAAAAAGGAGTTGCACTACCTGAAACGGAAATAAATATGGCACCGGTACTTGCTCCATTACATCTGACATTACGAACAGAATCGATTACGCCAACAGGTCCGCTTATATTTCCAACAACAGCAACAGCAGTCTTTGTACATAAATTGGCATCTCTTACAGTAACGGTATAACTTCCTGTAGCAAGAGAACTAATGGTTGCAGTTGTTTGACCATTACTCCATAAATAAGTATAAGTTCCTGTACCACCGGAGGGGGTGACTGTGGCACTTCCATTTGCTAATCCACATGTAGCACTATTTGTTGAAACCGGAGCAAGTATAACGGAAGGTTGAGAAACAACTGTGTCAGCTATAGAAGTACATAAATTGGCATCAGTAACAGTTACAGTATAGCTACCTGCAATTACATTGGTGATATCCTGAGTAATTGCACCATTCGACCAAATGTATGAGAATGGAGATAATCCACCATTTACAGAAATGTATACTGCACCGGTGGCATTACCATTGCAATTAACATTTCGAACCGAATCAATTACTGCAACAGGTAATCCGATGGCACTAACCGTAGTTGTTCTGATTTTACTACATAAGTTGGCATCTCTGATTGTAACTGTGTATGAACCTGAGGCAAGTGAACTTAATGAGGATGTTGTTGCTCCGGTATTCCACAAATAGGTGAATGGTGATGTTCCACCGAATGGAAACACAGAAATAGATCCATTATTCTGACCACATGTTGATGGAGTTACCTGAACAGAATCGTTTAATGCTACCGGCTGAGTAACAGTTCCGGATGCCGTTGCGGTGCAACCATTGGCATCTGTTGCAGTAACAGTATATGTTCCGGCAATTACATTGACTAAATCGAAACTCACAGCACCATTCGACCACAAGGCAGTACGCGGTGCTGTACCTCCCAATATGGATATATAAACTGCACCGTTTGTACCACCAAAGCAGGAAACATTTCTGACCGAATCAACAACAACGGAAGGTCCGGTTGCATTGGCAATGGTAACAGTTCTTGTTTTAAGACAAAGGTTCAAGTCACGAATTGTAGCGGTATAAACACCAGGAATTAATCCCGTAATTGAACTTGTAGTTTGACCACTACTCCACTGATAAGTATAGGGAGCAGTACCTCCATAAGAGAAAATTGAAGCAGTTCCATTTGCAACTCCACATGTAGCAGGAGAAAACTGAACAGAATCAGCCAACACAGCAGGCTGAGTGATAATGGTATCGAATATTGCCTGACAAGAACTGAAATCGGTAACAGTTACAGTATATGTACCGGCAACAACATTATTAATATCCTGAGTGATTGCACCGTTCGACCACACATAAGTATACGGTGACAATCCACCACTCACACTTATAAATACACCACCTGTTGCAGTTCCACTACATCTTGCATTCCGAACCGAATCGGAAGCAATGACGGGAGCTCCAATATTGCTGACATTAACTGATCTTTGTTTGGTACATAAATTCGCATCGGTTACAGTAACACTGTATACTGCGGCGCTGAGTGCTGAAATAGTCTGAGTTGTTTGAGCCGTGTTCCACAAGTATGAATATGGGCTCGTTCCTCCAAATGGAAAAATAGTAATACTGCCATTGGTACTTCCACAAGTTGCATTTGTTACCTGAACAGAATCGTTCAATGCAACTGGTTGCGTAACTATAGAACTTTGGGTGGCAGAACAAAGATTCGCATCTCTGACAGTAACAGTGTAAGTGCCGGCAATAACATTAGAGATATCTTGTGTGATGGCACCATTAGACCATAAATAGGTATAAGGAGATACACCACCGCTGGCAGAAATAAACACACCACCGGTTGCACCACCATTACAACGAACTGAACGAACGGAATCGACTGCAATGGCCGGTGACCCGGTATTAATAATTGTTGAAGTACGCTGACGGGTACAAAGGTTCGCATCGGTGATGGTTACTGTGTAACTTGCAGCTGCCAAAGATGAAATGGTTGCAGTTGTTTGTGCATTACTCCAAAGATAAGTATAAGGAGATGTACCATTATAAGGGAAAACAGTTATACTGCCATTATTCAATCCGCATGTTGCATTAGTTACCTGTACAGAATCGTTCAAAGCAACTGGTTGTGTTACTATAGCACTTTGCGTGGATGAACATAAATTCGCATCTCTCACCGTTACAGTATATGTTCCTGCAACAACATTGCTGATGTCTTGAGTTAAGGCACCATTCGACCAAAGATATGTATATGGAGTAACACCCCCGCTTGCAGAAATAAACACTCCTCCGGTTGCTCCGCCATTACAACGAACGGCACGAACAGAATCAACTGCTATTACCGGTGAACCGGTATTTAAAACCGTGGAAGTGCGTTGACGGGTACAAAGGTTTGCATCGGTAATTGTTACAGTGTAACTTGCAGCTGCCAAAGATGAAATGGTTGCAGTTGTTTGTGCATTACTCCAAAGATAAGTGTAGGGAGAAGTTCCATTATAAGGGAAAACAGTGATGCTACCATTATTCAATCCACATGTTGCATTCGTTACCTGAACAGAATCGTTCAATGCAACAGGTTGTGTTACTATTGCACTTTGAGTTGCTGAACACAGATTTGCATCTCTCACAGTAACAGTGTAAGTGCCGGCAACAACATTGCTGATGTCTTGTGTGATGGCACCATTCGACCATAAATAGGTATATGGAGATACACCACCGCTTGCAGAAATAAACACTCCACCGGTCGCTCCGCCATTACAACGAACGGCATGAACAGAATCGACTGCAATGGCCGGTGAACCGGTATTTATAATTGTTGAAGTACGCTGACGGGTACAAAGGTTAGCATCGGTGATGGTTACTGTGTAACTTGCAGCTGCCAAAGATGATATGGTTGCAGTTGTTTGTGCATCACTCCAAAGATAGGTATAAGGTGATGTACCATTATATGGGAAAATAGTAATACTGCCATTATTCAATCCACATGTTGCATTTGTTACCTGAACAGAATCGTTCAAAGCAACTGGTTGTGTTACAATGGCACTTTGCGTGGATGAACATAAACTTGCATCACTAACGGTTACCGTATATGTGCCGGCCACAACATTATTGATATCTTGCGTAATGGCGCCATTCGACCATAAATACGAGTACGGAGTAACTCCGCCACTTGCAGAAATAAACACGCCACCGGTTGCTCCGCCATTACAGGCAACTGCCCGAACTGAATCGACTGCGATCACCGGTGAACCTGTATTTAAAATTGTTGAAGTACGCTGACGGGTGCAAAGATTAGCATCGGTAATGGTAACTGTGTAAGTACCTGCTGTCAATGATGAGATGGTTGCTGTGGTCTGTGCATTGCTCCACAGATAGGTATAGGGAGATGTACCATCATAAGGAAAAACAGTGATGCTTCCGTTATTTGAACCACAAGAAGCGTTAGTTGTCTGTACCGAATCATTCAATGCAAATGGTTCCGTGACAGTAACAGGCAATGAAGCTGTACAAAGATCTGCATCAGTTACTGTCACCGTATAAGTTCCAGCAGTCAAAGTATTAATATCATCAACTATTGCACCATTCGACCATAAATAAGTGAAGGGTGAAGCTCCATCCTGTACGGAAATAAAAATCGCTCCAGTTGATCCACCATTACATAAAACATTCTGAACAGAATCAATAATAATCTGTGGTGGATCAATAGCATTCAGCTGAATAGTTTCAACATCAGCACAACCTAGAGAATCTGTAATAGTACAGGTATAATTTCCGGCAAGCAGATTTGATAGTGTTGCATTGGTACTTCCATCCGACCATAGATATGAAACAGGACCCGACCCACCGGTAAATGTTGTATTCAATTCGCCATTAGCAGCTGCGCATGTTGCTTCCTGTTGTGTAATCGCTAATTCAAGTAAATCGGGTTCGGTAATTACAAACGATTGCGTTGCAGTACATAAGGTTAAATCGGTTATGGTTACAGTGTATGTACCGGCAGCCAGA
>Ga0154020_10001893_pt1 | contig 25576 bp, 31 predicted proteins | sample Klosneuvirus_201_FD_109709 | JGI IMG/M metagenome (GOLD analysis project Ga0154020, IMG submission 109709) | Active sludge microbial communities from wastewater, Klosterneuburg, Austria - Klosneuvirus_20160825_MG | ecosystem: Engineered > WWTP > Aerobic digester > Activated sludge | place...
GACAAGAGGTGAAACAAATGGTAAAAACGATACAAGAGATCAACCACTTGATAACCGCCGAAACGACAACGCCAACCGATACAAAAGGATCTTTGGATGAGCGGATCGAATACGAGTTACTCAACACAAAGAAAGGAGAAATTCCGGAGACCACCTTCGACTGGGCGCAGACACGACATCTCCACGACGGGGACACCATCCGAAAGACACTCCACGAATACCAAAACAAAGGATGGACCGTATACTGGCGACGCGAACTCTACGAGATCACGGAGGAACCAAAAGACGACGACCTCACCATCACCGTCAGCGCAGGAAAGTACATGCCCTGGAACTGGGGACCGGACGATCGATACCGCCCCAGCGTTACGTACTCGAAGTATACAGGAAACCACGACTAATGAGGCGTCAACGAGAAGGAGGTAAAAAAAATGGTAAAAACGATACAAGAAATCAACCACATGAGAAACGCCGGAAAGACAAGGCCATCCGACACAACGAGCTCTTTGGATGAGCGGATCGAATACGATCTACTCAAAACAAAGAAAGGAGACTATCCGGAGGCCATCTTCGACTGGGAATTGATACAACGTTGCCACGGGAGCGACACCATCCGAGAGACACTTCACGAATACCAAAAGAAAGGATGGACCGTATACTTCCGAAGCGAAACTTACGGGATGATGGGGTCAAGCGACGACACGCTAAAAATCAACATCAGCGCGGGATACATCCCCTATTCCTCGGGACCCGACTATCCGTACCACCACCAAATCACGTACGAGAAATACACAGGAAACCATGACTAAACACAAGCGCAACCCGACAACGAACATAACGGAGATGGTGTTCTCTTTTTTTCTTTTTTCTTGCCCCGTTACATCACGTCGATCTCTGGAACTTTGAGCCGCAAGTGCAAGGCGCGTTTTACCTGCGCAAGATTCTTCCCATCATACACGATGACTTGGGGGTGTTTGAAGAATCTGTTTATTTTGTTTTTTGGCATGATGACCAGCCCACGCACCCTGTATTTTAGCCAGTGTTGGATGAAGACCGGATGATCCTCAACGAGTATCTTACCATACACCATGCCCTTATTGTCCGTTATCGTGATTTTCGCGTCAGGGATGTGTGCTTTGACCCACTTCACTTTTTCCGTATACGCGTTCAACGAGGTACTGGGCCCTTTGGTAAGAATGTGAATCTCATACCCTGCTTGTCGTGCGGCGCGGAGAATATCAAACCCGAGTTTCAGCTCTTCAAGTTGCTCCCACCAACTGTGCGATTGCTTGATCATGTTGATGCGATTCTTCACATACTGTGGAAGGCGCTTATCGTGAACATCCTGTACCGATTTTTCTTTTGGACCCGCAAGTTTCTTGAGGTCACGCAGCATTGCGCCTTGCAAGTCACAAAGGGTGCCATCCATATCAAAGAGCGCAACATTATGTGGCATAGTCATTTTCTCCCACGTTCCTTTATTAAAGTTGCGCGGGCTATTTTGAGTCGAAAACAGCCTAAACAGAAAAAAACACAGTATCGAGTAGTGCTAATCACTGACGACATACGCGAGCACATCGAACTCAGGATCCGCGAACTCGATCATCTCGTACTCTGATCGGTGGATTAAACGTAGATGCTTAGAATGAGAGGAGAGGTACTTCTCTTTGAACGTTGTGTAATCAACCTCGAAGTCGTTACACCCTACTTGCGGACGATCGACATCTGGATTCCTGACGCGAAGGAGCGCTATAGCGTTGGAACCAACCTCTATCGGAACGCGGAGTTTCACGCGAAGTCCGTTGTGCTCATCATAGCGATCTCCTACCGTAAGCAACAATTTCGTCAAAAGAACGAATTCATCGGGAGAATGAGAAAAAATCGTTAATGACGTGATAGGAAACCGCTCACCCACGATCTTCTCACACATCACGGACGTCTGCTCAGCAACATACCGTACAGCATCCCGGAGTTGTTCGACGGAAGTAATCGGATGGAAATGAGAGCTCACGGGACCACATCATCCCCACATCGCGACGAGGGTTCCCGCGTAGTAGGAAAGTGTGACAATGGCAATCGCGAAGAAGAGATTGCGCGCAACCGTACGCACGATGGGGCTTTGCTGCACGAACGCTATTTGGACGTTCACGAACGCGAGCAGGATGCCACCCCACACGAGACTCGTGATGAGTGATGGGATAAAGTCGAGAAACAGGAACGGAATAATGAAGCTGAGCGTGAACAATGCCTTGCCAAGTAACGTCGAAAGCGCGCCGCGCAATGCCGCGCGCGCAGTCACGCCACGCTCAGAACGCTTCGCCGCGTACATGCCTAGGGCGTCAGAGCAACTGTCTGCGACTGCAACACCAACAATACCGGCAATCACAGCAGTGCGCGATGCGGTCGCGGCGTTCAAGCCGACGATAATGCCTAAAGTCGTGAGGACGGCAGAGGAGATTCCGAATGCGTAACTGCCAAAGCGCGCGTGCACGGCCGCAAGCAATCGCTCGTGGGGCGGGAAGTTGCGGAGTGCGAGTTCGAAGTACGTGAGGGGAATTGCGTCACGCTCCGCAATCCCGAGTTTCGTAAGGAGCAACTGGGCAGCACGCAAATCTTTGTCGTTTTTGAGCTCAAGCTCGATGAACGATCCGAGACGCTCGACGTCATCGAGATTGATGACGATATTCTTGTAGAGGTAGATTGTACGGCGCTTGTGCACCGTGAGAACCTCTTCATAATCTTGTTCGAGCGCACCTAAGCGTTGCTCATCGATGATCGCGTGCGTCGCCATATGCCCTCGGCCGTGACGCGCACCTTCGCGGTACGTGAAGAGCAATCGCTCGCCACCCTCAATGCGCACGCGAATCATCTCGGCAGATTTCGCGCCGCGCTTAGGGCGATAGTAATGGTCTTCGTGCGTTGTGCTCCCTAATTCTTCGGCATCCAGACGTAAGAGTGTCGCTTCCGGCACGACTGCACGGAACTTCAGTTGACGCTCGTAACGCGCGTGCTTGAGTTCCTCTTTGATGAGACGCTTGACTTCCACAAGCAACGTTACCGACGAGGGAGGTTTAAATATGTTCTGTCGAGTAGAACTGCCTCATACCACCACGACGTGAACCACAGCGCACAAGTGAGAGACTCACTCAAGCATCGCGACGAATGTGCCGGCGTAGTACGAGAGCGCGATAACCGCGAACGCGAACAAGATATTACGTGCGACGGTACGAGCGATAGGTGTTTGTTGTACGAAGGCAATTTGGATATTCACAAACGTTAGGAGCGCGACACCCCACACGAGACTTGTGATGAGCGCCGGGGAGAAATCTAGCAGCAAGAACGGTATAATGAACGTGAGCGCGAATGTCGCCTTCGCAAGCCATGTCGCAATTGCACCACGTAATGCCGCACGCGTCGACACGCCACGCTCAGAACGTTTAAGCGAGTACATAGAGAACGCATCAGAGCAACTCTCCGCGACCGCAACCCCGACAATACCAGCGATGATTGCGGTACGTGATGAGGTCGCAGCATTGATGCCAACAACGATACCCAATGTGGTGAGCACCGCTGAAGAAATCCCAAACACGTAACTGCCGAACCGTTCATGCAGCGCGGCAAGCAGTCGCTCATGCGGCGCGAAATTGCGAAGTGCAAGCTCAAAATACGTCAGCGAAAGTGCGTCACGCTCGTGAAGCTGGAGTTTGGCAAGGAGCGTCTGAGCGGCGGGCCAATCCTTGTTGTTTTTTATCTCAATTTCAACAAACGATCCGAGACGTTCGACATCATCGACATTGATAATGATGTTCTTGTACAAGTACACAGTACGGCGTTTGTGCACGGTGAGGACCTGCTCATGGTCAAGTTCAAGCGCTCGAAGATGAGCCGTGCCAAGGAGTTTATGCACCGCCACCCGTCCATTGCTGCGGCGTACACCATCACGATAGGTGAAGAGCAACCGCTCACCACCTTCCACACGCACACGAATCATTTCCGCGGACTGAGTGCCACGTTTAGAACGATAGTAATGATCCTCGTGCGTCGTCGTGCCAAATTCCTTCGCACCCAGACGCAAGAGCACCGATTCAGAAATACGCGCGCGGAACTTCAACTGCCGCTCGTACTGCGCGTGTTTAAGCTCTTCCTTGATGAGCTGCTTGACTTCCACAGTATTGTTGCCGGTGCGTTCGGTTTAAATAGGTTCCGTCGAGAGTATTATGAGCGAACGTCAAGTAATGTATCCAAAATCAACGAGGCGATTTGTGTAACGACCCACCCCGTGACGCTGCTGACCACGCGGTTTTGAAATACTGCTGGAAACTACTCGCCGCTTCTGCACCGGTGATGCGAATGGTGAGGGGTTCTTTGGTGAGGATGATGATGCACACGCGATTGTGGTAGCAGAGGATTTCTGTTGGCGTGGTCTGTGCGACGAAACGTACCTCATAGGCTTTTGAGCGGAGGAAGTACGCAATACGTTCTTTGCGGTTTTTGAGGTCATCGTTGAAGATGATGCGCGTCTTGATACCTTTGCGCTCGCGCATGCGTGAGTACTTGAGAAAGAACGCGTCTGTTACCTCTTCGTTCGCACCGTGGCTCGCACCCTGCACGAGATTCTCGTCTCCTTTGACGCATTCCGCAAGTAGTTCCTCAAACACCGTGCGCAAACCGCTCCAGCCTTGAAACACTTGGACTGCGACTTTGTCGGATTGTTCGTGATAGCGCTGCAGCAATTGTGGCAAGAGGAGTTCCGCTATTTGACGCTCACTCGCGAGAGCTTTCTCTTTTTCTTCGAGGTACGTGCGCAGGCTCGCCGGGTTCGCGGGCGTGAAGTGTGCAACGCCATCTTTCTGGACACGAGAGATGAGTCCTTTGGCAAGGAGGCGATTCGTAATATCGTAGATGTTCGCCGGAGAAACGCCCGAGCGTTTCGCGAGCGCGGTCTTCGTGCACTCACCGAGGGTGAGGAGCGCGTCGTACACCTTGATCTCGCCCGGTGAGAGGCCGAGCTGTTGGAGATCGGTAAGGGATGCCATATAGTCGTCCTGTAGAACAACACCCATATTTAAATATCTCGTATACCATTGAACAGTAGCAACGGAGGTGAACGAATGGACGAGAAACTGGAAGTCCGTGTCGGTCGGTTCAAAGAGACGTGGAGTAAGGGTGTCCAGCAACGTGGGAAAGAGTTGGACAGTTACTCGAAAAACGGCGGGATTGGGTACGCGCTCGCCGCGTCTCTCGGAACGTATACGAAAGTAAGGGCTGAGACTGAGCTCTTCTGGCGCTTCCAGAAGGACGTCAGCGAGCGCACTGGCGACAGGGGAAATGCGGAGACCCTCGAGAAGACCCTGAGAGACTACGTCGCACACGTTGCAGAACGTCAGAGTAAGGCAGGCGAGCGCATGGTGCGTGCCTATCAGTCCGGAGAGCAGGTCATTGCCACCCACATCTACGACGAAGGTCAGGCCTGCGAAGAGGTGATGCAACAACTGCGGTACAGCTTCCCAGAGTACGTCTCGAAGGGATGGAGGTGAACAAATGGACGAGAAACTTGAAAGCCGCATCGGTCGGTTCAAGGAGTCTTGGGCCTACAACGTCCGGCAACGTGGCACCGAGCTCCACAGCTACGCCAGAGACGGAGGGATTGCTGACTCGCTCGCCAGGAGTCTGGGGATGTATACGAGAGCAACAGTGGAGACTGAACTCTACTGGCGCTTTCGGGACGACTTCGGCGAGAGCATCAGTGGCAGGGTAGATGCGAAGACCCTTGAGAACGCTCTAAGAAACTACACTGCACACGTCAAAGAGCGTCTGAATACGGCGGGAAACTATCTGGTCCGTGCCGAGGAGTCCGGGCAGAGAATGCGCGCCTACGAGGAGATGCGGGCCTGCGAAGAGGTGATGGAGGATCTCCAGCACAACTTCCCCGAGTACGTCGCGAAGGGATGGAGGTGAACAAATGAAGAACTTAGAAGAGACAGTCAACAGCACGGTGACCAGCAAATCACGCCCCCGCGTGCTCATCGGCGACAAATGGAGCGGCGAACCCGGCAGCTTGTCGCAAAAAGGCTTCTTGCTGCGCAACGGGCACCTGAAACTGTGGTACGATTTCGCACAGACTGAACAGGAGTTCCTCGACAAAGCGAGGGCAGGGAAGTACGACGTGCTGCTTGTGGAACCAATCTGGTCGGATGCGGATTACCGCGGCGGCACGATGAAGGGCTACGAGCTCCTCGAGAAAGTATACGACCTTGCACCCGTGCGCCTTCTCCTTACGGATTCCGGCCTGGATGATTACGCAGATCCATACGCGTACGGAGCGACTGGGTGGATTGAGAAGACTGCAAGCGCACAACGGTTATGGAACGCAATCGAGCAAGGCATGAAGGTCCACGAGTACCGCATGCAACGCGAAAAGAGGGACCGTCACCCGACAAGGGAATAGATACCGCACCGCTTGTTCTTTTCCTTTTTTACCACGAGAAGAAAAAAAGAAGGAAAAACAAAACATCTCAGCAATACGCCAAGCACATATCCCGCGCGTCGCCTTCGAGGCCTTCGCACGCTGCGCAGTTGTCGCCCGAACCGGCTTCAACTGTGCCCGACGCCCCAACACCCGCACCGATGCCAGCGTACGCGTTCGCGTCAAACTCCTTCGGTTCTGCCGGCGGTACGAATGCGCTCGACGAAACACTCTTGGAGTAGGACGTCGCCTTCATTTCCGAGCGGAACTCCTGACCTTCCATCTTGGATTCCATCAGGATGTAGAGCGGTGCCGCGTCCGACGAGAAACACTGACGCATCGTCACATCTTCCTTCGGATCGTTTGACGTAATGCGGAAGCACTTCGCGGTTGTTCCAGCAACGGACATGGTACCGTCCGCGTCAATGGTGTACTGCGATGCATCTTCTTGGATGTCCGATTCGATATCCGTCGCTTGCGGTTGTTCATCCTCTTTTGCGGTGAACTTCGTGCACGACCAGGAGCTACCCATCTTCGTGCAGGAGATAACGTCCCCATCAAGCACGTACGACTGGATGTCGTAGCCGCCAGCGGACATGTCGGTGCGGATCTTGTCCGTGCCCTTCATGTACATGGACATCTTCGAGTCCATTATCTCACCGCCAGCCTTCGTGTTCAAATCATAGTCGACCTTCCACTCAAGGTCGGCTTTTGTCGCGAGCAACGCCATGTACGCTTTCGCGTCAGTCGTGAGCTTCACATTCGAACCCACATCCGCTGCGACGTCAAGCACCGAGTCATCGTCCGCGTTTGCTGTCGCGTCTGCCTGCGCATCCGCGTCAGCGGCGACATCCGTATCTGTCGTTGCAGCCTGGTCGCACGCGCTCAAGACGAGCAACATCGCGATACCGAGTACAAACCATTGGGTCTTCATAGGAGTAACCTCATACTACAGCGATATGCGGTACCTTCCCCTTATGAAGGTTTCGCGCCACTCAAAAATGGGGAAAACCTTTATAAGACCCTCTCGGAGTCCCTCGGAACGCTCCACACGCAATTTATACCGAGCCCGTAGCTTAGCCTGGTGGAGTGCCGGACTGATAATTCGGTGGTCGGCGGTTCAAATCCGCCCGGGCTCATGTTCTCACCCTTATCAGCGACCTTCTTTCAAATGGACGAATGGAGTATCACAACCCAGCTCGTTAAGGATCCTGTCCAGAAGCCCTGATGCCATTCGTGATTCGACACGCCCAAGCCAGACGAGGTAAAGGTCTTTACGCCCGTTTGCTGTGTTATACCGCACATACCGTTTCGGATGAAATCCAAAAAACGACAGCAGTTCCATCATATTCTCAGAAAGAGCGAAAGAGGTCACGTTAAAACGGAGCTGCTGTTTCAAACTCCCGTCGCTGAGCATAAGACCAAGGAAGCAACCCTCGATGAATTTTCGAGAGTATGACAAGAGCACATGCCGCAACCGTACAGAATGGGTTTTGTTCTCTTCAAACAGCACGTACGTATTGATGAAAGAAAAAATAAATCTCGAGTAGAACTGAAGGACGGCAGATTTGGAATTAGGACGACAGAAGAGCGAACTGCGCTTCCCGAACAAATCGAGGAGAAGCTGACGAATAAACACATTTAATTCGACACAATCGGCATTGCAACAAATCTTCACTGTGTACTTTCCTCTTTGTTCCCGATATTGTGTCCCATCACCCATCCATAAGCCGACGTACGTGCCGATGAGCAAATCATCGGTAGAACGTAGAGACTCAACCAGTTCTTGCGTATTGACCCCTAAATCATCTACATAAGAGCGCACCGTGTTGGGCGACAAATCATACACCCGACCAACCAGGCGCAAAGATCCTGTTCGCGCGTACGCATCGCGAAGCACTTCTACGACGACAGGGTCAAGTGGCCGCATTCCGTTATGAGCGCGACCTCACTCATATCCTTTGTGGCCGTGCATGTCCAGTGCTCAAGAAGAGAAAAAGAAGGAAAACAAGAACCAATTTAGTGCTTCATCACTTGCTCAGGTGCCGCACTCTTCCCCCAGAACTTGCGGTCGAGGGAATACTTGCCGCCACCCGCCAAGAGGATGAAGATGAACGCTGCAAGGTATACAAGCGTCAATTCACCGCGGTTCTGGTATGGCAAAGGCATCGCGAGCGTGAAGTGCCCGACGAAGTACGCCGCGAGCATGTTCAGCGAGCTGATGACGGTGCTAATACCCGTCAACAGGCCAAGCGCAATCAAGAGACCACCCAAAAGCTCGATGATGCCAGCAATCCACAGCATGTTCAAGCCGCCAAGCCAGGAAATGGCCATGCCGCTACCGAACATCGCTTGCGGCTCACCGTTGCCAAACAAGCCAAAGATCTTCTGCGCACCGTGCACAGCGAAGAGCAGGCCAATTAACACACGGAAGATCGTGTAGAAGATGTCGTTGTATTTCTGCCGGAAACCAGCAATCTGATCGTGGAATACCATTGTACGACTACCACCCTGACGCGCGGTCAGATATGCCCAACGCAACCGCAAACGTTTAAATAATCTTCGCAGGCCCTGCGTCGTACTACACGCTCCGTTGGTGTAGTCCGGTCAATCATCTTGCCCTTTCGAGGCGAGGACCCGGGTTCGAATCCCGGACGGAGCATTCTCCTTCTTTCTCTTTAGGCAATTCACCACAATCCCCGATAGAATGCGCATGCAACTCCTGATATTTCACTATCAAAATGATGTGCGAGAATATTTTCCCCCGTAGCAATCTTTAAATACCCCTCCCTGGTTCGCGATTGTAGATGAAGAGAAGTTCCCGACGCTGGAAGAAGAAAGGGCAGATGCGCTGGAAGTGGCAGCGCAAGCGCATGAAGAAAGAAAAGCGCCGCCGCCTCCGCAAGTAGTTTCGGGACTGTCTTTTTTCTTGTTCTTTCTACCCAAAACATCCGTGGCCTGATGGTAGACTCGTCGCGCAAGAGCAGCGTGCGACAAATGGCGAAGAAACGAACGATCCATCTCGTCGAGAAATCTTATTTCTTGCGGGTCTTCTCAGGTAAGCCGAGCGTCACTTGAACATCCTTCTCCGACTCCTTCGTCGGGTGCTTCTCGTCTTTCTTGCTAATTAAGATGAGCTGGCTGCGTAAGATGAGGTCGTGCTGGCTCACAAATGCGAGTAGAACGCAGCCCGAGTACATGAACGCTAAAGCACTACTGATCATGTCGAGGCGGATGCCTTGGATAACAAGGCCGCTAATGAGCAAGACTGCAAACACCTGTGATAAAAGATAGAAGAACGACGCGAGGAACAGAAAATCCCACGGTCGGCGATCACGGTGCTCTTGCGTCTTGTGCAAGAACAAGTAGGCGTAGACCAGGATGAACGCGGCGATGAACACGTTCGCGTACGCAAACCACACCGTGAGGAAGTCGCTAATCATACTCCTCGCATCTCGTCGAGAGTATTCTTTAAGGTTATGCGACCACTGGGGAAAAGTAACTTAAATGACTGTGCAACCCCAGGAGTATGTCCTTCGCCATCTTCAACGGAACTCCAGAGAAACCGCTATTGAACCAATACTACGTCACCGCCGAGGGCGAACTCATTGCACACCCATACCTTTTCTTCACCTGCACATTTCAAACGCGCGTAAACAAGCTTTGGGCGATATCGGAATTCGGAACATCAGGTATGCTGGGCATCACCAATCCAGCCGTTGCCTTGGCAAACGAGCGACGACACGCACAATCAACCATCCGTGAAGTGATCGGGATTTGTGATTCTCCAATCTTCCTCGAACAAAGCGAACACCCATACCACGGGATGTACCTCCCTGAAGGAAGGAACGTGCTGAACACCGAAGTCCTGCTCCGACTCGATGATGCCGTCGACAAAATCCGACTTGGTGAGTATCCGACGTTCAGCAGAGTATGGGTACCAACATATGATGCATACCAGCATTGGCTGGGTCGATTCAAAACCGACAAACCCCAAACTGATTTAGTCACAGCCAGCATGCGACGGTTGTGCGCACCACGTACCACATAGGGTTCCAAGAGCAGCCCGATACGTTCTGAGAACGTCGAGGACACTGGGGAAAAGTAACTTAAATGGCGGCAAACCACCTCACACACATGGTAATTCCAAAGACGGTTGACAAAGAAACGCGACAAGTCTACGTGCAAGAGCAGCATCGATTATTCAATTGCCACCCGAGCAAGGCATATTACCACTTGCCGGAGAACGTGAGACTTGCACTTGACCCGCTTCGCGTCAACACGAAATGTGAACTACACAAGAGTCTCGAGAAAATTGCTACAGCAGCCATCCACTATCAGGACGCGATCAACGGACACCAAAATGAAAATGCGCTCATTGAGTACTGGACTGGAATACGAGAACTATATCTCTTCACTGCGGCGATTGCAAGTGACGTCAGCGCTCTCGACAATGATCGCGATGAGTTCTTGATTGCGGCAAGTGAATGCACTGCGCGCATTCAGAAACACGAGCAGCATAGAGAGAAGAATCATCCTCTCGACCTCGATTAGACGTTCAGTCAAAGAAAGTAACTTAAGGACAAACAAGTTTTTCCCAATATGGATTTCGACCTCCAACTCCCCACCATCGACGACGAGAAGCTCGAAACAATCCTCAGAACCGTCACACCTGTCGTGCAAAGAAATGGTCAGTGGTACGCTGTGACGGCCCATCCGCGCAAGACGTCACTTCTCTGGTTAGAGGATGGGGATATTGATTGGGAGCGTCCGTTAGATCTTGTTGTTCGCGAAGTGCCATCGATCACGTTCCACTGTGCGGGTAGTCCAATTCAAGTCCCCGTTCACGGCTGGTTGTACCACGGATGGTTTAGACCAACCGCTGCAGAAATCATTGCGCAAACGCCTGAGCGGCATCTCCAGTACATCGATGCGTTCAGTATTGAACGCATCGCAACCGATATGCGACAATATATGAGCGATCCGTTGCGCATGGCACTATACCACCACAACATACACGTCGGATTGACGACCACCTACAATCTCAAGAGTCGTTTAGATGTGTATGGGTGTGATTTGCCACCGCACCAATTCTAAACGTTCACTTTCACAACGTCCCGGTCAATCGCCGTCAACGTCGACGCGATACGGTCGGCAAGCTCCTTATCGCGCGTCGCGTGCTGGACTTGCGATAAGACATCGATAATGCGGCGCATGAATCGCACGATGTCGCCTTCCGGCATCGTCGTGAGACTGAGGAGTTCCGCGAAGGACCCGCCCTTGTACCAATGCGTCAGGACAGGTTCCAGCGTGCGCATGGGGCCGTTCTTGAAGTACGCGGCAATGGACGGGTACGGTTTGAGTAAGGAAAGGAACGCGGTCGTCTCCCCTGCACCTTTACGCGCAAACGCCACACCACGCTTGTCTTGAAACTCCAGAGAACCAGCGATGAGGATCATTTGCGCGTCGGTGAGTTGTGCGGCAATCGTGGTTGTGAAGAGTTCGGTCAGGATGAGTTCGTGCCCGTAGATGAGTCGTGCGAATTCCCCACGTGCGGTCAAGACATCATCGCCGTCTTCCGCTTTCACGTAGTCAAGTTCTCGCAGGTGCGCGAGCTTTTTTTCATAGAGCTCGAGGATCTTCTCGCCGTGCTCACCCGCTGCCTGAAAGGTTGCAAAACTCGACTGCAAAATAACGGTGCGCTCCGCCGGGGTGTGCCCAGCGATGAGGTTGAGGATGGTGTTGTTGGAGAGTTTGTACTGTGATTGGAGCGGCTCGCTGTCCCCCGACGTGAGACGCGTGATCGCGCTGAGGTCGGCGAACTCCGGGTCAACCGCGCTTACGGCCGTGCCGACGGTGTCTAAGCCTCGTCGTCCTGCGCGACCGGCAAGCTGGAAGTATTCCTTGCTCGTGAGATAGCGGAAGCGTGTGCCGTCGAATTTCTCGAGCGCATCAAAGCACACCGCGCGCGCGGGCATGTTGATGCCGACCGCGAACGTTTCCGTCGCGTACAGGACCGTGAGCAGGTGCTTGCCGAATGCGACTTCCACGAGTTCTTTCAATGCAGGGAGTAAGCCTGCGTGGTGAAAGCCAATGCCGCGCTCAAGTGCGCGCACGAGGTCGCGTGTTGTTTCAAGTTTGCGCAGTGACGGGTCGAGCACGCCGAGTTTCTCGTCGATGAGTGCACGCATCTCGCCGCGTTTCGTTTGGAAATCATTGCGCTCCGCGAGTTCACGTGCTTTGCGCTCCGTGTTCGCGCGACTGAACGCGAAATAGATGCACGGCAAGCGGTCGCGTGTTTTGAGATCTGCGATGAGGTCGATGTGTGAGCGAGTCTTGACGGGCGCCGCTTTTGCTGGAATGTGCTGCTTTCCATGGCCGCGTCGTCCTTTCTTTGGTCGCATGGCAGTCTCATAGCGCACGTACGAGTGCGTGTGCACACGTTTTTTGATCTCGTCCATCGTAGAGAGACCGTACCACGTGTCGTAGTAGAGGTGTTCGAGTGGAACAGCGCGTTTCGTTTCCGAAACGACCGGGACTGGATGTTTCTTTATCGTTTCAATCCAGCTCGCGAACTCTTTCGCGTTGGGGATGGTGGCAGACAAGCACAAGAAGCGCACGTGCTCGGGGGAGAAAATGATGCTCTCTTCCCACGCAGTGCCGCGCTCTTCGTCGCCGAGGTAGTGAATCTCATCGAAAATGACTGCCGCGAGTCCGTCGGTCGCGCCGTCGCGTGCAAGGAGCATGTTGCGGTAGATCTCCGTCGTCATGATGACGATGGGGGCTGTGGGATTGTGCACGACGTCGCCCGTCATGATGCCGACAGATGATGCGCCGTACGCTTCTTTGAATTCCGCGTACTTCTGGTTACTGAGTGCTTTAATCGGCGCAGTATAGAAGATCTTTCTGCCGTCCTTGACACTCTTGTCGATGAGGTAGTCAGCAACGAGGGTCTTTCCTATCCCCGTAGCGGCGCTCACGACGACGGACGAACCCGCGTCGATGTGCTCAATAGCCTCTATTTGGAAGCGGTCGAGCGTGAGACCACGGAATTCAGTGATGGGCATACGTTACAGTGGCGACGGGGCGTATAAAAAACCTCGCGCGAAGGAATCTAGGTTTCAGGCGGTCGAACGAACGGCTCTTCATCAGGGGAGTTCGGGCACAGGAGATGTTTCTTGTGCCACGTGTCGAGGGTTTTCACCGAGCTATCCATCTTCGTGCCAAACAGGTGATCCGCCCAGATGAGGAAGACGTTGAGGTTCTTCGTGTAATTGTAGTGATGCACGAAGTGGTGGTTGTCGATACGCTTGAGATACCAACCGATGATTTTTCCTGAACCGCGGAATGTTTTTTGCGTCTTGCGACCACAGGCATACTTGAACCGCTGCCATTTCGTCGTCAAATCTGTGCGCACTTCACGTTCGCGATCCGTCATTTCATACGCTATTTGCTCCATGAGCACGTTGAAAGGGATGTTCTTTATTTCGTTGCCGAGTTCAGTGCGGTTGCGCTCAACTTGTTCATTGAAGCGGTCTTCCAGTGTACGGTTGTAGCGCACCGGCCATATACTACCCTTGACGTTCGCGTCCACGTTCTCTTCGATTGCGTTGCAAATATCGTCAAGAAGTGGTTTTGTGAATCGGAGCTTGCCGTCGCGTTGTTCTTGGAGGAGGTCACCAAGCGTGCGGTTGATTGCCAAACGCCGTTTGCCAATAACGTGCATGTAATGGTGTGTGAGTTCGTACCCAAGATAGCCTATTGCAGCGGCAGTCGTGAAGCCCGCAGTCGCAGCCAGATCTCCTTCGTTGAGCGCAACCCTTCCTTGCGTGAGGTCGTAGACTTTATGGCCGAGGAATCCTGCTATGCCACCAATGCCCAAAATGACGCCGACATCGCGCGGGCTGAAATGGATGACCTCGTGCTCATTCGTGATATCGCGGTAATAGTGCGCCGGCCCCATGAACGCCGCATGATGCACATCGTGGTGCGCGTACGAAGAGGCGCGGTTGTACCACGTACGCTCTTTTTTTGGCGCGTGCAGGAGCTTCTTGTGGACTTTCCATTCCGCCGGCGAGAGAGCGACCAGGCCAGCAACCAGCGCACTTGCGTACTCCCAGAACATAGTGTGTGCGGTGGCGGTCCTTATTTACTTTTTTAGGTGCACTCGGGAATGAGAACAGGAAGACGGGAGATGAACCTGAAATTGCCGCAAAAGACGTTACGACTCGAGTAACACCGGCGTCAACCCGAGGCTCTTCGCTTTCTGCACAATACGATCGTTAATGGTAATGCCTTTCGCGTCAGCCATGATCTGCGCTTCTTCTCGGTTATTCACCGCATATTCACGGTTTAAGAGGGCTTGGATGCCGATATCGCCTGTGAGCTCTCCGGTGCGGATATTGAACGCCATTGCTTGAATGGTGAACGGTACGCCTTGAAAGAAATGCTCGATGGTCGGCGTCAAGTTTCGTGATTGAATAAAGTGATGCGTGGCTATTGGGAAGAGGTCTATTTCTAAACCGTTTTTTATGAACGTTGGATTACCATGTTTTTTCCGTTGATAAGTCCACCCGTCAGGGATGGACAAGTGTTCAGCAACATTCTCAACGAGAAAATCAAAATCATACGTTTCTTGCGGGATCTGATAGAGTTCCTCAAGCAACAATCGACTCACAATACCGCCGATAAGCCAGATATCCCCCGTCACATTCGCTTTCACGATTGTGAGAGCTTCGTGATACTGCGGATTGTTTGAGAGTTTTCTGAGGATGATGGCAGCCAAGTCCTTTTTTGAAGAGGGGTGTGCCATCAGTCCACCAGTTCTCACAACAAGACGTAATGAGTCCGCCCGGATTGCGCAAGGCCATGAGGCCGAAGCGACGTGGGAACGTCAGTGACCACGCTTCGAAGACGGGCGAAACGAAGGAAATGAGTCCGCCCGGATTCGAACCGAGGACATGCGCCGTGTAAAGGCGCCGTTATACCGCTAAACCACGGACTCGTGTGTGTTGCTTGGCGATGATGGGGTGTTTAAATAAACACAGGTCAGGGCGGCGTTCGCGGGTATTCTCACCGATTCCTCATCATCACAACAAGAGCGCTTGGACGCATCCTTTCGCGTACGAGAGTGGTTGCAAGAGTCGCTCGATGCGCTCGTGACGATCGTGCGGGTTGTGCGCGACGGAAAACCCGAAGATCTCGCGACCGTATACTGTGCTAAATAGGAGCTGTGCTTTTGGCATGTGGTACGCGCTCGTGACGAGAAACGGGTGTTCGATGCCCAGTTCGTGAGTGTAGACGGCGTTTTCGCACGTGGTGCGGCTGCGGTCTTCACAGATAATGCGCTCATCAGCAATGCCGTGTGCGAGCAGGTAGTCGCGCATGACGCTGGCTTCGGTCTTACCGTTTTTTGGCAGGCCGCCTGTGACGACGATGCGTGCAGGCCCCCATTGGTTGAGGTTGAGCGCCGCTTGGAGGCGTCGACGAAGAATTGGACGCATCGTCCCGTCACCGTTCAGGTGATGACCAAGAACGACGAGGTCGATGTTGTCAGATGGTCGGCTCACCGTCATGTGAAAAGATGGAAAAACTCAGGTATTTAAATGTTACTATTTATAAGTAGTATCTATCGTGCACAGGAGCGCTTTCCCATCGAAAGAAACAGTTATAAACGCCAATGGCGAGCGCTGGGGAGTGGTGGCAATAACCAAAAAAGTCATCGGGCCCGAGGATGCGGCACAACAGCGTATCTTAGACATCATCGTAGGCCAAGATGACGTTTCATGGAAGGGGATCATCTTCGGTTTGATTGATTCGAACCAGATGGACCCGTGGGACATCAATATCTCCCTTATCGCTGAGCGGTTCATCCAGGAACTGCGTAAACTCCAGCAGATGGACTTTCGCATCGGTGGCAAGGTTGTTTTAGCGAGCGCCATCTTACTCAAATTGAAGGCAGAGCGCTTGTACGATGATGAACTTGGCGCGCTTGACTCGTTGATCGCGGCTGTGAACGCACCGGACGAGTCGCTGATGGACGATGCGATGGGTATCGAAGGCGCGAGGGAACGCGTGCCGTACCCGAGACTCACCCCCCGCACGCCACAACCGCGTAAGCGCAAGGTGAGCGTGTACGACCTCATCGAGGCGTTGGAACAAGCGCTCGAAACGCAAGCGTCGCGCCCCATTCGTGTCGCACCGCGCATCTTAGACGTCATCAACCCGCCCGACCATCATATCGACATTAGCAAAGTCATCCAAGAAGTGTATCACGCGATTTACGATCATTATGAAACAAAGAAGTCAGAAGCTGGAACGCTCGCATTCACGCACTTGGTGAGAGGAGATACAAAGCGCGATTCGGTGTTAGCGTTCATCCCACTCTTACATCTCGAGAACGCACGAAAAGTAGACTTAGCACAACAAGCGCACTTCGGCCCAATTACCGTACACTTGATTGACCCGACGCCGCCAGTGTTTAACGAACCGAAGACGGAGGAGAACGAGCGCACGAAGAAAGAACGCCATCGGCGCGAGAAAGAAGCGAAACAAGAAACGCTCGTGCCGGTGCAAGAAAATACGTCAGTTACGGATGTGAAAGAGAAGGAGAAGAAGAAAGAGAAAAAAGTCGAAACGGCGAAGCAGGTGACGCTTGTGCCCGAGGCTCCTATCGTGAACGCGAAGAGCGTGTTGAAGCCGACGAAAGACGTTGCAACGAAGAAGAACATCACTGCCGACGTCAAGGGGAAAGGAAGGGAACCACAGAAAGTCGCACCTCTTCCCACAAAGAAAGCCCCCGTCCCAACGAAGGTACCGAAAATCGAAAAGAAAACGGTCATCGTTGCGGTGAAGAAACCAATTCTCAAAGCGGCCACGAAACCCCAACAGAAGGCCAAGCCGCTTGTGAAGCGCCCCGTACCAAAAGCGAGCGCCAAGCCACAAAAGAAGCAAGCTCCCAAGCACTCCGCGAAGGCCAAGAAGAAGCAATAAAGAAACGCACAACTCTCGACCATAAACCTGTTAAACATCTGTGCAATCCCCACACAATGGTTTCGCGAGACCCGACGATTACACGACAGGCACACCTCATCACCCAGTATCTTGGCACGGTCCAACCGATCTCCAACGATGCGCGCTGGCGCGTGTACGAGGATACCCCCATGCGCATCCACACGCACCATGTCGGCCTTGAAGGATATCCAGATCATTTCGGCGAAACGTATGCGACCATACAATACGAAGGCGTACTGGTGTATGATACCGCCTGGGGCCGCTTGAAGCCGGACGCGTGGTTGCACACGTTCAGCCGTCTCTACAAGAAAGCAATCATGAAAGCCGCTGACGACGCGTTTGAACAATACCTGCAAAGCGGCGAACCGAAGTCCGCGTAGAACAGCATTCTCGACGGGAAAGCACCCGAACCTATTTAAAGCAAGGCGGGTTCGCGATACGTATGCATATCCTCAAAGCCGATATCAACGGGTCGCCCAACGTCGGGCTGTTCGGCTACGCGACCGACGAGTACGTCCTCTTCGGTGAGAACGTGTCGGACAAGCTCCTCAAAGACATGGAATCAGCGCTCGATGTCCCACTGCACCACGCAAAGATCGCAGGAACGGGCATGCTTGGCATCTTCCTTGCCGGCAACTCGAAAACGCTGCTCGTTCCTGGCATTGCGTTTGATACGGAACGCGCGAACCTCGACAAGCTCGGCATCGATTACACGATCTTTGAAACCCGCCACACATGCCTGGGCAACAACATCATCGCGAACGACCGCGGCGCGATTATCAGCACCGAATTCACGGACGGCGAAGTCAAACGCATTGAAGCAATGCTCGGCGTCCCTGTTGTGCGCCTTGATATCGCGGGTTTGAACACGCCCGGCTCCGTCATCCGCATCCGCGGCGACAAAGGCGTCATCCACCGCGACGCGACATCGCACCAGATCCAAGTTGTGGAGCAGACGCTCGGTGTGACACTCGAGCCCGCGACGGTGAACTTGGGAACGCCGTACTTGAACGCTGGGGTGTTGAATAACACGCACGGCCTTATTGTCGGTGACCAATCAGGTGGTCCGGAAATGTTGCACTTGGATGAATCGCTCGGGTATCTCGAGGACGCTGAGGAGTAATCCTATGGCTGCGACCGCTATGGAGAAAGAGCGGATGCTCGAAGCTGAAACGCTCAATGTGCAGCTCGAAGGGATCGAGCGCCGATTGCAGTCCCTCGCGCGCTCGCGCGTGCAAGCACGCGAATTGTTAACAACGCTTGACGCACTGCCGACGATTGTCGAAGGTGATGAGATTCTTGTGCCGATTGCGACTGGACTGTTCGTGCGCGCGAAGGCAGGTGTTGCTGGCGCGTTGTTCGTGAACGTCGGTGACGGCGTGACGGTCGAGAAGTCCGTTTCTGACGTGCGCGCGATGGTGAGCACACAAATCGAGCAGATTGTGGCGCAAGAGAACGAGGGCCAGCAGCGTTTTGAGAGCGCGCTTGCGCGCATGAGCGAATTGCAGCAAGCGTTCGAGCCAAAAGATGCGTAGTGGTGGTGTGGCGTGTTTGGATTTCTCAAAGACAAACTGAAAAAAGCGATTGGTGCATTTTCTACCACTGCGAAAGAGGACGTCAAGGAAGAAGTTATCGAAGCGCCGGTAAAAAAAGCAGCGCCAAAGAAGGAAGTTGCGAAGCCGAAAGTTGTCGAGAAGAAACAGCCGGAAGCGAAGCCAGTTGCAAAGAAAGAAACTCCCGCAATAAAGAAAGCTGAACCGAAAGTCGCTGTTCCCCCGAAGGTACAGGAGATTAAGAAAATCGTCGAGAAGCCCGTTGAGCGCAAGCCAGAGCCGAAAGTAGTCGAGAAAGAAATCGCAAAACCAGAACCGGCCAAGCCAGTCGCTCAACCGAAAGCTCCAACTCCATTCCCAGTCGTAAAGAAACCGGAACCGAAGAAAGCAGAACCTGTTGCAAAACCAGCCACCAAGAAAGAAGAACCAAAAGTCGAAGAGAAAAAAGCAGGATTCTTTGGCCGATTGTTCGGCAAGAAAGAGGAAGCAGTCGTAGCGGCGAGCGAAGCGGTCGCCCCACACGTTCCCGACGCAGAAGATATTCTCGAAGCAGAGCCTGAGGAGCAGACCATCGAAGCGCTCGAGAGCGTCGTGGATACGTACGCGCACGAGGAAGAAACAGAAGAAGAGGAAGAAGAGACTGCAGATGAAGAGGAAGCAGTTGAAGAAGTAGAGGAAGAAGTCGAACAAGAGGAAACGGAAGAAGAAACCGAGGAAGAAACCCCCGAGGAAGAAGAAACAGAAGAAAAGAGTGGATTCTTCGGCAAGCTGCGCGACGCAGTCACGAAGCGCACGCTGTCGACAGAGAAGTTCGATGAGATCTTCTGGGAACTCGAACTCGCGATGCTTGAGAACAATGTCGCAGTCGAAGTCATCGAAAAGATCAAGAACGATCTGCGCGAGGAACTCACGACCGGGAAAGTGTCCCGTTTAGACCTCGAAGGTCAAGTCACGACGCGTTTGAAGCAATCCATCGAAGAGCTCTTTGATGTCCCTACCTTTGACATGATTGATCGCATCAAGAAGGCGCCAAAACCATTCAAACTCTGCATCATCGGCGTGAACGGCGCAGGAAAGACGACAACGCTTGCGAAGATTGTGAAGAAACTCCAAGACAACGACTTGTCTGTTGTCGTCGCAGCTGCCGACACCTTTCGTGCCGCGGCCATTCAACAGCTGCAAGAGCACTGTGAGCGCTTAGACGTGAAGATGATCTCGCAAGGCTATGGCGCAGATCCTGCGGCTGTCGCGTTCGATGCTATCAAGCACGCCGAATCAAAGAACATCGACGTCGTCTTGATTGACACGGCCGGCCGCTTGCACTCAAACACAAACCTCATGGCAGAACTCGAGAAAGTCGTTCGTGTCTCGAAGCCTGATATGAAACTCTTTGTTGGCGAAGCGACCACTGGCAACGACTGTGTCGAGCAAGCGAAGACGTTCGATGAACTGGTTGGCATCGACGCGATCGTGCTGTCGAAAGCAGATGTGGATGAGAAGGGTGGAGCCGCGATCTCAGTTTCGTACGTCACCGGGAAGCCCATCTTGTACTTAGGCACGGGACAGAACTATGAGGACTTAGAAGAGTTCGATAAAGAGAAGGTCGTGGGGGCGTTGGGGCTGTGAACAGCTAAATAAATCGGAGAATCACATCCACAATCACCGACACCAACAAAGCTCCACCCAAAGCAGCTAAAGTGATTCTCAATCGTTTTGCTAGACTCGGTCTTTCGTGAATCTCAAAAGACACTGAAGGGTATACCCACCTCATAACACCAACAAGACAGAGGAACACAATACCACAAAAAGCTACCCCCAACGGAAAAATAACTGGATCAAGGTTTGGACGGTAGTGCTTCAAAATTCTCGCACCTATCCACACCACACAGAGACTTACAAAGGACGGCGCCACAACGTCAGCTAGAAAATCATTGTATCGGATCCAAGCGTATCCCGTTTTGTGTTTCTGGAAAAGGTTTTTCAGTTCTTTTTCTAGCATCAACAGCTGCGGCTGATCGGAGGAAGACAGAGAAACGCTATTACCACCCCTCCGTAAACGAACATAAATCTCAACATCGTTTTGCTCGTATGTAGTGACGCGAAAAATCATACTATCTATACGCTTTGGAAAAACCGTCGTTTTGAGCAACTCATCCATAGATGAGAAAGACAAATCCTCTTCTTTAGAGTTGATCGTGTATTGTAATTTAATTTTCGATTCGTTTAGAAGTGAAAAAGTTCGAAGTTCCATATCGGTCGTTTCTTTAGTCCACCATTTGGTAGACGACTGTTTTGTTTGAATTTCTTTTTTCTTATCGGCCAGCTTTTTGAGCCATCTCTTCTGTTGAGCAACCCACTCCTTCTCGATAAGTTTTCCTAAATCTTTGAGAAAACCTGTGGTAACAGCCACAGGAGGAATGACTAGTTTTCTCGTAATTTTAGACACAGATATACCACTAGTTTCCGGTATAAAAACACATACGGTAATTAGGGCAAGTTCCTAAGCATTATGATTAGCTCAGCAACTCACATCTTCCTAGAATCATACGCCCAATGCATCAACGCCTGCCTTTGCTTGCGTCGACAACCGAGCTCCCCCGGCGCGCATCCTGCTTTCAGTTGCGCAATATGTCTGGTCATCGCTTTCCAGCGCTTAATCTGCCGAGCATCATCCGCATGACGCCTTCCAGAGTAATAGCGACAATACCATTGGAACCACCCGCGCGGGTCGTCATTGTGAATCCAGTCCTTCTCACGCCAATAGGAGAGTGGCTTTGACGCGTCCACGCCGAAGAAATTCAAGGTCGGATCCCGACGTGTCGGGCTCAACTTCGCTTTTGTAAACCAATCAGCAGGAAACTCAGCCGTACAATCCGTCATGTACTTCCCGCCGAACACGCCCAAAGCGAGCATTTCTTTCGGCGTTAATTCCGGCTTGAACTCAGGTGAGAAGTTCTTTCCCAAAGGTTCCGTGCGAGTATACGTATAGCCGCGCTGCATTTTGTCGTTGACGACAACCTTGCGCAAAGCAACCATACGGCGAATTCAACCCGCCTTACTCCGTGACTTCAAGCGTTCCGAACTTACCCGCAGAAACCGAGATGCGGCCCTGGAACTCGTTCGCCCAGCCTTTCACAATCGTGATGGTGTTGCCCACTTCGACCTTCGCGATATCGTCGTTCCACAGCGACACCGTAATCTTACCCGTGTCGTCTTCACCCGTCACATCGCAGACTTTCAATTCCCCACCGCGCACATCGCGGATGATGTCCTTGTACGTCACTTTGAGGGTGATGGTGTCGACCGGTCCTTTGCCCTTGATCTCGTTGGCTTTCATGTGAGAGAGAACCAGCGCACGGTTTAAATACCCTCCGCGATTCGCGTGAGAATATGTCCAACCCCAAAGTCACGCTCCAAACCACCGAAGGCACCATTCAAATCGAGCTCTTCCTTGACACGATGCCAATAACAGCAGGCAATTTCAAGAAGCTCGTCGAGAAGAAGTTCTATGATGGCACGGGATTCCACCGCGTGATCCCCGACTTCATGGCGCAAGGCGGTTGCCCCCGTGGCGACGGCACGGGTGACCCGGGGTACAGCATCAAGGACGAGTTCACAAAGCAAAATCGCAACGTCAAAGGCACCTTAAGCATGGCGAACGCGGGCCCGAACACGGGCGGCTCCCAATTCTTCATCAACGTCGCAGACAATAACTTCCTTGACACGAAGCACCCAGTCTTTGGCAAGGTCGTCAAAGGGATGGATGTGGTAGAAAAGATCGTGAACGTCCCGCGCGACCGCAACGATAAACCGCGCGTCCCAATTAAGATTGAGAAAGCAACGCTTTAGTTAAGGAATCGCTTCGGCAAGATATATGGGTACGCTCCTTGGCGTTGGGCTATCTCGTCAAGCACGCGCAATTTCTCGGCGAGCACTTCTTGCACGTCAAGCACAGTTCGCCATGCGATACGCGGCATTGCCGTGACCTGATAGGTCGCGTCGTCGCGATGTGCTGTGAGTGCTTGTGCCATTGTTGAATAGAGCGCTATTGCGGCTTTGCCGTTGATCGCGTCAATGCCGGGCCAATACCCGTACACAATCCCTTGCTCTTCGCCCACCAGGCATAAGTCGCGCTCAAGCGGGAGCGACCCGTCACTCCATGCACTCTCAATAGTCGTGCGTGCTGTGATGCGTAACCGCAAGAGGGTTGTCATCTCTTCGAGTCGTTCGATGTCGTCGCGCACTGCCACATACGAGCGTGCGACTGCTTGTCGTTGTAGTGCGAGTGGAAGGTGGTCTTCAACTGCGCGCAAGAGATGCCATGCGTCGTCGGTCACGGCGTCCGACGCGTTCGCACGTATCCGGCGCAAGAGCGGATTGAGACGATAGAGGGCACCATTCACCGGGATGCAGATGCCGTCGGGACTCAAGCCAACTTGCGGTTTTTTGAGTGCGGCCTTCAGAAGGGCCTCGATATCATCCGTCATCGGAGCACCGGGTAGTGGGTCAATCCTTCGCTCCACACGCGGCGTTTGAGGCGCGCGTAGTGCGTGAGCAGGTGCTCTTGCAACGCAATCTGTGACTTCGAAACCGGTGTTGGTAAACGCGTAATGGCGTATACGGCCGCATCTTCTTGCACCTCATCGTCATAACGTAAGTGGTGCGTGCGTTGTTTCACCGTGTAGCTAAAGGGTATCCCGCGCGCGGACCCTGTGAAGTACAATGGTCGATCGCGAGAGACCGGTATCGTATCACGCGACCGGACACGCGTCTGCGCGAGGGTGCGCTCGTGTAAGGTCAATGCCAGATCATCAAGGGCCGTGATGCCAGAGACCAACCGCTCATTTCCAAGAAGTGTGGACCGTAACGCGAGATGTTGGGTATCACTGAGGCGGACATCGGCGCTCAAGCCCCCGGGCGTGCGTGCCCAGAGGTGTTTCGTCGTGGTCGTGCGCTCAAGCAATCGGTGCAGGGACTGCATGACGGGACGCGTTTTTGCAAGCAGAATCTCGGGGATAGCGCCCGTCTCAAGTGCGTAGCGTATCGAGCGCGCGTAGTGGACTGCATCTTCATACTTATGTGCATCAAGCGCGCCGCCGTGAAAGACGCTCACGCTGTGCGGTCGGAAGTCTTCAACGGAAAAGAACGTGCCGTCTGAGAACTGGTGAGTTGACCATGTTGCGTCCACGCACACGTGTGCGGGCAGTCCATCGTTTTTACCGCCGGGAGTGCCGGTCAACAATGCCATACCGAGGACGATATCGTCCGGCCTTATCTCACCGCTCATCCTCTCGCAAGCTCAAGAACGCTTTAAGACCGTTTCTCCAGAACTCGGCGCAACAGTTTAAAAAACACCGCCAAATACGTCAGGTGATAGTTCGATGACCACCAATATCAACCATATAGAAACGAATTATGATTGAATACCAAACGAGCGGCTACCCAGAGGAAGAGATTCTCGAGAACCTGCACCCCTTCGTGCGCGAGTGGTTCGTCACCACATTTGGCACGTTTAGCCCACCACAACGCTTCGCCATACGCAACATCCAGCTGGGGCTCAATTGCCTCATCAGCTCACCCACAGGATCAGGAAAAACCCTCAGCGCGTTCTTAGCCATCCTCAACGACCTCGTCATGAAGGCAGATACCGGCACGCTTCCCGACAGCATTCAGTGCGTCTATCTCAGTCCCTTAAAGGCACTCGCGAACGACATTCATCGCAACCTCACCGAACCGCTCGCCGCAATTACCCTCATCGCTGAGCGGTACGGAAGGAAACTGGACATCACCGTACGCACGCGCACCGGAGACACCAGCGCTTACGAACGCCAAAAAATGCGCGAGCGACCACCACACATCCTCGTCACGACCCCCGAATCCTTAGCCATTGCCATCACGAGCCCGAAGTTCAGCGAAGCATTGCGCTCAACACGCTACGTCATCGTTGATGAAATCCACGCGTTCGCGGAGAACAAACGCGGCACGCACCTCTCGATCACGCTTGAGCGCTTGACGCGCTACGCGACATTCACGCGCATCGGGCTTTCAGCAACCGTTGCTCCTTTGGAAGAAGTTGCGAAATTCCTCGTCGGGTATGAGGACCAATCCAAAAAGTTCCTGCGCCCGTGTTTGATCATCAGCGCAGATCGCCTCGAAGGCCCCGACGGTGAGCCGTTTCGAAAACCACTCGACATCCAGGTGCTCTCACCCGTGCCGGACCTCATCGACGCATCGCACCCACAAATGCAAGACGCAATGTACGGGCTCATCCACCGTCATGTGCAAGAGCACAAGACAACACTCATCTTCACGAATACGCGTGCCGCGACCGAACGTGTCGTGCACCAGCTGAAAGATCGTTACCCCGGATTCTACGGGAACGTACTCGATTCCGATGAAGATGCAGAGGTGCAAGCAGCAGCGCTCGCGCGCGAGGAAGGAGCAGAGCTGCCCGAAGAAGAGCAACGCGCAGAAGTTCCTATCGTTGAGCGCAATCAACCGAGGTCCCTCATCGGCGCGCATCATGGGTCGCTCTCGCGCGAAC
>Ga0154020_10001894_pt1 | contig 25568 bp, 15 predicted proteins | sample Klosneuvirus_201_FD_109709 | JGI IMG/M metagenome (GOLD analysis project Ga0154020, IMG submission 109709) | Active sludge microbial communities from wastewater, Klosterneuburg, Austria - Klosneuvirus_20160825_MG | ecosystem: Engineered > WWTP > Aerobic digester > Activated sludge | place...
ACATCTGTAGTTGTTCCAAAGGAAGTACCATCTACAACGATTATTGCACCTATTAATTCACCTACTGATGCTGTAGTTTTATCTACAATTTTTCCTACTAGTTTACCTTTGCCTGATTGGGCTTGAACCGAAATATGGAAAGTAAAGAATAAACTTAATAATAATAGGGAATACTTTCTCATAGATTTCAGGTTTGTGAATATAATATTGATGATTTTCAAACTTAGCACAAAAGTGATACTTCAATATTACCAAATTGTTAAGCCAATATGTTGTTTGTGTTAAATGTGTCGTTCAACGTGGAATTGCTATTCCAAATAATATAGCTGAAGGCTTACTGTATAGGTCTTTAGCAACATTAATGAATCATATTAAATAATTTTATAATATAATATTTCAATAATATTGGCTTAAAATTCAATTAACATTGAACCTATAGATTTGTGCCAAAATTAAACGTATTGAAAGTCTGGATCTATTTTGCTTTAATTATTATTCCTAACTTCATCATTGCACAACATCTTGATAAAAATACAAAAAATGTATTTATTGTGACCATTGATGGACTTCGTTGGCAAGAAATCTTCAGAGGAACGGATTCTTTGCTAATCCACGATATAAATTATACTGAAGATACTACCCTGACCAAAGAATTTTATTGGGAACAAACAGAAGAACTAAGAAGAAAGAGATTAATGCCATTCTTTTGGAATACTATAGCAAAGAAGGGAAATATCTATGGAAATAGAAATTTTGATAATCAAGTCAACGTTGAAAACTTATATAAAATATCTTATCCAGGATATAATGAAATATTATCTGGAAATCCTGACATTCAAATTTTTTCCAATCGTTCCAGATGGAATCGAAATCCTAATATCTTAGAACAGTTAAATGAAAAAGAACCTTACAAAGGTCATGTAGTCGCATTCACTTCCTGGGAACTTTTTCCTTATATATTAAATACAAAACGAAATCAATTGCCATTAAGTTGCGGATACAATAAAAGCCAAACGGGTTCATTCAATGATAATTATCGCATTTCCTCATTTCAAAAAATGATCTCAAATGATAAATGTACCAGAGAAGATGTATTAACATTTATTGAAGCAAAAGATTATATTATCAAAAATCATCCAAAAGTTGTTTTATTGGGATTCGGCGAAACAGATGAAGCAGCGCATGACAAAAAATACGATGAATATTTAAGTCATATAGCCATGATTGATAAACTGATTTCAGAATTATGGTATTTCATTCAGACTGATCCCAATTATAAAAATAATACTTCAATTATCATAACTACTGATCATGGACGCGGCAATAAAACCAAAACTTGGCATAAACACAATATGTTCACCAAGGGATCTGAAGAATCATGGCTTGCAGTTATGGGTCCGGATTGGCACGCACAAGGAGAAATAAAAACAAAACAAACGATTACTCAAAGTCAATTAGCCATCACTATTTTAGATCTATTAGATCAAAAATCAATATCCTCAGAAATGAATCCTAAAATTATTGAATTCCCATTAAAATATACCTCCGATATTTTAACAGCTAAGAGATAGTTTTTCAATTAGGAAATTATTGTATCTTTTGCTTAAAGTTCCTCATGCAAATAGTGTCATTCACAAATTAAAAAACAAGGATTTATTAATGAATACCTTTACTTCCTAAAAAACATTTCCAGCTTTCCCAATTCTTGTTTTTCAAAACTCTTGGTACTTTATGCTGTCCTCCTGATTTACCTAATGACTCCATCCATTCATAAAAATATGAAGTAGGAATGACATCAATCAATATTTCTTTCAAAGCAGCAGATCGTTCTACCGCATAATCATCATTCAATTCCATTAAAGCTGCATCTAAGGCTTCTTTTAATTGATCTTTACTTACAACATCATCTGTCCCGATATACCAATGATGCGCAAAGAGTGAATCAAAAGGTACACCTACAATAGTAAATTCAGAAATTGTAATGTTAAATTGATTTGAAACTTGCATAATAGCGCGATTCATATTATCAATGGATAGGTGCTCACCACAAAGACTAATAAATTGCTTGGTTCTTCCTGTAATGATTATTTCATTCGCTGAAACAAATTTGACGACATCACCTAACAAATACCTCCAAGCGCCTGTGCAAGTACTTATTAATAGTGCATATTCTACACCTATGGATACTTCTCCTAATAATTTAGTTTCGGCAGATTCTTTTATTGTTCCATCAGATGTAAAATTAGACTCATCAAATGGGACGAACTCGTAAAATATTCCATTATCCAATACTAATGACATTCCAATTTGATTGGGATACTTTTGAAAAGCAATAAAACCTTCTGAAGCAAGATAGGTCTCAATATATAACAAAGGTTCTGACAATAATTTTTCGAAACCCTTACGATATGGCTCGAAACTTACACCTCCGTGTACATATATTTTTAAATTCGGCCAAATGTCATGAATGGTTTCAACATTATAGTAGGCAATAATCTTCTCCATTAAAATTTGAATCCAAGCTGGTACACCAACTATGATTCCAATGTCCCAATTTTTTGCATTTCTAGTAATTTCTGTAAGTTTATTCTCCCAATCTTTATTGGAAGCAATTTTTTTTCCTGGCTTATAAAAAAGTTGGAACCAAAAAGGAAGTTTTGAAGCTTGAATACCTGACAAATCACCTTCATAATATGAAGTAGATTGATTCAATTCAGTACAACCACCAAGCATTAAAATACCTGATTCGAAAATTTTAGATTCCAATTTAAAATTAGATAAGGAAAAGATCTGTCTGATGCTGGCCTTTCTAATGGCATTAAACATATCCTTTGTTAGTGGAATGTATTTTGTAGATGCCTCAGAAGTTCCTGAGCTCAATGCATAATATTTAATTCTTCCCGGCCAACATATATTTTTATAACCCAGAAGACCATACTTCCACCATTCATTATAAATCTTATTGTAATCATGAATTGGAACTATTTCTTTAAATTGGTCGTATAAACTTACTTCTCCAACATGAGCCGATCTAACAATACCCTCAAAATCATATTGTCTACCAAATGCAGTGTGTTTAGCTTTCAAAATGAGTTTGGTAAGCACAGCTTCTTGTTGCACCGAATCATGGGTAGGAATTATTCTTTTTCTAATTGTTTCGCCAAAGTGTATTGTACTTTGTAACAATGAACCGAGTATCGCCATTTTGATTCTAATTATAAATAGTTGCAAGATTAATATGATCTGAAAGAATTATTTGAAATCCAACATTAAATTTGTGTTTAGAGAATATTATTAAATTGTTACCAAGCCTTGAGCTGGATATGGAAATAAGATTTCATGTTATGTAAAAGTGAATCTCTCAACATTTCACAATTACGACAAGACATAAAAAAAGGCTGCAATCATAACGATTGCAGCCTTTAGTCTTATTTGGGAGAAAAAATAAAACTTAAACGGGGTGTTTAAATTTTATTTACTGATAACAACTTTTTTCGTTGATACGAAATTATTGTTAAAAAATTTGATGATATAAACTCCATTTGGAAGATTAGATACATTGGTTTCAAATACTTTATTTGCTAAAACATTTCCTTGCATGTATATTTGTTTACCATTAACATCAAGAATTTGGATATTCGCATCTTCAGTAACGAATATATTTAACATTCCGCTAGTAGGATTTGGATACACTTCAGTATTTATAACTTTAGTATCATTGTTTGTACCCGTAGAAACATCTAAAACTTCTACATCAACAACATCTCCATTTAAATAACCAACTAGAGAATATAAATCTTTAGTAGTTACTTCTCCTTTATTCAAATTAAAACGAACAGAAACTATTGGTTTATCAACATTATATTGCAATAAACTATTAGAAGTAAATCTCAAAGTTTGATCTTCAGTATTAAAATAATCTAAAGCTTGAATTGATGAAGAATGACTTACAATTGAATTGAAAGCTAATTTTCTTTCATTAAACTTCATAGAGAAATCTAGAGCATATACTGAATTAGCCGAAACGAAAGATACCGGAATTTCAATCATGTTATCAGTAGTCACAGCATGAGCTAAATCAAAAACAATTTTTTCTTTGCTTCTAAGTGTACCGTTATTAAGAATGTTTTGGTAATTACCATTTACGTCTCCTAAAGCAATACCTTTATAAGTTTCACTAGAAATCAAAGGGCAAGAAGCAGCATTTTGAACTGTTACTGGTAAGCAAAATGGAACAACCGGTACTCTGTATTTAGAGAATCCTACACCATTATCTAAAGGAAAAGTTGGTGATATTTTGTAATGATTATCATTTGCCAAAGTAGCTGCATCTATGAATAACCAGTCTTTTGAAGGTTGACCATTTGATACTCCACCATTAGTATAATTCCAAGCTTGTCTGTATTCAGGTAATATTAATACAGCTCTTTGATTAATTTGTGATAGATCACCAGAACTAATTACACCATCTGCGTTTACATCCATAGCAATCATTTGGAAGATCGTAGGAACAAAACTTGGATCATTGATAAGTAATTTTCTTACTTGTAATGCATCAAATCCATTAACGATGGGTTGTACGCTAGTACCAGAAAGAATATCTCTCTCAATCATTACATCTAATCCATTTAATATATTGTAAGTAAAATTACCTGTTAAATCTGGTTGAACAGAAGTTAATGATTTATTTGTACACGCACCGTTATTTCCAAAAATGTTCGTCACTAAATAATCATTAGGTAATGCTGCATTATATTTAATTGGACTATTGTCAGCCCAAAATTTTAAAGAAGAAGTAAATAAGCTATCTCTGTAAGTGATGTACTTACCTGATTCAACAGGTTTAGTAGCTACACCAGTAATATAACTTTCTTGAAGTGAAGAAACAGTAAATACCGCTGTATCAACATTTGCAAAACCTGATGTTTTTGAAAATTCAACATCAACTATCTTACCAACTCCATTAAATTCTGCGTTAGAAGGCGCTGTACCATTGAAGAAAAGTGAAATGTCTATTCTTCCAACGTTTTCATCAATACTATTTGATGCATCAACAATTAAAGAATCTACCAATACATTTCTAACAGTAATGGTACCAGTAGGAGAAACTCTTGTTTTATCATAAAACATAACGATGTCATAACCTATAACGTTGTCAACAGCATCAACTGCTGAAACCGGAATGTTAAAAGTTGTTGGAAGACAAGTTTGAACTAAAGTATTAACTCTATAAGGTAAAGCTAATGGATCTGCTATAGTAAGTAAAACCGCAGCAGAAGTAGTTATTGCTCCTTTATTATCAGTGGATTTAACAGTAAGACTTGCAGCTCCAATAACACTTGTCCAATTGAATGAATACGGTGAAGTAGCATCAACACCAACAGAAATATTATTTACAAAAAATTCAACCTGAGTTACAGTTCCATCCACATCAGTTGCAGTTGCATTTATAGTTACTACCGCAGGTGCTGTGAAAGAAGCGCCAGTCACTGGTGAAGTAATTGCAGCGGTTGGAGGTGTATTCGCAACAACATTAATAGAAATAATAGAAGAAGTTGTTGTAGCATTTAAATTATCTGTAGCTACTCCTTTAATGTTATGACTACCCAATACGGCAACCCAGTTAAAAGTAAAAGGAGAAGAGTTATCAGTTCCTATAGAAACGTTATCTACAAAAAATTCTACTTGAGAAACCGTTCCATCAGCATCTGCAGCAGTAGCTGTTATAGTTACGTTATCACCAACAATAGCTGGAGAAGGTGCAGCAACAACTGAAATAGTTGGAGCTTGATTAGCACCACCTGTTACAGTAATCGTAGAAGAAGTAGTAGAATCACCTAAATTATCAAAAGCTCTTGCAATGAAACTATTTGCACCTGCAATAGCTGCAAAAGTTGCATCATATGGTGAAGATACATCAGTAGAAATTAAAGTTCCGTTATGGTAGAACTTTACCGATGAAACTGTTCCTGGAGCTACATCAGTAGCAACTGCATTCAACGCGATGTTAGTACCTACGATTACACTACCATTTGGAGTAGCTGTAAAGCTACTTATAGTAGGTGGAATGTTTGGTTCAAGGATCAAACTTGGAATCGTTTGTTCAGTACCTTGTGGATTTCTTGCTACATATCTTTCTACAACATTTGTAATGGTGTTTTTGATTTGAACATTTAATTCAAAACCAAATACACCATCAGTTGTAAATTGACCTAACAATACTCTATTGTCTGCAGTTGGTCCTGTTGAACCATTTAATGAAGCGACAGATCCATTGAATGTTGAAAATGAACCTCCAACTTGACTGGTTCCATCAAATACATCTAACTCTGTAGTAAAACCAACAAAAGTTACTGCTTCAGGAGTTCCGGCAATCATACCGTCCTTAACGCTAATAGCTACTCCCGCAGATGGATCTGCATTTTGTAACATCAATGGTACAGTATTATTTACAACAGCACCATCTGTATCATCATTTTTTAAAATAGCTACTTTAGCAGAAGTTGCTCCACCTACAGAGAACCAAGAATCCAACATCACCGAATTTTTTCTGATATTAGTTAAACTTGTTGTAGGTGGTGTTTTTCCACCGAAATCTTCATTGTTAAAAAACGTAGTTGAAGAAGAAACTTTTAATTCATGACTTGGAGATAAATTTCCATATATAGCTTGAAAAACATAATTCGGAGCTAAGTCAGCATATACTCTGTAAGTTACAGAACCTACAGGTAATGCACCTGAACTTCCGGCAGCATCAACTGCATCAGAAACATAATATTTTTCTACTATGATATTCTCTAAACCCTGAGCGTAAGAGAAGGTACCTAGTAAGGCAAATACCAGCCCTAAAAGATATTTTTTAAATATATTTTGCATTGTTATTTTTTTAAAAATTTAAATAATTAAATTAATCGCAAGATTGATTAAACGCTCCTAATAAATCTAAGAAGTCAGAGTTATTCGTTGTTCCATCTTTGTTAACATCTGTTGGACATGGTACTAAATCATTTTCAAGATCCAATAAAGCATTCAATGAGTAATTGGATAACCAAGATTTTTTACCAGCTTCGAAAGCTCCACGGTATAATGCCGGAGTAAAAAATCCGTCAACCGGTGCAGCTGTACATCCTGATACAGATAAATTTGGATTAGGAATTGCATCCATTACATCAGTAACTGCATTTGTAGAAACGTTCATTCCATGAATATAATCAAAACCAGGTATTGTACCTAAAACAATGTTTCCATCATTTACAAATTTAGTAGAATCCCCTGTTGAAGGAGCAGCGGCATTTACTTGCAATAATGTTGTATTACCTACATAGGTATTACAATCTACTTTTAAAGTTCCTGCGATCCAATTGTCATAAGCGTCTAAACCTGATGGTCTAGTAGCATCATTTTGAAAATTAGCACCAACTTTGTAATTTGCTAATACACAGTTTCTCATGGTTCCTGCAGTATTTTCTTTGCATTGAACAGCAATACCTTTCTGAGTTCCGTTTCCGTTAATGTTATTTGATCCTATAAACGTTGCATTATAAACCGTTGGATTAGATAAAGTAGCAGAGTTGGTTTTATTATCATCACTATCACTCTCAAAACCATTATCTCCTCCAGAAGCAGTACCTTGATCTGTTTTTACTACTACCCAGAATTGACCTCTTCCAGACCAACCTAAATCCCAATCAAAACCATCATCATCATTGAATAAAACGGATGCATATTTTACATCTACTGTTCCGCCAAAAAATTCAATACCATCATCTAAATTAGAAACAACTTCTACGTGGTGAATAGTTGTTCCTTTACCTACAGAACATAAAGTAAGACCATTAATTTCGTTATTCGCTCCAATCACTTCACCACCATGACGGAATGAGCAATATGTAACTATTCCAGAATTGTCATTATCATCGAATGTAGTTGCGATTGGATCTCCTACTCCAGCACCAAAATAAATTCTAGATTCAACATTCGTAAATCCTTCAACAAATCCGATACCAGTAGTTCCAGTACCTAAAAAACCAAGTGTTCCAGTATATGTATTTCCTGGATGAACTAAATTATTAGATGCAATTCCACAAATAACTACACCACCCCATTTACCTTTGTTTGTAATACCGTAAGTACCATCCATAGGATCTAATGTAGTAGTAAATACAATTGGGCATGATTCTGTACCAGCAGCAAAAATTTTTGCTCCGCGAGAAATAACAAGAACACCACCATCGCGGCTAGTTCCTGGAACTGATTCAGGTTCTCCTTTAACTACAGTACCAGGTTGAATGGTTATGTCTTTACCATTTCCAACATAAAATTTTTGACTTAAAATCCATGTTTTATCACATGTTAAAATCGTGTGAGTAGCTGTTAAATTTTGTGAGCCATCAGCTAGTGTTGCAAAGTCTACAGTAGGTCTGCTAGCAACCGGAGGACAGCCGCAAGCTTCTCCTAAATTGTTTTGTGCATAAGTATTTGCAATGGTTAGCATTGCAATTACAGCTGTTGCGAAAAAATTTGAGATTGACATTTTTGTTTTCATTTTTTTTTGATTTTTTTAATTAAAATTTGAAACGATAATAAATAATTATTTATACGTCAAAGGTAGAATAGAATAAAATTGAAATGAGAAAATGCACATTATCAAACCTTTACTAAATTGTTATGTGCATTCCTATTATGCATTAAAAAAATAAACTAATTATGAATTTTATAAATACTTTGAATGTAAAGCAGGATGAATTAATATAACAGCCTTATGAAAGCATGGCTTAACAATAATTTAAAATAGAAATAAAATTCAAAAAATCAATTCGATTTTAAGTATAAAAAATATTCTATAAAGTAAATTCAAATATTAATCCTTAATACATCGAACACTAAATCCATAATTTTTGGATCCAAAATATCTAAAAACATTAGCCGTTTTGTAGTCAAGATGACGATACCAAGCCTCAGTTTTATTTTCGGAGGAAGACCACCAAAAACCATTATTATTAAGACCCGGATTTCCATAAACTCCATTAAAAAGTCTACATGAGCCGGCAAGAGCAGAAAAACCACTTTCATTAGTTCCCCAAATATTATTATAGACTATCCATCCTTGAGGTGCTTCAATTTTTAATTTATCACCTTGGCCTGAGCCTCGCCAATTAACAAGATCAGTTTCTGAAGAACTCATTCCCAAAAACGTCTCCAATGTCTTCCATTCCTCATCTGTAGGTATATGCCAACCCAGAGGTGCAAGTTGATTGCTATCATTTACGGCATAATAATTATATAAGTATCCAGGAGCAGTCTTATTATTTTCATAAATACAATATGCCGCTGTTTTATTTTGCCAGAGCATTGGATCTTGAGATTGATTAATTGTTGTACCATTGCGAAATTTAGACACTTTTAGATTTTCTGCCATCCACCATTGATTTCCAATTTTAACTGTTTTATAGGAATTTCCATCGACGTCACTTACAGTTCCAAATTCTTTGGTTACGGTAGGTTCTGTATGATCCTCACAACTGAAAATCAAAATCAATACACAAAACAAACAAATACAAGTATATATTTTATTAGACCAATACATTATTATTATTTTTGAAGAAAATCAATCAATATGCCATATTAGATTTTAACAAATTTCTTTTCAACATATCCGCCATTTGAAAATATTCTAATGAAATATAATCCATTTTCAAAATTCTTTACATCAATTACGTTTCTTGATGCAACTATTTTATTTTTCTTATTTACTATTCTACCATAAGAATCATAGATTTCAAAAAAAGTTTGATCATGAACGGCTGAAACAAATTGTATTTCAATTTGATCTTGAGCAGGATTTGGAAAAACTTCATATTGTAAGATTTCATAGGATTGATCGCGAATTTTCAAATCAGGACAAACTACTTTTAAATCCAAATCATTACAATAACCCACATAACAACATAAGGTAGAAATATTAAAATTAGCCTTTGAATTGTAATTGCAAGCTATGGTATCCATACAACCAAACACGATTAAGGTTTTGCAAGAATCCTTAGATTCACAAGCATAATTGGATTGCGCCTCAAGGTAATTCGGATCTTTGCACCCGCATACTTGTGGATATTTTAGAAATGGACTAAAGATTTCATCAGTCAGAAGGACTTGATTATTCGCAACATATTTAACAACTTTTTTATTCGCTCCATCTATTTGTTCCACTTCCAAATTCAGTTCAAAAGAAATGTCTCCCAAGGTAGTGAGCTGTGCGATCAATACATGGTTATTATTTGGTAAGACTCCAGCCACTCCAGAATTTTGTAATCCTATGTTATTACTGATTAAAAAAGAACGAGATATATTAGACCCGAAAATGGTAGTATCTTCCCCGGTTGAGATATCTTCAAATCCATAATTAGCCCAAGATGTAGGAACATTCGACATGGTATCCATTCCATCAGATACAAATAAAGGAATACCTATTGCATTAGACGTATTTTTAAGAAGCCCATTTTGAACGGAAGCACTTCCTCCATCATTGTTAAAACCTCCAATAAAAGAATGATCTCTATCCCATTCTTTCAAAACACCAAAATATGTTTTTGAACTAGACTTAGTGGTCTGACCTATGGTTATCCAACTATCAAGTCCAACCGTATTATTATAATATCTACTCTTGCTGAAATCCTTTGCAAAACTTTGACCATCTTCAGTATGATTAAAAAAAGGAGCTGTACTTAAAATTTTCAATGCATGATTGGCATCACCATATATCTTCTTAATTTTTGATCCGGGTTTCAATACCACAAAAATTCTGTAGGTCTTTGATCCTATGGCTAATGGACCTCCAATCGTATTTGTCGCATCTGCTGAATCAGAAATATAATAATTTTCCACGATCACATTTTCAATTTGAGCATAAAGCATATGCTGACAAATGACGAAAAATAAAAGGGAAGAGAACATTATTTTCATTGCATCCATTTATGAACGAATTTTAAATTTTATACGAAATTCCTAAAACATAATTTGTACCATATTGATATCTGTCAAAATCCAGAATAAATCCTTCCTTATATTTGTAAGATCTTCTTATCGGAGAATCCAAAATATCTTTGATTGAAATACTCAGGGATAAATGTTTTCCAAGGGATTTAGAAATTTTGAAATCTAATAAATGTCTGGGCAATTCATATACATCCGGTGCGGTACCAAATGAGGTCAGCACCAATCTTGGGCCCTGTATATTATAACCAATGGTACTCACCAAACCGATTTTTTCAAAATTATAACTTAAAATACCATTGATAACAAATGGTGCTTGACCATACATGGTTCGGGTAATGGTATCTTTGGGTGTCCATGTTCTAACGAAGTTATAAATCGTTAATTGATTAACTTCAATATTTGTTTTAGAGTCCACTAATGACACATTGGCCTTGAAATCACATCCTTTAAACAATTGAACTCTTCCATCCAATTCAAGACCAAAAACTCTGGATTCTAATGCATTGGTCCAGGTATAACCTTGAACCAATTCAATATGATTTTTAAAATTTTTATAAAATAAACTCAGCGATATATTATTTCCTGATTTGAAATAGGATTCAAATCGAATATCGTAATTATCAATTTCAACTATTTTCAATAAGGAATTTCCAATCACTTGTGAATTAAGCTCATAATCAAAAACTATTGCCTCAGAATATTCTCTTAGACTTGGTCGTGCTATGGATCTACCATAATTTAATCTTAGATTGATTGGGGCAATGTCATCTTGTTTGATTTTATAAATAACATTTATGCTTGGTAAGTAGTCCACGCTATTCAATGATCCTGGATTAAAAATAAATGATTGTCCAAGACCAACTCTTCTTGGATCATCTCTTTTATATTTCAACTTATCGTATTCTATTGCATCAGTCCGAAGATCTGTATGTTCTACTCGTAAACCTCCTGAAACTCGTAAAGATTTAAATAAAGTGTAATCTAATAAAACGAAACCTGACGAAATATTACTCAGTCCAAAAGTATGATTAGCCGCTACATCAGGTCTGCCGTAAAAAAAGTCCAAACTCTTATGATCTGTACCACCAGAACTGCTCGTGCCCACATCAAATCGATTAGAAGCAAAGTAGGTATCCAAATCATTATTAGTAATATAAGGACTTACATTATTAAAATTTAGATTATAATTGTACAGATCATAAATTTTATCAATTCTTTGAAAGGCTCCACCAAATTTTAATTTTCTTGCGATACCAGGTTGATTGCCTAAAGGCAAGTCAAATACTAATTTTGAATCGAAAATATCTTCGGACAAATATCGAAAATCTCTATTGATATATGATTTTGTTTTATCATAGAAATAAACAAAATCATCATTGGCAAAAAACTCTAATTTTTTAAAATCTGGTGCATTACTATTTCCTTGACTATAGGAAGCATTGATGTCCATTTTCAATTTAGTTTTTGGAAAATAGTGCTCCGATTTTAATTGATAGACTATCTGCTTTCTTTGTTCATAAAATTGACTTTTTGCGATTTCATATTTATATATGATATCCCCATAACCTATTCCATCTCGCAGACTGTTAATTCCTATGAAATTAGGCATATAGAGTAATGACAAACTATGATTAGAATTAAATTTATAGGCTAAGGAAAGTAATGCACTCCAACCATTAACATATTTTACATTATCAAAAACAACATCGCCATCTTTAAGTGGATTACCCAAACTATCCAATTCAGACAATATCGTCCTTTGAGATATAGCGTTGGGGTCAAATTGAATGGAACTACCATATCTAAAACCTCCATAGTAACCCAATTCCCGATTCCATAATCTGGTCAGATTACCAAGACTAAAACTTTGAGAAAAATTAAGGGGTGCTTTTTTAGTGAATGTATTCCAATTATTGGGAAATGATCTTCCAGATTGCCCTGCAGAACTATTTATGACTTCATAAGCTTTATCTTTATATCCTCCGGAGACATATAACTGTTTGGCCTTTTCAAAGGCTTGAGCATCATTAAAAAATGCCTTAGGCAACAAACCCAATTCCACCAGCCCCAATTTAAAATAGTTTTCTCCAACCGTAGTACCTTCTTTCCAACTACCAGTTACACCTAATGATTTATAAAAATTGGACAAACCCAAAGCAACAAATTCTTGATATCGCGTTGGGTCTGGATTGGCATTAACAAAAGAGGTATGATCATGATCTCTGAAATTATAATCATAGCCCAACCAATCCGTAGAACTCGTTTGATTAACTAATACATCTTTAAAACTAGTTTGTGCATTATATCCGACTTGCGTTTCCCATAAAAATGAAAATTTTTCTGGAAAATCTTTAGTTTCAACAGAAATGTAAGCACCAGTCCAAGCCCCCGATAATTCAGGACTCGCCGTTTTTGTTATCATGATGTTGTCAATCAAACTAGATGGAATCAAATCCAATTTAATATTATTTGTGAATGGATCAAGCGTAGGAATTTGCATGCCGTTAATTGAAGTTTTGACATATCGGTCTCCAATTCCCCGAACCGTAATAAAACTACCATTAGTAGAAACACCGGTTACACGCGCTAATGCTGAAGCAGCATTATTATCGCCGGTTAACTTCATAGATTGGGACGAAACATAATCTATCGTGTTAGCCGATTTTTTCTTAATGCTCTCCATGTAATAGGTCCGATCCTTTTCCTTCTTAGCTACAATTTCAACTTCTACAAGTGCGGTTGAAGTATCACTCATCACAAAATCTTTAACTAAAATTTGATTTTGTGATAAAGTAATTTGTTCTTCGATTGTAGCATAACCAATGTATTTAATTAGTAAAGTTTGTTGGTTATTCGAAGGGATTTTAAGCGAATAATTCCCATCGTAATCCGATACTGTTCCTATGGCAGGATTTGATTTTAATATCATAGTAACGCCAATGAGTGATTCACCATTTGCATCGGATATTCTCCCTTTTATTGTTCCTTGAGCACTACTTTGTTGCAGCACCAATATAGAAAATATGAAAATATAAAAATATTGCATAAGATGTTAAGCCGTCAATTATCGAGAGAAATATTATATAACTTAATCCTAATTCAATCTTACAACTTTTTTTACGATACGTTCACCATCCAAAGAAAGCACTAAAAAATAGAGTCCCATTGGAAGACTAGACATATCTATATTTTGCTTAATCTTTGATGATTCTGATTCGAGAACTCCTTGAGTAAGCAATGTTGATTTAGCATCATAAATTTGATATTGATTATGAACAGATTTAATATGATCCATTGAAATACTAATTAAATTAGCCGTTGGATTTGGATATACATGTATTGTTGGATTTGATACGGCAATATTTTTAGCATCAACAACATTCGGATAAATTAAGCTCGCAATTGATTTTTCATTTCCTTCAGGATTTCTAGCCACGTATCGCTCAAATCCTAATGAAGGTGTTGATATTTGAATATTTAATTCAAACTCAAATTTGCCATCAGTAGTTATCTGTGCGATCAATACTTTGTTATCCAAAGAATCAAATCCAGTGGACCCATTTAATGAAGCCCAAGATCCATTAGTAGTAGAAAATACAGGACCATTAGAACCATCATTTTGATTATCGAACATGGCCATTTCCTTAGTAATTCCGACAGTTGTAACTTGTTGTGTGATTCCGGATCTCATGCCATCCTGACTGGTTAAAGGAATTCCTGCCATTGGATCATTATTCTTAAGTAATCCGGCACTATTAACTATGGTTGAAACCCCATCATCGTCAGATTTTAGTACGCCAACTTGTCCTACACAAGCAGCACCAACTGATAACCAAGAATCCAACATAACAGTATTATTCTTTGCTTGATTTTTGGTGTATGAAGGTGTTGTAGAACCACGATCTTCATTATTAAAAAAAGTAGTACTGGTTGCAATCCTTAATTCATGTTTTTCAACGCCATAAGCTGCCTGGAATTTATAACCAGGAAGCATGTCTACATAGATTCTATAAGTAGTAGAATTCACAGGTAGAATTCCATCTGTTCCATTGGCAGATGCATCATTAGCATCAGTTATGTAATACTTTTCGACTATAATTTTTTCTAATCCATTTTGCGAATAAGACAAAAAAAAATTAAATAATAAGACCATTGTCATTGGAATTTTTTTCATAACAGTATTTTTTTATATTTTATACACTATTTTTTTGTTTCAACTGAAGTTACATTTTTACTAACTTACGAGTAGATACAATATTTTCATTGAATATTTTCACCAAATAATTTCCACTCATAAAATTCTGTATATCAATATCCAATTTTTGATTGGCATAAAGACATGAATTAAACAATATCGTCCTTCCATATCCATCATACAACTCAATGAAAGCGTTTTCAGGAACTTCGACTGAAACTATATGGGATGCAGGGTTCGGATACATTTTTGCAAAAATTTTCTTACCCATCATATTGTTTGTGCTACTAATTAATGTATCAGGCTCAGTAATCAAAGTGCTGCAATTTTCTCCATTCAAATAAGCCATAACAGAGTGCAAATCATCGATTTGTAATTTATCCTGAAAAAATTTAAACCGGATATAAATTAATTTAATGGTATCTTTAGGATACTGCTTAAAACTGTTGGAAGTAAACCTCAAAGTAGCATCGATGGGATTATAATAATCAGTCATTTGAATATTACCTGTGATGTCCAAGATAGAGTCGTACAATAAATGATCTGGATTAAACTGTAATGAAAAATCAAGAGAAAAAACATCTTCATCAGACTTAATGGACACTGGAATATCAATAAATTGGGTACCTACTAAGCGTGCTTTTGCCATATTGAAAATGACGGTATCCTTTTGATCAATGCTAATAGTTGCTTTATTTTGGATGTTCTTTTCAGGTAATAAATAAGGTGGTTGTTGTGATTTTACCATATAACAATACATTAATAATAGGCCCATTAATATAACTACTCTCATTTATAAAGCTTAAACTTTATGCAAAAGTGCGTCGAAATCAACCAATTCTGGTCCATTCGAACATTATGATATTGTTATCTAAATATTAAGGAATTGACGTATATTATTTTTCGTAATATAAAATAATATAAAATCTCTATGGTGTTTTGAAGTAATCCGCTGGATTGTGGCGGTGTATAAATAACACTATGTTTGAAATTATTTTAGCATAATTTTATTAATAAATTATGTAACAAACAATAGTACAATAACAATTATACATGAATACAAGAAAAGCGATCAGCATAAATGGGTCTAACATTTAAAGTCAATGTGAATCATTTAGTAAAAGTCAAATTGGTTCATAGTAAATTTTTACCTATTATTTCAGATGTTCATCATGGCACAAAATTTTCGTAATTCGTAATTTTCTTTTCGTAATTCGTAATCTTCCTTCCCATTTTATCCTTTAAACAATTTACCTACCGATAAAGATTTATTATCTGAAATCAATTTATAAATATAAATACCTTGTGGTAAATCTTCATCAAGTCTGATTGTATGATACTCTTGCTTTAGATCTTCTTTAACAATTAATCTTCCTTGAACATCACATATTTCAATTCTACTTTGATGATCAAAACTACTTTTAACTATAAGATATTCATTGAATGGATTTGGATAAATATAATTTAATTTGCTATCACTTATTTGATTTATAGATGTTTTTAATTCTAGGTCAGCTCCATCAATTAAAGCCCAATATGTCCATTTAGGCACAATCATGTTATTCTGCAACTTACGGCTAATATGAACAATATTAGTAAGTAAATCAAGTTTAGGACTTAAATAAATATTATTAGCAAATAAAAAGTCATCTTTATTTTCAGTTATTAGTTTCTTGACTAATTTAACTACACCTTGTCCGTCAGACTTATAAAAATACAATGCAGAATTACCTCCTTCTTCCTTAGTTAAGAATACAATCGACTTATGAGAATAAAGGTCTAATTCAGTAGTAAATGAACTCCAGCTTACTCTATCAAGTACAAAAGATTCTAGTAAATTTCCATTATAATTAAATGTGCTCACAGTTATACTCTGAGAGATATCGGCTTCTGAAGGGTAACTTATTACCTGAAAATATTTTGAATTATACTTCTTTAAGAGATAGTTTGATTGATTCTTAGGTAGGTATTGAGTTAAATTAAGCTTAGATTTAAAATTAAGTTTATAATCGAATAAATAAAAATTAATTTCTGCTATTTTTGTTCCACTTGAGGTATCAAAAGTATGAGAAATTGAGTATATGCTATCTTCATTAATTATTATTGTTGAAATGCCCCCATTTAGAAAAGTTGTATTTACAACTTTCTGAAAAGAATCTATTACATGACCTTCTTTATTAATAAGTTTTGAATTGTAAGTTGATGCGGTCTGCTGAAGTAAAATATAATTATCGCCTGATTGGAAAATATTATTATTAACACCAAAAATAATTCCAGGAACTAAAACACGTCTATTGTTTACATCATTAGTATCAGTTGTTATTGTTATAAGTTCCTTCCCATCTGAAATATCAAAGGTTTTCTTACTCAAATATGAACTTAGCCAAAATCCTTGCAATAATGGATTAGATCCAATTTCCTTTTGGATAATTACGGAATAATTATTATCTACTATTTTGTGACCCGTTGCAAGTTCTCTGGTATTAAATTTTGTATGAAACTTGTAATAATTCCAATCCAAATTTCCATCTATTGCATTGACCCTTTCTATTAAATATCCTTGATTGATACTCGTGTCTGAAATATTATGTAGAAAATAATAATTGTCATTATGGAGTATTGGAATTGAAGCTAATAGGTTTCCTTGAATAAATTTAGACAATCCATCAACCATTGAGTAGTGTGACCATTTGGGCTGATAAGATTTAAATTGTATTGGAGTGAATGTCTGAGCAGATATCTCATGGATTATTAAAATACAGAGTAAAATATTTTTTAACATAACATTATATTTATAGTTTATAAAAGTAGAGAGATTTTAATCTCTCTACTTGCTAAAATAATCTAACATTTAAGGCTGTGGAGGCCCACATATAACTCCACAAGATTGACTTAAAGGAATTGTATTTGGAGGACAAGAACCTCCAGAAGAGGTACAAGTAGGACCTTTAGTTGTAAATGTCGGAGCTAAAAAACTAATAGAGCCAGTTGAGGTAATACAAGCTGTTCTAATTCTTGAACAACATTGATCTCCACAAAGAGATTTTATTGCTCGCCAATAAGGAAAATTTGGAATTGGTGCTAAGCATCTACGATAACATAAATCAGATATAAACTCTGTAATAGCATAGAAATCTGGGCAAAGAACAGGAATTGTCGGTGCATTTGCAATAACAATTTGTTGTTCTAAGATTGAAGATAACTCATATTCCCATTTATCTTGTTGAATAGATTTATCCGCGTCAGACAACGAATTATACCATGTATCAAAAGCTGGACAATTTCCATAATCAGCACTAAAATTTGAAAAAGTAAAAGACCATTTCCCATTCGAAAGGAGACAAATTCTAACATCGCAATTAACTATCATGTCATTACAAGCTGGTCTTGGTGGGCTAGCACCTAATGACATCTGATAGTTAACAACTTGATTATATGAGCATTGTGACATTAAAGGAGGTGCTGTATAACATGGAGATGATACACCAGGACCATCATCTCTTGTCTTAAGTTTATTTGAAGCGAATATTCCAGGAAATGCTTTTTCAATTTGTTCTAATCCTTGTTTTAGCTTTAAATCTGAATCTACTCTAATACTTTCATTGTTAGAAGAACTAGAATTGTCCTTATTACATGAAGTGTAGAAAATGAGTTGAATAATAATTAGAAGAAGGCCAATTTTTTTAATTGTTTTCATTTTAAAAATTTTAATGATGAATAAAAATTGTTAACGAAACAGCTAAAGAGCAATTTTAAAAACCTATATTTGCGGCCTAATTTTTCGGATTAGATGGCCTGCGTCCCTATTTCGATGGGTGGTCGTGGGCTTTTTTATTTCTCATTAATTGTTTATATTTTTAGTTTTAACTTTTGTTAGTTGATTCAATTCTTAGATTTAATATAATTCTAATCCATTTTTTCAATTTCCCGTAAACAAATGAAACGTCTGTTCTCCTGATTGCACGAACACTTGACCTGAATAGGACAAATCATTCAAATTGTATTCAGTGACGCTTGATTTATGAATGAGTCTGCCAAAAAGATCGTAAATAAAAAACATGGCGTGTTCTGGATTTAGAATACTTAAATCATTGATTGCAAACGTTCGTTGATTCTTGTAAACAATCGTCTGTATAGGACTTTCAATGATGGTTTGATCTTTGCATGTAGCTTTGATTCTGTAATAATATTTTCCTTGTTGTGATAATTGATCCTGGAAAAAATGGGTCACTGTTTTTTGTTTGTTTTCAATGGTATTCAATTGAATCCAATCTGTAGCATTTGAACTTCTTTCTATGATCATTTTATTGACATCCAATTGAGCATTGAGACTCCAATTTAGATCAACGGATTTATTATTGAGATGTGCATCAAAATGAATAAAACCAAAAGCCATGGGTGGTTGGAAATTCGCTACACATGTTTGATTATCTAGAAAGTCCTGAATCACAACTATGCTAGGATTGTTCCATGGTCTGCTGGTATTGGAATTCATAATATTAACTTCCGTATTATAATGATTGGAACTGGCACTATGACCAATCCATTCATGACTGGATAAATCTACATTGGGATTTTTACTGTTTACAAAACCAACTAACGAACCACCTGGAAGGCACAATGTTCCTAAAAAGGAAACACCTCGATTGGTATAATTTCCAGTATAAAAAATATAGTTATCATCATTACCCGGATACCCCTGAGCATCCACCCAATCATAAAAATTAATTAATGATGCAGCGATATCTGCACCATAAGAAAAAGGTGTTGCCCCATCAAAGAATACAATTTCTGCTTCAGTGACCACATCCCAGCTTGCAGAGGCATTATTAAATAGAATCTGTGCGTCTGTAAACACACCATTTAAATAATTTCTTACACTGTCATTATTATTATATCCACCAGTTCGGCGTCGTTCGTAACTGGTATCCACATAAATATGTAATTCCAAATTGCCATTGTTAGAACGAGTTTGAAATCGATTCTGATTTTTTTTCTCCATGCTTGAATAATATGCATCTAGTGGCTGCTTATAACGATCATATTCACAGGTTACGTGTGTCGGTTCAGCCAATTTCATTTCTTCAACAACATGAACTTGACCAAACAGTGATGACATAATTAGAAAAGGAAATATTCTTAATGTCTGAATTAAATATAACTTTTTCATAGCAAGAAGGTTTTAGATGATTTACATAAATAATAATTTTTAATATCGTATTTTCATATTTTAATAACTTTCAAAAATTATAAATTTATTCATATCGAATAAAATAAATTTATAAATTATTTCTTTCATTCCTTTTTATACCCGAACAATTCTATTTATAACTTTAATAAATAGGAATCATTCGATAGCAAAAGATTCATCAATGATTTCCATAATAAAATGTTTTACTACATTTTTCATTTCCAACACGACCAACCATAATATAAATTTCTGGACTCAATAATGGTAAATCAAAAAAATTAGGGATGTTCTCATCAAATGGCATACTTTGGCGCAATATCAAACGCCCTGTAAGGTCATACAATTCAAATTCTGCGTTTAAAGGTGGCCTATTTACAATTTGTATTTGTTTGTTCACTATTTTAAAATCAATGACCTTGCTTTTCATGGTCTCTGATTTTGAGATGTTGTGTTGAGGATTATTATTAGTAAGGGATGGCATTAATAATGCATTCGCATCATCTCCGATTAATTCATCTGAAGCCATTGCATTGAAACCCTCATCTGAATAATTTCTTAAACCAACATCGCATAATAAATAATTTGTGTTAGGTGATATATACATGGTTGCACTCGTCCATCGGCCATTAGATCCGTCAATATCTGAATCCACATCTTCACTACCTACTCCAGGTATAGTAAAATAAAAAAGTAATGGTCTAGACACTTGAATATAATAAGATCCCGCAACCAAATTATTAAAATAATAGAATCCATTGGTTCCATCGTATGGATTTATCTTAGATACCGTCTCTGCAATTTTGTTACGGGACACTGCATCGTATAAAGAAATAACGACACCATTGACACCGGTTTCGTTTGGATCTTGCATTCCATTCAGGTTGATATCTCGCCAAACATAATTCCCTATTGCATTATTTAGAAAATAACCAGCATCGATCGAACTCAAATAAGCTCCAATTCCCAGTGTAAATATTGCCGTTGTATTATTCCCATTTTGATCCGTAATGTCAGAATCCAATTGATCATTTTTACCGACATAAGGATTGGAGTGTTTGTAGCCTTTGTTTGAACCAGGAAATATTTTTATGTAATATTCTCCGGGAAATACGGATTGAAATTCATACCAACCAGCTTCTCCAGTATTCAAATTATTAGAACTTATTACCTGATCAACAACTACATTATTTTTATTCAATAATTGAATGGTAAATCCATTAATTCCGGGTTCATTCTTATCCTGAATTCCATCCAGGTCCTGATCATTCCAAACAAAATCTCCAATTGTCCCTTTGGGAACTAATCCAAGATCAATCGATAAATCATTGGTTTGGGATATATAAAATATCGTTGAAGTATAACCGAGAGATTGCACGTCGGAATCAACCATAGCGTCACTTCCAGCTCTAAACACCGTAGGATAATATTGTTTTGAAAAAACAAATTGCAAAACATAATATCCTGTCTCTAAATTTTCGAAATGATAGTACCCACTGGTAGAATTATGAAAAGAACTTACAGTGCTCTGGATGACGACACCATCAGGAATACCATTCTGATCTTTGTCTGAAAATAAGTTAATACTGATTCCGTTAAGTCCAATTTCCTTAGGATCCTGAATTCCATTTCCATCCATATCCAACCACACGCGGTCGCCGATACCTGTGGTGTCATTTTGGCTGTAAACCTGTGTACAACACCAAAATCCTATTCCGATAAATAAAATAATACGTTCGATAGTTTTCATATATTTCGTAGTTAGTCGAGAACTTAGTATATCACTTAGCCCGTATTTCTTATAAAGTGGTCGTGTAATCAAGCTATTTTTCTGATAAGTCTGCAATTGATATCCGTGGATAAGGCTTTCAGATTCATTGGCTTGAGCTGATCTATTGCTCCTATCAAAATATTTTTCTAAGAATTTTCTAATAAATTGATAAAAATCACTTTGATTTTGAAAATCAAATACAACCAAATTAAATACATATATCATTATACTTTTTAAGTATAAATGACTGAAATCATGGGATAAATTGCTAAAACATTTCGTAATCAAAGCTATACCTTTTTTGAACATTATAAAATAATTCAAAAAACAGCTTCAGAAGAGAATAAAAAACCATATTTTTACAGCCTAATTTTGCGGTTAGGAGGCCTACTATCCCGTTTCGATGGGTGCTGTGGGCTTTTTTATTTCTATTCCTGACTGTTTAGTGATGGCTTTTTAAATTGCTCTACTACTTTTTATCAAAGCAAAGCAACCACCACATTAATAATCATTCACTTGTTTCTACTTAATTCTAGGTGAACTACTATTGTCTATCCTTCTAATTATTAAATAATCCTCTATTATTTAATTAAACCAGTACACATGATTGAAGCAATTCAAAGTCAATGATATGCATGTTTTTGCTTTATAGTATTTCGTCTAAAATGTCGTTATTGTTTACCATGTTGTTTGAATTTAAAAATGATTGATGTTGGATTAAGTGATTTTTCATAATTTAAATTTATTGGTTTAATGTATGATTTAAAGTTTAATTAAATTAATTCTTTGAGTCAAGCCTACTTGATCTGATTGAGCTTTTAGGAAATAGATACCAGAATAAGTAACATTTACAGTATTGAGCTGAACGGATGTGAAATGTTGACCCTTATCTAATGTATTAGACCAAATGATGTGACCCAAAACATCATACAGGTATAAGTTTGTTTTAGTATTCACACTGGGTATTTCAATATTCAATACATCACTAGCCGGATTTGGAAAAACTTTGAAATTGATATTTCCCCCAATAGAACTTGTTTGATCAAAATGTTGTGATAATATTACAGCATCCATCGATGAAACCGACTTATCCACATCATTACTTCCATTCGCGATCTGGTGTTGATCCGGATCTACGTTTTTAACTTGTGAGCCGGTATGAGATGTTATTTTATTTAAAGTACCACATCCTTCTAACGTTGCGGTTAGGATAGAATCGCCGGGATGGCCTTTAATTTGACGTAGTATCAATGTTACCTTACTATTTCCATCTAACTCTATGTCAATATGTTTTCCACTTTGTAAAAATACCTCACGATTATACCCTGGAAGAATATCGTCCTCAATGATTCCTAATTGAGTGGGAACTGACATGTCTTCCTCGCCAATATTGCTTATCCGAAATGTTGCAATCCCATCATTACACTTAGCCTTTATTTGAAGACTTGCCCCTATATAATCATCTGCATCAACATTCAATACTTTCAATTGATTGGAATTTTTAGCCTGATCGCTAACCCATATCTGATTCAATGTAGCATCCAAACCTTGAGCAGAAACTCCAAAAATAGTGACTAAATTCACCAGAATTCCTAATATTAAATTTTGATTTATCATTGTTTGTGCTTTATTTCTAAGGCAAAGATATTGCAAGATATTTTTCTCAAGTGTGATAAATATTGTAAATTGTAGCACCATAATTAAAAATATTTATTATAATATATTGAATATCAAATATTTATCAAATTTTTTGTAGGACACATTATGAAAAATTCTCAGTTTATTGAGCTATATTTAATATTAAATCAACGCCAAAGGAAGGATTTTAGAAATTATTTAGCCTCTCCACTATTCAATACCAACTCCAAATTAGTGATTTATCAGGAAAAAATTGACCAATTTCTGGATTTAGGTCTTGATCAATTGAAATCCCGCTTGTTTAAATATCTTTATCCTAATGAAATCTATAAAGATGTTAAACTTCGACTCCTGTTCTCAGAATTACTCAAACATTTAAAGAATTATATCTACATCGAAGAAAAACAAAATGAAGATCAGGACAGGGAACTTTCATTTATACGATTCCTAAGAAAGGGTCAGAAAATCAATTTATTCGAAAAACAAGCCAATGCCTTTCGCAAAGAAATATTAAGCAAAAAAAATAATTGGAATCCAGATCATTTCGAATTGAGATATCAGGTGGATTTGGAATTACTATCTTATGAATCTACTAAAAACCGATTTAGCTATTACGATTTCGCTGAAAGTTCAGAGACCATTGAAGTATCATCCATGCTCAAACGTCTCCGAATATATTTAGAACAATTATCCCACGAATCTATTGGTGCCACAAGTATGGAATATCCCTTTATTCAGCCTTGGGTCGATTATGCAGAAAGTAAAAATTGGTCTAAATATCCAGAAGTCCACATTTATTTATTAGCTCTGAAAATGTACAGAGAACCTGATGAAGAATCACATTTCAATGAGTATTTACTGCTCATTCGAAAATATGAAAATGATTTTGACTTCGAACGCGGCCGCGAAATATTCCTGACTGCACTCAACTATTGTATTCGAAAAATAAATAAAAACAATACTCAGTTTTTTAAACAAACGATGGACTTATTTCAACATTGTGTTCGAACTGGTTGGCTTTTGGACTATGGTGTCATGAGTTCGTTAACCTATAAAAATATCATTGCACTGTGCATCAGAATGAAAGACCTCGAATTGGCCATCAAATTATTAAATGAATATAAAAATCTCGTAAACCCAATCGGCAGAACAACCATTTACAATTTCAATCTCGCCAAAATTTATAAGGAACAAGGTAACTTCAACCAGGCCCTTTATTTATTGAATACCAGTGTATTCAAAGATCCACTAATAGAACTTAATGCACGGGTCGAAATGATTAAAATATACTTTGAAATCAAGGAAGAGCGATTAATGCATAATCAGATAATTGCCACCCAAAATTTAATCAAACGATCCAAAAAACTAGGTTACCACAAAGAGTATTACAATAACTTCCTGAATGCAGCTCATCGTCTGTATCTAACAAAAAAATTAACTCCTCTGGATAAAGAGGCCTGGTTGCAATCCATTAAAGGCAACAATCATTTAATCGAAAAAGGCTGGTTGTATAGCATGGTAGACAAAATTAAAAGTTCAAAAGAATGAATACTAATGATTCAAAATTCTTTTATAACAAATTAAATTCCCAGACTAAATAATAAGTTGTCAAGGTCAATAGACTCGGCCATAATAGTTAAAATTTATTTTAGCAAATTGCAATGCTTTATAGTTCCCCCAGCGCAAGACCTTTTGCAGATATATTATATCATCCCATTTTCCTTATACCACTGATAACAATCTTGCAAAGTCTCATTTAATGATCGTGGATGATAATCAAGTTC